>OCTA010000060.1_pt1 | contig 104353 bp, 79 predicted proteins | sample 1538991 | NCBI WGS metagenome assembly OCTA01 (sample SAMEA3539302, study PRJEB22396) | soil metagenome | biome: tundra; feature: field; material: soil | place: USA | collected 2010-05 | depth 0.15 m
ATAATAGTTACAATTTTTAGAATTAGGGATTTAATATGGATAAGGATCTTTTATCAATTCAGGAAGCAAGGGATCTTGCCTCTAAAGCAAAAGCTGCCCAGCTGGAATTTAAACATTTCACGCAGGATCAGGTCGACCAAATAGTTAAAGCTATGGCTGATGCCGGCTATGCCGCTGCTGAAAAATTAGCAAAAATGGCAGTCGAAGAAAGCGGCATGGGCAAATTGCAGGATAAAATAATCAAAAATCAGTTTGCTACTAAAAATGTATATGAATCGATAAAAAATCTTAAAACAGTTGGAATCATCGCAAGTGAAGCCGACGGAAAAGTATTAAAAATAGCCGTCCCCATGGGTGTAGTTTGTGCTCTTATCCCTTCCACAAACCCCACCTCCACCGCAATGTTCAAAGCAATCATTTCCTTAAAAGGAAGAAATGCCATTGTAGCAAGCCCACATCCGCGAACAATCAAATGCACGATGGAAGCTTTAAAAATTGTATCCGACGCTGCCGAAAGTGCCGGTGCTCCAAAAGGTTTAATTCAATGCATGTCCGCCGCCACTTTGGAAGGAACAAATGCATTAATGAAAGATAAAAATATTGCTGTTATTCTTGCCACCGGAAGCAATCCGATGGTCAAAGCAGCTTACAGTTCAGGCACTCCCGCCTATGGAGTTGGCTCCGGAAATGTCCCCGCATTTATTGAAAGAACTGCTAATTATAAAAAAGCCTGTGCTGATATTGTTTACGGAACCACATTTGATAACGGAACATTATGCTCTTCTGAACAGGCTGTTGTTGTCGATAAACCTTTAAAAGATAAAGTAATCCAGGAACTTAAATCTCTCGGCTGCTACTTTGTAAACAAAGAAGAAAAACAAAAATTAGCCAACGCCATCCAGAAAAATTCTGGTATAAATCCTGAAATAGTTGGAAAATCTGCAACATTTATTGCAAAGTACGCGGGAATAAATGTCCCCGATTCTACCAAGGTGCTTATCGCTGAATGTTCTGAAGTTGGTAAATCCGAACCCTTGTCCATGGAAAAACTTTCTCCAATACTCGCTTTTTATGAAGCTGATGGTTGGCTCGATGCATGCCATCGCTGTATAGATCTCCTCAATTTTGGCGGAATCGGACATAGCATGGTAATCCATTCAAGCGACCAGCCCATTATAATGAAATTCGCTCTTGAAAAACCCGCATTTAGAATTCTTGTAAATACAGTCGCCTCGGTTGGCGCTGTTGGATATACGACCGCACTTGCTCCATCCTTTACATTAGGTCCCGGCACCTGGGGTGGATCCATTGTTTCCGAAAATGTCACTGCAAAACATCTGATAAATGTAAAAAGCATTGCCTTTGAAACTAATCCAATCAATAAAGGTGAAAGCGTAACCTCCTTCGATATGCCTGATGCCAAACGCCCTGCTGTTTCTTCATTCATGAAAGAAATTGAAGACCGCCTTAATGCCCGCGCTGGCAATCCTCCGGCAAAAGAATATCACCGTCCGCCACTCGAGGTTAAAAAAGAAGAAAAGAAAGTCGAAAATGGAAAAGCCTACGGTACCGGTATTTCCGAAGATGATATCAAAAAGATAATCCATAACTTTACCCGGTAGGGAAGTGGCTCTGGCATATAATGCTGTCAAATTGGCAGCCTCCCCTTTCCAATAGATCTCCTATTATAAGTCATTGAGACATATATATACTGGCATATATCAATATCCCTGTTTTGGAGCAACTTCAGAGCAAGATGAGAGCAACCTGAGAGCAAGATGGAATAACTGCAATTTTGAATTTGACATGTTAAAAACCGGCCAATCCCCTCCCCTCTCGAACATCCTCTGTCTATAAATATTATGACTGGCTCCAAAAAAAAATTTCCATCTATTACTTAGCTCCTAAAACTCACTTTTTTGCCGCCCTAAAACCTCCCTATTTTAGGTCAAAAAATCCCCTCCTTTTCAGAATATCCTTCCAAGAACTTATACTATAATCTCATCACCAAATATCCCCGTCCCCCATTTCTTCTATAAATTCCTTCACTCTTCAAAACTGTCTATCTTATAAGCAATTCAATATTAACTTCCTTAACTTTGTATTTATTTATAAGGGTGCAGTTCAAAATGAGAAATTATTTCATATTACTTTCCTTCTTATCATTGAATATTGTTTGTTATGCTCAACAAAATATTCCATCTAAGCACTATATTGACGAACTTAAAAGTTTTTATCAACATCCCAGTTCAACTCTATTAACTGAAATTATAACCGGCATCGACAATGATACAACTGCATTAGCAAATCCAAATGGACAGGCAATTTCAATTGGATTTTTGGTCGCGGCATTTGAGAAATTTAATAGCATTGGTACTCCTTTTCAAAAATTAGCCGGCACTCTCAAACATTCTAAAGCATTGGTTCAGTATAGTCTTATGCTTAGCCAAAGAAAAGATACATTACTAAATTGGGTTGGGCATAGCCCTTCAATAAATGACTTGCGTTGGGGAGCTTTCTTCGCCTCTGGGGATACAAGGTATTTGTCACGGTTAGTCTATGAAATGGAATATTATGATCGGGATGATTCTCTTAAATCGTCCGTCACGGTTGCTTCGGCAAAATGGTCGTTATGTTCCAATGCAATACAATTTTCAGAAGTAAATCGTTATTTGGAGAGCGCAAAAGATACCTGCGATAAGTATTTACATGCCCAAATTGAGGAAACGCTTCATTCTTCTCCAAACGATCTCCAGGATAGACTGAATAATACTAAAATACTCTTCGAGAACAGACTCCAGCCTGCAGATAAAGATTCTCTTCCTGCTCGTGTTGACTATGAAAAGAATGGACTTCATCTTCAGATAGCGCTTATTAATGATCATAATTTCTTTGATGAATGGCAGAAACCCAAAAAGCCTAATATCGCTTCAGTTGGCATTTATAGAAGGGGAGATAATATATTCCCAATAATTATATTTTCAACAGACAGCAAAGATGAGAATGGTAACGCTGACCTTACTTATGATATTAAAATATTCAGGCCCGATGGAACAGACTATAGCAATTTCGAACAATTAGAAATATGGAAAGATGCTCCGGCACCCGAAATGCATTTAGTAAAACAGCCAATAAATATTAGCATAAAGAATTCTGATCCGCTTGGTGTTTATAAGGTTCATGTAGTCGTCTATGAAAATAATAAAAAGATCAATGTTGCTTTCGACCTTTCCTTTAAAGTAATAAAATAGTGACTGGCAGATCCCAATCCTAGGCCGTCCCCCACTCAACTATATATTTTCCTGTCAATAAACGTTGTCTTTCCATTAGAGGTAGAAACCGACATCATTGAGGTAATCCATCCCTATATATTTTCTTTTAATTGAATTCCATCATCCGGTTCTTGATCTGATAAAATAACTGCAACCGGGTGCCATTTTAACTTAATCGACTCCGCTATTTTGCTTTTAATTTGTAATCCTTTTCTTAAAAAAACCTAACTATTTAATCAGAATCATCTTTTTCGTTTCAGTATATCCGCTTGCGACAATTCTGTAAAAGTATATTCCGCTTGTTAATCTTGAGGCATTGAACTGAAAAGTATATCTCCCATTAGTTTTTATCTCATTAACAAGAGTGGTTACTTCGCGACCAAGTATGTCATAAATTTTCAATAAGACCAAGGAGGTTTTGGGTACCTTGTATTGGATTAATGTAATTGGATTAAAAGGATTAGGAAAATTCTGGTCTAGTTGAAAATCTTTAATCTCATTATCATTCGTTCCTATACTTCTTATACCTGTTGTTATTAATGTATCTGGTAGCTCTGGAGCTGTTATTTCCAAAATTGGACGCAAAGAACCGTCAGCATAATCACTTGTTAATAAAACCGCTGTGTTTTGGATTGGTGAATTTTCTACAAGTGATTTTAAAAGGAAACCATAATTTACTTTTTCTCCTGAGACCCACCCCTTAACAAGATCTGTTATCAAAAACTCAGCCCATATATTATCACTAGGAATTAAAACAGTATCTTCGGGTTGCGGGTTATGCTCCGGTCTGTTATTCCAGCATAAAGTGTCTTCATCCCAATAGCTTTTAACTTCATTTAATGTTATATAAAAATTGTTTGATTCCAGTCCTGAAAAAAAAACTCTAAATTTTGCTGTTGTAATTGAAGTAGCAAGGTTAGGGCTAAGAATTGAAGGCAACGGTATTAGGAAATAAGTTCTCTCAGTATTTTGATTAGAGAAATAGTAAGTTACGTTTCCCCAACCATCATTTCCGCCATTAAAATATGGGGAATTAGATGTTATTCTTGCATCTTTTACTATACTTCCATTATCTTGTATTTTTATGGTTCCTGCAAATGAGATTGAAACGATTAAAATAATTTGAATTAGTAAAAAATATTTAAATCGTTTAAATATTGTATTCATATTATTCCAATTATTATTATAACGTAGTACGAAATCTGTATTTATATCTCTTTATCTAACTTATTTAATACTGAATACAAAGACAAATGAGGAATTAATTAAAAGTTGGATTCACTAACATTATTGCCAACTAATATAGGCGCGGCTCTCCCTTCAAAAAAATAGTTTATTTTTTTTGCTGTAAAAGATTCGGTTTAAATTTCTTCACCAACATTTCAATGCCATAGGTGGCAAAAGGTATAATCAGGATCTTCATCATGGTTTGATACCTGGGCAAAGTAAAAAACACTGCGGCAATAATTGTGGAAGAAATAAAAAATAAGTAAACATACCTGTAACGCTCCCATGAATAGGATTTAATGAATCCAAATATGAATAAGACTAATATAAAAACTGAAGGTAGGATATAAGTCCATAAATAGCTTCTGTTGTCAAAAGTGTCAATTACCCATAAGTGGTATATTTTAACAAACATTTCTCTTGTCGCTGGCCTTGGATTATTTTTTATATAGCTTAAAGCATGCGTTAAATAAACCCTGTTTAAATTTAGTTCGAATTTATTATCTCTCTTAATGTCAATAATTTCCTTATTGGTTATTTCATTTCCCCATGACCCTAACCCCTCCGCATTATTCCCCCTGTAAAAATTTAATCCTCCGCTGGTTGTTAGTGGAACAAATTCATTAAACACTTGATAATTTCTGAAAATCCATGGAATCATTAAAAAAATTACGGCTAATAAAATAAATGATGCCGGAATAAATTTCTTCCGGAAAAATAAAGAAAATAAAAAAAGAATAATTGCTAATAAGAATTCCGATCTGAAATAAATAAGCGTACTTGCAATTAAGCCAATAAAAAGTAATTTCATTTTTTTTGGATAATCATGATAATCTTTGAATTGTAGAATTAACTTTATAACCAAAAAATGATATATTACAGTTGGAGTATAAGAGGTTACAGAATATATGAACTCGGGTAGAAAGGAGACAATTATTACTGCCATTAATGCTGAAATATCTGAGAAATATTTCTTCGTGAATATGTAAATCAGACAAATTGAACCAATAGATATAATTGTTTGTATTAATAATATCAGAATATTCCTGGTTGCTAAATCATTTACCATCATAAAGGGCAATAAAAAAGCTACATAACCGGGTGGCATATATGCGGAAGGCAAAATATCATTGCTGGGGGAATACTTATGTTCTAGTTCATTGCCGTTAAAATAAAAAAGGGAATAACCGTTCCCATGTATAACATTTTTCGCAATCTCCCCATATTCCCAGTAATAATCTTTCTTAAGATCACTAAATGAAAAGATAAAAATTAGTCTAACAATTAACGCTAAGACAATAATAATTATTACTTTTTTAGGAAAGTATGTTTTCAAACTGGCAGTTATATTTGTTGTTTTAAAAATAAGTAATAAAAACCTACCTTACTCTTAATTCTTTCCATTCCTCCTTCTCAAGAAAACTCCCTTCCACATTCCCCTCCATTTCAAGAAACATTTTATATGGAATAGTAAATGACAAAATATTCTTGTCAACATGTTTCCTGGCTGCAAGGTCAAAGAATCCTATTATCGCACGCGGCTGCTCCTTCTCCCCCTCTGAGTATGAAAACAATACCGACTGGCATGCAGCACCCCATGGCGCTATAACATTATCCCTCTTCTCCCTTCCGTAATTCGAAAGCACTACCAAAGCGGATAGCTGATCCGGGTTTACAAAAAACACCACGCTCACCGGCTTCTCATCTTTCACCATATCCAATGGTTTGAATATTACAAAATTCTCCTTCACATTTCTCATCGGCAAACATTCAACAAACTTCTTCGCAAGTTCAGGAGTTTTTATATAGTGTTCCCCCTCGGCAAGTTTTCTGGTTCTCCTTGTACCGTCAACAGATTCCTTTTGTCCGTTTGATAACAGATGCTCAATCGGAAAGCCTTCGTATGTATTTCCAAAACCCAATCCTACACCGCCCCCCACGCACCCGTATGTTTTCCTGTCAAAGAATGCTGTCTTTCCTTTCGAGGCAGAAGCCGACAGCATAGAAGCAACGCATCCCCATATATTTTCTTTGAATTGAATTCCATCATCCGGTTCTTGGTCTGATAAAATAACTGCAACCGGGTGCCCCTTTAATTTAATCGACTCCGCTATTTTGCTTTTCATTTGTAATCCTTTCCTTAAAAACACTACTCCAAACATACAAAATCTTTCAATTTATCATTTTGCAATTCTTTCCATATTACTTAAAGCCATTTTTTTATGTTCTCTTTTCAGTGTCATACTATATCATGTATTAAATCCCCTATACCTAAAAAAGAGATATAAAATGTAATCCCGTGACATAAAATAATGTCACGGGATATTAATAAAGTTACTGTACTATTTCATCCGAATCATCTTTTTCGTTTCAGTATATCCGTTTGCGACAATTCTATAAAAGTATATCCCGCTGCCTAAATTATTAACATTAAATACTACTTTATAGCTTCCTGAATTCTGTTCTTCGTTTACTAATTCAGCGATTTCTTTACCTAAACAATCATATACTTTTAATGAAACGTCTCCCTGATTAACTATTTGATAAGTAATCACTGTAGATGGATTAAATGGATTTGGATAATTCTCCATTCTATTCTCTAATACGCTTTCAGTAATGTACCCTTTATTGTCTTTACCTTGTTTAGCAAGCATTCCATTTGAAAAAACAGACACATAATTATCGACAGAAACTGTGCCCTCAGTTGAATAGTATGGCTTTACATCATACCAAAGCATATAATCTGTATAACCAAGATTAGTGCCAGAGTAATCATAGTCCACAAAATTCAGTGTTCCCCGGTTTACAATTCCTATGAGTACAGGTGAACTTATTCCCTGTTTTTTATAATTAACTTTTCTCCAAATCTGGTATTGTGTAACATTTGTATTTGGATGTTCATACCAAAGAACAGTAATGGGTTGATTTGGATTGGATGAATTAAAATGTAGATTCCTACTTACAGTGTTTGGCCTTCCAATAAAATTAGCAGAAATTGTACTGTTATCTCCCGGATAAAATGTATTAGGATTTTGAGTGGTACTATTATTCCAACTACTAAATGTATAATCAATTCCATTTATAGTTTGGCTCTGTGCAGTTGCGGTAATCGGGTTTTGCTCTACAACTGTAAGCCCAGTTGCAGGTGAATTATACTGCGTGCCATTCACTAATAAAGTACCACTATGCCCAACACCGGTAAAATTATTTTGAAAATTAACATTTAATTGCCTTTTAAGATTAGTAATTAATTGTGCGCCATTATCATCTGATAGCACAGCATAATTTAAGTTTTTATCATTTGTGTTATTCAAATATTCTAATGCACCTTGATACTTTATCCTACTCCAATTGCTTGTGGCAAATGAGGATGTATTCCAAATCCACGAATAACCGCTATTCGTTTGTGGTTCAATCGCAGTAGCCGAAATATTGTCATTAATTAATTTCTGAACTGTAACTGGTGCAGTATATTGAGTGTTATCTAATTTGATATTTCCGCCTGTAAAACAATTCATAACATTTAATGCGTATTTAACTGAAAAGGAAATTGTTTGTTCGGCTGTTTTGATCGGTTGGCCTAATTCAGTCCACTGCCACAATTCAATTCTCCACTGATATGTCCCTGCTGTCGCGCTAATCCATTGAGGAAGACTTTTTACTGGAGTGGTTTGAAAAGTACCGTACGGAGGAGCATACAATATTTGATAATTTGGGTTACTATAATTTGGGTCCGTTGTAAATCCATATAATATATTAACCGGGATAGTACTTCTGTCTCCAATGTGTGTTATAGTCTGTCCCTGAGTGGGCGTATTAAAAGTAATACTGCCTCCTGGAAAAGTCATAGTAGTAAATAATACTACTAGTGAAAAGCTTACAAAAAGAACCCTGAACATTTTCTTCATTTTTACACCTTTATAATTTGTTAAAAAAGAATTATTATTAGGGTGCAAATAAAAAGCACAGTTATTGGCTTAAATAGGTGAGCAGCCTATAATTTATTTGCATTGTAGGAATGGTGTTACCGCACCATTCCTTTTGTTTATTTACTCTTTATTACTTTTTATTTATTATTTTAAAGTTCCTCTTATTATATAATATTCTCTTGTTGTCATATTCTCTGCAATTACGAAGTAATCATCGTCAAATATTATAGAATCGCTAAATTGAAGATTTTCCGTTTCCAATAATGTTGCCCAGTTTTCACCATTATAATGGATCAATTTTCCTATGCCGAACCCGATTATATCCTTTTCACTCCTCCCTTTAAACCCTGAATAATATAAAGTATTTGAAAAATCTTTCCAAAGTGTTAAAGTGTTATTCAGATACTTGTAAATTTTTTGCTCTACTATCATATATACTTCACCATTAATATATCCCAATTGAGACAGGTGAGTCGTTGAAAACAATTCTTTGAACACTTTATTATCATAGACTAATATTTTTTCTAGATACAAACCATTATTATTATTTAATCCTTGGATAATAAATATCCCTGTAGATTTTTGAACTCTTATATCATTAAAACCCACGTTTATATAAGGAGTATTTAAAAGTGACCAATCTTTCCCATCATAATGTGCGATTATTCCAGTATAATCATTAGCGCTATCTCCTCTCTCCAAAGCACTAGCTGTATAAATATTTGATGGAGAATCACCCCATATGTTTGAAGTAACCATATATTTATAACCATTTAATGGTAATGTTTTAAATATGGACCAATTCCCGTCATATTTATAAATCCTGTTAGATACATCCCCCGCCCAAACTTCATTCCCTTTTAGACCAAAGATTCCATAAAAACTTGAAGACACATAAATATTCGGACTAGTCCATTTCTGGCCATCATAATGCCATAAACATTCCTCTGCATTTCCACCACAACCTACGACCCACAAGTCATTTGGGCTTGAACCGCCAATTCTTGATAAGTTTGTGAAGGAGCCGATTTTAATTGTATCCACTGTCCAAGTATAGTCCCTTCTCCCGGGAGGGGTGTTATCGATCTTCGGGGAAGTTGGACTTTTACAGCTTTCTATGACAATAAGAATTGTTACAGCTACTAACAGTAATACTATATTTATCTGTTTTTTAAATGATTTTAATCCACTAATCCGATATTTCTTTATGAATCTTACCATTTCTTCTCTATTGTCCATAATATTATAACTCAATATTTAATAATATAAATTAGTTGATTAGTTATGTTAGGTAGTATTAATTACAGAAAATATTCTGTCTGGGGAAGTAAACGAATAAGAGGAATTATACATTTGTGCAATCCAATATGAAATTAAAGAAATCTCAATATCTAAATTTAGAATCACAAATATATTGGAGTAGTCCCTGGTAATGCATTAAATCTGCCGCATTCTAATAAACTCCAAATCCCACATAAACCACGTATTAAATTTAAGAAAAAATAAAAATCAAAAGCAATATTATTTTATGTTATTCTGTTTCTTTATTTATTAACTATAGATAAGATTCGATTGAATAATATAATTCTTCAACCGTTTAATATAAAACCTCTCTCCTAATCCTTTCTTGGTTACAAAGTAATAGTCAGTACATTATTGGAAAATTGTGTTTGATAAATTTGGAGATTTGACCCGGCAGGCCCTTGAACTACCTTCCCGCTTAAATCAAAACGGGAACCATGACATGGGCAAACAAATTGGCTGCTTCCTGAATCATAGCTGTTTACAGTGCACCCCTGATGTGTACAAATTGCTGACATAGCATTAAAAGTATTATCTGAAGGATGATCCACAAGTAAAGATCCGGAAGTGAAATTAACTATTGCTGCACTTCCTGTTTTAGCTAATGCTGATGATGAACTTATTGTAACAGTGACTGTTCCATTTGAAACTATTCCTTGTACCGTGGGAAGTGTCGATGCATTACTTGAACTTGGGTTTGTAGGCTGAGTGCAGCTTGCAAGTATAGAACCAAATATTGTTGGAATCGATAAAATTGCAACCCCTTGTGCTGTTTTTACAAAGAAGTCTTTTCTTGTAAGTTTCATAATGTTTACCTTTTATAGTTAATGGAATCAGATATTAAAGGTAATATTTGGACAAATACAATTCCTTTACTTTGTGTTAAACATTTAGAAATTAAAATTGCAAAATCAGAATATCCATTTCCTTATTTAATTAACGTAATTAACATCACAACATTAAGAATAACTAATAATTAATAACAAATAGATGTTTATGGCAAAGCAATTTGAACATTTACTTTGAATCCCCTTTCTTCCCTGTGCTACCAATTCTATTTCAACTCACCTTCCCACACCCTTTTCCCAATTGCGCGCTGAAGATTATAGTACGCCAGTATATTCCTGAATATTAACTGTAGTTCTGATAATTTAGCTTCCGATAAATTAGTTTGTGCGTCTAACAAATCAAGATTCCTTAGTGTTCCATCCCTGTATTGAATTTCAGATCTCGACACCGATTTGGCAGCTTGCTCAATCTGTATGCTTATGTTTTTAAACTGCATGTCCAATGAGGTTATATCTGATAGTGCTTTTGTAACCTCTGACTTAATTGTAATTTCGACATCATCATTTTGAGATTTAGTTGAAAGCAGATTTGCATCAGCTTCCTGTTCCATAAAATCTTTCTTCGAACCATTATAAATAGGATACTTGAAATTCACCGCTGCAGCAAAATTTCCCCTGATTACATCTATGTTCGGAATAAAACCGTTCTTAAATCCATACATGAAATCAAAATTCAGACTTGGCATGTCATTCTTTCCCGCATTCAGTTTCTGAAGACTGGCTGTTATTTCATTGTCATGCGCAATTTTCATTTCACTTCTTTCTTTCATCGCAATCTGAATAAGAGAATCAGCATTGAATTTTGCTTTTGAAATATTAAAATCACCAGTTACATTTATTCTCGCATCAGGTGTCATCCCCATAAGAGTTCTTAACTGTATTTCTTGTTTCTTAATATCATTTTCTATATCGATTTTCTGATTTTGAACAGTACTTATTTTAACTTGTGTGGTAAGCGTATCAAAATCCGTGGCTGTACCGCTTTTTACTTTAGCTACTGTATTCTGCAAATGTATATTCAGATTGTCAATCTGCTCTTCCTTTAGCTTTAGACTTTCTTTCATGTAAAGGATTGAATAATATGCCTGTATCGCCTGGTAGGCTAAGTTTGTTTTTGCCATTTCTACATTATCCAAAGCCGTATTTTTATTTGAACTGACCATGTCTATCTGAGCATCCCTTTTTCCGAAATCATAAACTGTATACCCTAGACCGATATGAGCATCATAATTATTCTCAGGATATAACTGGGCCGACAAGGCACCGAATTGAAAAACCTGGACTGGTCCTACCCTGGCATAAGATAAATCCGCGTCAATCGAAGGCAGAAAATTACTTTTTAACTGGCTCACTCTCGCATCCACAATATCCGCCTGCCTGCTTAACTGCAATATCAATGGATATCTTTGAATTGTCAATTGAACTGCTCTGTTAAGATCAATCGGGATCCCGTTGTTCTGCGAATAAACAGATGTCGCCCCAATTATTATAAAATAAAAAATAAGATTTCTGATTTTCATTTAATTTATCCTTTTGCTATTCCATAATAGCAATATGTTCACTACTTTTTTTCTTTTTGGTCCTGAGAAACAGGATTGGTATAAGGCACAAAAGAGTTATCGCCCCCGCAAGGTAAAAGTCATCATTTATTGCCTGTACGAACGCCTGGCTTACAATATGCTGACCAATCAGAGCTTGGGCTTTCACTATAACAGAATTCCCATTACCTCCGTTTGTCTGTTGTACGAAATTCTGCATATGGTATTGTATGTCTCTGAATGTTGCAGAATATTGATTTACTGCTGCACCATTTAAAGCTGAATGATAAATAATTCTCCTCGTAAGCATCGTCCCGAATATAGCAACGCCAAAACTTCCGCCTATCTGCCTTATAACGTTAAATAAACCGGATGCCTGTGCCATTTTTATCCTCGGTATCTTCATTAAGGCTATTGTGCTTAAAGGTGTAAACAGCATCCCCATCCCAAAACCTCTTACGTATAATGCACCCATTATTTGAGCATGTTCACTAAAAAGTGAAAGATTACTCTGCAGGAATAATCCTATTGCAAGTAAAACTACTCCGATAAATGCAGGAATTTTTGGATTTATTTTGTCGGACATGATACCGGACAAAGGAGACATGATTGCCTGAATGACTCCCACAGGAAAAAAAACAAGCCCTGACTGCAATGCAGTGTAATTAAGTGAACTTTGTAAAAATAATGGCAGTAGAAATGTACTCCCGAATAACCCCATTCCAAAAATAAATAATATTCCGTTCGTAACAGAAAAATTAAAATCTTTAAGCAGGCTCAATTCAATAAGCGGATTCTTAATGGAAAGATCAGTTGCCAGGAAAATTACAAGACCGACTATTGAAAGCCCAAAACAGGTTAGTATAAAATCTGATGTCCAGCCGTTTGTATTCCATGAAGAATTTCCGTTTGAGAGAGCTAGAAGTAGAAATGTTAAAAAAACAGACATTGAAATAAAACCTATAAAATCAAAAGAACGCGATTTTTCCGTTTTATATTCACGCTGAATTAAATATGTAGCTATCATTCCAACAATTCCTACAGGAATATTCACATCAAAAATTGACTGCCAGCTATAATTATCCACTAAATATCCGCCCACCATCGGACCTAATGAAACAGAAGCAGCCGCAGCTATGCCCCAGAAACCTAAAGCAATACCTCTTTTCTCGGGTGGGAATTCTCTTGTAATAATAGCCATGCCGACCGGCATAAGGAATCCGGCGCCCGCCCCCTGCACAAGCCTGAAACCAATTAATGCATCTTCACTCCAGGATAAACTGCAGAGGAATGACCCGAGCGTAAAAAGAAATAATGCAAAAAAGTACGTCCTCTTATAACCGAAATGGTCTGCTACCCACCCGGATGTCGGAAGCATTACGGCAAATACAAGGAGATAAGCAGTAAGTACCCATTCAATCTTATCAACGCTTGTTCCAAATGTTGTCATCATTTTATTTAGTGCTACATTTACTACAGTCGCGTCAAGAACCGCCATAAATGTTCCCACCATAATGTTTGCCAGCACCCACCATTTATATGATGAGTGTTCATGATGCAGCGATGGAATGTTCCCTATTACTCTGCTTCTGATTTCAGCCATGTTTAATTTCTTTCCTTAACTCTTACTTCAACTGACATCCCCGGTAGAAGGTTTAGATTAGAGTTCCCCTTCTCAATTGAAATTTTAACCGGAACTCTCTGCGTAACTTTTGTAAAATTCCCTGACGCATTATTCGGTGGAATAAGTGAAAATTGCGATGCTGTGTTTGAACCTATCTGAATTACTTTACCTGAAAATTTAATGTCGGGGTATGTGTCAACAGAAATTTCAACCTGAGCCCCCATAGTCACAAGTGCCAGCCGTGTTTCTTCAAACTGCGCTGTGACCCAGATATTTTTCATGTCAAAAATAGTAAAGATCGGCTGCCCCTGCTGCACAACATCCCCTTCAAGTATCCATTTCCGTGCTATCACTCCGTCAATCGGAGAATAAATCGTGCTGTTTTTTAATTGTGCTTTTACTACTTCCTGCTGAGCTTTGGACATTGCCGGCTTTGTTAATGATATATTATATTCAGCCTGAGCAGCGTCTAGGGCTTTTGCAGAATGGTCATACTGCTCTTTGGTAATTATATTATCCCTATACTGGCTTTGTGCCCTCCCAAAATCATCTTTGGCTTTTTCAAGATTTACCTTTGCAAGAGTGATACTCTCATTCGCATTTATAGTAGCCGCTATAAATTGTTTCTCCTGTGCTTTAAGGTCGGAAGTGTCAAGCACTGAAAGTACTTGCCCCATTTTAATAGTGTCCCCTTCGGCAAATTTCAGGTTAATTATCCTGCCGGGTATTTTAGAACTTATCGTAGCTTTATCGGCATCAATAAAAGCATCATCGGTTGAAACATATCCCTTATGCCCAATATACCAATACCAGGCAATAGCCCCTATAATAATAAATATAAACAGTGGAATAAGAATCCTTTTTTTCCTGTATATAGGAACCGATTCTATTTCCTCTTCCCTTATTGTAGTTTCAATTGTTTTCCCGGTTTCATCAGCCAAAGTAATATTACTCCTTATTAATTTTTTTATTTATTTGAATTGCTTTAATGAGCATGTCAATAGTCATCATCATTTCGCTCCGCAGTTCACGGTATATTTTAGGGTCCATCTCAGAACCGGTTATTGATTTTATACTCCTCAGCCTTAACCCTTGTAGAAGATGTATTAGCAATTCCGCATAACATTTGGGCACGTTTGAAATAAATTCCCCTCTTGATTTCCCTTCTTTAATAATGTTGTTAATAATACCGATTTCTTTTTCAGCAAATGATTCATACATCTTTAGGAAAATGGCGTGTCGGTCATGTACTGCATTGAATGAAAGTGTGCCCAAATTGACAAGATCATTGAAAAACTTCAGTCTTTCATCAACATAAATTTTTAATTTCTCTCCGGCGCTTGTCTGTTTTTGAAATAGGCAATTGGCTTTTTTAATAAATTCATCCTGTTCATGTTTAATAGCAGCCTGGAAAAGGTTTTCCTTGGTGGGAAAATAATAATACAATGAAGCCTTCCCCATTTCAACCTCAGAAGATATGTCCTCCATGGTGGTTTTTGAAAACCCGTAATGAGCAAATACTTTTCTTGCAGCAAGAATAATCTGCTCTTCCCTTTCCTTCGATAATGATTCGTTCATTTTTTCGACCATTCTACTTGAATGTTCGAAACTTACAAAATAATTATATTATGTGCAACTTTATTGCGTTGGCTTTCAAATGATGGGAGGTTAGGGTTATCCGATTATTAGTATTAAATGATAACTAGGGAGATATAGTGATGCCCTTTTTTCTATCCAAAATATAGATCAGAGGATGATTTAATTGCCCATCGACATCTGCATATTGAAGATAAATAAATTTATTTCTTCCTGTTATGGCAGTCGCTGCAGATGCTCGTCTTCCAGGCATTCCCGATATCTATCGGGTGCTTGTATTCAACACCACCTAATGATACCTGCGCTGGTTGTCCTTCAAATTCCTGCGCTAGCAATGTATGACAGATATTGCAGTCCTTTGAAAGTACTTTCCCGTCACTGCTAACATGTTGGCCGTCATGGCATCGGAAACATCCTGGCGAATACATGTGACCGATCTGCTCTGGAAAATATCTCCAGCTTACATTCATTTCAGGAAAATAATTTCTTGAGTAGATCAATTGTACCTGCGAGATTGCACTGTCTATTAAATTTTTCTTCGATGATGCGATTTCAGGATAATTAGCAGAATAGAATTCCTGTATAACTGTTTTTATACTGTCTAATGCCGTCTTCTTGCTGGAGTATGAATTCTCTAATGCCTGAACCGAAATGCTTTTTATATAAGGTAATGAAGGATCTATAGCATTCGCCGCCATCAAATGATCAACGGAACGGAATGGAGGATTATATTGATGCGATGGACGGTTATGACAATCCATGCAGTCCATTTTTCTTACATTTTCCGGCTTAAACATATCATCGGTTATTTTAGCCTGCGTACTCTTGTAAATTGTTTCCTTTCCGGTGGCAAGTGATTTTGTCTTTACCCAGGGAATGTTCATTCTTTGACGATCTGTCGTCATATATGTAACCTGGTTACCAATATTCATATGCCAGTGAATGCCTGTTCTGTTTCCTGATTCTTCAGTTCCTCCACCGACTTTCATTAATAATGTTAATGTCCACTTTGTGTTCCCTTCATCAGAAATGAAATAAGTGTTTTTATGTTCCTTCTCACTAAAAAAATGTTTCGGCCAATGACACTGCTCGCATGTTTCCTGGGCGGGACGCAAATTATGTATTGGAGTTTCTATAGGCCTCGCATATTTATTAAAAAGGACAGAATATACCTGGTAAGCACCTGAAAATTTTGATCGCACATACCATTCCGCTCCGGAACCAATATGGCATTTCACACATCCAACCCTTGCATGCGGAGAACTTTGATAGGCTGTATATTCCGGATCCATTACCTTGTGGCATACAGTCCCGCAGAACTGATCGCTATCAGTGTATTCATATGCTTGAAAACTTCCGAATGCAGTAAATAATAATAATAAAATAGTACCAACAGAAAATATTGTAAATGCTCTCCTGTGTTTTGGATTATTAAGATCAAGTACAGGGAAATTATAATGCCTGAAATGCCCCGACTTTTCTCTCATGTGTTCGCGGTATGCACCGAAGGCAATTAAAATAAGTCCGACTATAAGTATCCCCGGCAGGATAACAAAAGCTATAATCCCCATATACGGTTTGTGTTCGGTAGCTAATAATTCAAGCAGCATCAGGAACAATATTAACCCAAATGAAATAACTGCTATCAGAACACCGGCTATGGTTACCGGATTATAAAATGACGAGGGAAATCTTTTCTTCATTGTAAAAAAATCTTATTGAATGAACTATTTATATGCAAAAATCATTGCGTAAATTATCCAAATAACTATACTAAATCCAATTCCTAAAGCTGCCCAGCCGAATATCTTTATTGTTCTCAATACTATCGATTGATATGGTTCAACCATATATTTTTCAAGTTCTCCCTTTTCAACTAGTTGTCTGTATTCTTCCGGGCGGTCCATCTTGAATTCTTCCAGCGGATAACGCCCTGAAAAAATAACAATATCCATAGGAAATTTTTCCGGTCGCAAATGTGTGTTAAAGAAATGAATAGTAAAAATAAATCCAACTGCAAGTAAGGCTTCATCACTGTGTATTATTGTCGCCACATTGATCGCCCACCCTGGAATAAACTGTGTAAAAAATTCAGGAAACCATAATGTCAGTCCTGTGGAGCCAATTACTATCATCCCCCAGAATACGGCAAAATAATCGAACTTCTCCCAATATGTCCACCTGCCATATTGAGGTCTTTCCCCCTTACCTAAAAACCATTTAAGTGAATCGATCAAATCATGTAAATCTTTTTTATTAAACATCATGGAATCAGGTCCAAATATCATCTTCATCCATGATTTCTTTTCTTTTTTCTTCTGCCTGATGATATCTATTATATGAATGAAAAAAACAGATATCATTATAAATGCCGAAAACCGGTGTATCCACCCCGCGCTTTCAAAACCCCCGAATAGATGGGAAAGAAAAACTGCCCATGAAGTGTATGAAAATTTAAGACTCATGCCGGTCAGCGCAAGATTAATAAAACTGATAATCATCAGGATATGAAGTAAACGGTTTAACCGCGAAAATCTCTGCACCTGAAGTTCTTTGGAACCGGTAAGCTCTTCGGCAATTTCTTTTTTCTTAAAATATATTTTTTTAGGAGTTTCAGGCATAAATATTATTCCTTGGACTTTTCTTCTTCATCTTTGGAAGATTGCATTTTTTTTAACTTACGCCTCCATTGAAGTGATCTTGGAAGCCATAGCAAAGTATGAATTCCTGCAATAACAAAAGTACCGACTAATAATCCCGTCATTCCGTAAAACGTCCAGAATAGTAATGGATATTTAGCAGGATCATGATGCGTTGCATGTGTAAAATATCCCGCAAACTGCTTATTAGCATTTGTATGGCATTTCTGACAGGTCTTAACAACATTCTTTCTGTTTAAATGGGAAGCGGGATTTGAAACTGGCAATATATCATGCGAACCATGACAGTCATAACACTTTGCGGTTTTTGCATACCCAAGTTGTGAAACTTTTCCATGGTATGTATCAAAATAAGTCTTTGCAATCTCCTCATGACATTTACCGCACTGATCCATTATCTTTAACCTGAATCCTTCTGAATCTGTCCTATTAATTCCATGAGCTGTATGACAATCGTTGCAAGACGGTAACTTTTTATCGGTCTTTGTAACAAATACTGAATGTACGCTTTTTTCAAACTGCTCTTGAATACCATGATGGCAGGCTCCGCATGTTGAGGCTACATTTTTTGGATTAACACTTGATTCGGGATCAGTATGAGGAAGTTCTCTGTGCGCGGTATGACAATTTGTGCATGTGGCGGTAACTGTCAATCCGCTTTTTAAAAGACCTCTGCCATGAATGCTCTCAGAATAATTTGTAATGATATCTTTTTCAGAACTGTGTTTCCTCGCTGCAGCTTTCTCTCCCTCTCTGTGGCAGCTTCCGCATAACACAGGAATATTTGTAGCAAAAATCGGTGAGTCGGGATTCTTCTTTCCCAATATTCCATGCGTGCCATGACATTCGGAACATATAGGAGCGTTTGGATCATTCTTCGCAAATAATTTTCCGTGAATGCTTTTCTGATAATCCGAACCAACCTGCGAATGGCATGATGCACAGTCCACTTTTTTGTTGCTCAGGTTTTCGCATGGACGCATCTTTGAAGGATTAACCCCTGTATGACATTGGCTGCATGCAATTTTTACATGCACCGAGCTTTTTATCATATCATAATCTACAAAAAGTGATCTTCCGTCAATCGAGGATTTAATATTCTTCCTCTCATGGCATGCCATACATTCGCTGTCCGCAAAACCCTGATCATAAAAAACTTTTCTTATTTTATGCGGTTGATGGCAGTCAACACATGCTGGCAAAACATTTGCTTCTTTTTCCCAAAGCTGTCCCTTAATAATTCTTCTATGAACTTGTTCAATGCCTACATGACATGCTGCGCATGTATGTGCTATATTATTCCTTGCAATGGTTGATCGGGAATCCGTATGAGGAAGTATATGATGGGAAGAATGGCACGAAACACAGCTCGCCGCAACAAGCAATCCTTTCTTTAATAATCCTTCACCATGAATAGATTCGGAATAGTTTTCAAGAATACTGTCCTGCGGAATATGTCTTTGGACCTGTACTGGCGAGCCCTCACGATGGCACCTCCCGCAAAGCATAGGGATATTCATCGGGTATACTGGTGATTTTGGATCCTTTACTGATACAATTTCATGGTTTCCGTGACAGTCTTTACAATATGGTGCAAGTTTGTCTCCTTTCTTGATTGCTTGTCCATGAAGACTTTCATCATATAATTTTTGAATATCAGTATGGCAGCCGCCGCAGGAAGCTTTTTTTACTTTATCAGTATGTGGAAAATCGGAACCCTTTAAATCAACGTGACATCCGATGCAGTCTATTTTTCCGTGAATAGATGAATTGAATTTCTTCTCATCAACGAAAACTGAAAATTTCTTCCCATTCCTTTCTCCATACTGACTTTTATCCCCATGGCACATCAGACAGTCTGATTTATCCTGTGCAGCCGCGTTAGAGCTGAAATAAAGAAAAAACAGCAATGAATAAACAGCAATTATTTTGAATTTTATCAAAGAAGAACCTTCAGAATTATTCTTTATTCTGTTTTTTTATTCTCTCAAGTTCGGCAGGATGCTCGTCAGCCATCTCTTCCTCGGAAATCGTACCCTTGAACCAGGCAATGTTCATTGGATATATTTCCGGATTGAAAATTACAAAATAAAAATGCCATACAATTATTGAAAGGAAAGCTAACCATGCTTCGTAGAAATGAATTGTTCGGGCAATATCAAACCCCAGCTTTGTAAAAAGCCCGATAAATGTATTGTCAAACCACATTACCACGCCTGTGATACTCATAATAATTGTACCCCAGATTAGTGCCCAGTATTCTGCTTTTTCAACATAACTGAAACGGTCAAGTTTAGGTTTCTCACCCGAAATGCCAAGATTATATTTTGCAATTCCTATTGCATCTTTCAGATCACTGTATCTTGGAAGCAGATCAAAAATAAGCTTCCGACCTCTTTTGGTAAATGAAACGTAACAGATATGATACAGACTTACAGTCACCATTACAACTGCAGAGATCCGGTGAAGCAAACTTCTGTATATAAAAACATTTTCACTTAGCGAACGAATATGAGAAACCCACCATGAATCAGGGAAACGGAGCATGAATCCGGTCAGCACCAGCAGCATGAAACTGACTGCCAGAAGTATATGCTGGACCCTTTCATTAAGACTCATTCTCAGATAGAGCGAATGACCATGATGTTCTACAGCAATCAATCCTCTTTGTTTTAATTTCTTAATCTTTGCTTTCTTTATGAAATCAAGGAAGTTATGAAGGAACATCCCCCCCACTACAGAAAAAATGAGGATAAGATAAATTGTAGCAAGCCAGTAAAGTATTGGTTCATCCTTCTCGGTCATAGTTATGTGAATCTTGCCAACAGCAAAATTTTCATTTGCACCTGGATGGCATTTCCCGCATGTTTTTGAAAGGTTTGCCTTATTTACCCGAGATGTGGGATCGCTTGATGGTTTTATGTCGTGAAAACCGTGACAACTGGAACAGTTTGCCACTGCATACGAACCTCCTTCAAGTGCAAGACCATGATAACTTTGACTGAAAGTTTTAAATCTGTCAGCATTCATTCCATATTTGGCAGTAAGCTTTACAGAAGAATGGCATGGTGAACAGACCTGCGCTGAAAGATTCTTATAAGCTACCGGTGATTTTGGATCATTGTGTTTCAAAATATTATGCTCACCGTGACAGTCTGTGCAGACAGGTGCTTCCTTGTTTCCCTTTGCAACCGATGTACCATGAATGCTTTCTGAATATTGCTTTGCAATTTCACCATGACATTTTGAACAGGTTTTCGGAATGTTAAATTTATTAACTGTAGAAACCGATTCTTCCGGTTTGTTTACCTCATGACTTGTATGACAATCGATGCAGCTTGCTGCTTTTGAATTTCCTTTTGATAATGCAATCCCATGAACGCTTTGTTCATAAGATTTAATAAACCCTGCTGCGGGAGATGTCCTTGCCTTTATTTCAGGGTCATCAAGATGACATGATAAGCATAATTTCTGCTGTGCTATTTTTACGCCTAATGTGTCTCTCCCTTTTTCATAAACAATTGCGGGATTCATATGACAAGTTATGCATATTGGTGCGCCTGCTACTCCTGACTTAAATGCTTTATAATGTGCCGAACGTTCAAATTTGTCTCTATTGCTCGTATGGCAGTTACCGCAAGCTTCTACAATGTTTGATTTATTAAATTTGGAATTTTTCACCTTCGGAGAGATAATGTCATGTGTACCATGACATTTTTTGCAGTCTGTCTCCTGCCCCATCACCGAAATTTTTTTCATCATATCCGGATGAAACTGATGTTTCAGAGGTGCATCTTTATGACATGATTTGCAATCTATAGGTTGAATCTTTTCTTTATGCGGAACTTCATCCGGATTAAAACCAACATGACATGATATACATGAAAGATTCTTATGTGCCGATTCCCCTAATATTTTTGAATCGACATAAATGGGAACTTCTTTCCCATTTTTTGTCATTGTCATTTTATTATCACTATGGCAAGCCAGACAGTCGTCGTTTGTTTGAGCAGTGAGTCTGATTGGAAGAATTGACAAAACACATACTAAATAAAATAATTTTATTAAACTATGTATTTTAATTAAGCAATTTGGTACTATAATTTTATGTACAATGTGTTTATTGCTTAATAATCTGGGAAACGTCATGAATTCTGACCTGCCATAATCTATTCTTATTTTTTCTTTAATGATGCTAACCACTTTACTAATGCGGTATGTTCTTCATCAGTTCCTTTAAAAGAAACTTTATGAGCCACATCTTTAATCTTTGCATCTTTCTTTATGTATTTTGCTAAAAAGTCTGCTTTGTATGTTGAACCAACAGTTGATAGATCAATAGCATCTTTTTTCTTAGAAGTAATCCCTGCAGTTGTAACTGTGTGGCATGCATTGCACTTCTGAGCTTCAAAGACTTTCTTGGCATCTGAACCTTTGTCCTGAGCAAAAGAAAAGGCAAATCCATAAAGAGCAACGATCAAAAAGATAAAAAGAAGATACGTGAATATGTTTTTCATTAATAACTCCTGTTTGTTAAAATGAACTCAGCTTTTTGCTGAAAATTGCTTACCTTTCTTCAAAACTAATGCCGAATAACAAATGCTTATTTATTCTATAATGTTAACAATTTTAGCTGTTTATCCCGATTGTGAAATAATAAGAATATGCACTTCTCATTATTAAGAACAGGGACTAAAATAGATTAAAATTTCAACATTATTTCCCGCACCTAAATTTATTTATTACTTAGAATAATTATTTATATTTAGATAAGGAAAGATAATTTGATTATTTATAGTCTCCAAAACTGACTTTTCTTTTTTATTAAATATAACCTATTATAATGAAATACTTTATTGGCATAGATGGCGGGGGGACTAAATCCGACTGTATTATAACAGATGAAAATTATAATCAACTCTATTCCTTAAAAGTGGGACCCCTAAATCTTTTATCCTCCCCTCCATCTGAATCTTCAAGAACTATCTTACAATTAATCAATTCCTGCCTCTCTAAACTTAAAATCACCTTGGCTCATCTTGATTGCGTTGGAATAGGTGCTGCAGGAGCAGGACGAATTGAAGAATCTGAAAAATTAGAAGTAAACTTAAAAGCTCTTCTTCCTCATTCCATTAACCTGAAAGTTACTTCTGATGCAGAAGCTGCCCTGGAGGGGGCTTTTGATGGAAAACCCGGGTGCATCTTAATTTCAGGTACTGGTTCAATAATTTTTGGAAAGGATCAGAATGGCATTATTCACCGTTGCGGTGGCTTCGGAAAAATACTTGGCGATGAAGGGAGCGGTTATATGCTTGGTAAAAAAGGTCTGGTTGCTGCGGCTAAGGAATTTGATGGAAGAGCCGAAAAATCACTTATAACCGGTTTACTAAATGATAAATATCAGATCCAATCCGGTCAGGATATTATAAATGCAGTCTATAAAAATGATTTGGATATTGCTGGAGTCGCACCTTTGGTTTTAGCTGCGGCAGGGAACAATGACAAGGTTGCTCTGAGAATAATCGATGAAGAAACAGAAGAGCTTTTAAATCTAATATCCTGTATGATAAAGAAATTAAAAAAAGAAAACATTGAAATTTGTTTTACCGGAAGCTTGATATGTACAACAAATGTTTTTTCAATTACACTGAAAAAGAAACTCGCTGCATTATTTAAATTGATTAAAATAAAAGAACCTGAATATCCTCCCGCTATAGGGGCTGTGTTTATTGCAAAAAAGAAAATGAAGGGAATGCTTTGATAAATAAGGGAGAAAAAAGGAATCCATGGTCTTTTATTCCTACACAATATTTTGCTGAAGGGATTCCCTTTTTCATTGTAAACCAATTATCAACAATAATGTATAAATCTCTTGCGGTATCTAATGTTTTAATAGGTTTTACAAGTTTTATTTACCTTCCATGGTCTCTGAAATTGTTTTGGGGTCCTATTGTTGATACTTATGCTACAAAAAGAAAATGGGCTCTATTTATGGAGCTTTTGATCGCGATCTGTTTTTTATCGCTCTTTTTTACTATAAGAATGAATTCTTTCTTATTTTATTCATTATTAATTTTTACAATCATAGCATTTTTTTCTGCAACACATGATATAGCTACGGATGGTTATTATCTCTATGCTCTTAATAAAAAAGATCAGGCATTTTTTACAGGTATAAGAAATACTTTCTACCGACTTTCCCAAATTGCAGTAGTCGGAGGTTTAGCAATATTAGCCGGTTATATAGAAAGCAGAAGCGGATCAATTGTTAATGGGTGGTCTGTAGCTTTTGGAATTTCAGCATTATTATTTTTCATTCTGTATATATACCATAGTATAATTCTCCCACACTCGGAAACCAATGAGTCTGAATCAAATCGAGAAAAGAAAATTTCATATAGACTGATATTCAAAGAATATTTCACCCAGAAAAAGATTGGTGTAATTCTAACCTTTATACTACTTTATCGTTTTGGTGAAGGAATGCTTCTCAAAATGGCTCAGCCCTTCCTACTTGACAAAAGAGAAGCCGGGGGAATGGGTTTTACAGTAAGCGATATTGGAATAATGTATGGAACCTTCGGAGTTGTTGCCTTAATTATCGGTGGCATTCTCGGAGGCTGGCTTATTAAGAAATACGGTTTGAAGAAAATGATATGGGCTATGGCATTATCAATGAACCTGCCTAACATATTATTTTTATATATGGCATACGCTCAGCCTCATATAATCTGGACTCTGGATTTTTCTTTTCTTTATAAGATTTTCGGTGCAAGCGGAAGTCTTGTATATGTAATAAATCCACTTGTCCAAATTTGCCTGATAATCGAACAGTTTGGTTATGGTATTGGATTTACTTCCTTCATGGTTTACCTGATTTATGTTTCTAAAGGGGAACATAAAACATCGCATTATGCAATTTCAACAGGTCTGATGGCAATTGGCATGATGATTCCCGGATTTATTAGTGGAATTGTACAGCATTCGATAGGATATTTCTGGCTGTTCAGTCTGGCCCTCATTCTTGGAATACCCGGAATGATCCCTATCTTTTTCCTTCCGTTTGATCCTGAATAAGATCCTTTATCAAGAATAGGATTTGAAACCGTTTTGAAATCGATTTGAAACCGTTTTGAAACCGTACTTTTTAATAAATAATTAAAGTCAATAAAAAAGTATCCTTAAAAATCTGCACCTAAAGAAATATACCATTTAGGGGATGAGAATTCATTGAAATCATAAGCCCAAGCCACATCAAATCTTAAAAGGAAGTAAAGGAAGAATACTCTGGCTCCTACTCCTGTTCCTGTAAGTAGATCTCTTGAAACAACCTCCCCGTTACTATTTCTCTCAAAGAACCTTAGGTCATGATTGCTGTTCCAGGCAGTACCCATATCAAGAAATATAACTCCCAGAATATTACTGAAAAATAAAGGAATACCTCCGGTTACCAGTGATCTGATGAATGGGAATCTTAATTCAGCATTCATAAGACCATAATGGGTTCCAATCTCCGCGGCATAATCATAACCCCTTAAAGGAAGAGCTGCAGTTAGGAAAGCAAAATCAGACACAGAATTTATGGGTATCTCAGTCGTAGCGAAAGATCTGTTTATCCAGTTCTCTACTCCGCCAATAAAGAAACGTTGTGGATTTTGTCCACCTGAAGATCCGCCGGATAGCCTGAATCCGAAAGAATAATCCGTAAAGAATCGGAAATAAGTTCGGAAATCGGCTAATCCTGAGTAAAAACTTAATTTGGTGTTTCTTATTCCAGGATTGCCTAAAAAATCAACTCGATATCTTGTTCCTTCAATCGGAGAGGTGTACCCCCAAAGAACATTATCATGAATAAAACTTAAAGTTGGAACCAGAAAAGAAGCCTGTTCAGATGGCTCGCTTGAGTCATCAAGATTATCCTTTGTAACAGTAAGAAAACTTAATCCAGCATCAAACCTGTAAAATTTATTCAAGGGATAACTTATAGATAAAATTCCACCATAATTCCGGAAACGGTATAAATCTATATTCCCGGTCGTCTGTTGTGTCAGATAAACAAATCTTGCCGTATGAAACCCTTCTATTCCATAGCTGATCCTTTGGGGCAGAAAAAAATAAGCTAAACCATAATCACTATTCTTAAGATCTATCTGCAAACTTGTCTGTCCAATTAATCTATAATTCCCCAAAACATCGCTAAATGAAATAATTGTCGTGCCTAACAAACCATATAACGAACTGTATCCAGCATTAGCGTAAACTATATCAGGGGAAAAAGTGATCTTATATCTGTTAACCTTAAAATTTCCTTTTGAATCCAGATTATCTTTAAGATTAAATTTAGAAATAAGGGATGTATCCTGCCCTTGGTTTAATTTAATATTATTTCCAAAAATATAATTATTAAGATCTATCTGCACTGAATCCCCATATACTTTGGTAGTATCGGTAACCTGACCTGAATAAAAAATCAGAGTGTCACTTTTTGCTGTCTGCTTTTTAACAGCATTTTCTTTATACAGCTCTCTTTCAGTATAACCTAGTTTATTAAGTTTTGATACATAATTGGTAAGAGGAAGTTTATTTGTGTCCTGTTTGATTTCAAATGGGTTAGTTAAAAGGAAAATATTAAAAGAAGATTGAAACAAGGTAGAAAAAGTTAATTTCTTCCCGTCTTTTGAAGCAGAAAGCTGGTATAATCCATTCAAAGAATTGGTAACTGGAACAGGTTCAATTTCAGTTACATTTTTTACTGAATCTGAAGGAAGAAGTTCTACTCTTTTTTTATAAATATTATTTATTCCATTCATATCAGATAAAAATAATATCTCTTTTCCGTCAGGTCCGACTACTGGTGAAGTTTCATCGCAACCGGATATGTTTGTTATCCTGCTAATCTGCTTTGTATCGATATTTATAGAATATATATCACTTTGCGAATAATTATATTTATAAATTTTGAATGAATCCGGAAGAGCGTCGGAATTGATGTTATTAGTCCTGTCGGACGAAAAATATAATAATTTACTATTGGGAGCCCAGGCAGGGTAATTATCTGTAAAAATGTCATTAGTAAGATTTGTAAGAGCCTTTGTCTCTAAATTCCATAAATAAATATCTGATTGAATGGCATTGTGCCCAACAAAGGCTAAATTTTTACCGTCAGGAGACCATGTCACGCTCTTTATTGCATCTAATTCTAAAGGAATTGTTATCCTGTCCTCCGATTCGATGTCAATAATATAAATAACATCATAACCCCCGCTTTTTGCTGAAAGTGCTATTTTTTTTCCATCAGGTGACCAGGTCAAACCGGGTGTTATAATATTAAGTTCTTCAAAATCTGGTGTTCTGTTCCCCTTGATAAGCTTCTTTATAATCTTACCGTCGATAGCGCTCATTAAGTAAACATCAAAATAATAATCTTTGTTGGATATAAAGGCGATTTTATCCCCCTGCGGAGACATGGCAGGACTCGTATTATAAAACCCTAAACCTTCCTTTTTAGTTAAACGTTTTGAAAAATCATCTGGATCTTTTCTTATTGCAACATCAGGCCAGTATCTCTGTCGTATATCCTTTTTCCACCTTTCATTTAGCTCTTTTAAATCCAGTCCTATGGAAGCTTTTAAGCCTTCCTCAAGATTACCAGTTCCTTTTATTTTATTTACTAATTCTCCGATTTTTTCTTTACCGTACTTTTCGGCAATGTAATAAAAAACAGCCTGCCCTCCCCTGTAAGCCAAATATCCGTCAAGATTCATAATATCTGGAAGATAATCATTAATAGCGGCATCGCGTATAAACATATCCTCATCAATATCCCAGCCTAACGATTGATATTCTGCCATACCCTCGTTAAACCATAATGGAAGATTAAGTGAAATATTATTACTTATTATATTTTGTACAGAACCGCCGTAATACATATCATTCATAACAGCATGTGTCAGTTCATGATGGATTAAATGCCGGAACATTTTATATGACCCCATAAACTGGATCACCATTCTGTTCTTAAACATTTCAGTAAATCCCTCAATACCTTCCGATAAGTATTCATCTGTAACATTTGTTTCCTGGAAATCATTTGTTGAATTATAAACTATAATTACTATTCTGTTATTTATTTTATAGTTAAAACTTTGCTGAATAAGCGAAAGTGCATCTTCTGCAGCTTTGGATGTAAACTCTGCAAGAGCAGAGCCTTTCTGCGAGAAATAAATATCAAAATGATCAGTTTGAATATAATACCATGTAAAGTCTTTATACTGAACTTTATTCTCCCCAAACTGGGCGAGAATAGTACACTGAACTAAGAAAAAAATAATAACTATTTTATATATGTACTTATACATTTTATCGCTCTCTATCATTCTAAAATTATAAAATCAACTTCCGATTTCGTAATATCTACTCGGATTAATTTTACACTTACTTTGTCGCCAAGTCGGTATTGTTTCTTGGTAGCATTGCCGACAAGAGCATATTTTTTTTCATCATAAACATATGTATCATTTTCAAGATCACGGATTTTAACAAGTCCTTCCGCTAGTATATCAGTAATTTTAACAAAAATTCCGAAATATGTAACTCCTGAAATAATTGCATGAAATTCTTCCCCAATATGGTTCTGAAGATATTCGATCTGTTTTAGTTTAACGGATTTTCTTTCAGCGTCTACAGCATTCCTTTCTGTTATAGAGAGATGATCGGAAATTTCATCAAGTTCTTTACTGGAATATTTGAAACTCCCCTTCTGCTTCAGGTATTGGAATAATAACCTGTGTACCATAAGATCGGAATATCTCCTGATTGGAGAGGTGAAATGAGTATAATATCTGAAACCAAGTCCATAATGACCGATATTATGGATAGAATATACAGCTTTCGCCATAGAACGGATTGCCAATTCATTTATTACAGCTTCCTCTTCGGTTCCCTTTACACTAAGCATTAGTAGCTGAAATTGGTTTGATTTTGAAGCTGCATTTGGATCAAATGAATACCCTAATGATTTTACAAACTTTGCAAACTCCAAAATCTTTTCATTATCCGGAAGATCATGTACTCTATAAACAAACGGTTTAATATTTCCTTTTTCCGGGGCAGCAATGTGACTGGCTACTAGTTTATTTGCAAGTAACATATATTCTTCCACAAGCATGTTACTTTGCTGTGTTTCCTTTTTATAAATCCTGATTGGCACTCCATGTTCATCAAGCTCAAACTTAACTTCAGGAGAGAAAAAATCGATGCTCCCTTCACGTAGTCTTTTTTTCCTTAATGTCTGCGCTAAAGAATTCATTTGTAATATTTCGTTTACAAAATCACCTTTTTCACTGTCAATAATTTCTTGAACTTCTTCATAAGTGAATCTTCTCTTACTATTGATTATAGTTTTCGCAATTTCATATTTGACTATTTTTCCTCTCTTTGTAAGTTCAATAATAACAGAATAAGTGCATCGATCCATATAAGGAACTAACGAACAAATATTATTTGATAATTTCTCTGGTAGCATTGGGATTACCTTCCCAACAAGGTAAACACTGTTACCTCTCAAAAATGCTTCTTTATCAAGATTAGTTTGATAATTTACATAATTAGAAACATCAGCTATGTGAACCCCCACTGAATAATTATCATTTTCCAGTAATTCAATTGATAATGCATCATCAAAATCCTTTGCATCTACCGGATCAATTGTAAAGACTGTTTTTTCTCGGAAATCTATTCTGTCATTTAAATCTTCAGGGGAAATTTCTTCAGATATTTGCTCAGCTTCTTTCAATGTTTTATCTGAAAATCGGTATGGCAGATTAAATTCATGCGCTAATGCAATAATTTCAGTATCACGTGTACCTGATTTTCCAATTAATTCTATTATTTCCCCTTCCGGGTTAAGATCCGGAGATTCCCATTTTATATTTCCAACTACTACTTTATCCCCCGTTTTTGCCCCATGAAGTTTGTTTTTACTTATATAAATATCGCGATGCAGTTCCCGATCATCTGGTTTTAGGAAATAAAATGAATTTGTCTTCTGAAGTATGCCAACAATCTCATCTTTTTTCCTTTTAATAATACCTGTTATTTGTCCTTCTATATTTTTCCCTTTTTGATTAGCAAAGAGCATAACTTCAACAGTATCTCCATTGAAAGCCGTACTCAAATTCCTTGAGGCTATAAAAATATCCTTTATATTGGAATCTTTGGGAATAACAAAACCAAATCCTCCCTGTGTAATCTGAAGTGTACCCGTAATTTTATTCGACTTTGGAATTTGTTTAAGCATATATCGTTTGCCCGATTTCATCAGAAATTCCTCATCTATTAGAGAATGCAGAAATGATTTTAACGAAACATATTCATGTTCCTCTGTTATTTTAAGCATTTTTGCTATATCTCTGCTCTTCAATCCCCTACCGGGATTCTTTTTAAAGAAAGCTATTATTTTTTTCTTCATTAAAACTCAAACCTATATTTAAGACCGAGTTCATCTATCATTTCATTTAAACTGTTTGTTTCTATAATTGCTTCTTTTCTTTCAAACCTTATTATTAAACTTTTAAGGATTGGGTATTCTATCTTAATGTTAGCCTGGCTCAGATCCTGAAAAATATCTGTTGTTCCCCCAATTGTATAACGGAATTTATTTACACTTCCGGATAAATCAAATTTAGTCGCAGTACCCACACGTCTTGTATCAACATTTTGGACATAACTACCAAAACTATTATTAAGAAAACCCCCTAAAACGGATCCTGCTGCTGATGTCGCTGTATTTGAAAGTTGTCCGGAGGCTGTATTTTTATCCTGAGTAGTCATATCAGATGGGAATCTACTGGCTACAATGAAATATAAAGCATCATTGACATCTTTGGTTGGATCAGGTATATCATTATCAATATTGTCTGCGCCATAATAAACTGCAATATTATTTTCTGTTTTAATAAAATTTTTGTCAAGTTCTTTAAGAGGACCGGTTATTTTTATTTTAACTCCTACAAGAACTTCCAGGCCACCATTTGTTGTTGAATCTGACGGAATATAATAGCTTGTGTAGGTAGCAGTAAGGTTTAAATTAGGATTGGTTAGATCACCTTCAAATTTGATTGTTCCATCCGTTTGAAAACTTTTATAATAGCTAAGCTTAGATCCTTCTAGAAGAGTCAATTCTCCTTCTGCATTTGATTTACCGTCAATCCTTTCATAAAGAAAATTTCCTTTCAGAACAGCTGTAAGATTCTGGTCAAATTCTTTAGATAGAACATATATGATAGTAGCTCCATCCTGAACAGTAACATCAATACTATAATTAAAATAACTCCTTTTCGATCTACCGCTGCTTCGTTGAACAATTCCCTTTTTGGAATAATTAACAAGACTTTCAAAATCCATACTGTTTTTTTGCACCGAGGTGGTATCAGCTAAATATTTATAGATAAAACTATCTGAAGTGTTCCTGTAACCAGTCTGTGTAGGTGGGAGAGTAAGCATCGCTTTTTTTACTACAATAGGGGCTTTTAGGAAGGCACCATCTTCATTCATTTTAAATTCTACATTTCCATTAGTACCAATAACAAGATCCCCATATATAGTCGGACTTGCAGATTTTGAACCTTCATTTAATACTTTAAGATCACCGTTAATATTCAAATCCGATGAAACCAGTTTAAAACCTTTTAATACAGCAGTTCCGCTGCCGGTAATTTTTCCTCCATCTTGCTCTCCATCAATGTTCTGCAGAACAAGTTTCTCAAGATTCAGATTATTATTTTGAATAGTAGCTTTCATTTCGGCATTGTACTCTATATTGTTGGATTCAGCAACAAATAAAACTTTAGACAACTCCATATAGCCATTTGGTTTAAGATCATTATAAGTACCAGTAATTTCAAAATTAGTTTTGAAAGTCCCTCTTAATCTTTTAATTACAGGGAGTAAATCACCAACGGCACCAAGGTTAAAATCATCCGCAGTTATTTTAATATTTATTGGACTGTTATAATTTATTCTTTCAGCTGCGCCCGAAAATGCAAGATCGATAGGCAAATTTCCATTTATCTTAAGTGCTGCATCATTGGGATTAAGCTGTTGGCTGATAAATTTAAAATCCAGAGCAAGGTTTTTATTTAGATAATTAAATCCTCCTGTGAAAGAACCGAAATTAGTGTTTTTATATGTGATATTGTCAACATTAAGATTAAACTTTATCACAGGACTAGTGAAAGTGCCGGAAATATCAGTGTTACAACTGATGTTAGCATCAGGAGCATTATCCTCTCTGAGCTGCATTATAGTATTAACGAGATCTTTACCTTTAAAATTATATAATGAAATATTCAAATTCTGGTTGTTATATTGTGAAAGAGTCCCTTTAATAATTATTTCAGCAGAATCTCTGCTCAAAATAAAATTTTTGAAATTTATATCATTCTTTGCATAATCAATTTCAGTTCTTTGCTTGTTTATCAACCGGAATCCATTATAATCCAGATCGAGTGTATCAAGCAGCAATTTAATTGCATTGCCTGAAACATCAACATCTCCATTTAATCTTACAGAAGAATTCTCCATCGATGAAGAAAAATTAAGACCTGCAATTCTATTTTTGAGATTGATATCCAACCGTATATCGCGGATATCCGCGCCCGCAAAAACTCTATCAGTATTTAAATGCAGTGAGGCAAGTAAATTTTCAAGTTTTTCACCTTGATGTCCATTTTCTACGTTCAGATCAAGATTAAGTTTAGATAAAAAGAATACATCATTATTATTATGGTATTTAATATAATCTATAGCTGTGTTATAGCTAAAATAAATACTGTCTTTTGTGTTTTTTAATTCGCCTGACATTTCACCATTTATTTCTATTTGTGCATGCCCCAGGAAAAGAGATAATAGGGCAAAGTCTTTAAATTCAACGAGATATTTCATGGAAGCAGGGATATTATCCGATGGTTTGATTTTAATCATTTTCATTGCAGGAGTAATAGCCATTGTTGGTAATTGCGGGGGATGGGCTGATGGCTGTATCTCATCTATTTTATTTTCAGATATCTTCGAAACCAGTTTAATTTCCTTTGATAATGCATCAACCATGCTCGAAATGGTAAAGTCGCCAGTGATAGTTATATCGGCAAGGTCGGAAATTAAATTTATAACTCTGCCGGTACCTTGATTTTTTCTTATATCAGCTATTGCTCTGGTACTGTCAATAAAGATTCCATTTATAGTAGAATTTTTTAACAAGAAGGTGAGATACAAATTGAGGCTGTCGGCGTTAAAACCATCCCCTTCAGCATTGATTGAAAAATTAAGATTGCTAATAAGAGAGGAATCCTTAACGAATCTATAAATGTTAAGCTTATTAAATTCGCCGGCTACTTTATATGAAACATTATTCCCTGTATTGAATATGAAATTTCCATTCATATTTATGGAGGAACTGTCTGAAACAAGATTCAGATCATAATTAATATTTTTATTCAATGCATTGGCGTTAAAACTAAAATTATCTATCCTGTTACCGTTTAAAACTGAACCGTCAGCAGTAAAACTGATCATAGCATTCAATTCATTCGGTTTTGTTCCAGATCCTTTTATTGTACCATTGCTATTAATACTAGATAAAAGATTGGTAAATGGGGAAATGTCTAAACCTAAAGTACTGAACTTGACATTATATTTCATCGGATTCTGTTCAAAATTCAAACCAGCATCGACTAATACTCTTCCTTTATCGGTTTTTAAAGATACTGAAGTTGTAAAATTCAGTGGATGTCCTGAAATGGTCAAAGTATCAATTCTTAATAATCCAAGTTTTTCATAAACAGGTAAATTAAGCGAGGGTATCAATTTATTAATATCAGATTGATTTATATATGTGTCTTTGAATTTAGCATTTATAAACATTTGTTTGGGATGGTCGAGGTTTTTAATAACCCCTTTTGTCTCAAGATGTGTATTTAAGAATTTAATGTCGATCTGATTAATAACAAAATCCTTTAAAGTGCCTTCGCATTTTATTTTTATTGCCAAAGATTCCTTAAATAGATTAAGAGAGGAGACAAAAGGAGAAACATCCTGAAAATTAAATTTATCTGAATAAATATTTAAGTCAAGTTTGGCTTTTGCAAATTCGGCTTTCGAATCAAAAATATTATGAGAAGCTTTTATTTTCAGCATAATATCCGAATTTGATGTTTTAATTTTTAGATTATTTGCAAAAAGCTCCTTTTTATTTACAGCGAATTGACCTGACAATTTTTCAATGGTAAAATTATTAATATTAGGAGTTAATGAGAGTTCAGTAAGATCAAGCTCATATTCGTTGTTATCGATGTCTGCAAAAGCGCTTAGCGAAAGTTTAACATTATGAAGCCGTATATCATTCATGTTTAAAACATCATAAAATGCATTGCTTCCTGCAAAATCAAATCTTTGGAAACTGAAATTTATATTGACAAGGCTGAAGTTAGTTATCTCAATCTTAAACGGAAAAGTTGATTTGGAAGTATCCGAACTTGAGGGGCGGGTTAGCTTAGAAAGGTTTAACTTGCCTGTGCTGTCAGCAATAAGAGCAACATCTGCTTGTACGATTTCAAATTTTCTAATCTTAATTTTTTTTAATAAAAGTTGAAGTGGACTGGTCCTTAATTCAATTTTACCTGCATTTAGAAGAGTATCTTTACCCATATTAAGAACAGTATTTCGCAAGATAAGAGAAGAAAAGATTGTACCATCAATTTTGCCGATATATAGTGTCCCGTTAAGATTCTTGTTCGCCTGCACTATAACCGTTTTTCTTAAATATTCGCGGAATGTAGATGTTTGGGAAACACCGAAAGCAAGTAATATAAGAATAAACAGACCAATTCCTGAGTAAAGGAAAATATTTACAATTCTATGGAAAAGAGTCCTTTTCTTTTTTATTACTTTGTTTTTTTCTGTTTTAGCCAAAAAACACCAAATTATCTAAGTAAAAATATAATAATTAATTAAATCGGGTGTGCGCTGGATATTTAACCATTTGATTTATAAAGAGTTCCAAGCAGATGAACTATAATGAATTTCCTGGTAAAAAGAAATATTAACGATCTCTATTTACTTAAAAAAAATTACTCACAATATCTGTCAATAATAAGTTTGATGATCTTAGAAGTTGACTGATCACAAGAAAATTCAATTGTTTTAACTTTTCCCCCATTTGCTTCGACAATTTCGCGGCCGACAATTTTATCTAAAGCCCAGTCAGCTCCTTTTACAAGTATATCAGGTATAAGACAGGTGATCAATTGTTCCGGAGTATCTTCATCAAAAAAAGTCAAGTAGTCAACACATTTCAGGTTATCCAGAAGCGTGGCTCTTTCCATTTCTTTTATGATTGGTCTTTTTCCACCTTTTATTTTTTTTACCGAAATATCACTGTTTAATCCCACTAAAAGATAGTCTCCTAGTTGTTTCGCCTTATTTAAATAGTCAACATGCCCTGAATGGAGTATATCAAAACAGCCATTTGTAAAAACCAATTTCTTGTCCTGATTCTTTAGTCCAAGCCTTATTCCGATCATTTCATCGCTGCTTTTGACTATCATTTAATTTCTTTCCTGATAGTTTCAAAAAGTTTATCTTGTTCTATAGGAATAATACCAACCTCTTCACAAACAATTCCGCCTGCATAATTAGCAAGATAGGACGCTTCAATAATATTTGCTTTTGCAGCAAGTGCCATTGTTAAAGTAGAAATAACAGTATCTCCTGCACCGGAAACATCCGCAACTATCTGTGCTATTGTAGGCATTCTTTTTTCTGGCTTATTTTTCTCAAAAACAGCAATTCCGCTTTCACTAAGTGTCAGAACAACACTCGCTGCGTTAGTCTTTTCAAGAATCCTCATACCAGCGATTGTGATGTCCTCGTCATTTCTTAATTTCATTCCGAGTACGTCTTCAGCCTCTTTCTTGTTTGGTTTGATTACAGTAACATTATTAAAAAGAAAGAAATTATTAAATTTGGGGTCAACTGTGATCAATAAATTCTTTTTGTTCGCTAATGAAATTATCTTTTCAATTAAGGAGGGGGTTAATACTCCTTTATTATAATCTTGCAGTATGATGGCGTCGAGATTATCAATGTTAACTTCCATGAACTTTACTAATTTTTCCTGAACTTCAGCAGGGAGATACTTTTTGCTTTCTTTATCAATTCGTATTACATGCTGATTATGCGCGATTACTCTTGTCTTGGTAGTTGTTGGTCTACTTTCATCAATTATAAGCCCGGATAAATTCATTTTGGCATCTTCAGCAAGGGACATGAATATCCTTCCATCATTATCATTGCCTATCACACCTACCGGATATGGGATGCCACCAAGCTTTAAAATGTTCAATGCAACATTTGCTGCACCACCGAAACGATAGAACTCATTGTCAACTTCAAGAACTGGTACTGGTGCTTCAGGTGAAATTCTTTTTACTTCCCCCCGGAAATAGCAGTCGAGCATCATATCACCGACAATTGCAATTTTTAATCCATTAAAGGAATTCTTTAATTGATCTAATCTTTTTTCAGAAATATTTTTCATCAAGTATTTTATTTTTGAAGTATTAAATTAAGAATAAAAAATGATACAGAAAATTTTAGCGAAGTAGTTTTTTCTTTCTTTTTTTAGTACCTTCATTTTGCTTAATTACTTTTTTGCCTCCCCAGGAAGCAAGTGAATTATAAAACTTCAGACGGACAAGACCTTTATCACTCCCTATCCAGAGATCTTCACCGTCAAAAAAAAGAGAAAGAATAAGAGAAGTGTTTATATTTAAAGAATTTAAGTCCACTATATGAACTTTATTATTAAACCTGTTTATATAAACCAGACCTTTTCCATATTCTTTTTTATTTTTCCTGTCGAAAGAATAAACACCTGACCAGATATAATTGCCCGTGCGTTCAAGACAATAGATACCGTTTCCAGGAAGACCGTCCTCCTTTGATATTCTGTCCCATCTGAATTTACGGTTAAATTCATAAATCCCCCCTATATTGAACTTTGGTTGTAGAGGAGTAACAAATTCATCAGTAGCAAACCATATGTTTTTATCATCAAACAACATATCATGAACAGAGACTGCATCCCCTTCTTCAGCAAAACCCCTTTTTTTATTCGTTAAAAAGTCCCAGTTCCTCTTATCATCAATATCTTCATTTTTATTATAGATGTGTACACCTGATTCAGAACCAAACCAAATCAAGCTGTCGCCATCTAATTTAATGGATATTATATTATTAGTTTTAGAGTCATTATTTGTGGTGAGATCATAGTCGGAGAATTTCTGTTTTGTAACTTCCAGGCGAGTCAAGTTTTTAAATCTTCCTATCCAGAGAATATTTTGTAAGGGATCAAAACATAATGACCTTATCCAATTTCCCATTTCCCCCCCTTGGGCAAATTTCCTTTTCCTCCATTGTTCTTTCTTTTTGTCAAAAGTAAAAAGACCATCGCCCGAACCTGCCCAGACAAAATCTTTACTTACCGCTAGATTATAGAACAGATCATTTTCAAGGTTTTCTTTTTTTGTCGAGTAGTTGAACCACTTATCCTCCTTTTTTGAATAACGAAAAATCCCTTGCCCGTATGTTGCAACCCATATAAAATTACCATCTCCTTTAATTGATTCAATTACAGCGTTTTCAAGATAAAGTTGAGATTCTACCTGGGGATATATTGAAAATGAACTAAACAGAAGAAACAGAAGGATTCGAAATTTCAGACGCATGGACATTATTGTTTTTTCTGATTTAGCATTTTAAAAGAATCAATAACTTTCTTCTTTGGCAGGAAAATTATTTTGCTTTACATCTTCAATATAATTGGATACAGCCTTAAGAATCACTTCGGCAAGAGAGGAATAATGCCTTACAAAGCGGGGATGAAAATCGACATTAAGCCCTAGCATATCCGGGGTTACTAAAATCTGTCCATCACAATGAATGCCTGCCCCAATTCCAATAGTGGGAATCTTTACAGATTCAGTGACTTTTTTAGCAAGATCACTTGGTATTTTTTCAAGCACAATACCAAAAGCACCGGCTTCTTCGATAATTCTTGCATCTTCAAGAATTTCGTCAGCTTCCTGTTTGTTTTTTCCTCTTTCACGATAACTTCCGAACTGATAAATACACTGAGGGGTAAGACCGATATGCCCCATGACAGGGATTCCTGCCTGGGTAATTTGCCTTACTGTATCTGCAACTCTTTTTCCCCCTTCCAGTTTTACGCCACCAGCGGGAGTTTCCTTCATTATTCTACCTGCATTTCTGAAACCCTCATCAACACTAAGTTGATACGACATAAATGGCATATCCACAATTAACATTGCCCTATTTATGCCCTTACTGACAGCTTTTGTATGATATATCATTTCATCCATCGTGACAGGAAGAGTTGTTTCGTTACCCTGGAATACATTACCCAAAGAATCACCCACCAGAATCATATCAATACCGGCCTCATCAAGAAGTTTGGCAGTAATAAAATCGTAAGCTGTTAAAGAAGTTATTTTAATATTATTCCTTTTAAGCAAAGAAAGGGTTTTGGTAGTTACTCTTTTTATTTCTTTTTCAGTATTCATTTTATTTTTAATTATTTATTAAGATTAAATCATTATGCAATGAGAGAGAATTTGAAAAAACCATTTTATAGTGTTCTTCAAATCCTTTACAAAGCGATAAAGTTAAGCGGGAATAATCAATTTTTTCATTTAGGATCTTACAAAGTTCAATGGTATTGATTTCGATCTCTTTTTCAATTTCTATTTTTTTTTCATCACTGAGATTCAAATAATGTGTAATCCGTTTATGGAAAGGACCGCAGAGAATTGACCCATGCTGCAAAACAACGTTCTCAAATTTCCTCTGGGCGCTCCCCACAATCTTTTTACCGGAAAATTTTATTTCGCTTTTGGCGGAAACGGCAAAACAGACGGCATTATTTTCCTGTTTATAAATTTCTGCAAAATTAGGTTGATGATTTTCTAATTCAAAAGAAGATAGTCTGTTGTCATATATTTTCAAACCTTTGAGTAATGCAAGATTTAACTGGCAATAGATATCTTTTGCAGATGAAAATAAATCCAGTGGATAAACAACAGAATAAGTTAATTCTTCAGCATGGAGAACTGCACGTCCCCCGGTAGGTCTTATAACAATTTCAATATTGTCTTGACGGGCAAGCTCTGAATTAATTGAGTCCGGAGGTTGGTTTGCTCCCAGTGAAATACAATAAGGACCCCACCTGTATAATCTGAAAATAATCTCATCATCCTTGTAATTTTTTGCAAGTTGAAGATCATAATCCATGTTATATCTTCCGGTATTAGAGCCGGAATTTATAAAAAGCCATTTCATTTATTTTCTATTTTTTTATCGCGGTCTACAATACCAGCCATAAGCTCTGCTTCACAAACAAGTTCATCATTAACAAATGTTTTCCCCTTCATAATAAAGACTTTACTTCTTTTATTGATCAGTTCGACTTCAAGAACAAGCTGATCTCCTGGAACAACAGGTTTTCTGAATTTAACATTATTGATTTGCATGAAATAAACAAGCTTTTCTTCAATATTGGGAAGTGCATTAAGCAGGAGGATTCCTCCGGTTTGAGCCATAGCTTCCACAATTAATACTCCTGGCATAACCGGCTGCCCCGGGAAGTGCCCTTGAAAAAATGGTTCGTTAATGGTAACAGATTTGACTCCTACCACTTTTTTGTCCAGTTCAAGATGAATTATTTTATCCACCAAAAGGAAGGGATATCTATGAGGGAGAATTCTTTGAATAGCATTAATATCAAATACTACCCCTTCTTTTTTGACATACTGGTATTTTTTTACAAGTTTTTTCTGCTGATATAATTTCCTAACTTGTTTGGCAAATTCAACATTTGCCATATGACCCGGACGAGCCGCTAAAATCTGTGCTTTAATGGGTGCCCCAATTAAAGCTAGATCCCCAATAAGATCCAGCAATTTATGACGTGCCGGTTCATTTTTAAATCTCAGTTTCTTATCATTCAATATTCCATTTTTACCAAGCGTAATTTTATACTTAATTCCCACTTTCTGTCTGATATTTTCAAGTTCTTCAGCGTTTGCATGTTTATCTACAATTACTATTGCATTATCAATATCCCCTCCCTTTATAAGTCCGAAATTGATAAGTTGTTCAACTTCACTCAAAAAACAGAATGTTCTAGCTGGTGCAAATTCATCAACAAATTCTTTTTCTAGGTCAAAAAGTCCTGTGTGTTGGCTACCCAAAGCAGGATTTTGGTAATCCACCATAACTGTAACTCTATAACTGTCCAATGGAAGAGCAACAATATCAATCTGATTTTCATTATTATGATAAGCTACTGTTTTATCAATAATCAGGTAATCTTTTGGAGCATCCTGCTGAACGAACCCGGCCTTTAACAGTACCTCAACATATGGCATTGCACTGCCATCCCCCACAGGAGGTTCAATTCCGTCAAGCTCTATTATTATGTTATCTATCTGGAGACCGACAACTGAAGCTAAAACATGTTCAACAGTATGTACTTTAACTTCACCAATTCCAAGAGTAGTTCCCCTCGAGACATCCACAACAAAATCTGCAGTGGCCGGGATTTCAGGTTTATCTGCTAAGTCGCACCTAATAAATCTTATCCCATGGTTTTCAGGTGCAGGTTTAAAAGTCATGGTGCAGGTAGTCCCCGTATGAAGGCCAATTCCGGACATTGCGACTGGATTACCTATAGTTCTTTGAAGTTCTAACATTTAGAATCCTTGGTTATTGCCTAATTATCTTAAAATAGATTTTCAAAATAGTAAGATGGGGTCTGAAATACAATTGAAGAATTAACTTATCTACTCAATCTTGTCGAGCTTGGCATTGATCTCTTTTATCTGCTTTTCCAGCTGAGCAATTTTTTCCGAGTATTTAGGAAGATTTCGAATATGAGCCTCAATTTGGAAGGCGTTTTTGACTTCTTTGGCTGGAGAACCAAAATAAGTGCCCTCTTTTAATATACTTTTTGAAACACCCGATTGGGCAATAAGGATTACTTTGTCACCGATTTCGATATGCCCGGTAAGTCCAACCTGGCCCAGAATAAAACAATTATTACCTACCTTAGTACTTCCTGATATCCCTACCTGGGATGAGATAATTGTATCTTCTCCAATAACCACATTATGAGCAATCTGGGAAAGGTTATCGATCTTAGTCCCTCTTTTAATTAATGTAGAACCAATAGAAGCCCTGTCAATCGAAACATTTGAACCTATTTCAACATCATCTTCAATAATAACATTACCTATTTGGGGGATTTTTTGAAATACTCCCTTTTCATCCTGATCATATCCGAAACCATCAGAGCCGATTACTGTATTAGCATGGATGATACATCTGTCCCCAATCTTACATTTTTCCCTTATGCTGATATTCTGAAACAACAGACAGTCGTTTCCTATAACTACATCTTCAAGAACTACAGTATTATGATATATTTTTACATTGTCTCCAATAGAGCAACCGGCAGAGATTACAACATTTTTACCTGCTGCAAGATCCTTTCCGATTTTAACAGATGGATCAATAAAGGCTGTTGGATCAATTCCCTTTAGAGGAAAGTCGGGGGCAAAGTAACGGTTGACTAATTTGAAGAAAGCTTTATTGGGTTCTTTTGTTTCAATATAAGAAATATCATCCCGTTTTTTATTGAAACCGGTTTTAACAATTACTGCAGACGCTTTTGTTGAAGAAAGGAATTTTTCATATGCCGGTAGATATAGAAATGTAAGATCCCCGGGCTGAGCTTCTTCTATTTTAGCAAGATTTTTAATTTCCAAATTCATGTCACCGGTAATTTTACCACCAATGAAATCGGAGACTTCCTGCAGTAATAGATTCATTTTATAATTTCAACTTATTTAATACTTTTACGGTAATATCATATTTATCTTTTGCATATAATAAAAGAATATCGCCACTTCTGTCAAAAACATAATCATAATCTTCTTCCAGAGCAACTTCTTTTATAGCTGAAAATACTTTATTCTGAACCGGTTTCATCAGTTCATCCTGTTTTTGAAACATTTCGCCATTAGTACCAAATTTTTTTTCACGATAATCTGATATTTGCTTTTCAAGTTTAACAAGCTCCGCCTCTAATTCGGCACGAGATTGATCTGTCATTATCAACTTTCGTTTTTCATAATCATCATATTTGGTCTTCCATGTATTTTCGATTTTATTTAATTCTCCCTGCCATTCCTGCACCAAAACATCCAGTTTTTGCCTGGCATCCTGAGCATCGGGTAATTTATCCATTATGGCATCAGAATCGACATAACCGATTTTCATCTGCCCATAGGATAAGCTAGAGAAAACCAATAATAACAATACAAATGGAAAAAGAATCCGTTTCATATTAGCTCCTCATGTAAATTTGATCATTAATATTTAAATCGTATCAAAAAAAAGAAATATCTGGGATAATAATTTAATCTGCTTCATTATCAGCAACATAAGATTCCCGCGCAAGAGTATCTGAACGGGAATCACTATAAAAAATTATTTCTTGCCTCTTTTAAGAGAATCAAGGACCTGATAAGTAACATCAAATGAAGAGTCAGCATAAAGGAGTAAAACATCACCAGTTTTATCGAACACAAATTGCATGCCTTCTTTTTTTGCTACTTCTGCTATTGCTTTATAAACTTTATCTTTAATAGGAGCGAAGATTTTTTCATTTTCCTTATATATTTCGCCTTGCCCCTGAGCGAATTTCTGTCTTCTGAAACTCTCTATATTTTGTTGTTTTTCAACTAATTGCTGCTGTACTATCTGCTTTTTATCTTCTTTCATTGTGCCTTGCTGTTTCTGATAGTCAGCATATGAATCCTGAAGTTCCTTAGTCATGCTGTCAATCTGAGCAGTCCATTTATTTGTTAAAGCATCTAGATCGCCTTGTGCTTTTATGGCTTCTGGCAATTGTGTCAGAATGACTTGTGAATCCACATATCCGATTTTTAATGGTTGCTGAGCAAAAATAAAATTGCTGGTTAAAAGAATAACAATTAGAGTTAAAAGATGTTTTTTCACTTATATTTCCTCAAATAATTTATGTATTAAATTTATTAAAATCCTTTCCCAAATTGAAAGTGGAAAAGCCATGCAGGATCTTTGCCATCAACGGCTTTTCTATCGAACCCATAACCTAAATCGAACCCGATTAATCCAATCGGGTTTATCAACAACCTTGCACCAACACCGGCAGATTTTCTTAAATTAAAGATATCGGTGTTGCTAAACTTTTCAAATACGTTCCCAGCCTCTGCAAATGTCAGAAGGTATACAGGAATCGGTTCAAGAGCAACAGCCACCCTGAATTCTGTAGTAAATCTTGCCATAACTCTTCCACCTATAACCGTACCTGTTGAATTTTGAGGACCTACTGTTCTGTCATCATAACCTCGAAGTGGTTCGGTTGCAATAACCAACCCGTTTCCTCCCATGTAATAATATTCAAATGGGTTTACTTTTGTTTCAGAGGCTTTATCTAGTTCCTGCAGATAGCCAATATTTGAAACCGTATATAAAGCTACTCTATTTGAATTAAATAATCTTTTATACCATTCTGCCTTAAAACCAAGTTTATAATAACTAACATCACCAGGCAGTATCGGTTTACCTGATAATTCTGCATCCAAAGAAACCGATGATCCCTTGGAAGGAAAGGTTGGGTTATCAATATCTTTACGGCTTATAGTTGCACCAAGAGTATATTGGTTGCTTTTCCCCACAGCATAATAACCTTGTCCATCTAAGACATCATTATACTGATATCTAAATAATCCCTGTATATAAAAAAAGTCATCCGGCCATTTTAACCTTCTGCCAACCTTAATTGTTCCACCAGCTTGACTTAAGTCATAAATATATTGCTGCCGGGTATCGAACAACTCTACCCCTACCAGTGTTGGTGTATCAAACGTCCAGGGTTCGGTAAAACCAAGTGTAAATGTTCTATATACATTACCGACACCGAACTGCCAATTAAAACTTAATATCTGCCCTCCTCCGAGTGAAAAAGGATCACTCATAGCAAAATTAGTCAGCGTAACTCCAACTGAACCACTGAATCCGAAACTACCGCTATAACCTACCGAGGCATTAAGGTAATCACTTGATTTTTCCTCAACGTGAAATGCTACGTTAACTGTACTATCGTTATCAAGATTATAATCGATTCCCTGCGGACCATATAATTTTTCAGAGTTAAAAAACTGCAAATTTGCAAGCTGCTGAACACTTCTAAATAAAAGACCCCTATTAAAGAAATCTCCAGGGACTGTATATAGTTCCCTCCTTATAACTTTATCTTTTGTTTTATCATTGCCGGATATATCTACGCGCCCTACTTTGAACTGGTTTTTCTCTTCCATCCTGATAATAAGATCAATTGAATCCGGTTCGATTTTCTGTTCAGTTGTTTTAAGATTAAAAGTCAGATACCCGTTATCAAGGTAAAGGGAAGAGATATCATTTTGCTTTTCATTCTGTCTAAGATTTCTTTCAAATTTTTCAAAATTAAAAATATCTCCCTTTTTAAAGTCGAGTCTTTCAGTTAAAACCTCACTTGGAAATACCGTATTTCCCTGCCAAATTATATTTCTTAGTTTATATTGAGGGCCTTCATAAACAGTGATATAAATTTTCAGATCTTTATTATCATTATAATAGGCTAGAGAATCGTTTGTCAGTTCAGCATCTCTGTATCCGTTCTTAAGATAAAAATCCTTTATATTCTTCTTGTCTTTTTCAAATTTCTCCTTATCAAATTTTGCCCCACTCCAGAATTTCCACCATTTAGCTTCTTCAATATCGTCCATTGTGCCCTTAAGATCACCATCATTAAATGCAGTATTATTAATAAAATGGATTTCCCTTACAGTAACCTTCTCATTTTCCTTGATCTTGAGTTTTAGGAGAACTCTGTCTTTAATTTTTTCAATTAAATTTGAGTATGTAATATCTCCAAAAGCATATTCGGTTGTATATTCATCAGATAAATCTTTTTCATTGTGCCAGATTACATTTATTCCCTTTTTAGTCGTATCGGCGGTAAAAAACCTGTAAATCAATGGATCAACTTGTGCATTCAGATATCCATCGGTAGCATAATTTTTTAATATTCTTTGCCTAAGGCGGGAGATATCTGCAGATTTAATTATTTGACCTCTTATGAAACCTGCTTTGTTTTCGATATCAGTAGTGCTTAATTCATCATTCCCTTCAATCACAAGCTTTTCGAATCGTGGTTGTTCTTTAACAATGATTTTCAAAAAGACACCATCCTGTATTTGCTTATCTATAGCAATTTGAATATCAGAAAATATATTAAGAGACCAGAGCTGTTTTATTGCATTGAGAGTCTGGTCCCCAGGTATTTGTATTTCATCATTAACTTTTAAACCACTGTTTGCAATAATAGTAGAGGCATCTGCAGATTTGTTACCTTCAACAGCAATCCCCAATATTTTAAAACTAGATCTTGTGGTTTGAGAAAAAGAAATTGATGAAAATATGACCAGGGCAAGGAATATATTTTTAAATAATTTCTTAGGAGAGGTTTGAAACATTCTTTATGCCTTTTTCATTCTTTTTAAGTTGTTCACTAACTTTACCGAATCTGCGTTCTCTTTGCTGAAAATTTCTTACAGCTTCATATAATTTTTTTCTTCTGAATTCCGGCCAATAAACATCGGAGATAAAGAATTCTGTATAAGCAATCTGCCAAAGAAGGAAATTACTTACTCTAAATTCATTACTTGTTCTGATCAGTAAGTCAGGATCAGGGAATTCTTTAGTTGTAAGATGATCGGATATACACTTTTCATCAATTTCAGATGTAGTTAAAGATTTATTTTCAATTTCTTTAGCAATACATCTCATCGCCTCTAAAAGTTCCCACCTTCCGCTGTAGCTTAATGCAATGTTGAGAATCATTTTTTTATTGTTTTTAGTTTTATCCATCGCATCGTGAAGTTCCTTCTGAACTTCATTAGGCAGAGCAGATATATTGCCAATGCTAGTAAGTTTTATATTGTTCTTATTAAGTTCATCAGCTTCATCCCTTAGACTTCTTAAAAGAAGACGCATAAGAGTAGAAACCTCCTCTTTGGGACGCTTCCAATTTTCCGTAGAAAAAGTGTACAAAGTTAAATATTTTACTCCCAATTCAGCACATGCTTTTACAATATCCTTAACTGATTCCACTCCTTTAGAATGACCTGCAACTCTTGGAAGTCCTTTTTTCCTTGCCCATCTACCGTTTCCGTCCATAATAATAGCAATATGAGCTGGAATTTGACCTGATTTCTTTAATTCATTTTGAAGTTTAATATCGGATTCTGGCTGCAATCTACCCAACTTATTTCCTAAAAATTCAAAAAGCGTGTAAAATTAACCTTATGATTGATTAATGTCAAGATAAGCAACTATTGAACTTACCAAAACATTTAGAATATAAAGTTAGAAATAATGTTCCATTTAGGAAAGGTAAAAGTAAAGTCTTTTAAATAAAGAAGAATCTGCATAAAATAAAGGCTTAGAAATTAACAGCCCTCTTTATTATATTTATATCTTTATTTCAAATTTTAATTATGGACTTGATAAATAAATTACGAAGAATAAAGGGCCGGTTTGACCAGATAAACGAGCAACTTTCCGACCCCGCTTTCATGAATGACAGAGAAAAAATAGTTAATTTAAGCAGGGAAAGAAGTGATCTTTTAGCCATTATTAGTGCATATGAAGAATATTCTGATATATTAAATAATATTGAAGGCAATTTAGAAATAATTAACTCCGGTTCTGATAAAGAACTTGCTTTTTTCGCTGAATCTGAACTTAGTGAACTGGAGAAGAGAAGGGATAAACTGGAGGAAGAGATAAAAATACTTCTACTTCCTAAAGATCCAAATGATAATAAAGATATTATTATGGAAATCAGGGCAGGCACTGGAGGAGAAGAGGCAGCATTATTTGCAGGAGATCTTTTCAGAATGTACACAAGATACGCAGAATTTAAAGGATGGCGTATTGAACTTGTTGATATTAGCTATACCGGGCTTGGCGGGATCAAGGAAGTGGTCTTTTCTATCAATGGAGAAAATGTTTACAGTGAATTGAAATTTGAAAGTGGCGTTCATAGGGTACAGCGAGTTCCTGAAACTGAAGGAAGCGGCAGAGTGCATACTTCTGCAGCTTCAGTAGCAGTATTGCCAGAGGCGGAAGATGTACAAATCGATATAAATCCGAATGATTTAAGAATTGATATTTTCCGTTCGGGAGGTGCAGGCGGGCAAAATGTTAATAAAGTTGAAACCGCCGTTCGGATAATTCATATACCTACAGGGCTGGTAGTTCAATGCCAAGATGAAAGATCACAACTAAAAAATAAGCAGAAAGCAATGAAAGTATTACGTGCCCGCATCTACGATGCCAAATTAAAAGAACAGAATGAAGAGATATCCGCAGTACGTAAACTAATGGTAAAAAGCGGAGATCGAAGCGATAAAATCAGAACATATAATTTTCCGCAAAACAGAGTAACTGATCACCGAATCGGTCTTACCCTTTATAATCTTGCGAAAATAATGGAGGGAGACATTTCCGAATTAATTGAATATCTCAAAATTGCTGACAGAACAGAGAAACTTCAATCAAGTTCTGAAGTATATTAAAATTTAATTACTAATCTAAAACACTTTATGCAAAAAATTGAAAGCGATCTTAACATAAAAGGAAAAAAATTTGCTATTATCCTTAGCCGTTTTAACGAATTTATTGGAGCACAGCTTTTAGAGGGAGCATTGGACTGTTTTAAAAAACAGGGTGTACATGATGATGATATCACTCTGATTAAGGTACCAGGAGCTTTTGAGATTCCCCTTACAGCAGAAAAAGTTGCGGAATCAGGAATGTATTCTGCTATAATTTGTCTAGGCGCTGTGATAAGGGGTGGCACTCCACATTTTGAATTTGTGGCAGGGACGGCAGCAACAGGAATTCAAAAGGTATCATTAAAATATGGCATACCTGTTATTTTTGGTTTACTAACGACAGACAATGTAGAACAGGCAATAGAAAGAGCATCGACTACAAAAATGAATAAGGGTTGGGATGCTGCAATGACGGCAATTGAAATGGGAAGCCTAATGGATAAAATTTGAAAGAAATAGTTTGAAGAAATGAAAAAAACACTTGCATTCTTATTCGTTGTTACCTTTACCTTTAATTTCCCACAGCAAGCAGGCAGTTGGAAAATTTATACTTCGATGAGAAGCATAAATAATTTTGTTGTTTCCAATAACTCAATCTGGGGTGCTTCTACCGGTGGTGCATTTCAGTATAATCCAAGCGACGGTACATATAAGAAGTTTACAAAAGTAGATGGAATGACAGGAATTAATATCACTACAACTGCCATTGATAAATCAGGCAATGTATGGTTTGGCAGTAGTAATGGGGCATTGGATGTATTTAATATCGTAACAAATCAATTTGGGTCAATTCCAGATATTCTTAATTCTGACAAATCAAACAAACAGATAAGCAGCCTGCAATCTTCCGGAGACACTATTATAGCCGCTACAGATTTCGGAATTACACTAATCGATCCGAAGAATAATGTACTTTATGATACTTTCTTCAAGTTTGATTATTTATCCTCAAACTCGAAAATAAATTTTGCAGTTAAATATGATCTCATATATGCTGCTTCCGATAACGGAGCAATTATTCAGAAAACCGGTTCCACTAATTTATCTGCCCCAGAATCATGGACTGTTTACAGCACCATTAATGGTCTTCCATCAAATAATGTTTGTAAAATTGTTAAATATGGCAATTCAATAATTGCTGCTACTGATAAAGGAATTTCAAAATTTAACGGACTGGGATTTGAGACCTATATTCCACAATTGATTAATTATAATATAACCGACCTTTATGTAAATAATGATACTCTTTTTATATTGGAAAGCGGCATTAATGTTTATTCATTTGTTAATGAGAATTTAGTTAAAATATACTCCTTTTCTTCTTCTGTAAATAATATTAAAACTAATTCTCAATACGGGCTATTAGGTTCAAGCAGTAATGGAATTATTCAATTAAAAAATAATCAGACATCAAATATCTTCCCCAACGGTCCGCTTGCAAATCTTTTCTATGACCTTGGTGCGGATAACAATGGTACGGTGTGGGTTGGAAGCGGTACGGATGTTTCGGGTGTTGGATTTTATTCATTACAAAATGATTATTGGACAAATTATAATACGTCGTCAAACCCTATACTTCCTACCAATGCCTATTTTAAAGTTTACTGTTCACCCGATAATATAACATACATTGGAAGCTGGGGACGAGGTTTTGCCCGGATAAAAAACGGCAGTATTAATATTTTTTCCAGTGCAATCACCGGTATGGTGGGAATTCCGACGGATCCTAAATATCTGGTTGTTACAGGTTTTGTCCAGGATAGTAAGAATAACCTTTGGTTTTTGAACTACGGTTCGGCGGATCGAAAAAATCTAGCTGTTTTAACAAAGGACAGCACTTATTATCACTTTCTTATTCCCGCCACATCAAATGCGGATTTAAAAGCACAAATGGATCTTGTTATAGATCAGTATGATACTAAATGGTATATTTCTAATGACCAGTTTAGCAGGGGATTAATTTATTTTAATGAAAACAATACTTTTAACGATGCCTCTGACGATAAATCAGCTTTTGTTCAGAACTTAAATACTAATGTAGTGAATTCGATTGCTGTTGATAAAAGAGGTGACCTATGGGTTGGAACAAGTCTTGGTGTTAATATAGTGACCAATACTTATACAATAGCGACTACACAAACTCCTCAATTAAGTATAAGTTCAGTATTCATTTTGAGACAGCAGAATATTAATTGTATCCTGGTAGATCCTTTGAATCAAAAATGGGTTGGAACCAATCAAGGATTGTTTTTAGTAGATCAAGACGGTACTAACCTATTGGCAGTTTATAATTCAAAAAACAGCCCACTGCTATCTGATATTATTTTGAATCTTGCAATCGACCAGAATACAGGGACTGTTTATGTAAGCACCGACGCAGGATTAATTTCACTAAAAACAACATCCGTTAAGCCGGTTGATAGTTTCTCAGGGCTGAGACTCTATCCGAGTCCTTTTAAATTAAAAAATGATAATAATATTTTAACAATTGATGGCTTAATAGCAGATACTGATATTAAGATATTAACAATATCAGGGAAGCTGGTCAGGGAATTTTCATCTCCCGGGGGAAGAATAGCATATTGGGATGGCAGAAATGATGGCGGTTCTCTTGTAAGCAGCGGTATTTATATTATAGTTGCATACGACACGGCAGGAAATAGCGTAGCTTCGGGAAAGATTGCTGTATTAAGACAATGAGTTTTATGCCGGGAAGTAATGATTGATCTAATTAATGTTTCGCTTCAATTTGGCGGAAAATACCTTTTCAGGGAAGTAAGTTTTAAAATAAATTCCGGTGACAGAATTTCATTAGTCGGAGCAAATGGCACAGGAAAGTCATCACTTCTTAAAATGATTTTTGGGGAACTGTTTCCTGAAGCGGGAAAAATACAGAAGCAGAAAAGGATAACCATCGGTTATCTGCCGCAGCAACAAGTCATTCATGAGGGAAAATCACTATTAGAAGAGGCAAAATCTTCTCTAACAGATATCATCGAACTTCAAAAAAAAGAAACCGAGATTACAGAAAAATTATCGGAAGAGTCTGTATCGGAAGATGAGAGGGATGATTTAATACATCAGCTTGGGGAAGTACATCACCGACTTGAAGAATTAGGATCCTATAGTGTCGTAGCGAGGGTCGAAAAAATCCTTCTTGGTATCGGATTTCAGATTGAGGAATTTGAAAAACTAACCAATGAATTCTCCGGCGGCTGGCAGATGAGAATAGCTCTTGCTAAAATTTTGATATCACAGAATGACCTAATTTTGATGGATGAACCGACAAACCATCTTGATATTGATTCATTAAATTGGCTTTGTAATTTTCTTAAAGGCTATAAGGGCGCATTATTAATTGTATCCCATGATAAAAGATTTGTAAATGAGGTTACAAACAAGACCCTGGAAATTTATAACGACAGATTCAATATTTATAACGGGAATTATGATGCTTACCTGAAATTCAAAGAAGAAAGAGATATCCAGGCTCAGAATTCTTTTCTTCAGCAGCAGAAAAAAATAAAAGAAACAGAAAAATTTATTGAACGGTTCCGATATAAAGCAACGAAGGCGAAACAGGTCCAGAGCCGAATAAAGCAACTTGAAAAAGTAACTTTGATTGAACTTCCAGAAAATAAGTCAGATATATACATTAAATTTCCTGCTCCCCCTTCGAGCGGAAAAATTAATATTGAACTTAAGGAGATTTGTAAATCTTTTGGAAGGAAAACACTTTTCAATAATGTTAATTTTGAAGTAAGCCGCGGGGAAAAGATTGCTTTTGTTGGTCCAAACGGAGCGGGTAAAACGACTCTTGCTAAAATTATCGCCGGTGTTATAGATTTTAATGATGGGGAAAGGATACCGGGATATAACACAATCATTTCCTATTATGCACAGGATGTAGCAGATAACCTTGATCCGGACAAAGATATAATTGAAAGTGTTGAAGACATTGCTGAGAACAAAACTATTGGGCAATTAAGATTACTGCTTGGATCATTTCTATTTTCCGGAGATGATGTATTTAAACCCATAGGGGTTTTATCTGGAGGAGAAAAAAGCAGGGTTGCTCTTGCTAAAATTCTGTTAACAAAAGCTAATTTTATTATTCTTGATGAACCTACTAACCATCTTGATATTTCGTCGAAGGAGGTACTGCAAAAAGCCTTATCAGATTTTACCGGATCTCTCATTCTTGTTTCACATGATGTTGATTTTCTGAAACCAATTGTAAATAAAGTGATTGAAATAAGGAAAGGAGAAATCGCGATATTCAATGGCGGAATTGAATACTATCTTGACAAGAAACAGAATTTAGCAATGGAAGAAACATCGGAAAGGATGAAAAAATCAACCGATATTAATTCTTCCCGAAGAGACCAGAAACGAATAGATGCAGAACTTCGTCAGAAAAAATATATTGCCACCAAAGATCTAATACAACAGATTGAAAAGCATGAAAAAGAGATAGAATTGTTAGAGAAAAGACAAAAGGAATTAGAGAGAATTCTTGCTGAACCATCTGTTTATTCAAATCCCCAGGAAGCAAAAGAGCGAAACCTTGAATACATACATTCTAAGGGATTGCTTGACCAGACAATTGCTGAGTGGGAAAAATTCTCTGAGAACCTTCATAATATTGAAAAGCTATTCCCTTAAATTCCGATCATAATTAATTTCCAAGCTCACTTAAGCCAACGGCGGAATAAAATTTTCGATTTATTATTATTGGGGTGTCATAGAACCGAGGATAGTAGATAGAGATGATTTTTTACATTAAAATAGTACAAATTATGTATGGCAAAAAAGCGGGTTTTGTAAGCTAAATAGTAGAGGGGTATTTGTTTAATTGATATGATAGTTAGACTTAGGAGGTTTAGGAGATGAATTTTTGCACTAAATTAGTTTAATAATTATGTGGCCAAAATCAAAAAAGTAGAACTACTATATATAGAGGGGTACTTTTTTTAGAAACAGAAAGGTAATAATTACCAAAAGAGGGGGGTCCGGAGAAGGATAGGGGTTAATAAGCACGCCGAAATCTAAATCCCAATTATTCCAAGTCGCTTTTAAGTCGCTCTTTGGGCGGAACAAGAGTCGGAAAGGAAGAATGGATATCTGGAATAGAGGCTTAAGTGGGATGAGAAAGACAGAACTGTTAAACTTACAGTAAATTGTGTGGGGAATGAGGCATGAATTACCAAGTATTAGTGAATAATTTTTTTCTTTACAAGATAACTCTGTTAATTTGCAGAATCATTTAGAACTTACATTAATGCAAATTATTAAACCCCTGAAGAAATTCGGTCAGAATTATTTAACCGACCCCAATATATTAAGAAAAATAGTGGAGGAGATAGATCCGACGGCTGAGGATAATATAATCGAAATTGGTCCGGGACTTGGGGCATTGACGGAAATTCTTCTTAAAAAAGTACCTTCTATTACTGCTGTGGAAATTGATAACAGGGTTGGCGAAATACTAAGACAAAGATTTAAAGGTATTGAGCTGATAACAGAAGATTTTCTTAAAACCGATCTTAAAGCGATATACAACCGTAATGGTAAAAAACTGAGGATAACAGGAAATATCCCTTATAACCTCACCTCCCCTATTCTATTCAGGATGATCGAGAACAATCACATTATAAAGGATTCTGTTCTCATGATGCAGATTGAAGTAGCACAGCGCATCATTTCCAAGAAAGGGACTAAGGAATATGGGATACTATCAGTATTACTAAATCATTTTTGCGAAATTAAGTTTTGTTTCAAAGTATCCCCCAATGTATTTAATCCACGCCCTAAAGTATGGTCTGCAGTAATTCATTTTTTTCTGAAGGAAAATGAAATGACTGATCTGGAGAAAAGGACTTTTATTCAAACTGTAAAAGCGGCTTTCGGGAACAGAAGAAAAACATTAAAAAATTCATTAAGTAATAGTATATTTAAGGAAATTAGTTTCGAAGATTCCGGAATTGATTTATCTTTAAGAGCCGAACAACTTGATATAACCGATTTTGTTGTTCTTTCAAAATTCATTAGAAGTAAATTAAAAAGCATCTAATGATTACACCCATCTAAATGAAAAGAATAAAAGAAATAGTTTATAATTTAAAAGCATTTGACCTTGTCCTGGTTGTTTTTTTTATTTTATTATGTATTCTTGATATTATTTTCCATAATGTTATACCCCGCTGGTTTGAATTTATATTAGAAAACATTGCTATTATTTCATCCGCATTTGTTATAGCCTGGCTTCAAACTACTTTTAAACAAAGAATCTGGAGAATTCTTCACTACTGGTATATTGCGCCAATCATATTGATTACATTCAACCAATTATATTATATGGTAGGACCTATACGGCATCAGGATTATGACATTTTGTTTATTCAAATTGACAGATTTCTTTTCGGAACTGATCCCACAATGTTTCTTTATAAAATTGCGAATCCATTTTTAACCGAATTACTACAGGTGATTTATGGGATGTATTATCTTCTTCCATTAATTCTTGCATTAGTTCTTTTAAGGAAAAAAAGATATGTCGCATGCGACTATGCAGTATTCTCTGTTATTTACGGATTTTATCTTTCTTATGTTGGATATTTTGCTTTACCAGGGATTGGGCCACGTTTTACACTACATAACTTTGCAAATCTTGACACAGAACTGCCGGGTTTGTGGTTGACTCATTATTTAAGAGACTTTACAAATATTGGAGAAGCAATTCCCAAGGGAACAATAAATCCAGCCGCAGTTGTTCAGAGAGACGTATTCCCAAGCGGGCATACAATGGTAACATTAATAGTTATTTATTTGTCAATAAGATTAAAAAGCAGATCTCGGTACTGGTTAGTGCCATTAGGGAGTCTTCTAATTTTTGCGACTGTTTATTTAAGGTATCATTATGTAATAGACCTAATAGGGGGATTTTTGTTTGCTGTATTTTCTTTATGGAGCGGGAAATTAATTTTTAATTGGTGGAGAAGGGTGAAAGGTCTTTCAGAATTTGAATATGGAAGGTATTCTTCGGATGAGCGGGAAAAAGCAACAAGTTAAAATTATATTCGACAGTATAGCCAAGAGATACGATTTCTTAAACCATCTATTAAGTTTCGGATTTGATTATTATTGGAGGAAAAAAGCATTAAAGCTGACAGGGGTAGATAGCAGTTCCATCCTTATGGATATTGCATGCGGCACAGGGGATGTGTCAATTGAAGCAAGGAAGCAAGGGGTTGAGAAGATTTTCGGTGCCGACTATTCTTATAATATGCTTCGGATATTTAATAACAAAAGTCCCTGGATTAAAGGAAGAAGCATTCAGATGGTAGCTGAAAATATTCCTTTTAAAGAAAGTTCAGTTACTAACATAGCGGTAGCTTTTGGAGTGAGGAATTTTTATAATATACAGGAAGGATTCAATTCATTTCATAAAATACTTACCCCCGGGGGGAAAGCAACAATAATAGAGTTCCGTCTTCCTTCAAATCCGATATTTAAGAAATTATATAAGTTTTACTTCAAAAAGATACTACCGTTAATAGGGGGCATTATCTCGGGAGATAAAGAGGCGTATTCATATCTTCCACGATCAGTTGAAGAATTTGATGACAAAATAAATATACAGGAACTTCTAAGGAATTCGGGTTTTATGAAAATTGAGACATATATTCTTACAATGGGGATTGTACAGGTTATTGTTGCAGCTAAATAACTATTATAAAGGATTAGCTCAATAATAATGATAATTGTGTTTTTAATTTATTGAACGCTTTTGCCCGATGACTAATCTTATTTTTTTCTTTAGGATCCAATTCAGCCATAGTTATTGAATAGTTTTCAGGAATAAATAATGGATCAAATCCGAATCCATTGCCACCTTTAGCATTCATAGTTATTATACCCCGTTTTTCACCTTCAGCAGTTAAATATTTTTCTCCATTGTAATAAACAGCAGAGCAGATATACCGGGCATAATGCGGTTCCGGAAGATGTTTAAGCTCGTCAATCAGTTTTATATTATTCTGATCGTCAGTAGCATTTAGGCCTGAATACCTGGCGGAGAAAACCCCGGGTCTACCGTTAAGCTGATCCACGGCAAGGCCGGAATCATCTGCAATTACAGGAATTTTATATTTATTAAAAACGTGAGACGCTTTTTTTAATGCATTCTCTTCAAACGTTTTCCCATCTTCAATAATATTTTCATTGTCATTCAAATCCAACAAGGAAATAATATCAAGGTCGGCACCAGATAGGATATCTAAAACTTCCTTAATTTTCCCATTATTTTTTGAGGCAAAAATGATCTTAAGCAACGAAGATTTCCTCCATTACCTGAAACGCATATCGCAAATGAGGAATTACAATCGACCCACCGACAATTAACGCCACATTAAATGTTTCATATAATTCCTCGCGCGTAGCTCCTTCGGCTATTGATCTATCGATATGATAAAAGATGCAATCATTACACCTCAAGACCATTGAAGCAACAAGTCCCATCAGTTCTTTGGTTTTTGCCGGCAAGGCTCCGTTGATGTAAGCTTTATTGTCTAAGGCAAAGAATTTATTAAAATCGCGAAAACCGGAATTCAATATCTTTTCATTCATTTCTGAACGATACAATTTGGTTTCAGAAACTGTTTTTTTCATAATAATTCCATTTATGTTTTTTATTCTAATTTTTTTCTAAACCGGAGTGAACTTAAGAAAAGAATAGCAATACCCATGCTAAGAAGAACCAAGGCTTCCTGCCATAGTTCATTAAACCCAATTCCTTTTAATATTACTCCACGAATGATTGTAATAAAATACCTCAGGGGGATAAGATAACTTATATACTGAATTATTTTAGGCATATTCTCAATCGGGAACGCAAAACCAGAGAGATATACCATGGGCATCATAATTCCAAAGATAGCAATCATCATTGCCTGCTGCTGTGTTTTAGATATTGTTGACACAAACAATCCGAGACCAAGAGTTGAGAGGATATAAAATAAGGAACACAAGAAAAGGAAAGGCACGCTTCCTCTTACCGGGATATCGAAAATATAAGTCATAGCGGTCAAGACTATAACTACTGCAACAAAACCCAGGATAATAAAAGGTACCAATTTCCCTATAATGAGCTGCCAAGGTTTAATCGGGGTTACAATTAATTGTTCAAGTGTTCCTATTTCTTTTTCCTTTACAATACCGAGGGATGTTAAGATTAGAGTTATTATACTTAACAGGAGTCCAACAATACCAGGAACCATAAAGTGACGAGTAAGGAGCTGGGGATTATACCAAACTCTAATTTCCGGTTCAATCCTTCCTACAGGAAGAATTTTTCTTCCCATCTTATCCATAGAATTTACTAATATATTTTGGGAATAATCCTGGACAATTTTAGCCACGTAACCGGCTACGATAGAAGCAGTGTTTCCGTCAGAACCATTAAAAATTGCCTGCACAGGAGAAGTTTCTCTTCTTTGAATTTTCTTAGAAAAATCTTTGGGAATAACCAAGGCAAGTATAATATTTCCTTTATCAAGGTGTTTCGTGAGCTGAGTATAATCATCTGCATAATAGTCTATCTTAAAAAAACGGGAGCTGGTAAATGATTCTATAAATTTTCTGCTTTCAATTGTTTGATCCTGCTCATAAACAAGAGTGTGGACAATATTCACATCCAGGGTAGCGGCATAACCAAGAAATATCAACTGTATAACAGGAGCAATTAATATAACAGCAAACATCCTGGGATCACGTTTGAACTGAAGAAATTCCTTTTTAATAATGTGGAGAATAGTTTTCACCCTCTGTTCTCCTTTCGTTTATTAATTATATTTGAAAGCAAAATAATAACTGTAGTAAAGAGAAGAAGGTAAAGAGCCTGATCCCAGAAAGAAGCCACCCCCGTTCCCCTGATAACAATTGCCCTTAATATTTCTATAAAGAATTTAGCCGGGGTAATATTAGTTAATATTTGAACAGGCAGGGGCATACTTTCAATAGGGAAAATAAATCCTGAAAGGATAAACGAAGGCAGAAGAGTTACAAAAGTAGCAACAGAAAAAGCTACCTGCTGGGAATCTGCTATTACGGAAACGAGGATCCCCATCCCTGTAGATGCAGATAAAAACAGCAAAGTTGTCAAGAACAAGAGAATTATACTCCCCTTAATTTCAATGCCAAACAGAAAATAGCCGACAATGAGAATCATAGCTGCGTTAAACAAAGAAAGGACGAGGTATGGTAATATTTTTCCGGTTATAAGTTCGAATGAGTTTATTGGAGAAACATTTATCTGTTCGATTGTACCTCTTTCTTTTTCCCGGACGAGTGATAAAGAAACGCTTATTGCTGCTGTAATAAGAAGAATCATTGCTATGAGACCAGGAATAAGAAAACGGGTTGTCTGAAGATCAGGATTATACCAGAAACGTGCCTCCAAATCTATTGGCACATAATTATTCTGTCCATTTTTCATTAAGACTTCGGCAGTAAGATTTTGACCATAGGTTTGCAGCGCAGCAGTAACATAATTCTGGATAATATTAGCAGTATTTCCATCAACGCCATCAATAAGGAACTGCACTTTAACGACTTGTCCTGAATAGAATTTCCTTGAAAAATCGAAAGGGATAACCGCAATGCATTGTGCCTGTTTATTATCAAGAGTTCCTTTAAGCTGCTTATCATTTTTCAAATATCCTGATAAATCAAAATATTCAGAATTTATAAGTCCCTTAATAAGATTTCTTGTCACATCGGAATATTCCTGATCATAGACTGCAAGTTTAATATGATGAACATCAAAATTTATAGCATATCCAAAAATGCCGAGAAGAAATACTGGGAAAAGGACCAAAATGGCAAGCATGCGATAATCGCGCAGAAGGTGCTTGAATTCTTTTTTAGCTATTGCTTTTATCCTGTTTAAGTCCATTTATTTCTTTTCCAATAAATGAATAAAGACATCCTCTAATGAGGGAACAATATTCTCAATACTTTTTACTGAAATGTTTTTCCCTTCAAGAAGAGATTTAATTTGATCTTTACTTGAGTACTTTTCATTAACAATTATATGAATCCGGTTACCGAATATTGTTGTCTCATCAACGAAAGAAGTCTTTTCGAGAATTGATAATGACTCGATAACCGGTGTACATTCAATCTCAAGGATAGTATTAGTAAGATATTTTGATTTGAGTTCTTTTGAATTACCTTCTGCAATCAGTTTACCTGCATTTATTAAAATAATATTGCCGCAATATTCTGCTTCTTCAAGGTAGTGAGTAGTTACAAAAACTGTTGTACCTCCTTCGGAAAGTGTATTTATTAAATCCCAAAAGGCTCTTCGTGAAATTGGATCAACGCCGCTAGTTGGTTCATCAAGAAAAACAATTCCCGGTTTATGGATGACAGCAGTTCCAAGGGCGAGTCGTTGTTTAATACCACCTGGGAGGGAAGCAGTTAATATCTTTTCCTTACCATGGAGACCTGCAATATCCAGAACCCATTTTTTCCTTTCTTGCAGGAGTTCTTTTTCAATTCCATAAACTCCCCCGAAAAACTCAATGTTCTCTTCAACAGAAAGATCGTTATATAATGAAAACCGCTGTGACATATAGCCAATATTCCTTTTCACCATTTCAGGTTGGTTCTTAATACTATACCCTCCTACCAAAGCATCCCCTTCTGTTGGGTCAAGAATAGCACATAGCATTTTAATTGTAGTTGACTTACCGGCTCCATTGGCACCAAGGAAACCGAATATTTCTCCTTTCTTAACTTTAAAATTAATATGGTCAACAGAGACAAAACTGCCAAAATTTTTTGTAAGATTATTTACTTCAATTGAATACATTTATTAATATATCTTTTTTCCGGCGGATTTAAGAAGCCTAGCGAGCGCTGTCTCATAATCCACGAGAGAATTTATTAAATCAGTCTGGCTCTGAAGGCGAGAAGTTTCAGCATCAATCAGATCCGTCGATGTTGCATACTGCACATTATACTTTTCCTGAATTCCGCGATAATTTTCATCTGCCTGGGCAAGACCAGTTCTTGCAACCTCAATTTTATTTTGCGCAGCATTCAATGCCATAAAGTTATTATATACTTCAACCTCGATACTTTCCTTCAGGAGTTCTTTATTAGTGTTAAGCTGATTAAGATTTTGCCGTGCTTGTTCTACCTGCGAAGAATTATAACCCCAATTCCAGATATCCCAGCTCAAAGTAACTCCCGCATCCCAGGAATCTTTAAATTTATCAAGGGTAGGCATAATACGCTGATTTGGTCTATTGTAATAATAATCAGAGAAAAGAAATATGGCAGGATACCATCCAGAGGCAGCGGCACTAACATTTTCATTACCTGCCTGCAGCCTATAATCCATTGCTATCAACTCAAGGCGCGTCTGCATTGCCGAGCTCAAAAGAGAATCGTAATTAAATGCAGTAATTCCTAGTTTTGGTTCATTGCCCTCAATTTCAGTCTGATCACTAATAGGAAGTCCCAGTACTTTATTGAATAATGCCCGCGAAATGTTAAGACTGTTTTCAGCTTCTATTTGTTTTAATTTAAGTGAAGCGAACTGGACTTCCAGTTTGAGGAGATCATTTTTTGTAACGAGATCATTTGCAAGAAAGTTCTTAGTATCGGTAAGGTGTGCATCTTCCTGTTTAAGATTTTCGTCAAGATAATCTTTAAGTTTTTGCGCTTTAAAATAATTCCAGAAGGCGTTTATAATATTAAATGCTTCTTCATTAGCATCTTTATCATAGTCTGAAACAGCTGCATCCCTGTTTTTTTCAGATGCTGATTTTAATGATAATAATCTAAACCCAGTAAATAGGGGCTGCTGCAAGGACACTTTTAATGCATAATTATCCAACACAACATCCTCAATTTTAATGGGAGCAGGAAATATCGGAAGTTTTACCTCAAATGGAGGGACATCACTTAATCTTGTATACCCGGCATTAAATGACAGTCTGGGTAAAAGTTGAGAAGTAGTTTCTGTTATTTTAGCCTCGGCCCCGAGTAATTTCGATTTTGATATTTTAAGGTTTTTACTGTTCTTCAATCCCAGCTGAATGCTTTCCTCAATTGTAAGCTTATGCTGCGGAAAAAGATTAACAAACGCCAATAATATCAAAGATAAAATAGCTTTTTTCATAACTCAGCCTTTAAATTTTCTTTATTATCCCCGACAAGGTGAATAAAAACATTTTCAAGAGACGGGGGATTTACGCGATAACTTGTAATCAACAATCCTTTCTGCTTAAATAATTCAAGAATACTATTTAATTGATTTATGGAGTTTTTTACTACAATATCAATTCTATCACCAAAAAGCTGTACTTCAAATCCCGGTTCTTCCTTAATTAACTTATAAGCTTTTCTGGCTTCTGGGCAAACAATCTCAATTACTTCCCTATCGATAGATTTTTTAATATTCTGCGGTGTATCCAAGCCCAGTATTTTACCTTTATTCATTAATGCAACATGGTTACACCTTTCAGCTTCATCAAGATATGGCGTAGACATGAGGATTGTTATGCCCTCTTTAATCAGACCCGAAAGAATTTTCCAGAAATCTCTTCTAGAGACGGGGTCCACACCGGTGGTAGGTTCATCAAGAAAAAGAATCAAGGGACGATGAATAAGACTACAGGCCAGAGCAAGTTTCTGTTTCATCCCCCCTGAAAGTTTATCAGCAGGTCTATCCCTAAATGGTGTAAGGCGAGTAAATGCGAGAAGTTCGTTTCTCCTATCACTATAATTTTTAACCCCATGGATATCAGCAAAGAATTCAATGTTTTCATCAACCGAAAGATCTCCGTACAGGCTAAATTTTTGTGACAAGTAGCCGATTTTATTTTGAGCTTCTTTTTTATGCTTATTAATATCTATATCCAAAAGAGTAATTTTTCCGGAGTCGGGTTTTAATAAACCGCATAGGGTTCTGATAGAAGTTGTTTTACCAGCGCCGTCCGGACCGACTAAACCAAACATCTCCCCTTTTTCAACATTAAAGGAAATATCATCAACAGCTTTAACATCGCCAAAGCTTTTGCTGAGTTTTTCTATTTTAATTGCGATATCCATTATTGGAAGAATATTTTTGCGTCAGCGGGCATTCCTGACTTAAGCTCAAAATCCGGATTAGGAAGTTCTATTTTAATCGCAAAGACAAGCTTAGTTCTTTCGTCTTTGGTTTGAATATTCTTTGGAGTAAACTCTGCTTCCGGGGAAATATAAGTGACTTTGCCTTCAAATTTCTTATCCTTGAAAGCGTCGACGCTTACTTCAGCTTTCTGTCCCAGTTTTATTTTCCCAAGTTCAAGTTCAGTTACATAAATATAAAGTTCAACATTTGTAAGATCTGATATTTTTACTAAGCTGGACATAGGAGCAACGGTTTCTCCAATTTCGAAATACTTTTTAACAACGATTCCATTTAATGGGGATACTATATAGCTATCATGTATATTTTTCTTAATAAGATCAGCAGTTGCAACAGACTGTTGTAATTTCGCTTCAGCCTGTTTTATCTCTTCGGGACGAGCAAAATTTCTTACCTTATGATAATTTTCTTTTGCAGAAGAGAGCTGATCATTCATTAAATCAAAATGAGTAGTAGCATCATCATATTGTTTTTTTGTGATAGTCTGGGTTTGATAAAGTTTCTGCAGCCGTTCCAGGTCAATTTTTGCCTGATCATAATTTGCCTGCGCCTGGTTAAGGGATGATTCTGACAGCTGAATATCTTCCTTCCGCGAACCATTGCGAAGAAGATCAAATTGAGCCCTAGACATTTCCGTTCCTGATTCCTGCTGTTTAAGCTGCAAATACAACGCTTCTGTATCGATTATCATAATTGTATCTCCCTGCTTAACCCTATCCCCTTCTATAATCCTGAGTTCCTTTATTTCACCGCTTGTTTTAGAACTTAATACAACATTGACAGTTTCTATCGTACCTGTAGCCTCGAGACTATTTTTATTATTGCTGCTGCTGCAGCCTGCACTTAAAAGTGAAATAAAAGGAATTATTATCAAATAGATTTTTTTCATTAAGCTTTCTCCATTTTTAATTTCTTCAACAAATTTTTCCCTTTGACAGTTAATATTCCATTCATCAAGATGTCCAGGGTTGATTCAAGTGCTTTGAATGCCGGAATCTTATTATTAAGAATAAATGTCGGATTAATAATTCCCCTTATGGATGAAATAAAAATATTAATCATTATTAAGGAAGGATGGTTTACAATATATTTTTCCTTTTTACCCTGTTCGATTATTTTGGAAATATTCTGGGTCATAAATCTAGACCTAAAAACCTCTATTTCAGTCCATATTTCCGGCGCCTGAGTCTGAATATCCGAAAACCATTTTTCATTGATATTAATTAACATATTCCCCAGGTATTTAAATATGTAAAACAGCTTTTCTACTGCATTATACTCACTATTAATAATATTGGCGATGTTGCTACTGTGGGTTTTGATAAACAGATAGGCTACTTCCCTGACCAAATCTTCTTTAGTGGCAAAATATTTGTAGATCGTCTTTTTACTCATTTTTAATAAAGAAGCAATATCATCGACGGGAATTTTGTAAAATCCCCTTGTGAAGAAAACATCACTTGCCGTTTTTAATATTTTTTCTCTATCATTATTCATTAACGGTCAGGAAACTATTTTAGCATATATTCGTTTCCAAACATAATGCATGGAAACGGAAATGTCAAGTTAAAGTTTCCGATGAAAGAGTAAGGTTCTGATTAAATTCCCCAAAGAACCGCCTTAATGGTAATTCTTTCAAATTAAAATAATCTCCTATTTCACTAAGATCATTTTCCTGATCTGGGAAAACTGTCCGGCCTCTATTTTATAAAAATAAATACCACTATTTAGATCGTTTGCGTTAAGAGTAACCTGATAATTACCTGCATTCTTAAATACATTTTCGACAATTTTTACCTGTTGTCCAAGCGCGTTAAAAACAGAAAGCTTTATATTTGAAGCTTCCGGCAAAGAATACTCGATAATAGTACTTGGGTTAAAAGGATTCGGATAATTCTGACCAAGATAATAACCATTTACAATCTGTTTAAAATTTACTTCAACCGGAGTGCTATATTTAAAACTACCGTTATTATCTATCTGTTTTAGTCTATAATAATATATCCCAGAATTACTTAATTTATCTGAAAAGGAGTAATTATTAGGGACAATACTGTTGCCAGCATCTTTTACAAAACCTATTTTGGTAAAAGCAATTTCCGCATCCGAATTGTTTACAGACCCTCTTTCAATATTAAAACCTGAATTATTTAATTCGGTAGCAGTATTCCATTTAAGATTATTATTATCTTTATCTATTGAGGCAGTAAAAGAAACTAATTCAACAGGTGTAACACCAGTTGATGCGTTTGTACGTTGTTTCCCGTCAATCTTGTAATTTATAAGTGTATCGGTTCCATTGTAAGAATAAATTGTAAAATAATACTGTGCTCCCAACGGTAAATTATTGAAAGTATAAGATTGATTTGATGAGTAAGGAACATTTAAAAGAGCTTTTCCAGTAGATAAATCAGTGCTATCGGGATAAACATCTCCATCACAAGGGATGAAATAATTATCTACATTATAGGCTTGCAGCAAATACCCAGATGGGAGCTGACCACCTGATGGGTTTGTCCAACTTACCGTTATGGAATTTCCATCTGCGACAGCGGCAAAATTTGAAACCTGGTATGTTGGTTCGGGGCTGAAGACCGGATTTAACTTGGACAAATCATAGAGGTTAATATATTTTAAATATTCGGGGTGATCAACAAATGGATTCCTATTCAACTGCAGTGAAGCTATATAATTATTTCTTTCAACTTCCCATTTATCAGGCGGGTCTTGTTTAGACCAGTATAATAAAGTTTGAATATCCTGCGGTGTAGAGGGTATTTTTGTTTCATTAAGCCATTTAAATGACCAATTACCATAAGAGCCGTTATGGTCATACATAACTACCATATACATCATTCCGTGGGCAGCGTCCCCTTTATCTCCTGGACGAGGTTCAAACACAGTTTGCCCGACAGAATTAAGACCCTCTTTACATTCAAGAAAGGATTTTGTAACAGTAACACAATCTCCCAACGGATAATTACTCCTCATTCCATTTGTATTATTTTGTTCTGTAAGAAACAAATGATGAAAGTCAGAATAATAAGGATTTGTAGTTGAAGCCACATCCCACCAGCTTGGGCAATATGTATGCTCACGACTGAAATCAAGACCTTGGAAATCAAAGAAAGGCTTAACAAGAGGAGGTGTATAAACAACCGTATACCCGGAATATGCGCATGAAACCATTCTTTGAGTTCCCACTCCACTTGGAGAAGATTCATAATTAGGTATTAAGATATCCCGATATTCGCTATAAGTTCTTGACTGAAAAGGAGATCTCACCCTTGCTTAAAGATCAGCCGGGAATGTAGGGTTAGTGACTGATACAATGCTATAATAAACAGTGTCCTGAGGAAAAACACTTGTGAAGAACAGGAGAAAAAATACTGACGGGAATAAATACCTGGTAACCAGATTGAACATTTTACACTTCCTTCTTTAATTGGTTAAGATTTATTTAGGGTGCATTGACACATAGGAATCGTTTGAACATTATACGAAGATATGAAGGTATATTTAAGAATAAGTGTAAGGTTGGAAGTTCTTAATTATCAAATCCGTTATAATCAAACAAATATTATTCACTATTATTACACAATATAAGATCCAGATATAAAAATGGGCAGATATATACCTGCCCATTTTAATAAAATTGCTTTTTACTTAACAAGCATCATTTTTCTTATTGATGAAAATTGTCCAGCTTCTATTTTGCAGAAATAGATACCGCTAGAGAGTTCACTTGCATTGAATGAAACATTATATGTTCCAGCATTCTTAAATCCATTTTCAAGAACTCTGACAGGTTGTCCTATAGAATTATATACAATAAGTTTTACATTCGATGCTATTGGCAACGAATAAGAGATTATTGTACTAGGATTAAATGGATTAGGATAATTCTGATTCAATGAAAATACAGAAGGTGTGTTAACACTAATTTCTGTGATACTTGAATATTTAAATGAACCATCGTTGTCAATTTGTTTCAGTCTGTAATAATATGTTCCTGACTGACTAACTGATTTATCGACATAAGAATAAGAGATTGTTGAAGTGCTGTTCTGATGACCCTGAACAAAAGCTATCTTTGTCCAATCAGATTTATTTGCAGAGCGTTCAACATTGAAGCCCATATTATTGATTTCAGTTGCAGTATTCCAAGAAAGATTAACTGCGCCTTTTTCAACAGAAGCAGAAAAAGAAGTTAATTCAACAGGAGTGGCACTAGCAGCACCAAGATTTGTCCAAGCAGCAGCACTTGATGAACCATAAGCTAGTCTAATACCATCAAATGCACCAACTGGATTTCCTACTCCTCTACTATTCCATATTACTGAACCAATGCCACCAGCCGGTGTCTGATAATAATCGAAATCAAAATCAAGTGTATTTATAGTACCAGGATTTTGACATTCTGCAGAACCGGTTACCGGTTCAGATGAAATATCAGGATTAACCCAAAGGTAAACAGCATCATCATAACCCGCAGGCGCTATGGCACCAAGTGTATTAAAGACATATTTTTCTACAATGAGATATGTTTGATTCAAATTAAGAACCGAAGCACCCCATGTTATGTTAGTATTAGTAGTAGATTGTTTACTAATTCCAATATTGAAACCTGCACCACTAGTTCTGGCGTATAGTTTTGGACAAAGATTTGCGGATGATCCTGCTGCATCGCCAAGAGCCAAACAATAATTTGAAGTAGTAGCACCCATAGCGAAGGTTTGTGTTAAGTTAAGTAAAAATGAAAAATAGTACACATTTCCAGTTGCAACTACACCAGTGGGAGTAAAAGTTTTAAAAACTCTAGCTGCTGTGGCAGTACCCACAGGCATAACAGCATATTCTGCACCACCACCATTATAACCTGTGTAAGTTAAGGGTGTTGTATTGGCAATTGAAAAAAACAAGGCACCACTTCCCTGAGTCCAACCGGATTGTCCTACTATAGTTCCTACAGTAAGTCCTGTAAAATCCTCCGAGAACAAAAATTGGGAAAAAGTTAAATTAGAAAAGCACAGGATAGCAAGTACCCCGAGAAGTAAAGAAAATTTTTTCATAATGAGCCTCTATTGAATTATGTTTGAATGATGAAATAATTAATTGAAAATCAACTTTTATCTAATACTATTCAGTTGTTTCGTTTATTAAAAAAATTTCTTCTGTGGTTTGTCGTTATGCAAGAATTATGCAGCAGAACCATCTTTCGTGAAGATTTCTATACAAAATAGTTAACAAAAAAATCAGAATCAACTAAAACAAGCCTTTATATCTACCTTTTTTTGTACAATACTATCTGTTTTTCGGAGAACTTTGTTTGATATCACCATAATAAAAAAGGGGGGCATTGCATTTTACGTAGGAAAAAACCAGAATAAGAATAACTATAAAGGAGTCGTAAAAAACATATTAAGAACCAACTTCTATTTGTTGTTATTTTATTAAATCATCTGGTGGATATGCATGAAAATATCTATAAATATAATATATTATGATAGTATTCTGTTTCAACAATTAAATTTAAATTTTATCTGGAATTTTAAAAAGCAAAGATTTTGCATAGAAAAATAATAATAACCGGAGCTACAGGATTAATAGGACGTGAACTTTGCAGAAAACTTCATGAAGAAGGAGATGAGGTTACGGTATTTACTCGGGAAATAAAAAAGGGAAAGGAAATATTACCATATCTAAATAATTTTGTAGAGTGGGACTACGATAAACCAGATCTATGGAAAAATGAGTTGGATGGAAAAGATAGTATTATTCATCTTGCCGGTGCTAATATTTTCGGGGAAAGGTGGACCGGCAGTTATAAAAAAATAATTATGGATAGCCGGAAATCAGCTACAAGAATTCTAGTTGATTCTATAGGGGAATTAAAAAACAAACCTAAGATATTTATCTCCTCTTCTGCTGTCGGCTATTATGGAGATAAAGGGAATGAAATAATAACCGAAGAATCTCCATCCGGAACAGATTTTCTATCCATGGTTTGCAGGTCATGGGAATATGAAGCTATGCAAGTTGAAAAATTTGGTGTAAGAAGAGTGAGCATAAGGACGGGCATTGTATTAAGTTCAAAGGAGGGGGCATTGAAAAAAATGCTGCTTCCATTTAGGTTATTTGCCGGGGGTTCTATCGGGAATGGGAATCAATGGTTTCCATGGATACATATTGATGATATTATTAAAGTTTATTTGTTTGCGTTGAATAATGAAGTAGCGGGGGTATTAAACGGAACCTCTCCAAATCCCGTTACGATGAGAGAGTTTGCAAAAACATTAGGCAAGGTGCTTCACCGTCCTTCGTTTTTTACAGTACCGGAATTTGTGTTAAAACTGGCAGTTGGAGAAGGGGCACAATCAATTCTTGCCAGTTTAAGAGTAATACCACAAAAGCTGATTAAAAACTCATTCCTGTTTAGATATGAGCATTTGAATGAGGCATTAAAGAGTGCGCTAAAGTGCACTATAATGCGCTAAAGTGCGCTAAAAGTCGTTCATCTTATATAGCTGAATCGCAGCAAGTACGATGTAAACCCAATACCAGCGGAAGGTGAATGTCTATTGTATTCTTTTCAGAGAGTTATTTATAGGAAAACTGAGGTAAGAGTTGGGGGGATAATTGGTAAATAAAAAGCCGGGTTTGATACCGGCTTTATCATTTCTGAAGTGGATAAGTTTGGTATTAGTATCTGTAATAATCCGGTTTAAAGGGACCTGATACAGGTACGCCTATATAATTAGCCTGCTTATCGGACAAAGTTTCGAGTTCAACACCAATTTGTGAAAGGTGGAGTCTTGCAACTTTCTCGTCGAGATTTTTAGGCAACATATAGACTTTATTTTCGTATTTGTCAGAATTTTGCCAGAGCTCCAACTGAGCAAGGGTCTGGTTAGAAAATGAATTAGACATAACAAAGGATGGATGCCCGGTTGCGCAGCCAAGATTAACTAATCTACCTTCAGCTAAAACGATAATGTCTTTACCATCGATTGAATACTTATCAACCTGAGGTTTTATAGTATCTTTAGTTTTACCATAATTATTATTGAGCCACGCCATATCGATTTCATTATCGAAATGACCGATATTGCAAACGACAGCATTATGCCGCATTTTTCTGAAATGCTCTTCTTTAACAATATCGCAGTCCCCTGTTGCGGTAACAATAATGTTTGCTCTTGAAATTACATTGCTCAGTTTTTTAACTTCATATCCGTCCATTGCTGCCTGCAAAGCACAGATAGGATCTATTTCAGTAACGATAACCCTTACACCTGCACTTCTTAATGATTGGGCGGAACCTTTACCTACATCGCCATATCCGCAGACAATTGCCACTTTACCAGCCATCATAAGATCGGTAGCTCTTCTAATAGCATCCACCAAAGATTCACGGCATCCGTATTTATTATCAAATTTAGATTTTGTAACCGAATCGTTTACATTAAATGCAGGAAGAGGGAGAGTCCCGGCTTTCATCCTATCATATAATCTATGCACGCCAGTTGTAGTTTCTTCGGAAATACCCCTAATACCGGAAACTAACTCTGGAAATTTATCAAGAACCATATTAGTAAGATCGCCACCGTCATCAAGAATCATGTTAAGGGGCTTTCTTTCTTTTCCGAAGAATAAAGTCTGCTCAATACACCAACCGAATTCTTCAGCATTCATACCTTTCCAAGCATAAACAGAAATTCCGGCAGCAGCAATAGCAGCAGCTGCATGATCCTGAGTAGAAAAGATATTACATGATGACCATGTAACTTCTGCACCAAGCTCAACAAGAGTTTCGATTAAAACAGCCGTTTGGATAGTCATATGAAGACATCCGGCAATATGCGCTCCTTTCAGAGGTTTTGATGGTCCGTATTCCTTTCTAATAGACATTAAACCGGGCATTTCAGCTTCAGCTAATTTTATTTCTTTTCTTCCCCATTCAGCAAGGGAGATATCCTTTACTTTATATTTTATGTATTTAACATCCTGAGTTGATTGATTCATTTATAATCCTTTATTACTCTTTTTATTAATATCTATTCTTACTTTACCGGTACATATTTTCTGAACAAGGGGACTAAATCCAAATGTTCCCATGTAAATTCCTTCTCGTTTCTTCCGAAGTGACCATATGCAGATGTTTTCTGATAAATAGGTCTGCGCAGTTTAAGCCTATTTATTATTCCTTTAGGAGTAAGATCAACTTCTTTTTTTATCATTGCTGCAATTTTATTATCAGGGATTTTACCTGTTCCTTTAGTATCGACATAAATAGAAACCGGTTCAGCGACACCTATAGCGTAAGCAATCTGAACAAGGCATTCTTTGGCTAACTTAGCCGCAACAACATTTTTTGCAATATGTCTTGCCGCATAAGTTGCGCTTCTATCAACCTTTGAAGGATCTTTACCTGAGAAAGCACCACCGCCATGAGGAGCCCAACCGCCATAGGTATCAACAATAATTTTTCTTCCAGTCAAACCGCTATCGCCGTGAGGACCTCCTATCTCAAATCTTCCTGTAGGGTTAACAAAATATTTTGTTTTTTTATCAAGATACTTTGCAGGAATAACCGGTTTGATAATATATTTTATTACATCTTCCTTAATTTTCTTCTGTTTAGCATCGCCGTCGTGCTGGGTTGAAATAACGATAGTGTCAACTCTAACAGGATTTTTCTTGTCATCATATTCAATAGTGACCTGTGATTTAGCATCCGGACGGAGATATGGCATTATTCCATTATTCTTTTTTCTTACATCGGCTAGTTTTTTAACAAGTTGATGAGCATAGACAATAGGCATTGGCATAAGTTCAGGTGTCTGGTCGCAGGCATATCCAAACATAATACCCTGGTCACCAGCTCCACCAGTATCAACACCCATCGCAATATCGGGAGACTGCGAATGGATTGCATTCAGCACAGAGCATGATTCAGAGTCAAACTTATATTCAGCACTTGTATAACCGATATTTTTGACTGTTCTTCTTACAACTTCCTGAACATCGATATAGGCAGTAGTAGTAATTTCACCACCGACCAAAACGAGTCCTGTAGTAACAAAAGTTTCACAAGCTACTCTTGCATTGGGATCTAATTTGTAAATAGCATCTAAAACGCCATCGGATATGGCATCACTAACTTTATCCGGATGTCCTTCGGAAACTGATTCCGATGTAAAGAAAAATGACATGTCTTTGTATTTCCTTTTTTACTTATATATAAATTAATAAAAATCTAATTCCGATGAATCACCGGAATTTAATTTGTGTAATGATCCATTAATAATCGAATTATTTCCAATTAATGAATCTTCAAGCATAATTTTACTTACAATAGCTTTGGAACCTATAATAGAATTCTTGATTATACATTCTGAAATTTTACATCCTTTATCGATTGTTGTATATGGACCGATAACAGAATTCTCTATCTGGGCATCATCTGCAATAAAGACAGGATGGTTAATTACCACATTATCATAATGTTTGCATACACTTTTTAGGTCAAGCAGATATTGATTAGTGGATAAAAGTGTCTCGGGTTTACCACAGTCATACCATCCTTCAACAGGAAAGGTTGTAATCTTTTCTCCCAGATCAATCATTATTTGCAAAGCATCTGTTAACTGAAGCTCTCCTTTAGTCCTAACATCATTTTTTACCAGCTGGTTCAGACTTTTTATCAGTATATCTGAATTAGCTATATAATAAAGTCCTACCAATGCAAGGTTTGATACGTGTGTCTGGGGTTTTTCAATAAGCGTCTTAATAAAACCATTCTTCATAACAGCGACACCGAACCTTTTAGGGTCAGCGACATTCTTAACACCAAGAGAAGAAACCTTATTTTTAAAAACATCCTTAAGGTCTACATCAAAAACAGTATCACCTAGAATTATGAATATTTCTTTGTCATCAAAGGTAGGAATGGCTGTATAAATTGCATGTCCAAGTCCTTCTATCGACTCCTGTTCCACAAATGAGGAATCAATGTGCGGGTATTCCTTTAGGACGTATTCTTTGATCATATCTCCCAGATGCCCAATAATAAATGTAGCTTTATTTATGTTTTCTGCGGATAGCTTTTCAAGAATATGACCTAAAATTGGCTTACCCCCAACATTCAAGAGCACTTTAGGAGTAGAATATGTATGTGGCTTTAGCCTGCTTCCAATTCCAGCAACAGGAATAATAGCTCGCATAGTTCCTTCGTTTTAATTACAAAATTTGCGTGTAAAATTACCTATTATGGCAAAGAATAACAAATATAGAGAATATAGGGTTAAAGGGAAATCTGAATATTATTACTTAAAACATCATAACTTTATATATTAAAAGATAGGAATATAACTCTTTTATAAAATGAACTTTAATACAAGAATAAACCAGCTTTTTAATATTAAATATCCGATTATCCAGGCAGGCATGGTATGGGTATCGGGATGGAAGCTTGCTTCGGCAGTATCAAACTGCGGAGGATTGGGGTTAATAGGATCGGGTTCAATGAAACCAGAACTTCTAAGGAAACATATTAAAGATTGTTTTCGAGCAACAGATAAACCATTTGGAGTTAATATTCCCCTTTTAAGAGGAGATGTTGCCGAGCTAATAGATGTTACGATTCGAGAGGGAGTTAAAATTGCATTCACATCTGCAGGGAATCCGGCAAAATTTATAGATATCCTGAAGAAGAATGAAATTAAGATAACACATGTGGTATCATCAGTAAAGTTTGGTTTGAAGGCTGAAGCGGCAGGATGCGATGCTGTTGTAGGGGAGGGAGTTGAAGCAGGCGGGCACAACGGAGCGGAACAGATTACGACACTTTGTCTTATACCCCAGTTAGCCGATGCATTAAAGATTCCTGTTATTGCGGCGGGGGGGATAGCAGACGGAAGAGGGATTCTCGCTGTTTTAACTTTAGGAGCGGAAGGGGTCCAGATTGGAACAAGGTTTGCAGCTACGGTTGAATCTTCAGCCCACCCCAATTATAAAAGAAGAATTATTGAAGCCGGGGACGGGGATACTTTACTTGCTTATAAAAAAACAGGACTTGTAAGAATGCTAAGAAATGATTTTGCTCTTCGATCCGTAAAAGCAGAAGAGGAAGGATGGAGTGAAGCACAACTTAAGGAACTACTAGGAAGACAGCGGGAAAGGGTTGGTATTTTTGAAGGTGAGGAGACAGAGGGGGAGATGGAGGCCGGTCAGGGATCAGGTTTGATAAAGGAAATCCTTCCAGTACAAAATCTTTTTGATAAGCTTATCTCAGAATATTTTGTAGCTAAGGAAAGGATTTGTACTTAATTTATTCATAAAGAATAAATTATATTAAGTTTAATAAATGATTTTTTTTGGTTTAATTAAAACATTGGTTTAGTCATGAAGAAATTGATTGTTTGTTTGTTCATTCTATCAACTGCTATGGTTAATGCTCAGAATAAAGAAATTGAAACCTATAAAAATGCTATGGGGATAAATGAACCCATATATAAAATAGAGGCCCTCAAGAATTTTACAATTGAATTCCCTAAAAGCAATTATTCTCCGAGAGCTTATTTTGATATTGCACGCAGTTACCTTGAGGTGAATAACACGGATTCAGCTCTTGTTTTTGCAGATAAATATGTAAACTTCTATCCCCTTGAAGGAAGGCTAAATCCATATAATAATATAGCATATACTTTAATAGCAAAAAAGACGGGGCTTGATACAGCATTGGCTTATTCTCAAAGAGCAATTCAATTTGCAAGAAGCAAAAATATTCCTAATATAAGTATGTACCTTGATACATATGCCGCGGCTCTGTATGCTTTAGGAAAAAACCAAGAGGCACTTAATGCTCAGACAGAAGCTATAAAAGGGCATGAGGATGATCCGGAATTTTTATTGAATCTTGCAATATACCAGGACGCAGTTGGAAATACAAAGGAAGCTTTAAATACTACGGCAAATGTTCTTCTGAAGGGAGATGCACAGACCGGGATGGATAAATTTAATGAATGGCTCAAGAAGATTGCACCTGACGGGAATGCACGAGTTCAATTAAAAAAAGAAATATCTGAAAGGACCGTAAATAATTTTCTTAAATCAGGTAAAGAAGAAGATAAGGTAGGATATAAATCTACAGCGGCTGTATTTTATTCAGCTATGATTCTTGATCTTGATACTGCGGAAACCTGGGCGCTGGAATCAGTAAACTCAATTAATAAAAGCACCACGATTGAAGATCAGATTCAGTTTCATAAGAATCTAGCACTTGTTTATGCCTCGGAAGACAAGACAAAGATTGCCTTAAAAGAATTAATCAAGGTAGAAAACTATGTAGATCCATGGGATGCAGGTTTCTGGCTTACTTTAGGTAACATCTACGAAAAACAGAAAGACAATAAAAACGCACTTGATGCTTATGTTTCCGGGTTATATGCTTTTGAGAATCCAACAATTAAAGCGGCCGTAATGATATTATTAGATAAAATGAATCTTAAAGAAGAAGATCTTAAGAACATGATTGAAAAAAAACAGAAGGCATCGACAACTTTTGAAACAGGAAAATACACCAATAAATCAAAAGGGAAAGTACTTCTTGCTGAGCTTTTTACTGGAGCAGAATGCGGGCCATGCCAGTCAGCTGATGTTGCTTTCGATAAATTATCAGAATATTTCCCAAGAAATACATTAGCAATAATTGAATATCATGTCAATATACCGGGACCAGATCCAATGACCAATCCAAATACGTTCAGCAGGTATATGTATTATGGAGGAAATTTCGGAACTCCCACAGCAATATTGGAGGGAAAGGAAATGGTTACTGGAGGCGGACCCAAGTATTTAGCCGCAAACAGGTTTAGCCTTTATAAATATGCATTAAGCAAATACGAGAATCAAAAACCTGAGGTTATTATTTCGGGAAAAGCAGTTAAGGAAGGGAATAATATAAACCTAAATTTAAATCTGAAAGGGAAAACTAAGGATCAAAAATGTGTTCTTCATATAGCGCTTGTTGAAAAGTCAGTTAACTATACCGGTTCCAATACTATTGATAAACACAGATTTGTAGTAAGGAGCCTGATTGATAATGAATCAGGCACAACTATAGCATCGAATAAAATATCCAAAAGCCTTGATCTTAATAAAATTGAAGATGGATTAAAGAATTATCTTGACGATCCGACAAAACAGCCCTCATGGCGTCAGTCCTTTGGACCCCCAAGCTGGAAGGCAAGGACAGACAAGCTTAACCGAGATAATTTAGCTGTGGTTGCCTGGATTCAGAATCCTGAAACAAGGGAAATAATTAATAGTATATTTGTTGATATTAAATGATGATTGATTAATGAGCAAATTACTTTTTTTGTGTTCCCTCATGATAATTTCATGGGTGAATCTTTACTGCCAAGATAAGAAGAATATTAATATTGTTGATATCAGTCTATCTTCAGTTTCCGACACTGCAAATAAGAATTACTTTACTGTTTTTATAAATGTTAATATAAAAGTGGGTTGGCATCTTAATTCGAATAAACCGTTAGACGAATATATGACACCTACTTCAGTTAAGTCAAAGGACAGGTCAGGAATTAAGATATTAAAAATCGAATATCCTCCTGAAATAATTGCAAAGCTTCAGTTTTCAGATTCGGAACTTTCACTATATGAAGGTATGGTTACTATTAAAGTTATTCTGAAAGCAGACGATGCATTTTTAAAGAGTAAAAAGAAGGCTAAATTTGAATTGGAATATCAGTCGTGCAATAGCCAAACATGTCTTTTCCCTGTTCAGAGGGTTCTAAGTGTAAATTTATAACAGAGTCTTTACCAATTTTATTCAAATTCCTTAAGAACCAGATCCATATCTCTAGCTTGGGGAAAGAAGGAAATAATTTTCCTGAGTACCAAGTCAACAACTGCATCGGGACAGGAGGCCCCGCTAGTTAATATAATATGGACTGGTTCGGTTTCAGGGATAAAATTATTATTTAATATTTCTTTCTTTGAATGCAGATCGAAATGATTGATTATGCTTTTTGACAATATTTTTTCGGCAGAGGAAACAAAGAATGTATTGAACTTCTTTTCACACAGTTCCACAATATGAGTAGTATTTGAACTATTATAACCTCCTACAACCATCGCGAGGTCTACATTCATATTTAGTAAACCTAAGGTGGATTCCTGATTATCATTAGTGGCGTAACATAAGGTATCCTTTGTATCTGCATAGTGTTCATTTAGTTTGGCAGCACCATATTTATTAATAAGAGTATTTTTAAGAAGATCTGCTATCGATTCAGTTTCGGAAGCCAGCATAGTTGTCTGATTTACAACTCCAACTTTATTCAAATCTTTCTTAAAATCAAATCCCGCGGAATGTTTACCCTTAAAGAATTTATAAAACTCCTTTTCTTTTGAGTCATCAGAAATAAAGGAACATAATATTTTTGCTTCTTCAATGTCACGGATTATTAAGGAGGGAGCAATATTTGCGCTATGAGAGAAAGTAGCCCTGGTTTCTTCATGATTGTGTTTACCATGAATAATAATTGTATAATTATGATCTCCAAGTTGAGTTGAGCGGTTCCATACTTTTTCAACAAAGGGGCAGGTTGTATTATATTTATAAGGATCGAGTCCTTTTTCTTTGAGTTCGGATTCAATTTCAAGAGTTGTTCCGAAAGCTGGTATTATTATAATATCATATTTGGTCAGTTCATCCCAATTAAAAATCCTGTTTCCCGAAGTATCCATTAAGAATTTTACACCTCTTGAAAGGAGGTCATTATTTACCCCGGGGTTATGAATCATTTCGCTTAGCAGAAAGATTCTATTATCAGGATTATCGTTTATTAACCTATTTGATATATCTATGGCGTTCTCAACGCCATAACAGAACCCAAAATGACGTGCTATATAGAATTTAACAGGTCCGAAGTCCAAAAGAGTGGGCGTAAAATCCTTTTTTTTTGGATCATTTACTTTCCGTGAGTTCTTGATCCGGGATATAAACGAACTTTTATAAAACAAAGGTATATCGAACTGTCTCATTCATGTAACTTAATTAAATGGTAAGGAAATTTAATGAAATAAATGATTCCTTTGAAAGGAAAAGCAAGGCTGCAGTTTTACCTGCAACCTAAGAAAGATCAGATTTATTAATTCAGGAAGGTCTTTTTCTTTTTGGTTTTGGTATTAGAGTTCAGTTCATGGTTGAAGAACTGTATCTTAATATTTTTCCTAACATTCTCATCTAAGGTAGAAATAATGAATTCTATTTTTTTCCTGAGATCATTAGGGATGCCGACGAAAAGCAGGACCTGTTTATTTGAAGATTTTGTCTGTCGTGTAGCAAGGAATTGAATTTTATTCTTCAGTTGAGGATTATCCAAATCTTCCTCATTCAAAGTAATGCCTATAGCATAATCTTTTTTATATCGAGCAATAATATCCACATCAAACCCACCCATTCGTTGGGGTTCAGGAAGATATGTTCCAAATTTCCTGCTGATTGTAAGATATCCATTTTTCCAAAACTGATCTATCAGAAGATCAACGCTTTGTCTTTTCATAAGGTCTAACATATTACCTCCTGTACTGCTTAAGAAATTATTGGTATTACGGGAGAAAATCTTTTATGCTGCAGCACTCTTATATTTACAATTTTATCATATTCGAATTTTTTTATTTCACTTGAGTTATTTATTCTTCCATAAATAACCTTCTTTCCTGATTTTTCGCGGGAAATATAATAAGGATCTAAGAATACTTCATTGAACCCATAATGAAATCTTAGCTGATTCCTGTGACTGATTGCGAATGAAAATATTTCCGACTTCATAAATACTCCGATTATTAATTTATCAATCTGAAAACGCCAACCACCTTGCCAATTACAGAGAACTCATCTTTCACAGTTACAATTATCGGCTGGTATTTATCATTTTCCGGATTTAACTGAATTATATTTCTTTTCTTTTCAAAATTTTTAACAGTTACTTCGCCATTTATCATAGCTACTACTGTTTCGCCATTTTTTACTTCCTGCACGGGGGAAACAATAACGAGATCGCCCTCTAAAATTCCTGCATTGATCATACTATCGCCTTTAACTTTCAGAGCAAAAGCATTTTCTGATCTTCTCATATAAGAAGGATCGATTGAAATGCTTCCTTGAATATTTTCTTCAGCTAGGACGGGTGTGCCAGCCGCTACCTGTCCCACAATTGGTACATTATTAAAATAACCGGACAAAGTTGAAGTATTTTTAAGCAGTTCAGGTTTTAGTATTGTAATTCCTCGACTCATATTAGTTAGGATTGCGACATATCCTTTTTTCTCAAGAGCATCCAGATGTCTCTTCACTCCAAAGGTTGAAGAGATACCGAAATGTTTTCCTATTTCTCTTAAGGTTGGAGGATATCCGTTTTCATCCTTAAACTGGCAAATAAAGTCCAGTATATCTTTTTGTCTATCTGTCAATTTGTCTTCCATAATAGTGCTCTTTTGTTCACTACAAATATAGTGTGCAAATGTATACTATGTCAAGATATATTTTTTATTTTTTTTAATATTGTGAGATCCGTCAACTGGTGGGTCCAGTATGTGTGAAATTCATCAATAGAGATATTACTTAGAGAGTGGAATTAATTGTGGTACAGTTATGATTTAAGTTTATTTTGATCCTGATTATGAGTTATGTCATACTCTAACTCCGGATCAAGATTCTGTTTTTCAACTTTTCTATCTCTTTCCATTAATTCTTCATGATGTTCCAGAAGATAAGCAAGCTTCTTTTTGCCATAAGAAAATTTGGTAATTATAACGAACAAAACCGGAACAATAAGTATTGCAAGAGTAGATGCAGCCAACATACCGCCAAGGACCGTAAACCCGATTGTGTTCCTTGCTGAAGCTCCTGCACCCGTTGCAAATACAAGAGGCAAAACACCTAATATAAAAGCAAGCGATGTCATTATTATCGGACGCAGACGGAGCCTGACTGCTTCCAAAGTGGAATGTATAAGTTCTTCTCCACGATCTACACGCACCTTCGCAAATTCCACAATAAGAATAGCATTTTTTGCTGACAGCCCGATCAGAGTTATGAGTCCTATCTGCGCGTATACATTGTTGGTCAGACGGGGAACACAAACAAGCATAAGTATAGCGCCAAACGCACTGATAGGTACAGCGAGCAATACCGAAAAAGGTACAGACCAGCTTTCATATAGTGCAGCCAGAAAGAGGAACACAAAGGTGATTGAAAAAATAAAAATATAAACTGTGGTTGACCCTGCTTTAATTTCTTCATAACTAAGTCCGGAAAACTCATATGTATATCCTCGGGGTAAAACTTTAGCCGCAGTTTCTTTGAGCGCTTCAATTCCCTCACCGGTACTGTATCCGGTTGGAGTTGATCCATCAACTTCTGCTGATCTGAAAATATTGAAATGCGTAACCAATGGGGGCGCTTCAGTTGCCTTATAACTAATCAATGTACTTAGCGGCAGCATTTCTCCTGCCTGGTTGCGTACATAATATCTGTTCATGTCTGATATCAGAGCCCGAAAAGTAGTATCTGCCTGTACGACCACATGAAAAGTACGGTCATAAAGTGTCAGGTTATTGACAAACAGACTCCCCATAAAAGCCTGCATGGTTGTAAACACTTCTGATATATTAACTCCCAGCTTTTCACATTTTTCACGGTCCAGTGTCAGATCATAACTGGGAGTATGAGCACCATAATAACTGAAAGCAGTAGAAATTGCAGGATTTTTATGTGCCTCGGCTACAAACTTCTTTACAACTTTTTCAAATGCATAAACATCATCACTCGTATTGCCTTGCTCTATCTGCATACTGAATCCGGCTGCCTGCCCGATACCGCTGATTGGCGGAGGAGGGATCACTACTATATTGGCATTTTTAATTCCTGCATCTGCAATCTTTTTTCTGATCACATTCATAATACCGGGAATCTGTTGTTCCGGTAATGTGCGTTCTTCCCATGGCTTTAACATGCAAAACATAGAGCCGCAATTTGAAGTAGTTCCGGAATTAAGAATATTCAGACCGGACAAAGCAGCATAATGATTTATACCCGGAACAGATTCTATCACTTTCATTAATTTAGTTAGAACCACAACCGATTGTGTGGTGGAAGTCCCTTCGGGCATCTGATAAGTAACATAAAGCCGGCCGCCATCTTCAGATGGGATAAAACCCGAGGGTTTACTTTTGAACATCAGAATTGCTCCGATGCAAATACACGCAAGCAGAATAACAATATATACAGACCCTTTAATACTGCGTTTCACTCCATGAGTATAATCATCAGTCAGTTTTCCAAACCAGTTATTGAAGTAATAGAAAAATTTAGCCGGCCATTTAGTCTGTTTGCTTATATGCGATGGTTTTAAAAGCAGTGTACAAAGAGCCGGAGTCAATGACAGGGCAATGAATGCCGATAGAATTACAGATATGGCTATTGTGATAGCGAACTGCTGGTACAAGCGACCTACTATACCAGGAATTACACCTACCGGTACAAAAACCGCGGCTAATATAAGTGCTATAGCTACTACCGGAGCGGAAATATCTTTCATAGCACGATAAGTAGCTTCCTTTGCAGACATTCCAAACTTGTCAATATAATGCTGAACCGCCTCTACCACAATAATAGCATCATCCACCACAATTCCTATAGCAAGAACAATTCCAAACATTGTGAGTGTGTTAATAGTGAATCCAAGCGGTATAAAAAAACAGAAAGTTCCCAGAATAGAAACTGGAATTGCAAGAAGAGGAATAAAAGTTGAACGGACATTCTGAAGAAACAGAAAAACTACCAGGATTACCAGGCCCAGAGCTTTCAGCAAAGTTAATATAACTTCCTGCATGGAAACTTTTATTATAGTAACCGATTCAAAAGGGACAGAATAATCAACATCAGCCGGGAAAGATTTTTTCAACTGATCCAATTGTGCATACACATTATTGGCTGTCTCGAGGGCATTGCTCCCGGGAGACTGATAAACCATAATTATTGATGACCGTTTTCCATCAACAAATGAGTTGCTGGAAAAAGTAAACTTACCAAGTTCAACCCTGGCTACATCTTTAAGATAGACCCGTTCACCGGTGATCGGAATTGTTTTAACAATTACCTGCTCAAATTCAGGGACACTTTTCAGCATTCCGTTTACTAAAATACCTGATTCAAATGATTGTGTGTTGGATTGGGGTGGGGAACCAACGGAACCGGCAGCTACCTGTACATTTTGGGCATTCAATGCTGCAATGATATCCTGTGGAGTTAAACCATGAGAGGCCATTTTTTCGGGATTCATCCAGACGCGCATACTGAAATCATCTGTTCGTGTATTAATATCCCCAACTCCGGCTACACGTAGCAAGGCATCCTTAATAAATATATTAGCATAATTATCCAGGAAAGTAATGTTATGAGTTCCTTTAGAGGAAAAGATTGCTACCTGCATAAGCATACTTGGATTTCGCGCCCGGACAGTTAGGCCCAGGCGACTTACAACAGAAGGTAATGAGGGAGCGGCAATACCAACACGGTTTTGTACGTTTAAGGCTGCGATATGTACATTAGTTCCGACATTAAAAGTAACATTTATTCTTACTGCCCCGGTGTTAGTATTGGTACTTTGCATGTACTCCATTCCGGGCGTACCGTTTACTTGTTCTTCAATCGGAGTAGCAACTGTTTGTTCCACAGTTTGGGCATCCGCCCCGGTATATTGTCCGGATATAGAAACAGCCGGAGGTGTTATATTTGGATATTGGTCTACGGCCAGATTAAAAATACATATTATACCTGAAATCATTATTACAACAGAAATAACTATCGCTGTAACAGGTCTTTTAATAAATGTATTAGCAATCATTGTTGATCAGGTTTATGTAATTCACGTGCAATTTGAATCTCATATTCCAATACAGGATCAATATTTTGTTCTTCAACTTTTTTAGCTTTTTCCATCAACCCCTCATGTTGGGACTGGAGATAGTCAAGCTTTTTCTTCCCATAAGAAACCCGTGTAATTATTACGAACAACACAGGAACAATAAATATTGCAATCGATGAGGCTGCAAGCATTCCGCCAAAAACTGTAAACCCGATCGTCCTTCGCGCTACAGCGCTCGCTCCTGATGCGAAAACGAGAGGCAATACTCCAAGTATAAATGCAAGCGATGTCATAACAATTGGCCTCAGTCTAAGTCTGACTGCTTCCATTGTTGATTTTATTAGTTCTTCACCCCGGTCCACGCGTACCTTGGCAAATTCTACTATCAATATTGCATTCTTGGCGGCTAATCCAATCAAAGCAATTAGTCCTATCTTGGCATAAATATTATCTGTAATTCCCGGTAACAGGCTAAGCGTAAGTATTGCACCGAATGCCCCGACAGGTACCGCAAGCAAAACTGAAAATGGCACAGACCAGCTTTCGTACAATGCGGCAAGGAAAAGGAAGACGAAAGTGATTGAGAAGATAAAAATATAAACAGTAATTGACCCTTCCTTTAGTTCTTCATGGCTCAACCCTGAATATTCATAGTCGTATCCCTGAGGTAAAACTTTATCAGCAACCTTTTTTAGAGCATCCAGAGTTTGTGTGCTGCTATATCCCGGTGAAGATGCCCCGTCTATTTCGGCAGAACGGAAAATATTAAAATGGGATATCAATGGTGCGGCTTCTGTCGGTTTGTAATTAATCAATGTACCGAGGGGAACCATTGTTCCTGCCTGATTACGAACATAATATTTATCAATGTCAGATATCAATTGACGGAAAGTTGTATCAGCTTGTATTACAACATGGAATGTCCTGTTATAGGTTGTAAAATCATTTATATACATACTCCCCATATATGCCTGTATAGTTGTAAATACATCTGCGACATTCACTCCCAGCTTTTCACATTTTTCCCTGTCAACCGTAAGACTGTAATTAGGTGTATGGGCAGAATAAAAACTGTATGAATTAGAGATTGCAGGATTTTTATTTGCTTCGGTGAGGAAATTTTTTACAACTGTTTCAAAAGCATGCACATCATCATTTGTATTTCGCTGTTCAATCTGGAAACTGAAACCAACAGTTGACCCCACACCAGGGATAGGCGAAGGCTGAATAACCTGCACATCGGCATTTTTTATCCCTGCTTCAACTACACGATCTTTAATCACCTTCATTATGCCGGGCACCTGTTCACCCGATTTTGAACGTTCATCCCATGGTTTAAGCTGGCAGTAAATTGTTCCGCTGTTTGAATTAGTGGCATTGGTTATTACGTTTAATCCGGATAAAGCTGCATAATGACCAATTCCCGGAGTGGATGTAATTACTTTCATCAGGCGTGTCATTACGCCAACTGATTCAGTTGTAGAGGAAGCCGGCGGTAATTGAAAAGTCACATACAGACTGCCGTCGTCTTCGGAAGGAATAAAGCCGGTTGTCTTATTTTCAAATAATAACAGTGCTCCTACACAAATACAAATAAGCAGAATGACTACATACTTTGATGCTTTAATGGATTTATTTACACCATCCGAATATTTATCAGTTACCTTTTCAAACCAGTTATTAAATCCCGTAAAAATTTTACCCGGCCATTTAGACTGTTTGCTTTTAATTGTGGGTTTTAGAAGCAGCGTACAAAGAGCAGGTGTCAGGGATAAAGCAATGAATGCTGAAAGCATTACAGATATGGCAATGGTTATTGCAAATTGCTGATAAAGCTGCCCTACAATTCCCGGAATAAATCCAACAGGCACAAATACAGCAGCCAAAATTAGTGCTATTGCTACCACAGGAGCGGAAATATCTTTCATAGCATGATAGGTAGCCTCTTTGGCAGACATTCCGGACTCGTCAATATAATGCTGTACTGCCTCAACCACAATAATAGCATCGTCCACCACAATTCCGATAGCCAAAACAAATCCAAACATTGTTAGTGTGTTAATAGAGAACCCAAGAGGTATGAAAAAACAAAAAGTGCCTAAAATAGAAACGGGTATCGCAAGAAGAGGAATAAAAGTGGAACGCACATTCTGTAGAAACAAAAACACAACCAGGGCTACAAGTCCAAGGGCTAACAGCAATGTGTATACCACATCATTCATAGAAACCTTTACGACTGTCACTGCCTCAAAGGGGACTTTATAATCAACATCACTTGGGAAAGATTTTTTTAATTGCGCCAGTACAGTATTAACTCCATCAGCAGTTTTAAGGGCATTGCTTCCGGGGGCCTGGTAAATAAGCAGGCAGGACGCCCGTTTTCCATCAACAAATGAATTGCTTGAAAATGTAAATTTACCCAATTCCACTCTCGCAACATCTTTAAGAAAGACGAGTTCACCGGTTGAAGGAATCGTTTTTACGACAACATTCTCAAAATCCGCAACTTTACTTAATCTTCCGTTTACAAGTATCCCTAATTCAAATGTTTGAGTTTTTTGTTGAGGAGGTACACCCGCGGAACCGGCAGCGACCTGAACATTTTGAGCATTTAAAGCAGCTATAACATCTGAGGGTGTTAACGAATGTGATGCCATTTTTTCTGGATTCATCCAGATTCGCATACTGAAATCATCAGTATATCTGCTTATACTTCCCACACCCGGCACTCGCAGAAGAGCGTCTTGAATAAAAATATTTGTATAATTATCGAGGAAAGTGATATCGTGAGATCCTTTTGGCGCAAAGATCGCTACCATCATTAACATGCTTGGATTAAGCGCGCGGACAGTTAAGCCTAACCGGCTCACCGCTGCCGGCAGCAGTGGTGTGGCAATACTTACACGGTTTTGAACATCAAGTGTTGCTATGTCAATATCGGTTCCGAGATTGAAAGTTACATTCATTGACATCAAACCATTATTCGTACTGTTACTCTGCATGTATTCCATACCTGGAGTACCGTTCACCTGCTGCTCTATTGGTGTGGCAACAGTCTGTTCAACTGTTAATGCATCTGCACCCGTAAGTTGACCGTTAACTTGTACGACAGGAGGTGTAATCTGTGGATACTGCTCTACAGGTAAATTAAGTATACAAATAACTCCGGTAATCACTAATACAACGGAGATAACAATTGCCGTTACCGGCCTTTTAATAAAGGTATTAGCTATCATAACCCATTCACCAATTCTGCTGGTTTAGTTATTTTTTGTTGCAGCACCGGTACGTTTCTCCTTTTGAGATATTTGGGAGCCATTATGTAATGACTGCACTCCATCAACTACTATTTTGTCCCCGTCTTTTATTCCATCTTTTACAATCACATTCGGGCCAATCGTTGCTCCAAGCTTAACTTTCTTTTGGAATGCAAATAAAACCGGATCCCTTTTCCCTTGCTGTGAACTGCTGGCAGTTTTAGCTGGATTTACAATCACTGAATCTTTTGCTAAGTAAACAAAATATTCCCCCATTTCTTCCACTATCGCATTACCCGGTATCAGCATTTGCAGATTTGAATCCAGATTATGGACTTGTACTACGAGGCTCATACCCGCGCGCAGTTGGTGCTTTATATTAGGGAAAACCAGCCTTATTCTGATTGAACCAGTCTGTGAATCAACAGCACGGTCAATTACTGAAAGTTTCCCCATATAAGGATAAAAAGTATTATCAGGTAATATCAGAGTAAAAAGGGAATCTACCGGAGGATTTGTATTATTCTGAATATCTTCAAAATAGGATAATTGTTTTTCGTTAATAAGGAAATCAACCCCCATCGGGTCATCACTTGATATTGTGTTAAGTGTGGTCTGCCCGATTATTGCAAGATCTCCCAGCTTAACTTGACTGAATCCAATAGTTCCGTCGAATGGAGCTGTGATAACTGAATAGCTCAAATTAGTACGGGCAGTTTTTAATGCCTCGTCTGCAGATTTATAGGCGTTATGGGAATTCTCCAAGGTTATCATTGCATGATCATAAATCTGTTTAGCAACTGCTCTGTTTTTATAAAGAGACTCGTAACGGTCAGCATCCTGCTGAGACTGTTTTAGATTTCCTTCCGCAACTTTTAGATTAGCAGCAGCCGTATTGTAATTATTTTCAAAGATACTTCTGTCAATTTCATACAACTTCGCTCCTTTCTTCACATAGCTCCCTTCTTTAAAAAAGATTCCGGTGATATAGCCCTGAACCTGGGGATGCAGGTTTACCTGGTTTAGTGCCGCGGCTGTTGAAGTGTACCTGTCATAATATACAACTTTTTGAGACTTTACTGTAAACAAATTAACCGGTACAGAAGGAGGTGGTGGAGTTTGATCCTGTTTACATGAGGTAAAAAAAAGGCAGCTTATTATAGCTGTAATCAATATTACTTTATTCATAATTTTCTTTGTTTTAATAATTAAAAGTTATTTCACCCATAGCTTTTTCCAGATCTATCTTGCTCGATAATAACTGGAATAATGAGTTAATATATCCTATTTCTGCTGTTATCAAATTCGATTCCGCCACAATTAAATTCAGGTAAGGAATTATTCCTTCTTCATATTGAAGTGAAACAATGCGATAAACATTTTTTGCGCGCATTTGATTATCTTTCAGCAGATGCCAGTTATACAGGTTGCTTTTATAGTTAGCAAGTGCAGTGGAGTACTCTTTATATATCTGCGATATCAGATTAACTTCAGACAAATCCAGAACATCTTCCTCAAGTGATGATCTATGCAGCCGTTCAACGCGGGAGAAGCCTGTAAATAATGGAAAACTTATGGATAATCCGAAATAGGAATAAGGATAAACGTTCTTAAAAAGATTAGACGATGTATAACTTTCATAATCATAAACATAATTGTAAAAAGCAGAAAGGGTAGGAAGAAAAGAAAGTCCGTAGTAAATCGTCTGCTGATGCTGAAGTTTTTTTACTGTTTGGAGCTGCTGATACTCTATCCGTTTTTCATATTGCAGCTGCTTTGTAGTATCAAAAAATATCTCCCGATCCATTTGGGTAGTATCAAAAGTTATATGAAATTGTTTATCAGGAAAATATCCCATTAATTGTTTTAAAGAAGCATAACCGGGTGTTACATTTTCAACCTGCTGCCTCAATTGGGCTTTTGAGTTATTGAGAGTAATAACAGCCTGTTCATAATCAGTTTCATCAACTATACCTCCGACAAACTGGTCGTGTGTAACATTAACCGTTCTCCCAAGTCGTGCTGTATCTTCCTCAAGAACTTTTATCTGTTCAAGAGTAAGGAGCAGGCTATAAAATGAATTACTGACTGCAGTAACAATAAATATTTTTGTACTATCCGTAATTTGTCTTGCTTGCTTTGTATATAATGAAGCGCTAAGAGCCGAAGACAACAGTTGCGGGTCAAATATTGTTTCTGTAGCCGAAAATTCCGGAGTAGCAATATTCCCGATTCCGTTATGTGTCACAATAGGCGGTCCGCCGGGGATCGGATTGGCAGATAAACTGGTCGGCAACTGATTGTAATGTGTCAGAGTGCCATTAAGGCTTAACTGCGGCAGCCATCCTGACAGGTCAATTGCGTTGCTCGTCTTAACTATAGATTGATTAATTATTGACTGTTTCAAGGCTGGCTGGTGCCCTAATGCATAATTGATACACTGATCGAGCGTAAAGGAATTAATCGAGTCTAAGCGAAAATTATCTTGCGGATATGTTAATACCGGTAAATTTATTAAAATAGTCGTGAGAAAAAATAACCGTTTTATACTATTCATTGAAAATTTTGATTTAATTGTCAGACTTAGACAATTCCAGATGACAATAAGTTTTATATTACAAACCCCAGAAGATGAAAAGTTTTTTCCAGATTGCAATGATACCATAACAAAACTGACCCAAATAATTAAAAGATGATTAAAATAAAGAATCAATATAACAAATCAAATGATCCATAACGAAATGACTTAAACATATAGCCGCTTATAACCAGATCCATAATTCATGTAATTTAATATTGGAACAACAATGTTGTTTTTATTTAATTATTTTTACTCATCATTTATATTATTGGAAGTTTAGACTGTTTTGACTCAATCTTCTTTTTTTAACAATATTCCTTTAAAGAATAAAATTCTTTTGGCTTTTATTATTGTAGGGCTAATTTCCATGATAACAAATGGAATATTAGTTTACTTCAGTACCCGTTCGACTTTACAAAAACTTTCAATAGAAAGACTAACTTCCTTAAGAGAATCCAAAAAACAAGAAATAGAAGATTATTTTTCGTTGATCACTAAACTTACTATTACCTACTCTGAGGATCAGATTATAGTTTCTGCATTAACAGATTTTAGCAACCCAGAAAACAAATTCAGTAAAACGAGGTTTAGTAATTATGAGTCTTATTTTCAGAATATCTCAAAACGATTTAATATTGAGGATATTTTATTAGTTAACACAGCTAGTTCTGAAGTCGTATTCACACTCAAAAAATTAAATGATTATAAGTTGAATCTTAATTCTTTAGAAAATGATTCACCACTAAAAATTGGTTATAATAATTCCTTAAATTATACAAGCGACAATAGAGTAAGTATCACAGATTTTAGTAAGTATAAATATTCTGACTCTAAGCCTTACGCTTTTGTATCTGCACCAATTGTTACAGGCGGCAACCAAATAGGTGTTCTCATCTTTAGAATATCCATCGAATACATAAATCAAATAATGACAAATGATGAAAATTGGGAAGTTTCCGGATTTGGCAAAACAGTCGAAACCTATATTGTCGGCTCTGATTATAAAATGCGAAACAATTCCCGTTTTTTTATTCAGGACCCTGTAAATTATTTGAAACAACTTAAAAATGCCGGCGTTGATAATTCAATATTATTGGATATTAAAAAAAGTAATTCTTCTATTCTTATTCAGGAAGTAAGAACGGAGGCTTCAACCGAAGCGCTGAAAGGGGTTTCCAATACTAAAATTATCAAGGACTATCGAAGTGTACAGGTTCTAAGTTCATATATGCCATTGACGATAATGGGTTTAAACTGGATTGTACTTGCAGAAATAGATACAAAAGAGGCATTTGCTTCGGTAACCTCTCTTCAGGAAAACCTTGTAATGATTAGTCTGTTCATTTTACTTCTTGGGGGGATAATCGCTGTTTTTATTTCACGTTCAGTTATCAAACCTGTTTTAAGCCTAACCGACGCAGTAAAAAAATTCAGTGTCGGTGATCTAACCGAAAGGACAAAGGTTTATGCTGACGATGAATTAGGTCTGCTTGCAGCAACTTTTAACAAAATGGCTGATGAAATTATGCAGCAAACAACAAGGCTGAAAACAGAATTGTCAGAACGGGAGAAAATAGAAGTTGAGTTAGAATATTCGCGGGAAAAGCTCAGCAGTTTATCTACTTATTTACAATCTGCGCGTGAAGATGAGAGGAAAATGATTGCAAGGGAAATTCATGATGAACTTGGGCAGTCATTAAATACCCTTAAACTGAGGGTAACCATGTTGAAGGATTATTTTCCCGAAGGAGATACTCAACCCATTATAAAGATATCACAAATCAATGAGTTAATAGATAATGTAATAACTGTAGTAAAAAAACTAATTACCGAGTTAAGACCACAATTATTAGACGACCTGGGATTAAGTGCCGCGATTGAATGGTATGTTACCGAATTTGAAAAGAATTCAGGAATTAAATGTTTTATCTTTTTTGAAAACGAACAGTTCAGTTTTAACCCAGATCTGAATATTTCCATTTTCAGGATTATTCAAGAATCACTTACAAACGTAGCAAGGCATTCAAGAGCTACTAAAGTGGATATCAGTTATTATGAAACCGGGAATTCATTAATATTTTCAATTATCGATAACGGGATAGGAATAAAACCAGAAAATTTAACAGGTTCTCATTCATTTGGAATTATCGGTATGAAAGAACGGATTAAATACTGGCAGGGAGATATATCTTTTGTAGGTAAGGATACGGGCACCACTATAACTGTTACAATTCCCAAATCTTGAGGATTATATGACTAAACTATTATTGGCTGATGATCATTCATTATTCCGAGAAGGATTAAAGCAGATTTTATCAAAATATGATAAATTTAATATTATTGATGAAGCATCGGATTCCGAAGATGTTTTTGAAAAAATAATCCATAATGAATATGATTTGATCATATTAGATATCTCTATGCCCGGCCCCGGAATATTTGAAACTATCAATCATATAAAAACATTAAAGCCTGAGTTAAAAATATTAATCCTCAGCATGCATCCAGAAGAGCAATATGCAGTCCGGCTCATGAAATTAGGGGCTTATGGTTATGTGAGCAAGGATAGCGCCGCTGAAGAGTTAGTGAAGGCTATTAATATAATTCTTACGAACAATAAATATTTCAGTGATAAAGTTGTGCATGCTATTACTTCAGCAATGTTTAATACCAACGATATAAACCCTGAAGCAATTCTCTCAAACAGGGAGTTTGAGGTTATGTGCTTAATCGGGAAAGGGAAATCCCTTAAAGAAATAGGCGAACAATTATTTATCAGTGAAAAAACCGTGTCGACTTACCGTTCACGCATTCTTGAAAAGCTCAGATTAAAAAACAACAGCGAGTTAATTAAATACGTATTAGTGAATAAGCTAATCGAATAATGTAGGGATAACCCTACATTGTGTAATTATTATAATTATAACACAATCCAATTTTTGCCTACAAAGTAAAATTCTTCCTCTCTATATTTTTCTTCCATAAATAATTTTTTATAGAACTTAGCACAGGATTTTATTATGCATCTCGACACTGGAAATACGGGTTTTATGATTCTCTGCAGCAGTCTGGTAATGTTAATGACTCCAGGATTAGCTTTCTTTTATGGCGGACTTGTAGGCAGAAAAAATGTGCTATCAATAATGATTCAAAGTTTTGTTTCTATGGGATGGACAACAGTGATCTGGTACCTGTTTGGATATTCTTTATGTTTTAGCGGTGATGTAGGCGGCATCATCGGAAACTTAGACATGTCTTTCCTAAAAGGGGTTGATTTAATGGCTCCTTCCCCGATAAATCCGACAATACCTCTTATTGTTTTTGTTGCATATCAAATGATGTTCGCGATTATTACTCCTGCTCTTATTTCAGGAGCTTTTACAAACCGTGTAACCTTTAAAGCTTATATGTTCTTTTTAACGTTCTGGCTTATCCTTGTTTACTTTCCTTTTGTACACATGGTTTGGGGAGGGGGCATCCTTCAGAAATGGGGAGTTTTAGATTTTGCAGGCGGAATTGTTGTACATAACATAGCTGGTATGGCTGCATTAGCATCGGTTTTGTATGTAGGCAAAAGAAAATCTGTTGATCGCGGACCACATAGTATTCCTTTAGTAGCTTTAGGAACAGGATTGCTTTGGTTCGGATGGTACGGATTCAATGCCGGCAGCGAATTCAGAGTTGACTCTGTTACAGCAGTTGCCTTTTTAAACACAGATGTTGCAGCATCATTTGCAGCAGTCACCTGGTTATTAATGGATTGGATGAATTCCAAAAAACCCAAATTCCTTGGGCTATTAACAGGGGCAGTGGCAGGACTTGCGACAATAACTCCTGCCGCTGGTTATGTATCTCCAACTACCGCAGTTATAATTGGAGTTATAGCAGGCATCGTTTGTTATTATGCTATAACTCTTAAAAATAAACTAAAACTCGATGATGCGCTTGATGTCTGGGGTGTTCATGGAGTAGGTGGTTTGATTGGAGTAATTTTACTGGGTGTATTTGCTTCAACCGCATTTAATCCTGCAGGAACAGATGGACTAATTGGAGGAAACGTTAGGTTTTTCTTAATTCAGGGTGCTGCAGTAATTATTTCATCCATTTGGGCTTTTAGTTTTACTTATGGCATGCTATGGTTAATTGATAAAATTACACCAGTAAAAGTTGAAAAAGCCGAACAACAAAGAGGGCTGGATGAATTCCTGCATGGAGAGCAAGCATATATAGAAGACGAAAACATCTTATAAAAAAATTCTTATTTGCAATAATCCTTTTATCCTGCGCTGGTTCATTTATACCAGCGCAGGATAAACTTACTAAGTAACAATAAATAATTTAGATTCAGAAAGAGATCCTGAATCAGAATAAGCCTTCGATAGAAAGATACCTTTCACCGGTATCGTAATTGAAGGTTAATATTTTCTTTCCTTCAGGTATTTCGGGCAATTTTTTAGCAACAGCAGCTAAAGAAGCGCCAGAGGAAATCCCAATAAAGACTCCCTCTTCTTTTGCAGCTCTCTGAGCGAATTCAAACGCAGCTTCCTTAGAAACAGTAATGGTTCCATCAAGAAGAGAAGTATCAAGAACACCGGGGATAAATCCGGCACCTATTCCCTGGATCGGATGTGGCCCCGGTTTACCACCAGAAATTACAGGGGAAAGTTCAGGTTCAACAGCAAATACTTTAGTATTGGGAAATTGTTTCTTTAGAACTTTAGCAACACCTGTAATATGACCTCCAGTACCAACACCTGAAATTAAATAATCAAATCCTTCAGGAAAATCAATAAGAATTTCTCTGGCAGTATTATCAATATGGGTTTGAACATTAGCAAGGTTATTAAACTGCTGAGGAATCCAGACCTTGTCATTTCCTTTTTTTATCTCTTCAGCTTTTGCAATTGCCCCTTTCATTCCCAACTCTTTGGGGGTAAGTTCAAACTTTGCACCGTAGGCAGACATAAGTCTTCTCCTCTCAACCGACATAGATTCAGGCATAACTAGAATTAATTCATATCCCTTTACGGCAGCAACTAGCGCAAGTCCTATTCCAGTATTTCCAGAAGTAGGCTCAACTATAATATTTCCTTTTTTGAGAACTCCTTTTTTTTCGGCATCTTCAATCATGGATAAAGCAATCCTGTCTTTTATACTGCCGCCAGGATTTGCCCTTTCATGTTTGGACCAGACTTCGTGTTTATTGCCGAAAAGTCTGTTAATTCTAACAATAGGTGTATTACCTATAGTTCCGAGTATGTTGTTGTATTTCATATTAGCACCTTTTTATTTGTTTCTGATTATTTTCAATTTAGTTTCAAGCAAAAAAAAACCGGTTTCGAGGTGAAGCCGGTTTACATATGTTAAATTTTATCAATCAACTATGACCCTTAGTTCACCTCCAATATGTATGTTAAACATACCATACAGATGATTTGACAACAGGAATTATATGTTGATATTTTTGTTTTCATTTTCTTATAAGCAGAAATTACTATTATAATTTGGTTATGTCAATACTAACGCAAACAGCTTAGTTATAAATTGATTTCCAACACTGTAAAGCAAGATTCTTGTGATTTGCTTTCGTTTTTTTCTCTGAGGATATTTAACTCAGTTAATAATCGATCAACTCATCAGTATAAAAAAATGATTTCTTTAATATATTGGGAGATATGGAAGGACTTAAATTGTATGCGCTTTGAATTTATCAGATAGTGAACTGGGGGAATAAGGGAGGGAAGGTACGTCGTTAGTACCGTGTAAGTAAATTGATACTTAATTGAGTAGGGAAATGCGCATCAAATGCGCTCGAAATGCGCTCGATTCAGTGTGCGAACTAAAAATATTCTGTCAAAAAAACAATGCCGAACCGATTGGGGAAATCCAATTTTTGATAGAGGGACAATTTCCAAGGTTACATATTGCTGAAAATGGCTGTAGTTTCTTGAATATGACAGAATTAGTCTCATTTAGGAGAACTAGGAAGAAAATGATAAGGTAATTCGTACAAATAGAGCTAAAATGAGGCAAAAATCAAACCTTCAAATGGGAGAAAATCAATCTCATTTGGTATAATATTTGTTTTTAAGAAGCAAATTATAGAACAGATTTCAAAAATGCAGCTATCAATGATCGGGGAATATGCATTAAGAGCGATGTTGTACATCTGCTCAAAACCATTTGGTACCAGCTACCAGATATCCGAAATAGCAGAAAAGAATGACATCCCTGATAACTTCCTCAGAAAAATAATCCCCTTATTAAAAAAAGCCAATTTGGTAAACAGCCAGCGCGGCAACGGAGGGGGAATAACTTTACTGAAGAAAGCCGAGGAAATTACTCCCCTTGAAATTATAGATGCAGTTGAAGGACCAATTTTACTAAATAAATGTTTAATTCATGATAAGTTTTGTTCACGTGATGATTTTTGTTCATTCCATGTTTTCTGGGCTGATGCACAGAAAGAGTTAAAGGAAAAGCTTGCCAGCAGAAACTTGCACGAGCTTGCGATTCAGAACAATGAGAATTACGAACGGGTATTGCATGCCCGTGGAAATAGTCAGAACTTATAATTTTCTTATTTTCTTCAATAAAAAAGGAGTGGTAAATGGATGCTGTTCTTTTAGCGCGCATACAGTTTGCGATGACCATAGGATTTCATTTTCTCTTTCCTCCGCTCTCAATAGGGTTAGGGTGGATGATTTTCATTTCAGAAATGTTAGGCAGAAAGAACCAGGATTACAAGGCTATCGGTTATTTTTTCGGCAAAGTACTTGGTCTTATTTTCGCAGTCGGAGTAGCCACAGGAATAGTAATGGAATTCCAGTTTGGCACAAACTGGTCAGAATATTCCAAGTTTGTAGGGGACATATTCGGAGCTCCTCTGGCTGCAGAGGGGTTATTCGCATTTTTCCTTGAATCAACATTCTTAGGCTTGTATATCTTCGGACGAAAAAAGGTATCAACGGGAGTACATGTTTTTTCATCACTGATGGTTGCAGTCGGTGCAACGATATCCGCATTCTGGATCATAGCAGCAAATTCATGGCAGCAGACTCCCGCGGGTTATATTCTTCAGAACAACAGGGCTGAGCTTACGGATTTCTGGGCTGCAGTATTTAATCCATCAACACTTGTAAGATTTTTCCATACTGTTGATGCGGCTTTAATTTCGGGTGCATTTCTTTGGGCAGGAATATCCGCCTATATGATATTGAAAAACAAGCAGACAGAAATTGCAAAAGTATCATTAAAATTTGCAATAATTTTTGGACTAATAGTATCATTGCTTGAAGTATTTCCGTTTGGTCATGAACATGGAAGAGTGCTTGCACGTACCCAGCCGGAAAAGTTTGCAGCAATTATGGGATTATATACTTCGCAAAATGCCGCACCCATGGTATTATTTGCTTTCCCCACCAATATGCCACCTGACCTGAAAGCAAAAATTGAAATACCGGGGATGCTGAGCTGGCTTGCTCTTGGCGATGTGAATGCAAGACTTCAAGGCATAAATGAATTTCCAAGTGAAAATATTCCTCCTTTATTTCTAACGTTTGTATCCTATCATAATATGGTAATTCTAGGAATGTATTTTATTTTAATAATGGCATTATCAGCTTACAAAATATATAGAAAGACATTATGGAAGAATAAAAAACTATTGAAGATCCTTTTCTGGTCAATACCTTTACCGCTTGCAGCATGCCAACTTGGATGGATAGCGGCTGAAGTAGGCAGGCAGCCCTGGATAGTCTATCATTTGTTAAAAACAAAAGACGCTGTTTCTGTTACTGTAAGTGCTGGAGAAATACTATTTTCAATTATACTTTTTGCTTTGATATATGTTCTTCTTTTTTCAGTACTATTTGTTTTACTTAAGAAGAAAGTAAATGCCGGATTTGAATTATTATCAGAGGAGACAAACTAATGGACCTAAATATAATATGGTTTCTTTTGGTAGGCGTACTAATTATTGGGTATACAATTTTAGACGGTTTCGACCTGGGGGTTGGAATAATCCATCTTTTTACAAAAGATGAGAATGAAAAAAGAATAGACTTAAATGCAATCGGTCCAGTTTGGGACGGCAATGAAGTATGGCTTCTTACAGGAGGGGGAGCATTGTTTGCGGCATTCCCGATTGTTTATGCAACTGTATTCAGCGGTTTTTATATTGCATTTATGCTGTTACTAGCTGCACTTATTTTCAGGGCAGTATCATTTGAGTTCAGAAAATACTCCGAAGCAAAAGATAAAAAATACTGGGACATTGCACTCGGGCTTGGATCATTAATTCCGGCATTGCTCTATGGAGTGGCTATCGGAAATATTCTCCGCGGACTTCCTATTGATGCAAAAGGGGCATACCATGGAACATTTTTAGAATTACTGAACCCTTATGCTTTAGTTGTCGGGGCAGTCAGTCTCTCGATGTTCGTAATGCATGGGGCAATTTATATGACATTAAAGAGCGAAGGAAAACTGCGGGAAAAAATGATAAAGCTTGCAAATAAGGCGTGGATAGTATTTGTTCTTTTATATCTAACTGCAACTATAATGACAATTTTTGTAGGGAAATGGCTCTTTGCATCAATAATGGGATTCCCTATATTCTGGGTGCTGCTGTTACTCCTTTTTGTCACAATTATTTATATACCGATAGGATTAAAAACAGGAAAATTCGGCAACACTTTCACAGCGTCGGCATTAATGATTGCAGCCATGATATTATTAATGGCGTTGAGCCTGTTTCCGAAATTAGTGCCTTCAAGCATAGATTTAAGTTACAGCCTGACAATCTATAATGCTTCATCAACACCAAGAACACTTGAAACAATGCTGATAATAGCATTAATAGGTGTGCCTATTGTTTTGGGTTATACTATTTGGATATACAGGATATTCAAAGGAAAAGTTATAATAGACAAAGACAGTTATTTATAGTAAAATGCTTGTTAAAGGTCGGCATAAATAAATAATCCATTAAATAAAATGATATTATAAAAGGACAAGAATGAATAAAGAGACAGAAACTCATCAATGTTTTAATTGCACAAAGACGGAAAAAGAAATTCCACTTGTTCAACTGACATATTCAGGGAAGCCTTCCTGGATTTGTCCACAGTGTCTGCCTGTGCTGATTCATCATATTGAACAATTAAAAGAAAAATTACAAAATGTTCAGTAATGCAAGCAAGAATGATTCATTGAAATATTGAAAATTGAACCTGGGAATTTGATCTTTATGGAAAATTATATTAATTCTATAATAGGATTAATTATTTCTATATTAAATTGCTATCAGCCCGGAAAATATTACTAATTTTATTAACACTTATCCCTGTTTTACAATCAGATGCCCAGACAAGGGAATATAATATTTCAGGGTTTATCACAGACGCAGTTACAGGGGAAGTATTAGCAGGGGCGAATTTACTTTTATACAGGGATAGCATCAGCACAGACTCGCGGCTATTCCGCGGCACGACTTCAAATATATACGGTTTCTATGTATTTCCTAAACTCCAGGCAGGAAACTATTATCTAATAGCCAGATATCTCGGCTACAAACCCACCATAAAGGAATTAATCAATCTAAAAACAAATTATATACATTTTAATATTAATCTAATACCGGGTGAAATCAGCAAAGAAGAAATAGCTATTATAGGAAAGAAACCAGATAAAACATTAATAAGCAACATAGATGTTTCACCTGATCTATTAGCAAAGCTTCCATCCCTGAGCGGAGAAACTGATCTTTTTAAGCTACTACAACTGCTTCCCGGTGTAAAAACGGAAAGCGAGCTTTCCGGAGGGTTATATGTGAGAGGCGGTTCACCCGATCAGAATCTCACGCTTGTGGACGGGCAGGTTGTATACAATCCTTCCCATATCGGAAATATTGCAAGCACGTTCAACTCTGAAGCTATACAGGAAATAAGATTAATCAAGGGGGCATTCCCAGCCGAATATGGAGGACGACTTTCAAGTATTCTTGACATTAAATTACGGTCAGGGACAAAAGAAAGGAACAGAGGAACAATCGGAATAGGATTAATTAACTCATTCTTTACGCTCGAGGGACCGATGGGCAGTAATTCAACATACATGATTTCAGGAAGGGGGATGTATTACGATGCCTATCAGAATAAGTTCAACCAGAGCAGTACTATTCCCCGATATAATTTCTTTGACCTGAATTCAAAAATTAATTATGTCATATCAGAAGAAAACACTATTTCTGTGAGTGCGATGTACAGCAAAGACAATCTTTACAGTCCTAATTCCCTGCCTGACTTAAATTATAACACGGAATGGGATAACCTTTGTATTGGTCTTAACTGGTTACATATTAATTCACGGTCACTTCTTCTGACGTCAGGCTTAAGTATCGTTGATTACCGTTTCAGGTCGCTCATATTAAATAACAGCATTGAGAATATAACTGATAATTTTTTTTCCTCTTCACACCTCAGGGATTACACGTTAAAACAGAATTTTGAATTACACCTGAATGATAACAATACATTTAAAACCGGGGTTGATATTACGATGCATCAATATGATCTTCTATACAGCACGGCATACAACCCTTTACTTGAGACAGATCCATATGCAGGAAACGACTTATATTCACTTGAGGCTGCACTTTATTTCCAGGCAGAATCTCAACTTACATCCCAGCTTAAACTGAATGCAGGATTAAGGTTCTACTATTTCGGGGAAAGGAAATATTTTAATGCCGAACCACGCATTGAATTATCTTATGCCCTGACCGAGAACACATTTATTAAATCAGCCTACGCACTTACTCATCAGTTTTTACATCTGATAGTAAGGAATGACATTTCGCTTCCCACAGACCTTTGGTATCCTTCAACTAAAAATATACTTCCAGGAAGTTCAGGTCAGTACGTATTAGGTGTCGATCAATATTTGGGTGGTCAGGATTACCTACTTTCCCTGGAATCATATTACAGGAACATGGACAACCTTTATGAATATAAAAACAGTGCCGAGTTAAATTCATTGAAAAGTTCTGTGGAAGACCAGCTTGTAAGGGGGAACGGTGAAGCATACGGAATTGAATTGTTTTTCAACAAAAAGTCAGGGAATATTTCCGGGTGGTTTGGTTATACATTATCATGGACAAGAAGGCAATTTGATGATCTTAATAACGGTAAAATATTTTATCCGAAATACGATCGCAGGCATGATCTATCATTAATTATTGTATATAAGTTTAATGACAGCTGGACAGCCGGAATGACATGGACTTATGCTTCAGGGGAAAGATATACGCAACCACCTGGGCAATACCAGTTTAATGAAATATCCCCGGGTACCGGCACAAATATTTATGTGGACTATCCTGAACTAAACAATGCCCAGCTGCCTGCATTTCATAAGATGGATTTAAACTTAACTTATAAATTTCCATTATTTAATATGCCTTTTGAAGCATATATAAATATTTATAATTTATATAACAGGCAAAATCCCTTTGCCAGGTATGTTTCAACTGAGACTGACAGCAACGGTAAAACAACTGTCAGCGTAAAACAGCTCGTTTTATTTCCACTAATACCAACATTAGGATTTAATTTTAAGTTTTGATATGATAAAGTATCTTTTCATAATTCCGTTTGTTTTTATTCTTGTGTCATGTGAGAAGACCCAGATAGTTGAAAGCGATGTTCCAAACCAAAACTATGTTGTTGTAAACAGCGAGTTAGATGCGGAATCATTATTTAAAGGTGTTACATTCACCAAAACACTCCCCTTAGGAGTCCCATATGATATTAAAGAGGCAGAGTTAAAGGATGTGACAGCCTATATTAAGATTAATGGAGTACAGGTTATTCCCCTGCATTATCTGCATGACGGAGTTTACATACCCCTATATGAATTTCTTATCCAGGCAGGTAACACCTATGAATTGTTTGCCGAAGGGGAGGGAACAGTAATATACAGTATTACAAAAGTTCCATTTGCACCCGAGATAAACAATGTTTCATATAATGCCGCAGGAAATTATCTTCAAGCAAATATAAAAGCCAATGAGGGCGAAGTATATGGTGCAATTTGGGTAATCGGCAACGGTATTGCACAGGCATCAACATTTCCGAATTTGAGTATACCCAGTGCGGGTGCCACAACTATTAATGTAATTACTTCGGGGATATCTGATCAATATACAGGAGGTAATTATAACGGAATGAGAAATATTCAGGTATTTTCTTATGACAGACAATATACAGCGTATTTTAACTCAGTGAAAGTAACTGTCCCTTCAGGCAATGCATTCCTGCAGAACGGAGGAACCACAGGCTGGAATGTTATAGGGAATAATGTTATAGGAATGTTTATTGGGGTGAGTAAAGGGATAACTAAGAATGTTAACTGAACAATGATAAGAAAAAAGATCTTGCAGTTTTTTATTGTACCGTTAATTATTCTGCTGGTTACAGGATGTGAAAAGGATAAGATAACTGCACCTTTTTCTGTACAAACCGAAAACAGCGCCAAATTCCTTTTATACCTTGAAGGAGAGGGAGATATTATCAATAATATACTTCTGTCGGTAATACAGGCAGAAGATGTTTATAATAATCTCTCTAATTACCTGATTATAGATTTAAGAGACAGTTCTGTTTATCTGGAAGGTCATATAGATGGGGCAAAAAACATTCCAAAGGATTCGCTCATTTATTATATAGGGACAAATTATACCAAGTTCAGCAAAGTTGTTCTAGTAAGCGCTTCAGGACAGTCAGCGGCATATAATTCATCTCTATTACAAATTGCCGGATTTACAAATGTTTACTATATGAATTATGGAATGGCTTCATGGAATACATTCTTTTCCTCGGTATGGACTGACAGGTTAACAACATACCCAGACTTAGGAATTTTTTCACATACTTTATATCCTAAAAAGAATTACTCACCCTTACCAAATATCAGTTTAAATTCGCCTGCCCAGTCAATAAAAGATTTTGTACAGACAAGAATTAATGCTCTGATAAAAGAAGGATTTAATGAGGATTTTAATTCGGTTTCATCAAAATCAGCTCTGACATTTAATGATTGGGTAAATACAAACCCACAGATTTATTTAATCTGCACCGGACCAGCGATGCTTTATAATTCAAACCCTTATTCTACGAATACCTACCATCCTACAGGGGCGGTGTTATATCAAGTTCCCCCCGACCCCTCAGATTTCAGGAGTATAAGTTACCTGCAGACACTTCCGCCCGACAGTACTATTGCCATTTATGGCGGGACTGGACAGGAGAGTGCATTTTATACAGCATATCTCCGTTTGCTTGGATATGATGCAAGGTCTGTTTTATTCGGTATGAATAATATTGATAACGGCATGTTGTCCCATTCGCCCATAATTAGCCCTTATGCTTTCAAAACAGATTATATAATGAATTACCCTTATATTAAAGGGAAAAGCGCAAGTGCGCATTAAAAAGATTATTGGATAACCGGGGGAAAGGGAAATTAGTCTAATTAAATGATTATGATTTCAACACAGGACTAAAAAACAGTGACGCAATTATTAAATTAATATAAAATACAAGTTGTAATAAAAGTTTTTTTAGAGTTAGTTTAGATTTCTTAATAATTTAATAAAAGAACCGATGAATATTATTTCCTATATAGCAAAAGAGCTTAACCTAAGAAACGAACAGGTTGAAGCAGTTATAAAGCTTTTTAAAGAAGACGCCACTATCCCTTTTATTGCCCGATACCGGAAAGAACACACCGGAGGGATTGATGAAGAAGTATTACGGCAAGTGGAAAACCGTTTTGGGTATTTGACACTCCTTGGAGAAAGGAGAGAAACCATACTTAAAAGTATTGAGGAACAGGGAAAGCTTACAGATGAATTAAAATCAAAGATAATGAATTCGATAACGCTAACAGAACTGGAGGATCTTTATCTACCTTATAAACCTAAGCGGAAAACGAGAGGCACAATTGCGAAAGCCAAAGGTCTGGAACCTCTTGCAATATTCCTTTTAGAAAGCCCTGCATTCAGCGGCAATCTTGAGGAAAAACTTTCTGAATTCATAAATACAGAACTTGGCGTAAATTCAACCGAAGAAGTGCTACAAGGAGCTAAAGATATAATTGCTGAAATGATAAATGATAATGCGGAAGTCAGGAAGGGTGTAAGAGAACATCTTCAGCAGGAATCGGTTGTTAAGTCAGAAAGAGTCAAACAGAAAGCATCGGCTAAGGAAGTTTCCGAGAAACAGCAAGAGAAGGACAAAAAGGAGATATACCAAATCTATTATGAATTTAGTATAGATATTAAAAAAATTAAACCCTATCAACTTTTAGCATTAAACAGAGGGGAAAAGGAAAAAGCATTAAAAATATCCTTCGTTTTTGATGAACCGGTTATAGTAAACCTGATGTTGAAGAAGTTCCTAACCTACAAAGAAACAGTATTCATGGATATTTTTATGGATACTACACAGGATGCTTTTACACGTCTTACTTTCCCTTCAATTGAAAGAGAAATAAGGGCACAATTAACAGAGACTGCCGATCTTCATGCAATTGAAATATTTGCATCCAATTTAAGACAACTTTTGCTTCAACCCCCTATGATGAATAAAATAATTATGGGTATTGACCCAGGTTTTTATTCAGGCTCCAAGGTAGCAGTAATTGATGTTACAGGGAAATATATTGAGGGTGTTACTATGTATCCTCATCCCCCGCAGAATAAATCCGATGAGGCTAAAAAAATTCTTCACCATCTGATAAACAAGCATAATGTTGAAATAATCGCTATCGGCAATGGCACAGCATCAAGAGAAACGGAGACACTTATTGCAGAATTGATAAAAGAAAAAGAGCTACCCTGCCATTATGTAATTGTGAACGAAGCAGGAGCGTCTGTTTATTCCGCCTCAGAAGTTGCAAAAAAGGAATTCCCCGATCTTGAAGCAAGCCAAAGGGGAAATATATCGATTGGGAGAAGATTACTTGATCCTCTTGCCGAGCTTGTAAAAATAGACCCTAAATCAATTGGTGTAGGTCTTTATCAGCATGATGTTGATCAGAAACTTCTTGTTCAAAAGCTTGATAATGTTGTTGAAAGCTGCGTTAACTATGTCGGAGTTGATCTTAATACGGCATCTGCATCTTTACTTACACATGTTTCGGGTCTAAACAAAAGAATCGCAGAGAATATTGTGAAGTTCAGGGAAAAAACCGGGAAGTTCAAAACCAGAGAAGAACTAAAAGGAGTAACGGGATTAGGCGAGAAAGCATTTGAACAATCTGCGGGGTTTCTTAAGGTCTCAAATGGGGAAAATCCGTTAGATAATACATTTATACATCCGGAATCATATCAGGCAACACATGCAATGCTGGAAAAGTTCAATATACCTATCGTAAAATTAAAGGAATCAGGAGCAGTTATTTCCCTGATCGTAAGCCAGAAAGGGACAAAAAAACTTGCAGAAGAAATAGGAATAGGCGAACCCACATTAATTGATATAATAGAAAATTTAAAAAGACCGGGGAGGGACCCCCGTGAGGAGATGCCCAAACCTATTTTAAGAAGTGATGTACTGAAAATGGAAGATCTTGCAGAAGGAATGAAACTAAAAGGGACGGTGCGAAATGTGGTGGATTTTGGCGCTTTTGTTGATATAGGGGTAAAACAAGACGGTCTACTTCACGTATCACAAATGGCAAACAGGTTTATTAAAAATCCGCTGGATATAATAAATGTTGGGGATATTATAGATGTTACAATAACCGGAATTGACATTCAGAGAGGGAGAATCTCTTTAAGTATGAAGAATTGATCATAAAATAATCTGTAAGATTATGAATAACTTCTGTTTTTTTATCTGAAGCAAAATTTATATATTCATAACCGGAATCTCATATATATGAATATTTATAACCAATTATTAGAAGTAATACAAATTAAGGGAGCGGCTTTTTTAGTGCTGCTAGACCCAGATAATCTACCAGAGGAGAAAGTCGCCCGATTTGCAAGACATTGTGAAAAGTCCGGGGTGGACGGTTTTCTAATCGGCGGGAGTTTGCTTGTAAATGATAATCTTGAAAGTTTTCTTGTAAAGCTAAAAACAGTAACATCCCTTCCCACTATTATTTTTCCGGGTGATGTGAATCAGATATCTTCTAAGGCTGATGCAATACTTTATTTATCCGTTGTAAGCGGCAGAAATCCCGAACATCTGATTGGAAAACATGTTCTTGCAGCTCCTATTATCAGAAAGTGTGGCATCGAACCTATAGCAACTGGTTATCTTCTTATCGAATCAGGCAGAACAACAACAGCTCAATATATGAGCGGCAGCTTGCCAATTCCGAGGAATAAACCGGGAATTGCAGCAGCTACAGCACTAGCGGCAGAATACCTAGGAATGAAGTTAATATACCTGGAAGCGGGATCGGGGGCTGATAATTCCATTCCGAATGAAATGGTAAAAGCAGTTT
>OCTA010000062.1_pt1 | contig 103466 bp, 77 predicted proteins | sample 1538991 | NCBI WGS metagenome assembly OCTA01 (sample SAMEA3539302, study PRJEB22396) | soil metagenome | biome: tundra; feature: field; material: soil | place: USA | collected 2010-05 | depth 0.15 m
TTACCCAAGTCCACGGACGCATGATCCACTGGCCCTGCTCGTATACGAACTCACGACCGCCGTTGTATCCACGAACCATCTCGCGCAGGAAGATGGCCTTGTCGAGGCGATTGCTCGGGCTCAGCGAGGGATTCAGGCCTGTCAAGTACTCGTAGGCCCCTTTGCCGTAGCGTGTGACAATCAGCTCCTCGATGCCGACGCGGATGTGCTCGTAGAAATTCCACATGTCCTGAACTGAACGTGGCGGATCGTGCTGTCCAAGGCCATACCCGGCTGGTGCCCCGAACTTGGGCATGCCCGACTGGATGCCGTGACACTGGAATGGCACCGGCCTGCAATACGCCACGCGTCCTACCCGGGGGCTGAAGTGTTCGCCTGCGGACTCATGAAGCACCAACCGATGGGCGAGCTTCTTCCACACGTTCTCGGAAAGCATTTGCACGGGTCCGTCGTCGGGATGGGTGGCCATGAGGTTCTCGACGGCTGTGTCGACGAGCTTTTCGACTTCCTCTTTTGCTGGACTATCGCCTTTCACCCGGAAGGTCGGCAGGGCCAGTAGCGATCCCGAGGGCGCGCTTGATCGAGGTGTCGGATCAACGCTCGGGCGTGCGACAGTCTTGCCCGCGAAGTTCAATTGCTCGACCACCAGCTTCCCATCGCCACCCAGCATGATCTCTGTGAAGTCATTTCGCTTCACCTCGACGATGGGAGGCTGCCATTCGAGAACCAGCGTCGGAAACACCGGACCGTGCGCCGCCCATCCCCCAGCTTCCAAAGCGACAACCGCGAGGCTGGTCTGGCGGTGCATGATTAATGATTGCTCGGGTTGTGTGCTGGAGCCGCCGACGGTCTGGGGTCGGTCTTCGACGGTGCTGGCGGGGGCAAGTCGTTGTCCTCCAGGAACCGACGACCCGTGCACCAATCCCACTCCTCGCGCACATGGTGATCAACCGGATCTTTACCGTCCATGACGTAGCGTTGGCCGTCCCAGCGATAGGTTGTGTTCGGTCTGCCTTTTTGCGTTCGCTGGATGTCGTAGAAGTCCTGGGTCTGGCTGGAAAGCATACGAAAGACCGCGGCCTGGCCCTTGGGTGGAAACGCCTTTGTGTAGCTGAACCAGCAATCCGGGTCGTCCTCGATCTTCTCGACCGCCTCCTCCGTCTCCTGCTTGGCCAACTCGATCTGGTCGAGCTGCTCGTAGAAGGCATCCGTGGTCAGGATACGCACGATATCCTTGCCCACGACACGGAATAGATGCAGAACCTGGTCGGCGTAGCACCAGTGCTTTCCTGCATTGTAGTGCACGATACGCAGGCCAAACGCGGTTTCGGCGTCGGAAATCCGGTAAGGAGCAGTGTCGATGCGATAGAGCAGTCCAGTTGAATTGCTGTCCGACCCCTCGGAGAAGAGCTCCGAACTCCTGGCGATCAGCTCGCCGTTCACGTCCAAGACTCCGACGATCAGACCTCGGGGTCCGTGGGCGCAGCCGACACGGAGTGGCATTCGAACCGCGACGACCGTGGCCGGGTGGCCTTGGTACTTCCACGCCCTCTCATCGCCAGCGCCGAGACCCGTGAGACTGCTCTCGTGCGTAGCCTGGGAATCCCAGGGCGTGAGATCGTCGGGCGACAGAATCCACTGCTTTGGCTTGGGTCCCGGGAACAACCCTTGGACTGAGCGCCAGGTTAGGGCGTCGGCGGCCACAGTGGAAGATGCCCAGCACAGAACGAACATGGCTACAGCCATCGACGTAGATCGATGTGTTCTCACAGTATCTGCTCCATGGTACCGGCAATGTTCCCGAGGTTGCCTTCTGTTACGAGATCTTCAGAACGGGGAGGTGTCCGGTAGCGTACATCCGTCTTCAGCACGTTGTTCGCATACGGGAGGCTATCTTTGCCAAGAGGGGCGGGCCGAGGCGGCTTGCCCTTCTCCTTTACCCAAGTCCACGGACGCATGATCCACTGGCCCTGCTCGTATACGAACTCACGACCGCCGTTGTATCCACGAACCATCTCGCGCAGGAAGATGGCCTTGTCGAGGCGATTGCTCGGGCTCAGCGAGGGATTCAGGCCTGTCAAGTACTCGTAGGCCCCTTTGCCGTAGCGTGTGACAATCAGCTCCTCGATGCCGACGCGGATGTGCTCGTAGAAATTCCACATGTCCTGAACTGAACGTGGCGGATCGTGCTGTCCAAGGCCATACCCGGCTGGTGCCCCGAACTTGGGCATGCCCGACTGGATGCCGTGACACTGGAATGGCACCGGCCTGCAATACGCCACGCGTCCTACCCGGGGGCTGAAGTGTTCGCCTGCGGACTCATGAAGCACCAACCGATGGGCGAGCTTCTTCCACACGTTCTCGGAAAGCATTTGCACGGGTCCGTCGTCGGGATGGGTGGCCATGAGGTTCTCGACGGCTGTGTCGACGAGCTTTTCGACTTCCTCTTTTGCTGGACTATCGCCTTTCACCCGGAAGGTCGGCAGGGCCAGTAGCGATCCCGAGGGCGCGCTTGATCGAGGTGTCGGATCAACGCTCGGGCGTGCGACAGTCTTGCCCGCGAAGTTCAATTGCTCGACCACCAGCTTCCCATCGCCACCCAGCATGATCTCTGTGAAGTCATTTCGCTTCACCTCGACGATGGGAGGCTGCCATTCGAGAACCAGCGTCGGGACTGCCGGGCCGTCTGTTGTCCAGTTCCAACTGCGGAGACGTTGGTCGAGCCACAACGCAGGGACACGGCGCTCAGGCAACGGATAGGGCGCAGCCGCAAAGGGCGGGTCGACCTCGACCGTGCTTGCCCCGTTGCTCGAGACCTTGAGGTTTCCATCGTCCTCGATATCGATCGTGCCCACGGCTATGGCACCCGAATCGAACTTGACCTTCGGCGATGAAGCAGGCGGTGTGCTCGCTGTTCCAGCAGCCTGCTCGGAGGGCTTCTTCCCGCGGAAGGTACCCTTGAAGGTTTTCGAGACGTGTGAATAGTCGTTGCGTGGATCCCCATTGGGTTTCGGCTTGCCCGGCATGTCGTCGTCTGGGCTCCGCCAGGAAAGGGTCAGAGCGAAATTGGCTTGAATCGCCACTGCTCGACCGTCTACGCCGAATTCGGCCTGGCGCATCTGAAGGAAGGCTTGCCCTTCCTCGGGTTTGAAGCCCACGAGTTGGAGCTCGGCCATCCAGAGTGGCATCTCGGGCCGCAGCTCTGCCGGTCCGCTCGGATCTCTTGCGTTGGGACGCTTGCGATCCGCGCGAATGGGGAAGCACACCATTCGCCGTGCGCGGGTATGTGGGGCCAGCGTCGCTCGGGCCGCACTCTGGGCGGCGTCGATCTGAGCTTGGATGGCCGGGATCGTGCTCTTCTTGGGCAGCTTCGGCTGCGGCGGCTTCGTCTTCACTGGCAGAGGGCCCTCCACCGCGGTCATAGGCGTGAAGTCGATGACGTTCATCTCGTCGCCCGGCCCGACCGGCGGGCCAGGAACGTCTCCCTTGTCCGATTGCAGATGATCGTCGCACAGGCCAAGCTGCACACCGAGCAACATGGAGGTGACGTTGCCCCAGCCGTCCGGCTGGCCTTGCTTGGTCACCGCCACCAGCTGGACCAGACCGAAGAAGCGCTTCGGATCATCGGCGAACAGGCGCAGGGCAAACGCGCTCTTGCCATCCACGGTCTTCACCTCGGCGGTGGTCACATCCGCAGCCGGCGCGTTCGCGTCTGGTTTCAGCCGGAACTTCAACCGTTCGCCCTTGGCGTCGAGCAGGTACAGATCGACCTGTTTGGCGCTGTTCTTGACGATCCCTCGTATGCCAACACCGAGGTCTTTGGGAATTTTCTGCGCGCTGGCCGGGGTGGCCGCATGGCCGTCTCTGACCGTGAGATGATCGCCATTCCACAGGCTCGCGCCTTGGGCCAAGCCATCGGTCGCGTAGTCGGCGGCAAACGGCTCGGCAAACATGGGCCAAAGCTGCAGCGCGGCCGGCTCTTCGAACACCACCGGCAATGCCGGCAGCACGACCTTCAACATGGGCACGGCTTGAATCGTGTTGGTCTCGTGGGACGCAATGGGTGCGCTGGGCAGAGGCGCAAGATTTTCGGGCTTGAGTTCAAGCTTCACCTCGGTGAACGCCGCCGCGACCAGGTTCAGCACCGCAGAGGGCAGCGGCAGTCCGTTGCGACTCCAGCCGAGCACGAGAGTCGAGGGCGCCTCGGCAACGAAGGGCTCCACGAATGAGGCAATCTCCGGATCCGGATCTGTCGAGATCGTCTTGAGCAGCAGTCCATCGGCGTCACTGCGCAGGCGTGTACAGGTATCCCCTTGCTTGAGGTACAGCCACGCGTTGGTCAACCGGTCGGAGCCGCAGTATGCAACAAGATTTACAGTCGTCATGATGCCCTAGCAGCCATGGTCGTCCAGCAAGGCCTTTTTGGTCGCATCGTCGGTCTCACCTGTTACGTCGAGATTGTGGTCACTTTGGAATCGCCGCAAAGCCGCGCGCGTGCGAGGGCCCAGGCAGCCGTCGATACGGCCAGGCTGGTAGCCGAGATTCTTGAGGCGGGCCTGCAGGGCGCTGACGCCGTCATCCTCGGTGTCGTCGCAGGGATTCAAATGCCCAAGCAACAAGGGAATCGTCAAGTCTCCAATGGAGAGCATCGCCTGCTCGACCTCGGCGGGGACCATCTTCTCGACGACGCCATCGCCATCACTTTGCCCTTCGTAGACGCGCGCTCCGGTGTCGAGCTTGAAGGGCAGGGTCTTCATGGGCTCGCGATTCGCGTCGAGGACCCGGACTCGAACCTTGCGTTTGGGCACGTTCAATACCAGCTTGTGGTGCTTACCTGTCGGCAACACAAATGACTTCAGGTCGTGGGCTGGGATCGCCACAGTGTCACCCGGATAGAGCAGATTCGGGTTGGGCCGAAGGCGCCGAAAGTCGGCATTCTTCGCGTACTGGTAGATCTCGCCAGCATCTTCGAATCCGTACATCTTCGCGATGCTGACCAGGCACTCGCCCTGCTGGACCGTGTGCTTTTGCTCTGGGGATCTCAAGATATGCGCGCCCTCGCGTCTAGAGTTGATTGGGAACCCTAACGCATCCAACCGATCTTTCAAGACATAAGACACGCCGCGAAGACGGGCATGGGCCGATAGCCGCGGTGACATTCGCCACCGAATCGCCTGCAACCTTGAGGATGAGAGACGCCTACCATCCGCCTGCTTTCCCTAGGCCGGCGGTACAAGCAATTATCGGACAAGCGCAGTCTGTTTTCCTACTCTCTAGGAGGTCCCCAGCATGCGATCAGTCCTGGCCGTTACGACCCTTGTGACTGCGCTCCTTGTGGGCGGATGCGACAAGATCGGTCTGATCAATCGCACTCCTTCGACCGCTGGCCTGCCCCCCGTGGGTGGTAAGGCGGGCTCGGGCGGAACAAGCGGCCAGGGTGGAAGCGCAGGCGCGGGCCTGCCCTGCGAGGTGCAGACGATCCTGGTCAAGTACTGCGCCAGTTGCCACGGCGCCCCCCCGGCGGGCGGCGCGCCACGATCGCTTGTGACCTATGCCGACCTGACCAAGCCCGATCTTCTGAACAACGCCATCACCGAAGCCGAGGCGGCTTTGCAGCGCATTCAAAACAAGACTTCGCCCATGCCACCCTCGCCGGCAGCCCTGCCCACGCCGGCCGAGATCGCGACCTTGCAAGGCTGGGTGAGTAGCGGCTATCCCTCGGGCACCTGCGGCGGGGGCGGCGGCGCGGGCGGCTCATCCGGCGGTGGAGGAAATGCAGGATCCGGAGGATCGAGCGGCTCGGGTGGTGGCAATGGTGGATCAAGCCAGACCGGATCCGGCGGCGCGGGCGGGAGCGCGGACAGCGGATTGCCCTGTAATATTCAGACTTTCCTGGTCAACAATTGCGCCAGTTGCCACGGCACAACCCCGACGAGCGGTGCGCCGCGCTCGCTTGTGACCTACGCCGACCTGACCAAACCAGATCCCGCGAATACCAGCAGGACCGAGGCTCAGGTTGCCTTGCAGCGGATGCAAAGCACGACCTCGCCCATGCCGCCATCGCCTGGGGCAGCGGCCACGGCGGCGCAGTTCGCGATGCTGCAAGACTGGATCAACAGCGGCTATCCCACGGGCACCTGCGGTGGTGGCGGCGGTGCTGGCGGAGCATCCGGCGGCGGGGGAAGCGGAGGATCGAGCCAAACCGGCTCGGGCGGTGCCAGCGGCGGATCGAGCCAAACTGGGACCGGCGGTGCGGGGGGGAGCACAGGTGGTGGCTTGCCCTGCGATGTGCAGACCCTATTGGTCAACAACTGCGCTAGTTGCCACGGCACAACCTTGGCGAACGGCGCGCCCCGATCGCTCGTGACCTACGCCGATCTGACCAAGCCCGATCCGGCGAACACCGCCATGACCGAGGCTCAGGTTGCCTTGCAGCGGATGCAAAGCACGGTCTCGCCTATGCCGCCATTTCCTGCGGCGGCGGCCACTTCGGCGCAGATCGCGACGATGCAGAATTGGATCAACAGCGGCTATCCCACGGGCACGTGCGGTGGTGGCGGCGGTACAGGCGGAACAACTCAGACCGGCGCCGGTGGCACCTCGGGAGCTGGCGGATCGAGCCAAACCGGCTCGGGCGGCGCGGGCGGAGTCGGGGACGCTGGCGTCCCCGGTGGCACCTTGCCCTGCGCCGTGCAAACGCTGATGGTCAGCCGCTGCGACAGTTGCCATGGCCCCACCCCCGCAAGCGGCGCGCCGCGATCGCTTGTGACCTACGCCGACCTGACCAAGCCCGATCCCGCGAACACCGCCATGACCGAGGCCCAAGTGGCGTTGGCAAGGATGCAAAGCACGACTTCGCCCATGCCGCCAGCCCCGGCATCGGCGGCCACGGCCACGGAGATCGCGACGCTGCAGAATTGGATCAACGGCGGATATCCCTCGGGCTCGTGTGGTGGCGACGCGGGTCCGCCGCCAAACGATCCGCTCAATGCGCCGCCCACGTGCACCAGCAACAAGACCTATGGTGGCGGAACGGATGGTGGTGGATCCATGTATCCGGGGCGGGCATGCATCAATTGCCACGGAAGCAGTGGCGGCGAGGCGCCGAGGTTCGTCATCGCGGGAACGCTCTATCCAACTGGACACGAGCCCGACAGCTGCAACGGGGTCAACGGCACCAACGGCGCGAAGGTCGTCGTAACCGGAAGCAACGGCACCAGCATTACCCTGACGCCGAATTCCGCGGGCAACTTCTACTCCTCGACCGCATTGTCACCGCCCTACCAGGCCAAGGTCGTGAACGCCGCTGGCGTGGAGCGCGTGATGGCTTCCACGGCCAGCACCGGCGACTGCAATAGCTGCCACACCCAGACCGGCGCCAACGGCGCTCCTGGCCGGATCACCATGCCAATGTAGCGAAGCGCAAGGTTCACTTCGGCGGCCGAACTCCGGGCGGAGTACACTCTTGGCCCGGATCGACCGACCATGAAGGACTCACTGCGTTCCAAGCTGCTCCTCATCGTGGGTGGCTATGTCGTCATCTCCGCGCTGTGGATCGCGTTCTCCGATCACCTTGTCATCCGCATCTCGCACGATCCCGTCGTCGTACAAGTGCTGAACACCAGCAAGGGCTGGCTCTTCGTAGTGACCACCGCGCTGCTGCTGTACGGGGTTCTGCGGCGGCGCGACCGCGCCATCGAAGAGCGGCAGGCCTCGTTGCGCGCTGGCGCCGAACATTTGAAGGCCATCTACGACACTGTCAACGAGGCTATCTTCGTCCACGACGCCCAGACTGGCCGCATCTTGGATTGCAACCAACGCGCTTGCGAAATCTATGGCTATGCCCACGAACGGCTCATCAGCATGTCCATCGGTGAGATCTCGGAAGAAGGGTCGACGTACACGCAAGCCCGCGCCATGGAATGGATGAACAAGGCCGTCCACCAAGGTTCCCAAGTGTTCGAGTGGCGCTCGCGCCGCAGCGACGGAACTTGTTTCTGGACCGAGGTGTCCTTGGGATCGAGTTCCGTCGACGGGCAAAGATATCTTGTGGCCGCGGTACGAGACATCACGACCAAGCAGGCCATGGGGGATGTCATGCGCCGGGCGCAGCGCCTGGAAGCCCTGGGCGTGCTCGCTGGCGGGATCGCCCACGACTTCAACAATCTGCTCGCCGGCATCTTCGGCCATCTCGAACTGGCCAAGCTTGCTCTGCGCGAACCGGATGTGAAGGAAGCGAAAGAGAACATGGAGGCGGCCCTCGCCGTGTCCGGCCGCGCGCGGGCCTTGACCCAGCAACTTCTGACCTTTGCCAAAGGGGGCGCCCCTTTGCGCAAAGTCCAGGCGGTGAGCGACCTGGTGAAAAAGTCGGTCACCTTCGCGACCACGGGTTCCAATTGCGAGGCTTCATTCACGTGCGACAAGACGGAATGGCTTTGCGACCTGGACGAAAACCAAATCGGACAGGTCATCGACAACTTGGTCATCAACGCCAAGCACGCCATGCCGCAAGGGGGACGCATTGAGGTCCGGGTAGAGAACACGCCGGCGTCGTCCATGCCTGAACATTTGCCGGCCAAGGACCATGTCCACGTTTCGATTCGCGACCACGGCGTCGGCATTCCGCGCGAGCACGTGCAGCGCATCTTCGATCCCTTCTTCACCACCAAGGCCCAGGGCAGTGGTCTTGGCCTGGCCACCAGCCATTCCATCGTAGGCAAGCACGACGGGCACATCGAAGTGGAATCCGAGGTGGGCGTTGGATCGGTCTTTCATCTGTGGCTGCCACGGGCGCGCGGTCGCGGCACGAGCGCGGAAGAGCCCAGCAGCGAGGGAAATCGAGGGCAAGGCCAGGTGTTGATCATGGACGACGAAGATTTCGTGCTCGATGTCGCAAGTTCCATGCTGCGCCGGTGTGGCTACGAGGCGACCTCGGCCAAGAATGTCGAGCAGGCCGTGGACCTGGCCAAGATCGCCCTGGCCACCGGCCGCCCTTTCCGGGCCGCCATCCTCGACATCACCATCCCCGGAGGTCCCGGCGGCAGAGAGGCGGTCCGCAAACTCAAAGCGCTCGACCCCGCCATTCGCGTCCTGGCTTCGAGCGGCTATTCCAGCGACGACGTCCTGGCCCGCCCGCAAGAATTCGGATTCGACGGCAGCCTGCCCAAACCCTACGAGCTCCGCGCCCTGCGCATGGCGATGTCCCGCTTGTTGTCGGAGTCGAGGAACTTGAGCAGCCGATAGAGCGTCTCGACCAGCGGCATGGTGGCGCCAGCGCTGTGAGCTGCGCGCAGCGGATTGCCGTAGATGGCCTCGACCTCCATCGGCTTGCCCTCGTCGAAATCGATTTTCATGCTGGCCCGGTAGGGCGCCATGGCCAGCGTCATGTCGATCATCTTGCGCACGAAGCTTTCGTGGATGTGGCGGCCACAGGCCTGCGCCCCGGCCACTACCTCGTGCATGATGTCCTCGGCCAGAGCACGCGTGTGTGGGTCGGCCATCAGCGCCTGCGTGTCCGTGTCCAGCACCACCGACAGGCCGCTCATCGGCACGTTCCACACCAATTTCTGCCAGCGCGCCAGCACCAGATCTTCCTTGATGTCGACTTGAATGCCCGCGCTCGCGAAGTCCTGGGCGATTGCGCGCGTGCGATCGCTGACCCCGGCGGGCGCCGAATCGGCCGCGTACTCGGCGAGGCGCACGTTGCCGTAGTCGAGGTGGCGGATGTGACCGGGACCAACCTTGTTCGAGCACAGGAAACACAACCCTCCCAATACCGCATGCCCGGGCGCGGCCCGCGCCGCCTCTTCCTCGCCGCCCAGCCCATTCTGCATGAGCAAGATCACTCCGTCGTCCGTCAGCACCGACGGCAGCAGCGACGGCAGAAGGTGATTCTGCGTGGCTTTCAGCGCCACCACCGCGACATCGCAGCGAGGCATCTCGTGCACGTCGGAATACGCCTGCACCTCGGGCAGCACGAAGTCGCCGTCCTTTGAATCGATCACCAGGCCGTGCCGACGCACGTGCTCGAAATCGCTGTGCAGCAGAAAGTGCACGTTGGCGCCAGCGTGGGAAAGTCGCGCGCCGTAGAATCCACCCAACGCCCCGGTACCAAGGATTGCGTAGCGTCTCGGCTTCAGCATGGTCAAGGTTGGCCGAGTGCTTGTAACAGTCGAGCGCGCGCGGTGGCCAGGTTGAAGACCGCCTGGATTTCCTGTGCCGAAGCCGCGGTGAGCGCGACCTGGGAATCGCCGAGTTCGATCATGCTGCCGATGCCGGCCCCGTAGCGGCCTTCGGCCAGGCCAAGGCGCACGCGTGCGTTGACGGCGGCTTCGTGCGTGGCCTCGATGGTTGCCTTGGCGGCGCGGACGCCCAGGCGCGCTTGCTCGACGTCGGCCCGCACCTGCTGGCGCTGCAGATCGTATTGGGCACGCAGTACGGCCGTGTTGGCGCGCGCCTCGCGCACCTGCGCCTCGGTGATGCCGCCGCCGAAGATTTGCCAATTGAGGGAAAGCTTGGCCGTCCAGTTCCAGACCAAGGTGTCGAGTTCATAGCCCTGATCGGTAAGGCCGGCGGTGAAACCTAGGGAAGGCGCATAGCTGCCCTTGATGCTTTTCATGGTCAATTCTTGCGAATCGATCTGGCGGGCCAGCGACAGAAGATCGGGTCTCGCCTTGAGCGCCACGGGCAGGATGGCGTCGGTGCTGGTGTCTTCTCCCGCAATGGGGTCGGCAGGTGGATCGGCCACCTCATAATCGGTTCCGCGCTCCACGCCCATGGCCTGATTGAGCAGCGCCTTGTCGGTATCGTAGGCAACGTGCGCGTTGATCAGTTGCACCTTGGCATTGGCGTAATCGGTGCGCGCCTGGGCCAGATCGATTTCGGGGTGTGTGCCAGCCTCGACAAAGCCCTGGGTCTGCTTGAGATGCGCCCCCTGATTTCGAAGCGTATCTTCCGCGACCTTGACCAGCGCCCGTGCCGCCGCCGCGATGAAGTACGCAGATCGCAAGTAGAACGCAACTTGCACGACCGAATTCCGCTCGTTTTCTTCCTGCGACCGAAGCGTCGCCTTGGCCGCGTTCCATTTTCCGGTGGTTTGACCGAAGTCGTAGATCAGCTCATTGGCAGTCACGCCAGCGCTGTAGTACGAACGCGTATCCCCGCTTGTGGCGGAGGACGAGAACCCCGATTGGCTAACCCCTGGCGTGGGCGCTTGATTGTAAGTTCCTTGCTGATAGGAAGCATTTCCGCTCACCTGCGGCAGCAGCGGCGCTTTGGCTTCGGCAAGCCTGGCTTGCGAGGCTTCCGTCTGGGCGCGGGATGCGTGCAGTTGAGGATGGTTGGCGCGCGCCAAACGCAGGGCCTCGTCCAAGGTGAGCACGTCGGGTTCAGCGGCGTGTACCTGGCCCGCGAACGCACAGCACCCAAGAGCCAATAAGAGCAGTCGTTTCATTCGAACCTCAGGGCGTCGATGGGGTCGAGGCGCGAGGCCTTGAGGGCCGGATAGAGCCCGAAAACTACGCCCACGAGCCCCGAAAAACTGACCGCAATGACGATGATGTCGGCGCGAATCAGCACGGGCCAGCTGAGGTGATTGGCTAACCAACTGGCCGCGAAGATTCCCAAGAGCACACCGATGATGCCGCCGAAGCACGAAAGGGCGAGCGCCTCGACCAGAAACTGGGCGAGGACGTCGCGCGGACGCGCGCCCACGGCCATGCGGATGCCGATCTCCCGCGTCCGCTCGGTCACGCTGACCAGCATGATGTTCATGATACCAATGCCTCCCACCAGCAGCGACACCGCGGCGATGCTGGCCAAAAGCGAGGTGATGGTGTTCAGGCCCTCTTGTTGCGCGGTCATCATCTCGGTCAGATTGCGAATGGAGAAGTCATCGTCGCCGCTGATGGCGATGTGGTGTCGGTCGCGCAGCAAGTTCGTGATTTGCTTTTCCGCGCGCTCGACGTCCCCGCTGCTGGCTGCGCTGACCATGATGATGCCGGGGATAAACTTCTGCAGCCCGCCCTGGATCTTGGCCTGAAAGGTGGAATAGGGCATGAAAACCACATCGTCTTGGTCCTGGCCCATTGCCGTTTGCCCCTTGGGTGCCGCCACGCCGATCACCTGGAAGGGGAAGTTCTTGATGCGAACGGTTTGCCCGACGGGATCGGCGCTGGGGCCGTAGAGCTTCTCGACCACGGTCTGACCCAGTACCACCACCTTGGTGCCACCCTCGATATCCGACTGGGTGATGGGGCTGCCGCTCGCCACCGGCCAGTCCTTGATCGAGAAGAACTCGGGCGAGACACCGTTGATGCTGGTACCCCAATTCTGATCCTCGCTGATCACCGAGGCACTCGATCGCAATTGGGGGGCCGCATAGCGAACCGCGCTCGACTCGGCCCGGATGGCCTTGAGATCGTCCCAGGTCAATGTGGGCATGCTGCCGAAACCGCCGCGCGTGCCACCCGAGGTAGTGCTGCCGGAAAGCACGATGAGGATGTTGGATCCCATCGAGGCGAAGGCCTCGGAGACGCGCGCCTTGGCGCCCTCGCCGATGGCCACCATCGCGATCACGGCCGACACGCCGATGATCACGCCCAGGGTGGTGAGGAACGAACGCATCTTGTTGCGCAGGAGCGCCCGAATGGCAACGCGCAAGACTTGGAGTGGATTCATGGGATCCCCGCAGCCGCGGCCTCGCCGGCAGCCGCCGCCACGTCGGCCACCATGGGCGTTTGCTGCCGGTCGGTTTGCACGCGCCCGTCGCGCATGACCACCACGCGCGAGGCATAGCGTGCGATGTCCGGCTCGTGGGTCACGAGCAACAGCGTGATGCCGCTGCGCCCGAGCTCTTGGAACAAAGCCATGATCTCGACGCTGGTGCGCGAGTCGAGATTGCCGGTGGGCTCGTCAGCGACCATGAGATGCGGCCTAGTGACGAGAGCCCGCGCGATGGCGACCCGCTGTTGCTGGCCGCCCGACATCTGGTTGGGATGGTGGTGAATGCGGTCGCTCAGACCCACGCGCTCCAGCGCCTCGCGTGCGCGCTTGTGGCGTTCGCGCCCGGACAGTCCGGCGTAGAGCAGCGGCAGCTCTACGTTCTCCAGCGCGCTTGTACGCGACAGCAAGTTGAAACTCTGAAACACGAATCCGAGGGTGCGGTTGCGCAGACGAGCCAAGGCGTTGCGGTCGAGGGTCGAGACTTCTTCCCCCACCAAATGATAGGAACCCGAGGTCGGCCGATCCAGACACCCAAGAATATTCATCAGGGTCGACTTGCCCGAGCCCGACGGTCCCATCACCGCGACCGATTCTCCCTCGCTGATGGTAAGCGTTACCTCACGCAAGGCGTGCACCTCGACGTCGCCCATCTTGTAGACCTTGGCGATGTGATCGACCTCGATGAGCGGGGTTGCCATGGAGATCCCTAAAAGGGCCGGCGCCCCGGGCCGCCCGCTGGCGCCCCAGGCAAGGCCGGAGTCGACGACTTGCCGGCATCGGTGAGGGTGGCATCGGTGATCATCTGATCGCCTTCCGCCAGCTCGCCCTCGACCACTTCGGTCTTGCTGCCGTCCGTGGTGCCAGTCTTGATGCGAGTAGATCGCGGCACCGCGCCGCTCAACACCCAGACCACTTTGCGATCGGGCGTATCGTCGGTGCCAGCGGCGCCTCCGCCCATGTGCTGGCGCGAGCCCGTGCCTCCCGGCGCCTTTGCACCCCATCCAGTCGGCGGCTTGCCGCCGGCCGCATCGTCGCCCGTGCGCGCGCGCTTGGGATCGAGCTTGAGCGCGCTGAACACCTCTGGACTCGGGCGAAAGCGCAGCGCCGCATTGGGCACGCGCAGGACGTTTTCTCGATTGGCGAAGACGAAGTTCACGTTGGCCGTCATACCTGGCCGCAGCTTCAATTCCGAGTTGTTCACGTCGATCACGGCATCGTAGGTGACCACGTTTTGCAGGGTCTGGGCCGCATTGCGAATCTGGCGAACCTTGCCTTTGAAGCGTTCACCGGGGTACGCGTCCACGACGAAGGTCGCGTCCATGCCGGCGCTCAGCTTGCCCACGTCGGCCTCGGCCACGCTGGTATCGACCTGCATCTTGCGCAAGTCCTCGGCGATAACGAAAATGATGGGCGCCGAAAGCGATGCCGCCACGGTCTGGCCCACGTCCACGTTGCGCGAAATAACGACCCCGTCGGTGGGCGAGGTGATGTTGGTGAGTGCCAGGTTCACCTCGGCCTGATGAAGAATGGCGCGCGCCTGCTGGACGTTGGCCTTGTCCGCCTCTACCTGAGCCTTCGAAGTTCCCGCGGCGGACTCCGCGGTGTCGAAGTCAGCGGGCGCGATGAGCTTGTCCTTGACCAAGGTGCCCTGGCGCTTCGACTGCCGTTCGGCGAACCGCGCCTGGACTTCATCCTTCATCAGCGTTGCTTTGGCTTGAGCGTAGTTCGCCCGCGCATTTTCCAGCGACGCTTGAAACAGCCGCGGATCGATCTTCGCGATGATCTGTCCCTTCTTCACCGGCGAATTGAAATCCGCGTACAGCTTTTGGATGGAGCCCGACACCTGACTGCCGACTTGCACGGTGACGAGAGCGGACAGGATCCCGGTGGCCGTGACCCGGGCAACGATGCGACCGCGATCCACGGCCGTGGTCTCCCACTGCACCGGCGGCCTAGCGGCCCGGCGCTTGAGCACCACCTTCGTCGCGCCGGCCGCGATACCGACTAACACAATCACCGCCCAGAATGTTTTCGATTTCAGCAATCTCATGTCTTGTCCCGGTAGCTATCACAAAGCAAGCCACGTGCCGCCGGAATTGATCCCGTATTGAGCTGCCGCCTGCCGCCGCCTCGTGCGGATTTTGCAGCCGCGACTGCGGGCTCTGCTACCAGTGCTCCCGGTGCACCAGGTCTTCCAGCCGCTTGCGCGCGAATGGCCGCGGCGCCGCGCTTGGATAGCCGAGCGGAGTCATGGCAATCACCCGCACGTCCCAGGGAATACCCAAGATCTCCTTGGTCTTGCCTTCGTCGAAGTTGCACACCCAACACGTGGCCAGCCCCTCCTCGGTGGCGGCCAGGATGATGTGGTCCATGACGATGCCCATGTCGATCTCGGCCGAGTTGAAACCATCGGCACGCTGCCAGGCCTTGGCCGGCTCTACGCAACCAACGAGGATGACCGGCGCGGTGTGAAACCAATCGCGCGCATAGACGGCTTTCATACGGGCGCGGGTTTCAGCGTCGATGACGACGATCAAGTGAAAGGGTTGCAAATTGGCCGCGGTGGGTGCAATGCGGCCGGCCCCGAGCACGCGATACAGAACATCCTCGCCGATCGGATCCGATTTGTAACCGCGCAGGCTGCGGCGCACACGAATCAGCTCCTGGAAGTCCATAGCCAGACTTTCCTCGCTTGCCGTGGGAGAATCAAGCGAAGACGATCCGCGCACCCTGCGACTATTTCGGACCCGCACCGCTCTCGATGGAGGCCTGCAAACCCGTTGTCGCATCCGCCGCATAGGAATACGGAGGCGTGGTGAACGGCGTGCCACCGCCACCCGTGGCCTCGCTGCCACTGGCGCCGGAATAGAGGTTGCCCTTGGCGGTGATGTAGGATGTGCCCTGGTCAGTCGTGCTGTTGAATTCTTGGGGATCTTTCACGCCGACAAAGACATTATTCTCGACGAGAATCTGGGCTTCGATGCCGGCGCGCACGCAGTAGTTGCTGCTGGTCGAGGTGTAGAGATTGTTGACGACGTGGTTCTTGCCGTAGCGCACGCGTGGTTGCCGTTCGACGACATTGTCCGCCCACCAATTGTGGTGCCAGGTGATGTTCAATTTGCCCGCGTCGCTGGTCGTGGCGTCGTCGCCGCCGACCAGATTGCTGAACCGGTGCCCGCTGGCGCCGGTCGAGTCGCTGCCACTGTTGTCCGTTCGCGCGGTGTAGTGGAACTTGGTCCACGACACGGTGACGAAGTCGGCGCCCTTCGTGATGTCGAGGTTACCGTCGGTGCCGTCGGAAATGTCACAGTGGTCGAACCAGACGTGGTGTGCGTTCTGCTGCAAGGAAATCGCGTCGTCGCCCGACGAGCAGCCGAGCGAGGAATCGTAGCTCGGATCGAGCGCGCAGTTGCCGACCGCGTAGCCGACGATCTTGATGTTGCGGATGATGACGTTGACCGAGCCACTCATTTCCACGTGGCCGTGAATCTCGGCGCCGCAAATGCCGGCGATGGTCTTGTTGGATCCAACCGTCACGGTGCCTGCTGCCATCACGCCCTTGACATAGATGACCGCGGCCGTGGTACCTTTGACCGCCGCCTGCAAGGCAGCAAGGTTGGTCACCGTCGTCGGAGTCGCGCCGCCCCCGCCCGTGGTCGTCGTGACCCCATTGCCCGATTGCGATGCCCAGCCAAGGAGCTCACTGGCATCGGGCGGCACCGTGCAGTTCCCGACGCTGGATCCTCCTGTGCCAGAGATCCCCCCCGTCGCGGAGCCACCCGAGCCAACACCACCGGTGCCTGCACCTGTTCCGCCAGTGCGGGCGCCGCCCGTGCCGGTACCGCCGGTTCCCATCACGCCGCCGGTCGCCGCACCGGCGGCCCCGCCCGTGCCAGTGCTCTTGCCCCCCGTTGCGAAGCCCCCAGAGCCCATACCGCCACCGCCAGGCATGCCCCCGCTCGCCGAGCCGCCCGTGCCGGCCGTCTTGCCGCCAGTTCCCGCCAACGCGCCGCCTGTCGCAAGGCCTCCGCTGCCAAACGTGCCGGTCAAATTGCCGGCGATCCCACCCGTGGCGCTCGTGGCTCCGCCTGTTGCGATCGCGCTGCCGCTGGCCGCGGTTCCGCCTGCAGAGACTCCGACACCAGTGGTGCCACCCGCGGCGCTGCCGCCCGCGGCGCTGCCGCCCGCCCCGCCAGAGGACACGTCGGCGGGCGAAACCGAGCCATCGTCGTGATTCGTCGAAAGACCAACGCCGTTGCAAGCGGTAAGAACGCAGAAGCACGCGGCAACGGCTAAGAATCTGGACATCCGAACTCCTTTGTCTGTCCTCTTTCCGAGGCAGTGCCCAGCCGGGCGGCAAACGGCTCAGGCAGTCCATGATGCCCCGGCTTCCGGCGCTGGCGCAAACAATCAGGGCCGAAAAGAAACCCGGCCGTCGCGACGATCCATCACTGCGGGGCGCCGTTGTCGACCCACTTTTTCAGCATGGCTTGGCCATTCGGCCCCACGCCTTCGCCACCCTTGGCCGTTGGAGGCATGCGGTTCTTCTGCACGTCGTAGAGCGCCGATCCAGCCATGTTCATGGCCCCGGTCACGCCATTGGTATCGTCGTACACATCAAGGCGGAAGTAGTTCGGAGCCCCTCGATCGGGAGGTGAGCTGTGACAAAGCAGGCAGTGGTCGCGAAAGAGCGGGTACACATCCGTGTTGTAGGTCGGATTGTCGGGCACGGCGCTGATGTCGGCGACACCGTAGTGACAGGATCCGGCGAGGGCAACCAAGACGAGGACGGCCAGGAAAGATCTCATCGCTTTCGCTCCAGTTCGAGATGACCAATCACGACGTGCATGCAGACGAATCCGAGTGTGACATGAGCAACCGCGGACGTCGAACCCGGATCGAATCACTCTGCAATCTTGAAACTTTTCTTCGCGTCAGCTATCCAAATTCAACGTGCGCGACGGGGGCAAGCGAGGTAAATATGCCTTTCCAGGTCCTCTTTTAGTTTTTCTTGGCAGCCCTAGGCCCGCCATGTTGAACCTTTCACGGTGCGCTCACGTTCCTCAACCCCGAACTCCTGGGAGATCATGAAGCTACTGCCTGCATTGGTATGTGTCTCGTTGCTCTTGGGCTCCGCCAATCAAGCTGTCGCGGGCAAGAAGAAGAAGTCCCACAAGCATGCCCCACCGGCGGACGACACCACGCAAACCGTCAAGGCTTCCGAGGAAGAGCCCGCAGAGGGAAAGCCTACCGCGGTCAAGCCTGCAGAGGACAAGCCAGCCGAGGTCAAGCAGCCGCTCGACTTCGATTTCTTCGGCGACGGCGGAGCTGCGGGGGGAGATCTCTCCCCGGACGCGGACGATCTCACACGACGATCGCATACCAGACGCTGGATGCTGCAGACCCACCAGACCCTGGGCCTCGCCACCTGGGTGCTCATGGCCGCGACGGTGACCATCGGGCAGCTCAACTACAACCAACTCTGGGGCAACGGGGGCGGAAGCCGGAAGTGGCAAAGTCCGCACCAGTATCTGGTTCTCTCCACAAGTGTGGCCTTCGCCGCCACAGCGGCCTTCGCCATCTTCGCGCCCACGCCCTACAAGAAGCCGCTTGGGTTCGATACCGGGCTGCTTCATCGCATCGCCGCGATTGGCGCCACCTTGGGCATGGTGACCGAGGGCCTAGTCGGTTGGTTGACCACCCATCAAGCCAACGCCGGAAACCCGAACAACACTCGCAACCTGGCCCGCACCCACCAGATCGTCGGCTACGCCACCTTTGGGTTCCTGACCATCGCCGGCACGGTCTGGGTGTTCTAGAAGGAAACTCCCAGCAAGGCGCTGCCCAACCACGCTGGCTGTCCAGTGCGCGCAACCTCGTTCCCGGCGATAAACACCTGGGGCGGGTGCAGCAGCAGCAGCGCCCCGCCTGACACACGCAGAACGACGTGCGGGACAAACACGACGGCGATCCCCCCGGAGGCAAACCACCCAAGCGACCAAGCCTCGGGATCGTGACCAAGATAGCCGCTATCCCCGTCGCCGTGAACGGCCACATGGAACAGCGAGGGGCCGGTTTGCAGATAGGGTGCAAGCCGCCACCAAGCCGGCGCTATCAGCGACACCGAGACCATGCCCAGCTCCTCGTCGAGCATCGCACTGCCGGCACCTTCAGACGACACTCGCCTCGGCTGCTTACCAGAGCCGCCAGCGCCCAGGGCTAGGCGAAGCCACGGTCGAACACCGTAGCCAATCTCGAAATACGGCAGGTAGGCTGGTGAGAAGCCCGCGAAGCTTCCCGTACTCAGGAGCCCAAGCGCCAGGGTGAGCCGGCCAACGGGAGCGTGCACGGCCAAAGGGGGATGCTTCTCCCTGGTCAGGGCCTGGTTGCGCACCAACGAGTCGAACATACGAGCCCGAATGAAGTCGACCACCCGGACGGCCAGTACCAGATCCGCGCGATCGCCCGCAGCCTCGTCCACGAACAAGTGGCCGACCGATGTCTTGCCCGTGGTGCGATCGAGAAACCAGACATCGATGGCTTCGATGGAAGCCCCCTCCGGCTGCTCTGCATCCGGTTTGCCCACCAAGGCCACCACGGCTGCGGGCATGATCTCGCGTGCCACGACATCAAGTTGTCCCAGCGGCTCCATCCCGGCCGAAGACTCGACCAAGCGGATCTCGAACCCCACCGAGACGGCTTCGCCGCGCAGCCGGGTGAGTGCATCCACCATCTGAATGTTGGCGGCGCTGGGCACGATCACGGCGATGACTGACGAGCGCGAAGCAGCGGAGGTATCGGCGGTAGGCGCGAGGCCAGTCACGCCTTGGAGAACGGAAAGGATGAGCGCGCCACTGGTCGCTGTCACTCGGTTTCCAGCAAAGACCGAGCTAGCTCGGACTGGGGACCGTGCGGGAAGCGTGCGAGATACTGCCCTGCCACCTTGCGCGCGTGCTCGGGTGCACCGGGAGCCAGCAACGCCATCTCCCTGCCCAAGGCCTCGCTCGCGTACAGGCCACGCGGAGCTTCGCGAAGGTAGGTCTCGTACCAATCGAGGGCCGACTGGGATCGATCTGGCGCTGCCTCGGCAAGCCGGCCGAGGAAGAAGGAGGCATCGCGGGCATGGTCGGTCCCCGCAAAGCGCGACCGCTTGGCCAGCAAAACCTGACGGGCCAGATCGTAACGTTTGGTGTAGCGAGCCGCGTCCGCCAAGGCAGAAAGGTCGGATGCGCTCGCTTGGGCGATGGTGTCGCCAATCCCACGCCGCTCGGCATCGGCGATGACGTCGGCGAAATCTCCCTTGGCCAGCAGTTTGGACCAGGCAACCGAGGCAGGCTCGCTGGTGGTGGGCATGGCCACCCGGTGGCGCGCGGATTCGAGCGGGCCGCTCCCGCGCGCGATGATGGGTGCATTCCTTCCGACGCTGGTCACCACAGCATCACCGCGCGGGGCAAAAGCAGCGGGCTGAGCGGCCGGCGCAAGACTCGGCGGCACCACGGCGCGCGCAGGTTCGGCGTAGAGTTCCAAGGACTCGTCCCTGCCGACCGCGATGGTACGGTTGTGCGGCGCGAGAACCTCGACCAAACCACTCTTCATTTGCAGGGTCAGCCGACCACGGTCGGCCGCAAACGCGAGGTGAAATGCCGTGCCCTTGACGTTGATGAGGAAGGGGCCAGCATTGAAACGCCACGAGGCATTCCCGCGCGGCTTGACGTAGACGTCGAGAGCCCCATCGACCAGCCCAATCTGCGCACCCCGAGCATCCAGCCCTTCCACGGTCATGTTCGTCGATGGGCCAAGATCGATGCGGGACTGATCGGAAAAATGCAGGCGCGAGGCGCTGCCCGACGGAGAAGCAATCGCGTTGCCCTGGCTTGCAGCCGGGCCTTCGATGACATAGCGCAAGGCCGGTTCGGGCCCCGCCGGAAGCGCGCGAAAAGCTAGCAGTGCAAGACCAGCCACCGCGCTGGCAGCGACGAATCCCGCCAGCAACATCCGCCACGTCCGAACCCTGGTGTGTGAAACGTGGTGATGCGCGAAGCGCTGTCCCAGTAGCGGCGCTTCGATGCGCTGCCAACCACAGTCGAGTTGTTCCTGCGACATCAGGCCGAACTCGTGCTCGGCCAGCGCCACGAAAGTCTCGACTCTGCGTTCGCTGCCAGGATCGATCATGACCGCCCCCCCTTGTCGATCCGAGTGACCGGACCGCTATCGAGCCGCGTTCGCAGACGTCCATCCTTCTCGATAGCCCGCGCCACGTGCGAATTGGCTTTGTCGAGATCGCGCTTCACCGTGGCCAGAGAAAGGTTGAGGTTCGTGGCAATCTCGGACAGCTCCATCCCCTCAAAGCGGCGCAGAACGAATACGGCGCGGGGCCGGTCGCTCATGCCGTCAAGAACCGACCGGACACGGGAAAGCAGCTCGCGCGACTCGAAATCATCATGTGGCACCGATGGCTCCGCCACCGGACGAAAGAAGATCGCGCCCAACCTAGAACGAATGCGATGGCGGCGCATCTCCTCGCTAACCACACGCACCGCGAACGAGTAGATGAAACTGCGCAGAGCCCCGGGATTGGTCAGCGTGGACAGGCGGCCATAGACGCGCAGGAAGACCTCTTGGAGCAGATCTTCCGGCTCATAGCGCGCCCCCAGGGATCGCCGCAACAGCGCGAAGACCATGGGAGCGAAGCGATACCAAATCTCGCGTTGAGCCCAAGCATGGCCGGCCATTCCGGCCCGCGCCAAAGTGTCATCATCCACGTCCCTGCCCGGAGTTTCCACCGAGTGGCACGCGGGCAGATCCGCAGTCTGCGCCCGAACCGGGATCAGCTGCGGACTTTCACCGCTCTTGGCTGTGGACCGAAAAGCCACGAATACAATAGTACTAGAACGAACGTAATAAGTCCCTAAGCACGCGCGGGCCACTTCCTCTTCATCTGGCTTGCCTTCATAGGCAAGCCCCATGAATCCGCTCAGGGGTGGACAAGTGGGCGCGTTACGTTCTGCGCAATTAAGGGTCATGATTTGCCGTCTCGAATGCAGCCTGTGTGTGAGCAGTGTTGCAGGCCGAAGGAATAGCTCATCCAAGGCGCGACAACTCGACGGCCCGAAGTGACTCCAGGCATCATTCCATCAGTTTTTCGCGTTGAATGACGCCATTGTCCTCGGATCTGGCGGCTTCGTGACATTTAGGAAAGAACCCTCGGGAGGGTCCTTTTCTAGCCCCGCAGCCAGTTCAGTCGGGCAAAGCCCGCCTGAACTCACGCGGCTTGGTGGTAAGGTCTTGTCCTGAACGCGGTCAGCCATGCGTGAAATACTTTGGGCGTCTTTCATTCTCAGTGCGGCCAGCTATATGGCTGCCTGTCTGCTCTTCCTAGCGCAAGCGCGGCGGCGATCGGCCGTCCACCTGGGCCTTTCGTGGGCTCCGCACTTCCTGGAAATCGGAGCGGTTCTGCAGTTCATCTACTTGATACTTTTCGCGGTCATGGACCGGCGCTGTCCGGTCTATTCCCTGCACTCGGCGCTGGGCATCGTCTCGCTCGTCGGGGTTGCCAGCTACGCCGTGCTCAGCCGTGGCCGCCATCTTGAAGCCCTGGGCGGATTCGTGGCGGCCTCGGCGGCGGTTTTTCTCGTCACGGCTCGCTCGCTCGCGGCAAACACACCCGTGCCCAACCAGCGTTGGCTCATGGCTATCCACATCACCTCCAACCTGCTCGGCGGCGGCATTCTCCTCGTCGCCGGATGCGCCAGCGCCTTCTATCTGGTGAACGAGCACCGGCTGAAGTCCCGACGCGTTCTTGGCCAGGGGCCCAAGCTGCCACCTCTCGAATCGCTTGATGCCGTCGTGCACCGCTTGCTGTGGATTGGCTTGCCCTTGCTTACCATCGGCCTGCTTACCGGCCGCATGGTCATCAAGCACGCCGATGTGATCACCGTGGGCGAGAAATTCCGTGCAATGCTGTCGGGCGCAAGCTGGCTGCTACTCATGGCGGTCTTGGTTTTGCGCCAGGCCGCGAGCTGGCGCGGCCGTCGTCCCGCGTACGCCACGCTGGGAGGCGCTCTCGGAATTTTCATCGTCATCGCTCTCTACGTCGCGCGCGCGCTTTGGGGGGAAGGTCTGTGATCGTCGTCGTCGGGCTTTCGCACCGAAGCGCGCCCGTCGAAGTGCGCGAGCGCCTGGCCGTCGCCCCCGCCGACCTGGCCCAGCGCCTGGCCGACCTCAAACAGCGCACGCGCGCGGGCGAGATGGTCATGCTGTGCACGTGCAATCGTGTGGAAGTGATGGCGGCGACAGAGCCCGGGGGCACGCAGACGCCAGGCGAGCTCGGCGCCAGTATCGTGGACGCTCTCGAAGCCGTGGCCCCCAAGGTCCGTCCACATCTTTACGTGAGGGATGATCGCGCCGGCATCGAACACCTCTTTCGCGTGGCCAGCTCGCTCGACTCGTTGGTCGTCGGCGAGCCGCAGATCCTGGGCCAGCTCAAAGACGCCTTCTCCTGCGCGCGCGGTGTGCACGCCGTGGGTCCCTGGCTCAACCGCGCCTTCGAACACGCCTTCCGCGTGGCCAAGCGCGTGCGCAGCGAAACCGCGCTCGGCGCCGGCCAGGTCAGCATCCCGACCGTGGCCGCGGATCTGGCGCGCGAGATCTTCAGCGAGCTCGCTGGCCACAAGGTCGTGCTGGTGGGCACCGGCGAGATGGCCACCCTGGTCGCGACCTTGCTCGGGAAAGCCGGCGCGCAGGTCTTCGTGGTTGGCCGCACCCTCGATCGCGCGCGCGAGGTGGCGCAAAAACTCGGCGCCGAGCCCAGGTCCTGGGAGGATTTTCCAAGCCTCCTCGCCCTGGCCGACATCGTGGTCAGCAGCACCAGCGCCCCCGGTTACGTGGTCACGCTGGAGCAGCTGGCGCAGACCCGGCGTCAGCGCCACGGGCGGAACCTGTTTCTGGTCGATCTGGCGGTTCCGCGCGACGTGGATCCGCGTATCGCCGATCTCGACGGCGTGTTTCTCTACAACGTGGACAACCTGTCGCAGGTCGCGGACACGGCCCTGGCCGACCGTTGGCGCGAGGCCGAAAAGGCCGCCGCCATCGTGAGCGAGGAAACCGAAAGCTTTCTGCGCCGGACGCACGCCGAACGCATCACGCCGACCCTGGTGGCCTTGCGCGAGCGCTTTCGCACCACGCTCGAAGCCGAACTCGAACACAGTCTGCGCGGCCAGCGCGTGGCGCTCGAACCGGCGCAGAAAGAGAGCCTGCAAAAAGCGCTTGGTTCTGCGGTGGAAAAGATGCTGCACGCGCCGACCGAACGCCTGCGTGAGTGGGCCAAGGACGACAACTTCGGCGACTGGCACACCGACCTTCTGGTCAGCGCCGTCGAAGAGCTCTTCCAACTGCGCGAACAAGCGGCCGCCGCGCCTAGGGAACACGAGCGAGCGAAACCATGAGTGGGACCGATATCCGACGCTATCTGGCCAACTGGCAGGCCGAGGTCGACAGCACCGAACAGTACCTGGCCATGGCCACGCACGAGCCAGATCCCGGAACCGCGCGGGTCTATCAGAACCTAGCCGAGATCGAGAGAAAACACGCCGATTTCTGGGAAACGCGCCTGCGCGCCGCCGGCCACGATCCAGGACCGCGCAACCCCAGCTGGCGCGCGCGCGTGCTCGTTTTTTCTGCGCGGCGCTGGGGCGCGAAGTCGGTACTCGAAACCGTGGCCTCGAATGAATACGAGAGCCAGAACGACTACGTGCCGCAGACGGAAACCACCTCTACCACCATGACCAGCGAGGAGCACGCCCACGCCCGCGTACTGCGCGCGATCCTGGCCAAGACCGGCCTCGGCGCGGCCAGCTTCGTACGCACCGAAAAGGGCCACCGGCGCCTAGGCGGGAACGCCCTGCGCGCGGCCGTGCTGGGTTCCAACGACGGCCTGTCATCCAATCTCAGCTTGGTCATGGGCGTGGCCGGCGCCAGCGTCGACACGCACACGATCTTGCTCACCGGCGTGGCGGGTCTGCTCGCTGGCGCCTGTTCGATGGCCATGGGCGAATGGATCTCGGTCACCAGTTCGCGCGAGCTAGCCGAGCGCGAGATCAAGACCGAACGCGCCGAACTGGAAGCCAATCCCGAGGAAGAGCGGCACGAGTTGCAGCTTATCTACGAGGCCAAGGGCCTCTCCCCCGAGGAGGCGGCCGAGCTGTCCGCCAAACTGCTGGCCGATCCCAAGGCGGCCATCGATGTGCTCGCGCGCGAAGAGCTGGGCATCGATCCGGCCGAGCTGGGCGGTTCGCCCTGGGTCGCCGCCGGCACCTCGATGCTGCTCTTTGCCCTCGGCGCGCTGGTGCCGCTTTGGCCCTTCATGTTTCTCAAGGGCACGGCGGCCATCGTGGCCAGCATCGCCAGTGGCAGCGTTGGGCTTTGCCTCATGGGCACCGCCATTGCGGTCTTTACGGGACGTTCGGCACTCTACTCGGCTGGCCGCCAATTGCTCCTCGGCTTGCTCGCCGCCGCCGCCACCTTCGGCATCGGCCGACTCATCGGCGTGGCCATCGCCGGTTAGGGCTCGTCCATTCTCGGACGAGCCCTTAGTCTGTGTGATTACTTCACACCCTACCGGCGAAGAACACCTTGTAAGCCATGTCTTGCTTGAGAACGCCTCATCGGCGGGGCGGCGAAGAAATTGACCAGCTACCTGCCGCGCCGCAGGCGAGCCAGGAGCGCGTGCGGAAACAGGCGCAACGCAAACGGCAGATCCTCGATCAGGTAGCGTTTGGTAAGCCGCCGCGGATCTTGCAGCATGCGGTGAACCCACTCGGCGCCAGCACTGCGCATCCATACGGGTGCCCGTTTCAGGTCACCGGCCATGAAACTGAAACTGATGCCCACTCCGATCATCCAGGTAGCCGGCAGGTACGCGCGCAAGGCGCGAATCAGTTGCTCTTGCTTGGGGGATCCCAGGCCAACTAGTAGGATGTCCGGTCGCTGCCCGGCCAGCTCGGCGAGCACGGTCGCGATGTCGCTCGGCGAAGGTGGGCTGCCGACGACGGGACTGGCGCCTCCGCAAAGCTTGAGCGTGGGGTACCTTTCCATGAGAATCCTGCGCGCACCTTCGTTGGCGCCCGGTGCGCCACCGAGGAGATACAGCGAGCGGCCCTCGCGCGCGGCACGCTCGGCCAGCAACCAAACCAGCGACGAGCCGGGCACGCGTTCCGGGAGACGCTCGCCCTGCAGCCGACAAGCCCACACGAGAGGCATGCCATCGGCCACCCGGATCTCCGCCTCATCGTAGAGATCGCGCGCCTCCGAATCGCTGACGTAGCGACGCAAGAAATCTAGATTCGCGGTCACCAGCCATCCGCCCTGCCCGGCCTGCAGCGACGAGAACAGGTGATCAAGCAAGGCGTGGCGGTCGATCCGCGCAAGCCGGAAGCCCATGAGCGATGTCGTGGAAAGGGTCTCACGACCGGCGCTCTGTGGGATTGGGCAAGGCGGATCTATCCGATCTTGCCGATCTTGCCGATCTTGCGTCTCTTTTCCGGTTGGCGGCCGCTCAGGCAAAGGCATACGTCGTCAACTTTAGCGCGGATAGGTCAGGGCGGCGCCTTGAACTGCAGCGACCGAGCCGCGCGCGATACTCAAGATCACACACGTCCAAGTCGCGCACACGCGCGCAAGCCAGCGGGCAAGAACATGGTATTCCACGGAAGCAACCGAGATAGCACATCAAGCCGGGGTCGTGCGAATCTCGACGCAGACGGCGAGCAGAAAGAGCGATCGCAGACGTGTGATCAACATTTCGGCCAACGCGTGCAACGCTCACACCCTTCCGGCATCTAGTAACATGTGCATCCAACAACACTCCACCGCCGAGCGCGTAAGTTCTGGCGGGCTGTTCCCGACGGAGCTCACCGTGGCAGTTCGAAAGAAGCCCTCCCTGGCTTCTTTCTTAGGAGAGGAGATCTTCTTAGTCCGCGAGCCAACTTACTCTTGAGGCGCAATATGTATGGAATACTACACTTGACTTTTTGTGCACATCTGCGTACAAGTGAGCCCGAAATATCAATTCTTAGGGGTGGGTACTAGCATGGGAACTTCGACAGGCGGCACGCTACGTAGACACGAAGCTTGGGTAAGCTCGTTGCAGCGCTTGGCAGACGCCTCTGTCATTCTCGCGGCGCAGATTCTGGCTCGCTGGCTTTACAACGAGCCATGGGGCGAGCAAACCATGACTGTCACCGTCCTCGGTCTGCTCGTCTTCGGATTTGCGGCCGAGGTGAGTGGCCTCTATCGCCCATACCGGATGGAAACCATCGTGCGCGAGATCCGGGACACCCTGGTTGCCTGGTTGCCCGTGCCGCTGGCCCTTCTGACCTTCTGGTTTTTCACCAAAACGTCGACCCACTACTCGCGCGTGGCCGCGTCCATCTGGTTCGTCCTCGCACCCGCGATGCTTTGCTCCTTGCGTGCGGTGGTTCGTATCGGTCTTCGCATTCTGCGCGCCCAAGGCCACAACACACGCCGCGTGGCGATCCTTGGATGCACCAAGGATGCGGAGCGCTTGGCGGCGGCTCTCGACGAACTTCCTTGGCTGGGCCTCGATCTTCAAGGCGTCTACGACGACCGCTCGGAGAAGCGTCGGCACACGCCCAAGCACCCCAGATGCAAAGTCCTGGGCACCTCGAATGACCTGGTCGAGCGATGCCGGAAGGGACTCATCGATGTCGTCTATGTGGCACTTCCCCTGCGAGCTGAATTGCGCACGGCCGGGATCCTGTCCGACCTAGCCGACACCACCGTGACGGTCTACATGGTGGCTGACTTCCTATACTACAACCTCCTGCGTGCGCACTGGAGCCAGGTGGGCGGCATCCCGGTGGTGAGCGTCCACAATTCTCCCTTTGAAGGGGTCGTGGCCTGGGTCAAGCGGCTGGAGGACTTGGTCATCGGCAGCATGATCGTTCTGCTGACCTTGATCCCCATGGCCTTCATCGCCATCGCCATCAAGGTCAGCTCGCCAGGGCCGATCTTCTTCCGGCAATGGCGCTACGGTTTGTGCGGCAAGAAGATCCGCATCCTCAAGTTCCGCACGATGACCGTCTGCGAGGATGGCCCCTTGGTCAAGCAGGCTTGCAGAAACGATGCGCGCGTGACCGCGATCGGCCGTTTCTTGCGGCGAACCTCTCTCGATGAATTTCCGCAATTCCTGCAGGTGCTAACCGGCGAACTCTCTCTGGTCGGCCCCAGGCCGCATGCGGTGGCCCACAACGAACAGTACCGCTCCCTCATCCATGGCTACATGCTTCGTCACATGGTCAAGCCAGGCATTACCGGCTGGGCACAGGTCAATGGCTGGCGTGGCGAAACCGCCGAACTGGACAAGATGGAGCAGCGTGTACAACACGATCTGGAATACATTCGCAATTGGAATCTTCTCCTAGACCTCAAGATCATCTTCCTAACCATCTTCGGCGCCAAGAAGAGCCGGAACGCCTTCTAGGGCACTTGCCCGTGCTCGATCGGCCGATTGCATCTTTGGCCTGGACAAATCCGCGGCTGACGGTGGAACGCCCGGTCATCGACACCCAGCCAATCGGCGCAGCCATGGTGCTGTTCTCCAAAGGCTTATCCCTTGCCCTGGGAGAGCTGTCGCTGCACCATGTACCCTGCTGGGACTGAACGCAGGACGCAAGCCATGGGCCGCGCAGGCGACAACGACGAAGAACCAACGCACGAGACACTCAGTTTTGCTGAGTTTGCCTCGCGTGGCAACGTGCAGCTCGCCTCTGAGCGTGCCGTCCTTGTTGTTTCGGAAACCGGCGGGGGCCAGCAAGTATTTCCCGTGATCCGCAATCCCACCGTGATCGGCCGCTCGAACAACGCCGACTTGGTGCTGTCGGATCCCGCCATCTCTGATTTTCACGCCCGTCTCTTTAAGCACAGTTTCGGCTTTACCGTCGAGGACATGGGCTCAGCCGAGGGTACGTTCCTTCGCGACAAACGCGTCAACCACGCACGCCTGATCAGCGGCGATACGCTGCGACTGGGGACAACAATCCTTACCTTCCTGGACGAGAAAGCCAACGCGCCCAAGGACAAGGCCACATCGCTCGTGCCTACGCGGACCACGGCCAAGGACATAGCGCCGCGGCCGACTGGGATCCGCGATCCATACGTCCAGTCCACACAAAACCATCTGTCATCACAGTATGCCCAGTCCCCTCAAATCCGGCCCATTCCATCGCCATTGAGTGATTCGCCGGAGCGACGGCGGCGTTCCGCCGACAGCGATGAAGCCGAGCCGTCCATCGACGACCTCCTGCTCAAGATTCTCCGAGCTTCACGCTTCCTCAAACGTCGTGCCTGGCTGATACTTTCCCTCGCCGCCGTCGGGCTCGCGGCAGGTGCCGTAAGCTTCAAATACTATCCCCCCATCCGCCCCGCGTACTGCATGGTGACGTTGCATCCCGCGCCCAGGGCCAACCCCATCGAATCTGACGGGCGAGGGGCCCAGTCGGATTCCACCCAGTTCTTCGCCGGTGCCGAGCGCGCCTTCAAAAGCACCGAGAACATCCAGGCTGCGCTCAGGCGAATCGGCATACCCAATCCCAACGAGCCCTTCGCGGAGAGCATTGCCAAGCGAATGACTTTTGAGAACGTGGGCAACCAAGCCTACCTTGCAACCTTCACGCCCACTTTCTTCAGCGCCCGCACCGATTGGCACGTCCGACTGCTCGACGCTCACATCAAGAACTACGTGGAATCCGAAATCGAAAAGACCCTCAAGGTCTTCGTCGCCGAGGTCGATTTTCTGCGTGCCCAAACCGACGCCGCCGAGAAGCGCCTGGGTGAGATCATGCAGGAAACCGTGCAATTCCGCGAAGCCAATTCGGATCAGATCTTGGCGCAAGGCACGCTCTCGGGTGGTTCGCCGGGGGAACTGGAATCCAAGCGCATCGAAGTGACCTCCCGAATCGAACGTCTGGCGGGGGAGCTCGAAGGTGTTCGCAGCCAACTCGGCCGGGGCAGCGTGCTGAGCCAAGCCAAGTCGCAATCGGCGCAGGCCGACCGCGATGCCCTCAGCAGCGTCAATCGCAAGCTCGGCGAGCTGCGTGCGCAGGGCTTCGCCGACGGACATCCCGAGGTAGAGCGACTGCTTACCGAGCAAAGAAACCTGCAAAGAGTCGTCGACGAACACCTGCACTCCGATGTAACCCAATTCGAAAAACGCGCGAACGTCGCCTACGACGGCCTGCAAAGTCAGGCAGACCAGCTGGCGGCGCAGCTCAAGGCCGCACGTGCTGAACGCGGCACCATCGAAGCCAGCCTGCGCTCGCTTCGCACCGTCAGCAGTCAATCACCCAAGGTGAATGCACGACTGGAGGAACTCTTGCGCATGAAGGAAGAAATCGAGCGGCAGCACGGCCTACTTTTCGATCGCTTGAAGAAAGCCGAAGTCCAGCTCCAACTTGAACGCGTGTCCACGACATCACGCTACGAGATCGTCATTCCCGCGCGCTTGGAATCGCCGCCCGGCCGCAAAGCCTTCGCCCTGCGCATGGCCAGTGGGCTTTGCTTGGGGCTGCTATTCGTGGCCATCGTGATTGCCTTCGGCGAATTGCGCAGGCTCTTCGCCCGCGCGGTGGAAAATGGCGCTCTAACGAGTCTTGTCGTCCTGCTGTCGCTGCTGCCGCTCGGATGCGCGCACGAAGAGCGATTCACTTGGGCAGCGGATCTGGCACAGAAGGACTCCGCGCCCGAACCCACGGTCCACCCCCGCGACACGATTCTTGTCGAAGTCGACAAGCAAACCACGCTCTCGGGTGAGTTCGTGGTGCGGGATGACGGACACTATGCCCAGCCCATGGTAGGCAGTATCCGCGTGGCCGGCCTGACCACAAGGCAGGTTGCCGCCGAGGTCGCGGTCGCGCTCAAGGACGTGGTGATCACGCCCGTGGTTTCGGTATGGATCACCAAGAGCCCTCCGATTCGTGTCAGCGTCGTCGGTGAGGTGAAGACGCCCGGCATCTTCGAGATGACCCACGAACGTAGCCTGCTCACGATCCTAGCCCAGGCAGGATGGCTGACCGAGTTTGCCCGCGAAGACCGCGTCTTCGTGCTCCGGGCGGGATCCAACGAAAGAATTCGGTTTCGCGTGCGCGATATCACCACCGCCAAGCCCTTCGCAACCCAGTTCCTGCTTGCCGACGCGGACGTCGTGGTCGTGGAGTAGCCGGCATGTTCGCCAGCGGACCCACCCTCTTGTCCGCGCTGTGCTTGATTCAGGCGGAAGCAGACATCGATGTAGTTGGGCGATTCGAAACCAGGGTTGGCCAAGCCCCCACGGGCGCGGTGACTACCTCGGGCCAACTGGCCGAGCAGTCGCAGGTCATCATCGTGGCTACGCCAGTGCTAGGTCTGCGCTGGCTTGAGGGTGTCGACAACTTGCGCGCCAATTCCGCCACCCGCATTCTCTGGCGTCCGGTCCCCCTGTACAACCATCGCCCGCTCTTCCTCGAATCCCTGGATGTCGCCCACATTCATCGCTCCAGCAAGCGCAGTCAGTGGCAGTGGAGCCTAACCGGCAGCTATGGCGAGCAAGACTACACATCGCTGTCGCAGCAATTTGCAAATCAGCCCGCACTTCCCAATGCCTTGACCGCGCTCATCGTTAGCGCGAACGGGGAAACGCTTTGGCGCAGTTCCCGCAGAACCACCCTTTCGCTGCAAATGGGTGCACTCTACCGGCGACCGGTGAACGCGCCCACGACGACCGCCTTGGACGGGTCGTCGACAACGAGTACGACCGTTCTCTGGTTTCCCACGCAAACGGCCGTTATGGTCACGCCTTCGGCTCTCTTTGGGCTCTCACGTCGATCGAGTCTTGAGCTATCCGCCCCACTCGCCGACTATGACATCCAGGGAATCGCACAGACTCAGACGTCAACCTCCCGGATTCCTCCCCTGCCGGGCCTGCCGCCCACCGCCCAGGCTGCTTTCCCTCTCGGCCATGCGAACTACGCCGCGGTCGAGCCACAGCTGTCCCTCCTCGATTCTTTGACCCGTCGCCATCGGCTGCACGTCGTCGCGGGCCTCACCTACGCGGTCAGCCTTCGCGGGGCTGTCACAAGCAGAAATGCCATCTCGCCAATTGCCCAGGTGGAATTGAATTCGCTCCTGATGCGCACCCGCGCGTCCACTTGGCGATCCTCGATCGGCGCCGGAACAACATGGTTCGCAGACCCGATCCTCGGCCAATCAGTCCAACGTGGCAACGTCCAGGCGCGCGTCGACGCCGAGCTTGGTCCCAACTGGACCGCGGGCCTACGCATGGCCTTCGTGACCGACATGTTCGGCCGGATGCAGATTTCTACCGTTCCTCCGCCCGACGAGGCCTTCCGGTCGGTGGATCTTTCCGTCCGCCGCCGATGGGCCAATGCCGTGGTTGCCGAGCTCGGCGCACGCTACGCCGAACGCGCCCCCTATCTATCGCCATCGAACTATGTTTCGAATTCGGAGTGGCACAACCGCGAGCTATGGGCTTTCCTCATCCTCACCACTGAGCCCCGCCGACCAGCCCGCCCCATGTAGCAATGCGCGTTGCGGGAATCATCGTCAACTACCGGACGGCCGAACTGAGCGTCCAAGTCGTCAACGCCTTGCGGGCGGAGATGAAATCGCTCGCGCCATTCCGTATCTATCTGGTCGACAATGCCTCGGGTGACGATTCCATCCCGCGCTTCAAGGAAGCCTCGCTGAAAGACGGGTGGCAGAGCGAGGTGGAGATCATCGAAGCCCCGCGCAACGGCGGATTTGGTTACGGCATCAACCAAGCCGTGCGCCGCGCGCTTTCCCTGCCAAGTCCGCCCGAATACTTCTACGTTCTCAATTCCGACGCCTTTGCCGATCCAGGCTCGCTCGCCCGATTGGTCGCATTCCTCGACGGCCATCCCAGCGCTGGTCTGGCCGGCAGCCACATCCATGGCCCCGACGGCAAGACCCAAGTCGCCTGTTTCCGCTTTCCTTCCCTGTGGAGCGAACTGGAAGACGCCGCCGCCTTCGGGGTTCTGACCCGGCTTCTGCACAACCACGTGGTCAGTCTTCCCTTGCCCGCGTCGGACCGCGAGGTCGACTGGATTTCCGGCAGCAGCATGCTGATTAGGCGATCCACGTTCGAAAAGTCCGGGCTCTTCGACGAAGGCTATTTCCTCTACTTCGAGGAAGTCGACTTCTGCCGCTCGGCGAGAATGGCCGGATTCCAATGCTATTTCGTGGCCGACGCGCCCATCACCCACATCGGCGCTGTTTCCACCGGTTTCACCGACGAAACCCGCCGCATGCCGTCCTACTGGTTCGACTCGCGTTCTCGCTATTTCCGCAAGCACCATGGGGTGGCCTATGCCGCTGCCTGCGACGTGGCCCGAATCCTCGGCCTGCTCGTCTGGCACGCGAAAGAGCGCACGCTTGGCCGCCCAGCAAAAACAAGGCCGCGCCTACTGCGCGACCTTCTCGCGGCAAGCTGGACAAACCTTCTTAGTGTGAGCCGCCGGACCTAGGCGCCTGTTCCTTCGCCTGCGCCTCATCTGAGCCGACAAGCGCTTCCGGCGGGCGGATGTGGGACGAGCGGAACACGAGGTAGCGGCTGGCCACGAAATTGAACGCCGTGGCCGCCGCGATTCCCACCAGCGCGGCAAACTGTGGCGGCAGCTCGAAGCTCTCACCCATGAACAGAAGCGTGATCGCGTAGTTGATGAGCGCCCCGACCGAACACGCGGTCATAAAACCGACAAATTGCCTGATCCAGCTGTCCTTGCGGGATTCCCCAAAACTAAACCGCCGGTTGAGCACGAAGTTGAAGACCATGGACAGGACGATGGCCGTCGCCACCGCCGGCTTGGGCGAGATCCCGAGGCGAAGAATCGCGGTGAGCAGCACCAGGTTCACCACGGTTCCCAGGCCCCCCACGGTCAGGAACTGCACGAGCTGCGACCACGCGCCGAACTTGAACGTATAGAGGCGGCGCAGGTGCTTGACGTAGAGCAACTGCTGCCGCATCGTCAGTTTGCTCTTGCCGAGCTGGCGATCCTCGAAATGGATGGGCACCTCGACCACGCGCTCGCAGCCACACTTGACGATGAACTCGAGCCCGATCTTGTAGCCCACGGGATTGAAGGCACGTCCCGCCTCGAAGGTCGAACGCCGGAAAGCGAAGAACCCCGCCATGGGATCGCGCGCGCCGGTCAGCGGACGCGCCAGCCAGGTGGCCACGCGGCTGTTGAGCCAGCGCACAAACCCCCAGTCGTCGGAGGTCGAACCGCCCTTCACGTAGCGCGAGCCGATGACGAAATCCGCGCCCTCTTCTAGTTTGCGCAGCATCTGGGGAATCGACTCGGGGGGATGGCTGAGGTCAGCGTCCATGCACACGAGAATCTCGCCCTCGGCCCGTTTCATGCCATCCAGCACCGAAGGGCTGAGCCCGCGGTCGGCGGTGCGAACGACGATCTGGACCCACTTCTCGGCGCGCGCGGCCACGAGTTCGGCCGATCCGTCGCGGCTATCGTCGTCCATGATAAGGACGTCGAGATCCAGCCCATGTTCCTCGCGAACCTTGGCCAGCCGCCCGATCAAATGGGGAAGGTTCTCGGCTTCCTTGTATGTCGGGACCACGACAGTGACCCGTGTAAAGCGGTTAGCTTCCGGGGTGATAGCGGCTTTCTGGTCTTCCAAGTGAATCTCCCAATGGCTGCAGAAGAGGGCACAGAGTAAACGGAGTTCACAGAGATCGGAATGAATGGAACCAGGTCCTGGATCCGAACAATGTTCTCTTTCCGCGTCCTCTTTGTCCTCTTCTGCCTCAGTGCTCTCTAGTAGTTTCGTCCGCGAAACTACCAGAGTTTGCGCAGAACCGTCCCGGGATAGTAGTGGCGCAGGATCTCGCGATAGCTCTTTCCGGTTTCGGCCATGCCGATGGCGCCGGTCTGGCACATACCCACGCCGTGGCCGAATCCGGCGCCGCGAAAGATCGCGCCACCAGCCTGCATTTCCACCACAAAAAGCGAGCTACGTAGGTTGCCGAAGGTCTGACGGATGCGCAGCTCGCCGTGAATGGTCTCCGAGCGCGTGACCCCGCTCACGCGCACCGAGCGTGCGCGCCCTGAGACTCCCCGTTCGAGCACCTCGATGGACTGGATCGGTCCCAGCCGATACTTGTTCAGAAGTTTCCCGAGCTCGTCCTTCGTGCGCGTGACCGTCCAGCGAAAGCGATCGCCAGCACCAAGCTTGGACTGGCCACAGTAGGCCGCCGGCGGATGGGCGATGAAGGCAGCCACGTTCTCGGAGGTCACGCCGCCGGCAAAAGCATCGCTCTTGTCCGGGGCGGCATCGCGATGGCCGCGCAGAGATGGCAGCGCCGCCATCTCGGGCCAGGCATTCTCATTGTTCTCGGTGTGGCCGCCGCAGTTCGCGGAATACACCGGATCGGCGAGCTCCGCCCCGCCCTTCTCGAAAAGCACCTCCCCGCGCGTCGCCTCGACCGCGGCCGTGGTGCGCGGGGTTTCGTGGCCCGTGCCCGAGTAGACCTGGCAATGGGTCTGCGAACAGAGACGGAAGGGATCGCCAATGTGGCGCGTGCCGATCTTGGACAAGAGCTCGCCGCGCGCCGCAACCGCCTGCGCCTTGAGCGCCTCCTCGGGCGCGCTGGGAAAAATCTCGGCCGGAATCAGGCCCGCGAGAAGCTTGTTCTCGGGGACCGCGTTGACCACCGCCATAGTGCCAAGACGGTCGATGGTGACGTAAACCCGGCCGGCGTAGGAAGCCGCAACCTTGAAATTCTCCTTGCCGCGTTCGCCGCTGGCTTCCACGCGCAAAAGCGCGTCGCCCACGGGCACGAACCAGAGCACGCCCTCGTTGCGCACCTTGAAACCCGACTTTCCACCAACGGCTTCAAGGTATCCGTGCGGCCGATCCACAAGCTCGTTGAAAACCCCGGGGTGGATCAAGGGCGACTTGGTCGACAGCCGCTCCAGCGAACGTTCGGCCTCCTCCGGAGAAGTGAACGGACCCGCGCCCACAATGGCTTCCCGCCGGTCCAGCACCTCGCCGCCCACGCCGAAGAGTGTTCCCTGCTCGAACCGCCGAGGGTTCTCGCCACGCGCCTTCCACTGCACCATCTGCACGTCGGCCTCCTGTCCCTGGGCCACGGGACCGCGCCAAACCACCGCCCAGTAGCGCAGAACCGCCGCCGTGGTGGCGGAAGCTCGAATCTGCCAGGTGTCGTCGGCGCGGATCTCGGCTCCGCCATCACCCTCGGGCAGAAGGCGCAGGCTGCCGGCGGCCGCCGTGATGGTCACGCTGGACAGGCCCTCGGCGATGGCGACCGGCACGACCGGCAGTCCATCCTTGGTGAAACGAAACTCGGCCGTGTAGATCGCGCGCAGCTTGTCAGCCCCGGAAAACTCGTCGGCGGCCAACCCGTGCGAAGGGATCGCCACAACCAAGGACGCGAGCAAAAGCCAGCGGATCATTTGAGATCTGTCCGGGAAAGATAGCGCAGGTTGAGGGCATTAACGGTGAAATGAGCCACGACCGGACCGCTGAGATCGCCTGCCCACAGAAAGAGCTGGCCAAACACCGCCCCGGCGACAAAGGACGAAAGCGTCCAAGGTAGAAACCGCGCCTTGGGGCCGACGTGCAAAAGGGCAAAGATCGCGCTCGATCCCCAAAGACCGACGGCGGGCAGAAGCGCCCCGCGGAAAAAGATCTCCTCTCCGAAGGCCGAGGCTGCGGCCAGCACCAGAATCTCGGCACCATGCAAGGGACCAAGCAGGGCGCGCAGGTCGCGATGCAAGGCCCGCCCCCACTCGAATCGGTGCGTGGCAAACCGCGACGCGAATACGAAACCCAGCCCAATCAGCAGCCCGGCCACGATGCCCAGCAAGACCTGCGGATCCTCCCTGCCACCCGCAGTCCAGACACTCATGTCTCCCCGCCAGGTGGACCAGACGATCCCGGCCGAGGCCAACGCCAAGTACAGGATGAGGACGAGGGCCGACCGCGACCAACTTCGACTGGCATCGGGCATCGCCAGCACCATAGCAGCAAAGTGGGCTGGCTTCGCTTCATGCGAAAAGGGCATTGAATGCAACGCGCCTCGCGCACCGTTCCTCTATCCCATGTGCCCGAGATTTCATCGGTTTTTGTCGAGCTGTCAGAACACTCGAAATTCCAAGGTGGGCTTAGGGGTTTGTTGCCGATGGCGCGTCGCGCTCATGGTAGACGTGGGGTCGTCATGCCGCTCGCAGCGCTCCGGTCCAAGCGAAGCGTTCTGAAGCCTGCCACCGACGATTCGGTCGCGCGCGAGGTGGGCTTGCAAAAGCTCCTCTCTAGCCGGATCTGCGACCTGACCTTGAAGGTCGAGGACGTGCTCTTCGACTGCCTGGCCGAGGTGACCAGCGAGCTGCGCGCCAGGGGCATCACCTTCATTCCCGCCTACTACCTCGGCGACGATGACTTCTGGACCGCGGATCGCGCCAACAGCATCAACGTGCCCTGGTATCTGGCCAATGCCCTGCTCTGGCAGCTGGTCAACGACCACCTGATGGAATATTCGCGCGGCGAAGTGATGATGTATCTGCGTCACGAAACCGGGCACGCCATCAACTACGCCTTCGAACTGTGGAAACGCAGGGACTGGGCGCAAACCTTTGGCGAGTTCCGGCGTCCGTACCGGGATGTGTACAACCCGAATCCGTGGAGCCGCGACTACGTTCGCTATCTCCATCGCGCGGGTATGTACCACTACGCGCAGAAACACCCCGATGAGGATTTCGCCGAGACCTTCGCGGTATGGCTCGATCCTTCGTCGCGCTGGCGCCGTCGCTACAAGGATTGGCAGGTCGCATTGGCCAAGCTGGAATACCTCGACCGAATGGTGGATGTCGAAGGCGTGTGCCGAGGCACGCCGCCGAATCAGCGCCCAGGGAAACGGGTGGGCTACGAAACCATCAGGGAAACCGTTGCCGACTACCTGGACATCGCCCACGCCGTGGATCCCGACTTGGCGGAATACCGCCGCGACCTGCTCGAAATTTTCCCCCGGCGTCCGGAGCGGGCGCGGAGCAGCCAGAGCGCCCTGTCAGCCGCGCGATTCATCCAGCAAAATCAGCGCATGCTGGTCGACAAGATGGGCGGATGGATCGGAAGATCGGACCGCCGGGTGATCAGCCGTTTCCTGCGCCAACTGCAGGCGCTGTGCACCTACGAACACCTAGTGGTGCCGGAAAACCAGCGCAACGACAAGCTGGTCGACTTGACCATCGTGGCCACATGGCACGTGCTTGACGGTATTCACCGGTTGAGCGGCGAATAGTTCGCCGCCGATGGGGATGGAATCGGACTACGTCAGTCCAGGGTCAGACCGACCTGGATGATCTTGCGAAGGACGTCCGCCCCGATGCGCGGGGATTTCTTTTCCTCCTCGAAGATGATCTGGGCCAGGGTCTGCGCGGTGAGATCCGCGCTGGTGACATAGTCGGTGACTTGAACATCGTCACCCTTGCGGACGAAGCCTGCGACGTCAGCCAAGGTGACGTAGTGGCGTTCCGTGGTGTCGTAGAGTTTTCGGTTTGAGTATCGCTTGATGGTACGCATGGTCCCCAAAGAATGACACGTCTGGACGACTTGACAAGTCCATCGTTAGGAATGTCCAGACAAAGCGGCGAACGGTGGAAAAGCTAAATCGAATCGCCAGCGGTCGTCATCCAATTCTATGAACATCTTGGCTCGACGACACCTAACCATTCCTATATAGGACATAAGCAGTCCTGTTTCCGGAGCCGGCTCTCATGGCGCAAGCATCCATCGACCTTCAAGAACTCACCCAGCGCGAATACCCCTATGGCTTCACGACCGATCTCGAAGCCGATGCCGCGCCACGAGGACTCAATGAGGACGTCATCCGCCTCATCTCGGCAAAAAAGCAGGAACCCGCGTTTCTGCTTGATTGGCGGCTGCGCGCCTACCGCCACTGGCTGACCATGACCGAGCCGCTCTGGCAGAGCGTGCACTACGAACCCATCGACTACCAGAACATCGTCTACTATTCGGCGCCCAAGCCCAAGACGGCCGGTCCCAAGAGCCTGGACGATGTCGATCCGGACGTGCGGGCCATGTTCGACAAGCTGGGTATTTCCCTGAGCGAGCAAGAGCGGCTCTCGGGCGTAGCGCTCGACGCCGTGGTGGACAGCGTCTCGGTGGCCACCAGCTTCAAGGCCAAGTTGGGCGAACTCGGCATCATCTTCTGCTCGTTTTCCGAGGCGGCGCGCAACCACCCCGAGCTGGTGCGCAAATACCTCGGCTCGGTGGTTCCGCTTTCCGACAACTACTTCGCAGCTCTCAACTCGGCGGTCTTTTCAGACGGCAGTTTTTGCTACATCCCCAAGGGCGTGCGTTGCCCGATGGAGCTGTCGACCTATTTCCGCATCAACGCCGCGGACACCGGACAGTTCGAGCGCACGCTCATCATCGCCGAGCCCGAAAGCTACGTTAGCTACCTGGAAGGCTGCACGGCCCCCCGCCGCGACAACAACCAGCTGCACGCCGCGGTCGTCGAACTCGTGGCCCACGACAACGCCGAGATCAAGTACTCGACGGTGCAGAACTGGTATCCCGGCGACAAGGAGGGCAAGGGCGGCATCTACAACTTCGTCACCAAGCGGGGCAAGGCCGCGGGCAAGAACTCGAAGATCTCGTGGACCCAGGTCGAGACCGGCTCGGCCATCACCTGGAAATACCCCAGCGTGATGCTTATCGGCGACGGCTCGGTGGGCGAGTTCTACTCGGTCGCCGTGACCAACCACTTCCAGCAGGCCGACACCGGCACCAAGATGATCCACATCGGCAAGAACACCAAGAGCACCATCCTGTCCAAAGGCATCTCCGCCGGCCACGGGCAAAACACCTACCGCGGCCTGGTTCGCGTCACCGAGGGTGCCAAGGGCGCGCGCAACTACTCGCAGTGCGATTCGCTACTCATCGGCGACCAGTGCGGCGCCCACACCGTGCCCTACCTCGATGTCAGGAATACCTCGTCGCAGGTCGAGCACGAGGCCTCCACCTCGCGCATCAGCGAGGATCAGCTTTTCTACTGCCGGCAGCGCGGCCTCGGCACCGAGGACGCGGTCAACTTGATCGTCAATGGCTACTGCAAGGAGGTCTTCCGCCACCTGCCCATGGAGTTCGCGGTCGAAGCCCAGAAATTGCTCGGCGTGAGCCTAGAAGGGAGCGTTGGTTAGTCCCATGTCGATGCTATCGATCAAGAACCTGCACGTAGAGGCCGACGGCAAGCCGATCTTGCGCGGTCTCAATCTCGAGGTCGAGGCAGGCGAGGTCTGCGCCATCATGGGCCCCAACGGATCGGGCAAGAGCACGCTGGCCAACGTGCTGGCTGGCCGCGATGGCTACACCGTGACCGCGGGTGAAATCACCTACCAGGGCAAGGATCTGCGCGCGCTGCCGCCCGAAGAGCGCGCACGCGAGGGCATCTTCCTGGGTTTCCAGCACCCAGTGGAGATCCCGGGCGTGGCCAATACCTACTTTTTGCGCGCGGCCCTCAATGCCATCCACAAGCATCGCGGTGAGGATGAAATAGATGCCATGGATTTTCTGGTCATGGTCAAGGCAAAGGCCAAGAGCCTCGGACTCAATCCCGACCTTCTCGGGCGGCCCGTCAACGAGGGTTTCTCGGGCGGTGAGAAGAAGCGCAACGAGATCTTGCAGATGTCCGTGCTCGAACCGCGCCTGGCCGTACTCGACGAAACCGATTCGGGACTCGACATCGATGCCTTACGCGAGGTGGCCGGTGCCGTGCAGGCGCTTCGCCGTCCCGACCGCGCCATCGTGGTCATCACGCACCACCAGCGCCTGCTCGACTACCTGGTACCCGACCGGGTTCACGTGCTGTCCGCAGGCGTGATCGTCACCTCGGGTGACAGGACGCTGGCCATGGAACTCGAAAAGAACGGCTACGGCTGGGCAGCCGGCCGGTCCCAGGAACAAGTCGCATGAACGCTGCTATCTCGGCCACTGACCGGCACGCCTACGCAACTGGATTCGCGCAAGCGCTGGAACAAGATACCGGCCTGCCCGCCTGGCTGACCTCGGTGCGCCGGACGGCATTCGACGATTTCCTAGAACAGGGGTGGCCCACCACCAAACAGGAAGACTGGCGTTTCACCGACGTCACTCCGATCACACGGCTGCCCCTGTTGCCATCGCCCGCGGGCAAGCCGCACTTTTCGCCGGATCGCTTCGCAGCCGATCTGCTCGGCCTGGGCGGCGGCGATGCCCGGCGCTTGCTCTTCGTCGACGGACGGTATCACTCGGGTGCAGCCAAGGAACGGGCGCGGCCCGACGAGGTGCTCATGGCGCCGCTCTCTGGCGCGCTCGCCGAGGACACTGGAACCCTCGGCCGCGTCCTTGGCCACCATCTGCGCAGCCAGAACGCCTTCGTGGCCCTCAATACCGCGTTCATGACCGACGGCGCGTTCATCCGCATTCCCGCCGGTTTCACCTCCGATCTGCCGATCTACTTGGTCTTTCTCGCTGCCGCCGATGGCAGCGCCAGTTTTCCCCGCACCGTGGTGTGGGCGGGCGGAAACAGCCACGCCACCATCGTCGAAATCCATCTCGGCGCCGACCGCAGATCCACCCTGTCAAACGCGGTCACCGAAATCCTGCTAGAGCCCGGCGCGCGCATTGCCCATCATGGCATCCAGAAGACGTCGCCTGACGGCGCTCATGTCGGCCACCTGGCTGTCACCCAGAAAGCCGGCAGCGTTTTTTCCGGAAGCAATCTGGCCACGGGCGGGCGGCTGGTTCGCAACGACGTCCATGTCCTGCTGGCCGAGGGCGGATGCACCTGCAACCTGGATGGCCTGTACCTTGCCTCGGGTACAAGCCACATCGACAATCACACCACCATCGACCATCGCGCTCCCCGGTCGACCAGCCGCGAGGTCTACAAGGGCGTGGTGGGCGGCCGCGGCCGCGCGGTCTTCAACGGGCGCATCGTGGTTCGACCCGGCGCCCAGCAGACCGACGCACGCCAGACCAATCGCAACATCGTTCTTTCGGACGGCGCCGTGGTGCACAGCAAGCCGCACCTGGAGATCTTCGCCAACGACGTCAAGTGCTCGCACGGCGCCACCACGGGCCGGCTGAACCCGGACGCCCTCTTCTACCTGCGCTCGCGCGGCATCGGCGAGAAGGAAGCCCATCAGCTGCTCATCCGCGCCTTCATGCTGGAGGGACTCGACTGCATCGCCCAGACTGGGCTGCGCGCAGAGCTAGAAGGCGTGCTCGTGAAACACATCGAGGATCTCGCCAGCGCCGGAGGCTCCGCGTGATGGCGACCCAACACAGGGGCTCGTCCCTGTCGAGCAGCCTCGACGTAGAGCGCGTGCGGCGGGACTTTCCAGCGCTGGCACAGAAGATTCACGGACATCCGCTGGTGTACCTCGACAACGCCGCCACCACGCAGAAACCCAATGCGGTGCTGGACCGCATCCGCAGAAGCTACATCGAGGAATGCGCCAACATCCACCGCGGCGTGTACCAGCTGAGCGAGCGCGCGACCGCCGCGCACGAGGCGGCTCGCGAGAAAGTTCGCCACTTCCTCGGCGCTAAACAGACAAGCGAGATCGTGTTCGTTCGCGGGGCGACCGAGGCCATCAACCTGGTCGCGCAGAGCTACGGTCGCAGTCACATCGGCGAGGGAGACGAGATCCTCGTCACCGCCATGGAGCACCATTCGAACATCGTGCCGTGGCAGATGCTGTGCCACGAACGCGGCGCGATCTTGAAGGTCGCGCCCATGGATGACAATGGGGATCTGATCTTCCCCGAGTACGAGAAACTTCTCGGCCCGCGAACCAAGCTGGTCGCCTTTACCTACGTCTCGAACGCACTCGGCACAGTGAATCCCGCCAAGGCCATGATTGAGGCCGCCCACCGCCAGGGTGCCGTGGTCCTGGTCGATGCCGCGCAGGCCGTGCCCCATTGCGAACTCGACGTGCAGGATCTCGACTGCGATTTTCTGGTCTTCTCTGGCCACAAGATCTACGGACCCACAGGCATCGGCGTTCTCTTCGGTAAGCTGGACCTGCTTGAGGCCATGCCGCCCTGGCAAGGCGGCGGCGACATGATCATGTCGGTGACCTTCGAAAAGACCACGTACGCGCCGCCACCGGCCAAGTTCGAGGCCGGCACCCCTGACATCAGCGGCGCCATCGGCCTCGGCGCGGCCATCGACTATGTCCAATCGTTCGGCATACCCGCCATCGAGAGCTACGAGGCCGACCTGCTCCACTACGCCGAAACGGCCCTGGCCCAGCTTCCCGGCCTGCGCCTCATCGGCAAACCCAAGCACCGGGCTGGCGCCGTGTCGTTCATGCTCGGGGACATCCATCCCCACGACGTAGGCACGGTTCTGGATCGCTACGGGATCGCGATTCGCGCCGGACATCACTGCGCGCAACCCACCATGAAACGGATGGGCGTGCCCGGTACGGCGCGCGCCTCGTTCGCCTTCTACAACAAGACCGATGAAGTCGACACCTTGGTCTCCCGTCTCGCGGAGACCCAGAAAATGTTCCGACCATGACTGAACTCGACGACCTTTACCAAGAAGTGATCCTCGACCACGAGCGCAACCCGCGCAACTTCGCCAAGTTGCCCACGGCCAACCACCAGGCCGAGGGCGCCAATCCGCTGTGCGGCGATCACGTGACCGTGTACCTGGACGTCAAGGACGGCGTCATTCGCGACATCAGCTTTCAGGGCGAAGGCTGCGCCATTGCCAAAGCGTCGGCATCGATGATGACCTCGGTGGTGAAGGGAAAGTCGCTGGCGGAGGCCTCCGATACTTTCAAGCGCTTCCACCAGATGGTCACCGGCGGACAGGATCCGTGTTTCGATCTCGAAGCCCTAGGCAAGCTCGCCGCGTTTTCGGGCGTCAGCGCGTTCCCGGTTCGGGTCAAGTGTGCAAGCCTGGCTTGGCATACCTTGAACGCGGCCATGCGTGAATCCGCGCCCGCGCCCGCGATCGACGAGGCCAGCAAGAAGACGGAAAAGTGATGGCGGAAGCAACCAACCCACGCGCCCCGGATCCGCCCACGGGATCCTCATCACCAACCAGCGACTCCGGCACGGCCGAGCTGGAGCGGCTGGTGTGGCAAGAACTGCGCGAATGCTACGACCCGGAAATCCCCATCAACATCGTGGAGCTTGGTTTGATCTACGCCATGCGATCCGAACCTCTGCCAGAGGGCGGCCACCGGGTCGAGGTGCTTATGACCGTAACCTCGCCCGCCTGCGGGATGTCCGAAACCCTGCGCGCCGAAGCCGACGCTCGCATTCGCAAACTGCCAGGCGTCCGCCAGGTCGAGGTGGCGGTCACTTTCGACCCGCCATGGACCCCCGAGCGGATGACCGAAGATGCACGGTTGCTGCTTAATCTGTGATGGGAGAGGGCACGGAGGAAGAAGAGAGCACGGAGAAGGTGGTTCGGATCTTCTATGGTTGCCTTCTCGCAGCCACCATATAAAAAACGAGGCCATGACTCTGGTTCCTGCCGTTATCTTGGCCACCCTCACGACCGCACCCACGGACATGGCGGCATCGCCGCAGCCCGATCTCGTCCTCGCGCCTACCCCCGCCCCGCAACCGCAAGTCCATCGCTTCTGGGATTGGCAGAATGTGGCACTGTTTTCCGGCGTGGCCGCTGCCCGAACCTTCGATTTCCTTTCCACCTCCAAGTTCCGCGACAAGCACCTCAAGGAATGGCTCCTCGACGACAAAACGGTCGACAACCGGCCGCTCTTCGCAACCATCGAAGTCGCGGGCACGGCCCTTTCCATCGGCGCGTCCTACGCCCTCCACCGCACGGGCCACCACCGCCTCGAACGCTGGGTCTCCATCCTGCACATCGGGATCGCCACGGCCGGCGCCATCTGGAACCTCACCTTGCCTAACGGGCTGTGAGGCTACGGAACGCCTGGCCCGAACGCTGCGTCCACCAGACCGCCTGAGCAACCATAGACGGTCCACGAAGGCACTGCGCGGTCGGAGCGGCGCTGTAGCCCGCGAAGGTTACGGGAGTTGTGAGTAGGTCAACGGGTTCGGGAAGTTGCCGGTCATGAACAGAATCGAGTACACACCCAGCGATTCCTGGAAGTAGTGATCGTTCTGGATGGTAGTCGTGATTGCCTCTTCGATGGCTTCACGCCGGATATCAGGGGTGGTGGCTTTGCCGTCATCGAAAAGGCTGACGTAGCTCGACATGGCCATATTGACCGTGTACGAGTTGTGCCCGTTGGCTGGATCGCAGCCAGTGACGGTTCCCGACGGTCCCATGCTGTCGCAAATCGACGAGAACCGGTTGGCGTTGGTTTCGACCGGGTTTTTCTTGTAGAAGTTGTTGAAGTACTCCTGCGTGTTGTCGATCTTGGCTTGCATTTGCGACTTCGGCCCATAGTGAGACGATGAATTGGTCGCGTTCTCGGGCAACGAGGTATTGCTGCCGAACCACGCGCCGTCGATGCCCACGCGCCACAGGGAGCGCTCCCATTCGTAGGGCTGGCCGCCACCGACCGCGCTACAGGGTGCGGTCAGGTTGCCGCTGTCGCCAACCAGGCCTGGATTGAGGCCAGCTTGGTCGTAGCACTTTTCGAGCAAGTTGTAGACTGTCTGGGCGGTCTTGTACCAGAAGTCGTGATGAGATTGGCCGTTCGAGGCCGTCGTGCTGCTAGGCGGGTTGGCGGCCAAGAAATCCCCAAACACCCTGAAGTAGCCCGGTGGATAGTAGTCCATGAAGACTTCACTGTTGGTTCCCGGATCGTAGCCGCAGTTGTTGGCATCCTGGCAGTTCTTGTTCCAGCTATCGCCCTTGCTCGGGTAGTTCCCGTTGCTGTCGTACTTGGAGTTGACTTCACACTCCATCCGGACCAGCCAGTCAATGGCCGCATTGGTGTATTCCGGCCATTGCAAGGCCCCGTAAACTAGACCGATGCCGATGTCGACATCCCCGTCGAAAGCGCTGTCGTGGTTACCCGCGCCGGTGGAGAACGAGTCGAGCGGCTGGCAATCGGCGGTGGATTGCCACATCCAGCCCATGAGTCCACAGTATCTTTTCTCCGACCGATAGTGGCGAACGAAGTTCCACAGCTTGTCGAACAGATCCTTGTCCCCGATGGCGGCCGTGATGGCCATACCATAACCTTGGCCCTCGCTTACCGTTCCTGTGGGATTATCGCTCCAGACCATGGCAGTGCCCGTGCCGCACGCGTCGGCATCCGACTTGGTCCAATTCTGCTTCCAGAGGCTGTAGCGCTCCCACACGAAGGCGTTGAACAGATCCTGGACCGTGGCCGAGTCGGGATAGACATAGGCCAGCGACCCACCGTAGGGATACATGTACTTGGACTTCTTGTAAGGGAACCAGGCCCCATTGCCAAAGCCCACTGTCACCGGGGTGGCGGGCGGCTTGGGCGCGCACATGCTGTCATTCCACACGCCGGTGGCCGACCAGTCGCCATTGGTGCCATCCGGGTAGTAATCGAAAAACATGAAGTTCGGTGGATCCGTGGTACGCGGAATGTCCGGTTTACCGTAGTACCAGCGTATCCAGTAGTCCTTGGGCGTGCTCGGGAACGGCCGCGGCGCCACGGTGTTCCACTCCGGACTGTGGGTCTTGTCCACTGCGCGCCAGGTGGCATTCGCAGTGAAGGACGAATCGGGCACCGGGCACTCGAACCACGGCCGGTCCTGCTCACGCCAACAGATCACCTTGAGCGCGCTTGAGCTATTGACCTCCATCTCGATCCACTTGGGCATGAGATTGATGGCGGGGAACATGGTGAAGGTCTTCTGCCCGGCCCAAATGTAGCGGAAGTGGACGGTGTGGTAGCCGTTCGGCTGGGGCGGGGCGCACGGATCGACGGTCACGGTACCGCCCGTGCAGGCGGGTCCCGGGTTCGCGGTGTAGACGAAGTAGCTGTTGGTCTGTAGCGACCAGTCCATGCACACGGTGGCCGACGGGGGACTCTTGTTGTCCGGCGCTCCGGAATAGGCGATCCAGAACTCGTTGGTGGTGCCGCGCGCCGGAAGCTGGATGCCATTCGTGTAGAGATTCTTCGAGTCGTCGGGGTAGCGGAATACGACCGAAGGCGCGGTGCCAGTCGCCGGCCAATCGGCGTTGGGAATCATGACGTAGTACCAGGGGCAGGTACCGTCCTGGAACTCGAGCACGGCGGTCAGCTCGCACCCGCTCACGCCCGTGACCTTGAGGCTGCTCGGATATGGCGGCGGCGTGAAGCCGAGCTTGGTCGCTAGATCGACGGGACAGGCGGAGCCGGCGTAGGGGGTCAGTGGGTTCGTAGGATCGTTCCACGGCCAGCGGAAGTGGACCTTGGTGTAATTGGCGGGCGGGGTCTCATCCGGCGGCGTTCCGACCTTGCAGGCCAGAGAGGTCAACGTCTTCGTGTCGGAAGTAAGGTGGAACTTCCCGCTGCCGATGGGAACATTGGGATAAGCGGCGTAGTCGGTGGTCAGCGAGCTGCTCGATCCCTGGTATTCAATCCAGAACTCATTGCTCGTGTTCACCGAGGTGATGCTGATGGGCCCCGAGGGGTTGCCCGCTGGGCACATATCGGCGCCGAGGGCCTGGACCTCGATGGTGGTCGTGGTCTTCGGAAGGCACACCGAATAGTAGGTGCAAGGGGGATTGCCGTTGATGTCGGTGGAGCCATCCAGTCGAGCGCCGTACTTCAAGTAGCCATTCGTATCGATGACCACAACTTCGATCGGCGGTGCCGACAGGGTGTTCATCGTCGGAGTCACGCCCGAGGACCACAGGTCGCGCACGTGCACGCGCACCTGGCCCGTGGGACACACCAGGGTTTCGACAGGCGGTGGCGGCGGGGGAAGATCGGCCGGCTTGATGGCATCGGGGGGAACCACGATGGCGGCATCCGTGCCAGGAAGCGGTGGGGGTACATCGGGCAGGACGGCTGCATCAGGTTGGTCGCCGAGCGTGACCGTGCCGCCGAAGATGGTGGTGAGTCCAGCATCGGGAGGAGGGGCCGGAGGCGGCGGCGGAACGACAGGCGGATCGATGATCACGACCGTGGGTTCCTTCGACTCCATCAAGAGGTGCGAATTGCAGCTCCCGAGCGCACCGACCAAGGTCATGACGACCAAGGCAACGCGCAAGTACTTCCAGTTGTTTTGCTTCATGGGACGGGTCCAGCACGAGAAACGCTAGGGCGAAGGCGAGGGAACGAGGCATAAGGAATTGAGGGATGCTATCACACGGTCGGGTGACCAACGAGCGGCGAACAAAGCGTGCGGCGTTGTCACGCTAGATACTACTTACATTACGATGGTCTCGGATCTAGTCGAGATCAACTAGCAGCGTACCCGCGCCTGGTAAGGCCCCCGTGCTGGGTGAGACGGGTCACGATTTTTGCCGCGCATCACACTCGTTGCCCCGCTCGAAGAAGTCGACTTGCTGCATGCGCAACCAAAACTTCGCTCAGCACTTTTTTTGATGAACGATGCGCGTCTGGGGCACTTACTCCTTTCCATCTCGCAACAGTCGACTTGCTGCGGGCACAGCCGGACTTCGTTCCGCCTTTTTTTGACGAAGCGTGAACGCCTCCGGCACTCACTGGCTAAGCGGAAGGCAAATCACCTGGCCATCCTTGGCCCGATTGATCTGCCTTCAAGCTCGGAAGTTTCGCACAAGATCCAACACAAAGCGGGGAGACTCCAAAATGAAAACGAGGCATCTGTTGTCGATTTTCGCTGTGGGCGGGCTGTTTGTGTCCCTCGGGACTGCCGGCTGTTCGTCAAGCAGCGGTGGGCTTACTACTGGCACCGGCGGTGCCAAGAGCACGGGTGGAGGATTTGGCAGTGGGGGACTGGGGATCACCGGCGGAGCGGTGGTCTACGGCGGATCCATAGGCCTGGGCGGCGCACCAGGAACGGGCGGCGCCACGAATCGAGATGCCGGCGTCGCCTGCGGAGCCATCGGCGAGGCCTGCTGCACAGGTCGCACATGCACCGCGGCTGGAGCAACTTGCACTGGCGCTGGCGCTGGCGCCACCTGCACGGCCGGCACAACCTCTGATACCGCCACGGCCTGCGGCGGCATGGGCGAGGCTTGCTGCGCGGGCGGAACCTGCACTGCGGCCGGAGCAACCTGTGCGGGCGCTCCCGGAGCCAGAACTTGCCAGGCTGGAGCGACGGGTGACACCGCCACGGCCTGCGGCGCCGTTGGTGAAGCTTGCTGCGCCGGCGGGACCTGCACTGCGGCTGGAGCAACCTGTGCGGGCGCTCCCGGAGCCAGAACTTGCCAGGCTGGAACGACGGGTGACACCGCCACGGCCTGCGGCGCCGTCGGTGAAGCTTGCTGCGCGGGCGGAACCTGCACTGCGGCTGGAGCAACCTGTGCGGGCGCTCCCGGCGCCAGAACCTGCCAGGCTGGAGCGACGGGTGACGCCGGTGCCTGCGGAGCTGTTGGCGAGGCTTGCTGCGCCGGCCGCACCTGCACCGCCGCTGGCGCTACCTGCACGGGCGCAGGCGCAGCAGCTACCTGCCGGGCCGGAGGGACGATCGACGGTGGTGGCGCTTGCGGGGCTGTTGGCGAGGCTTGCTGTACGGGCCGCACCTGCACCGCGGCCGGAGCAACCTGCACGGGCTTCGGCGCCGCCGCAACCTGCACGGCCGGAGTGGCAATCGACGGCGGTGGCGCCTGTGGTGCCGTCGGCGAGGCTTGCTGCGCGGGCCGCACCTGCACCGCCGCTGGAGCAACTTGCATGGGCGCAGGCGCGGCAGCTACCTGCCGGGCCGGTGCGGCAGTCGACGGCGGTGGCGCCTGTGGTGCCGTTGGCGAGGCTTGCTGCGCGGGACGCACCTGCACCGCGGCTGGAGCAACCTGTACGGGCCTCGGCGCGGCCGCAACCTGCACGGTCGCGGCTGCCTGTGGTGCCGTTGGCGAGGCTTGCTGCGCGGGCCGCACCTGCACCGCGGCTGGAGCAACCTGTACGGGCTTCGGCGCTGGCGCAACTTGCACGGCCGGAGGAACGACCGACGCCGCGGCCTGCGGAGCCATCGGCGAGGCTTGCTGCCCGGGTCGCACCTGCACCGCGACCGGAGCGGTCTGTGTCGGCGCGGCTGGAGCCAGAACCTGCCAGGCAGGAGGAATGGACGCGGGCTAACTGACCTTCGCACCATCCAAAGAAAAAGACCGGGCAGCCACAAGCTGTCCGGTCTTTCCTTTGATGCGCTGGAGGAGTGTTTCAGACACCCAGCAGAACGCTGAGCTTTCTCACTCCCGCGCTCGATCGACTATAGAGGAGGCAGGCCAAACGTGGAGGTCTGAAGAACGGCAACCGACGAATTGATTCCGCCGTCCAGCAACGACAAGTTCGTAAAGAAGAGTTGAGTGCCCCAGAAGATGGGCGACGCCGTGGTGTCCATCGGGAGGCTCGAGTTCGAGTACCGAGCAGTCAGCTGCGCGGATGGCGAAATGACCTGAATTTCGTTGGCGGCGTTAGCCGCGACGTAGAGATTGCCAAAGAGATCGAAGGTGATGCCATCCGCACCCTTCAAGGCAGTTCCCGTGGCCCCATCGATGGCCACGCCATCGGCGAAGATCTCCGCCGCGCCCGCGGTCCAATTCGGGCCCACCTTGATGCGCACGATGCGGCGATTGATGGTGTTGGAGACATACAAGTGCTGGAAGAACAGATCGAAGGCGATGCCATTGGCACCGATCGGCAAGCCGGGGTTGGTTGAGGTGCCGGCCAACAGTGAATCCGCGGACCACACCGTCTTGTTCGAGCCGTCCTGGCGCATGCGCGTGATCGTTCCGTGGAAGGAGTCCGATATGTACAAATTACCTGCCAGATCTTCCGCGATGCCGTTCGGGAAGGCGAAACCATTCGCAATCGTGGTGACGGCTCCACTTTCCATGTCGACCGAGAGCACGCGACCTTGGTTTGCCGTGTGATTGGCGAGCGAGTTCGCGAAGTCGAGCGCAATGATCGTGTGCGGGGCTTCGAAGTGCACGCCAAGCAGCGGTGCAATGGCGCCCGGGCCCGCGGAGATTGGAACGGACTTCACAAAAACACCGTTGTGGTCGAACTTGCAAATGTGAGTGACGGGCGCGAGGGCGGCCGAGCCGGTATAGATATTCCCCTGGAAATCCAGGGTAATTCCTTCGGGGTTAATACAATCGGTGGCAGCTAGGTTGCCGGTAACGGGGGAGATGGTTCCTACGGGAGGTGACGCTTCGGCCGGCAGCGTGACCATCGTCGCAGCAGCGGCCAAACACAGGTGCGTCCAGGATGCTTTTCTCATGTGGTTTCTCCTTGAGTGAGAGGTTGCGGCGGTAAGCTCCCACGGGACCGCGTTGCAATCAATCAACTTGTGTGTGACGGTGTGCACGGTTGTTGGACCACGCCCGCGCCATCGACCGCTCTACTCCCAGCGCCCCGCCTACTCGAGCGCCCGATCGATATGCTTTAGGGCATCGTCGCGCAGCCCGAAATTGGCGCGAACTTGCCTGACGTCCACGATGGTCTTCACCGACAGCGGTAGTTCGACGGGATGGCTTTCCACCTGCCAGTCGTTTTCCGACAAGTCGAAGATGAGGTTCGCTGCCTGCAAGCCCAGCGCTTCGTGATCGGGCACGACGGCCAAGGTTCCAAGCGATGAATTCGGGTCGACAAGATTGGCCACGCCCACGATGAGCGGCAGTTTGGTGTCGCTGAGTTCAGAGCGCCAGGTGTCGTCGACGAACTCCTCGTCGCGCACGAGACCGTTGTCATTGAGCATCCAGATAGCGTCGACCTTGCCGCCGGCTCTGTCAGCGTCGGCCAGGTCGTGCAGAACGTCGCGCAGTCCGTCCGAGGACACGTCGTTGGGTACCGCGACGGCGACGATCTCCACGTGCTCCTTGGCGGCCAGGGACTTTTGGTGCTCCACGAACTTACGGAAGGCGGGGCGGTAGATGACCCCGACACGACTGATTGGCGCATTGATGACCGAGCGAAGGTTGACGAAGGCGGTGACGCCGGGAACTTCATAGGCGATGCCAGTCGCCCGTTTGAGATGGGTCTGCACGTCTTCCACGAATGAAGCCATCAAGAGGACAGCGGGCGGCGTGATGGGATGGGCGATCTGATACTGGCGATAGAGGCTCATCGTCGCGTTGTTCATGAGCACCACGCAGACCGGGTTCGCGGCTTGGATGGCGGTGGCGAGATCCTCGACCTTGGTTTCCGGCCCGACGGCGAGGGTGTGGATGTTGAAGTTCTTCTGGACCTCCGACACGAGGCTCTTGCGAACTTCGGCGAAGTTGATGGAAGTCGGCATGGCGATGAGAAGGTACGGAGCGCCGGGCCGCGCTGGCGGGTCGAGGATGGCTTGGGTCTGCACGCGGTCGCCCTGGTCGATACCCGTCGTCGCGCAATCCGCGAGACACAGGAGCAGGGCCGACAGCGCGGCCAATCGCCAGGTCATGATCTTGCCGCCAGTCATGGGACGCTCCATGCGTCGATGCCCAACAGACGCTTGGTGGGTGCATCGAGTTTTTGAAAGGATTTTACGACGACATCGCGAACCGACGGATTCAGAACTGCGACCGCGGACAGCCCCACCGGAGTGCTCGTCAGCTCCCGCGTCTTGATGGCCAAGCGGGTGCGCTCAAGCAGCCGGTTCGACATCGAGCTGGGCAAAACAACTCCGTCGGCCGCGGAAAACTCGAGCAGGGGCAGAAGGTCTTCGATCTTCGCCACGCGCTTGACCTTCAGGTCCTTCTCCTTGAGCAAGCTATTGAGAAAAGTCTGCGTGCCATCACGGCCAAGCAGATCGACAACCCCGATGGTCTGGCCAGCCAAGGATCCCTCCAGGGGCTGGTTCACCGAGGCAAGCACGTAGGACTCGCTGCTCTTGCCGCCGCGCTGGCCCTGCAGCGATGGTGTCTTACCCTGCTGGACCAAGACCGGCGTGATGCTCAAAATGGCGTCCGGGTGACCGCTCGACAGGCCTTCCTCGAAATCGCGATAGCGGCCAAACACGGTGATGGTCAGGTCGGGCAATTGCTCCTGCAGGATCTTTTCGACGACGCTGGACTTGGCGTCGAGTTGAAGAAACACGTTGACCACCGGCTTGTTGCCTTGGGCCATGACCAATGGCGATGGCTGGTAGGCCTGCACAAGCCCCACACCGAGCAGGAGCCACGCGAGGGAGCGAGACACGCGTCGAGTTTGGCTAGCAAGATTGATCATTGGGTGAAAACGTCTTGTTGACCCTAGGCCGCGTCTTCCCGGGCTTCCACGCCGAAGCGTGGCCCCACGTCGGGCAACGGAAAGGTGAAGCGAAAGCAGGTTCCTTGCTGCGGTTTGCTGACGACGGAAATGTAGCCACCTAGGTCATCCAGCTGCTGGCGGACCGCCGAAAGTCCAATGCCACGACCGGAAATCGTGGTGACCTCGGCGCTGGTGCTAACACCGGATGCAAACATGGCGCGCACCAAGTCCTCCTCGGTGGCGCTGGGCAAACCCCGTTTGACGGCCGCGTTCTTCACCGCCTCCCAGTGGACGCCTCGGCCGTCGTCTTCGACTTCGACCACCAGCTTGCGCTGGATGACCGCGGTCGAAAAGCGCAGCTTGGGTCGCCCCGCCTTGCCCGCCTGCTCACGTTCGGCCGGCGTATCGAGTCCGTGATCGACCGCATTGCGGACCACGTGAACAAGATCGGTCCAAAAGCCGGCCCAGGCCTTGGGCGCCAGACGCACGCCATGCGCTTGGATTTCCACCTCGATCTCGCCCTTTCCGAGCCGGCCGGCGAGCGCGGCGGCGTAGCGACCCAAGCGCCCAAGCGGCAGCTCGGCTGCTTCCAGCCACCAGGAGGCCAAGCGATCCAGAACATGGGAAGTCGACGCACCCGCCCGGATCTCCTGCTCGAGTTTCTCGAGTTCCTTGGTGCTGAGTTCGAGCACATCGCGGCCCTTGTCACCGAGGAAGGACTTCAGCGCCTCGTTCAATGTCCGCCAACGCGATTCAAGGGAGGCGAGGGCTTCGGCCGGAAGCGCCGACAACCGCTCGGCCAACTCATCCTCGGCTTGGTGGCACTGGCTAGCGACGATAGAGAATCCCATCAGCCCGGCGTTGCCTTTCAAGGTGTGCAGAATGCGCTTCTGCAGTGGCACATCCGCGGTGTGGACCTGGTTGAACAATTCATTGGCCTCGTCGATAGACGCAAGGAATCCAGTGCGATCCTTGGTCAGGGCCTCAAACATCGCAAGGATTTCCTTGCGCTCTGCTTCCTGCCGGGCGTGTAGCAATTCCGCCGTCACGTCGTTGATGACGATGAGCAAGCCATTGACCTGGTCATTCTTCGTGATGGCGAAGTAGGAACAACGGAACTCTCGGCCCTCGTGGTGCAGCCGGGCCGGCATCTGCTCAAGGCACAGTTCGCGCGGAAGGAAGTCGTCGATCAATGCCTCATAGCCCATGCCGAAACTGGCGGCATACATCGCATCGACCTTGCCGATGTAGTCGATGAACTTGGTTTCGCCTTCATACGAACCAAACCATTTGTCCACGATAGCCGAGCGCTCCTGCGCTAGCTGCCCCGACAGCGACACCGTGAGGAATCCCTGATTGACGTTGTCGAGCACCAAACGCATGTCGCGATTGCGCTCGGCCAGCTCGCGCGTGCGTTCCTGCACCTTGATTTCCAGGGTGCGGTTCATATTCTCCAGCCGTTCGTAGGAATCCTTCAGTTCGGCTGCCATGTTATTAAAGGCGCCGCCAAGGATTTCCAACTCGTCGCCACTGGCGATATTGACGCGAATATCGCGCTGGCCGGAGGCCAGTTTGTTCACCGCTAGGGTCAGATCGGTCACGGGCTGAGTGATGCGCGCGGCGGACTGTTTGCTTCGCAGCGCTCCCATCACGATCGTCACCGTGCCGAGCAAGAGCAAGAGCCCGACCGTGAGCACGAGGGTGCTCCGCGAGTCGCTACGTGCTTCGTTCAAGGCCTGCTGCAAAGGCGTATCCGAGAGGCCGTAGAAAAGCCTGCCGAGCGCGGCTCCGCTGTCGTCCACCACGGTGATGGAGAATTCAAAGACATCTTGCCCCAGCGCCCGCCGGTAGCGGACCTCAGATCCCGGTCCGTGCGCGGTCCTCGTGTTGACGTCAAGTTGCTTCCAATCGTCGGGTTTCTTGGCCACGCCTTGCCGGGTCGCGAAGCCCCAGGCCTTTTGCTCCGGATCGAGAAAGAGGCCATAGACCAATTGCTCGTCCTTCTCCAGCGTGCGTTCAACCAAACGCGCGACGTCGCCAAACGCGTTGTCCATGACAAGGTCGCGCAAGCCCAAGGCCTGATTGGTCACCAGCCCAATGCCCTTATGCTCGATGCTGGCGCGCAGATGTTCCTCGATGGTCTTCAGCGTCTTCTTCGAGGCCAGGTAGTTCATCCCAGCCACCACCAACAGCGTCGCCGTCGAGACGAAGATCAGGGTGGCGATCATCGTCCGGACCAGCTTCGCTCGCAAGCTCACTCGCATGGGAATTCTCACGGGAAGACAGCGGCAGAGCGCTCGGAAATCTTAAATGCGCGGGTGTGCTCGACCGCAAACCCTCAGGGAGGGTGCGGCGAGATCACGAAACCCATGCTGATTCCTAAAGCCCGACCTCGCTCCCGCCGACCAGTGTGTACAAGGGATTCCATGCCTAGCAGTTCCAACGAAGAACGATTGGCTGAGCTATTCTCTCAGTGCGCAACCGAAATGCTCGTGGATTTGGGCGTTCAGACCACCACGCTCGCAGGGGAGCGCCAGCCGCGGCCAAAAGCCGAGAGCATCGCGGCCTTTGTCTCGTTCGGCAACGCGGACCTCCACGGATCTCTCACGTTGTTGGCGCCAAGCAAGTTGTTCTCTCTCCTACATCCCGTGGCCCCGACCTCGCCCCCATCCGACTTGGTCGACTGGGCGTGCGAAATGGTGAATCAAGCGGTCGGACGCTTTCGCAACCGGCTGGCCTCGTACGCAGTCAAAATGGTCTTTGGCGTTCCACACAGCGTCCTCGCTGAAGGACCGCGGCTCCCCACCGGCCATGAGCCCTATCGGTCGCTCATTTCGTTTGCCGTGGATGACATGATCTTGGACTTTTGGCTTGAGCTCGAAACCGAGCCCGAATTTTGGCTCGCGGACAGCCCCATGGAGGAAATCGAAAAGGCACTCAAGGAAGGCACGCTGGTTCTTTTCTGATGACCGCGCGCAATCGCATGACAAGGAAGACCTCGCTCATCGTTCTTTCGCCGGTCTGGTTCGTGACCGGCGGATTGAGCCATGCCTTCGCCGAGGTGCTGCCCGATGCCGGCTCTGACGACGCCATGTCGCCTGACGCGACGCCATCGCCCCCGCCAACAGCCGAGGCTCCACCGCCGAACGAGCCGCCGCCATCGACCGAGAAGTCATCGGCAACCGTGCCTCCGTCGATCGCTCCGGCCATGGACGACATGCCCGTGGACACCATGATCCAGCCATCGAGCGACGTCCTGATGTCCAAGGACACGAACTATCAGGGTCCAGAGCAACTGAGCCTGGAAGCGCTGTTCAATATCGATATCTCGGTGGCTTCCAAGAGCCTGATGAAGCAAAGCGAGGCGCCGTCCATCGTAACCGTCATTACTCGCCCGATGATCCAGGCGCTTGGCAGCCGCAGCGTAGCCGAGGCCCTGCGCGACGTCCCCGGCTTCTACATGATCGACGACGGAGTCACGTCGAACATTGCCGTGCGCGGGGTGAATGCCGGGCCCAATTCGTGGAGCCGAATTATCAAAGTCATGATCGACGGACACCCCGTCACCGACTACAGCACGGGCGGTACCTTTCTTGGGCCAGAATTGATTCCGATCGAGGCGGTTGAGTCCATCGAAGTCATCCGCGGCGCGGGTTCGGCACTCTATGGCGCCAATGCCTTCCTGGGCGTCGTCAACATCGTAACCAAGAAACCAAAGGAAAAGGGCGCCTATCTGGAAGGCGGCGCCGAGGCCGGAACACTCCGCACGAATGTGGGCGGCAGCGGGCATCTTTTGGGAAGCGTGACCGTCGGCGACAAACGCCACCCGTCCTATCTCCTGGTTTCGGTTCGGAATGACCAGTGGGGCAGATCCGGGTTGCAGGTTCCAAGTGGGTCGCCCAAGCAGCAAGACTACGCAGGACAGTCCAGCCAAGGCGACGTAACCCGGCCAACCAGTGTCTTCGCCAAGGGGGTTTTCGATCTTGGAGGTCTTGGTGAACTGGTGACCCAATATCATTTGCAGCGCTTGGACGCGATGGCCGAGTTTTCCGACCTCAGCATCCTGAGCCATGACAACCACGTTGTACGATCCAACAACATCGCCGGCGCCGACCACAACCTCCACTTTCTCCACGATGCGCTCCTCCTCCACACCTATGGAACCTACACCCTCACGCAAGATCTCCCGGACCAAACGCTCGACACGGGCGATCCCCTGTACACCTATAAGCGCGAGCGACTGGACCGTACCTACCAAGTGGGAAGCGAATTGTCCTACCGCTACAGACGCCATTCCGCCCTCTTGGGTGCCGAATACATGTCTACCGTGGACAATGGCGACACTGTGTACCGGGTCGTGCGCCAGACAGCGACTGCGCAGAACGGTGGTAGTCAGTTTCTGTTTACTCCCGGTCAGGTGATGCATTTTGGCAACAAGGGGGTCTTCGCCCAGGGCATCTGGTATCCTCACAAGAAGGTGGGACTCACTCTTGGTGGCCGCTACGACTGGAACGACCGATTCGGCAACTCACTCAACGGGCGCGGCGCACTTGTGATCCAGTGGCTGAAAGGCCTCTATACGAAGGCATTGTTCGGCACTTCCTTCGTACCGCCGACGCCGACGCAACTGTATGCCGTTCCGTTGCGTTTCGATGGTGGTGTTTTGGGGAATGACAGGCTCAAGAATCAGAAGGCGTATACCGCCGAGTTGCAGGTCGGTTACAAGGCCAAAGAATTCCTGGATGTGGCGGTCAACGGATTCTACACCGTCATTGACCAGCGCATCGAGTTCGAGCAGCTCGGCAATCAGATGGAGGCCATGAATCTGACCCCGAGCCGCTCCAAAGGTGTCGAGATTTCGGCCTATCTGAATCGCAAGCCGGTGTTTGCCCGTTTGTCGGGTTCGTACGAAAGTTCGACTGCGGACGTGCCTAGTCCAACGCCGTTGTGGTGGAACCGCCTTTATGCCGCCAACGGTCCCGGTGGAAATCAACTGTTGGGTTTTCCCCAACTGATGGCCAACGCAACGTTTGGCGTGACCTTGCCGCGCTACCATGTCGAGACAGCGCTCAGTGCGCGAGCTGTTAGCTCGCGCAAGACGTCGGCGGCCAACAGTTACATGGGGAGGAAGACTTATCTACTCGACTCCTACTATCTCCTTGATTTCAACGTGTCGACCCTTGAGACGAGGCTCATTGGGAAACGCCTTACCAAGTGTTCGCTGCACGTTAACAATATCCTCAACCGGAAGTACGCCGAGCCTGGATATCTGGGCGTAGACATTCCGTCAGTCGGGGTTGGAGTCTTTCTAAATATTACGCAGGAGTTGGAAGCGCCAAAGAACAATTAGAGGAACTATTGGCAGCGGGCGATGTTTGTCAATGATTGAAGGGAAAGGGATATCGGACATGAAGAGATTGAGTGTAAGGGGAAGACTGAGTTTGTTGTTGAGTGTTCTTGCGGCGGTGGTTTCGGGCTCCTGCGGAAGCAACACGAGCAGCGGAACCGTGACCGGGCCTACGACGGTCCTATTCTCGCTACCGGCCACCGGGTCGCTGGCGGATCAGGCCATCGTGTGGGAAGCGGCCGCCCAACTGGCTCAGACCGAGATCAACACCGCGGGCGGTTTGATGGGACGCCAACTGGCGTTGGATTTCCAGGACTCGCAAATGACTCCGGCCACTGCCGTAGCGATTGCCCAGACCTACTTGGACAACGCGCACGCGTCGGTCTATCTGACGGCCGATGGGACCGCGGCCGCGGATGCCGTCCTGCTGGCGACTCTTCCCAAGCCAGTGATTACACTGGCCTCGACCGCCGGTGGCGTCCAGTTGGTCACCGACGACACCACGGATTCCTGGTTCCGCACGACCGACTCGGTGACCTTGGAGGGCAATGCGATTGCCCAGGCTGCCTTCGATAGCGGAGCCAGGACTATGGCGATTCTCGTGGGTCAGAATCCCTACACCCTCGGTTGTGCCACCGCGGCCGCGGCGTATTTTCAACAAATTGGAGGCACCGTCACCGCGACCGTCCAGTTTCCTTACGCCCCCAACCCGACCTACGACTATGCAGGAGACTTGGCCAAGGCCAGCACCGGTGCTCCCGATGCCATCTATCTCGCGCCTCACCCCGCCGTTGGCATTTCTTTCCTGAAGGCCTGGACAGCAACTGGCACTGGAAAGTTCGCAGGCCAGTGGTACCTGAATGAAGATCTCGCGACGCCCGCGATACCAACCAACGTGGGTGTGGCGGCGGTCGAGGGCATCCGCGGCGTCAAACCGGCTGGAAACGCGGCTGCCTACGCCACCATGCTCGCGGCCTTTACCGCAGCCTATGGCACCACTGCGGGAGATCCGAAGATTCCGCGCGTGGCCGAAACCTACGATGCCGTTTATCTGATGGCACTCGCCATGGCACAAGCGGGTACCACTACGGACGTCGACGCCATCCGCACGGCGCTGCGAGCGGTTGCGAATCCGCCTGGGACCGTGGTCGGCCCAGGTCAGTTCGCCCAGGCCATTGCGCTTATCCAGGCAGGCCAGGATATCAACTATGAAGGCGCCAGCGGCTCCTGCGACCTTGATGCCAATGGCGACGTCGATCCGGCGATGGCCGAATGGCAGCTTGAGAGCGGGCAGTTCACCATCCTGCAAACCTTTAGTCCATAGCCCAGAGATCGTGTGGCTTCCGCCACTCCGAATGTCATGACCAGTGGTCTCCCCATTCTCCTTATCGATCCCGACGATCGCGAGCGTGCCCTGCTGGTGGAGCGACTATCCATGCAGGCGTACAAGGTCATGGCATTCGCCGGCCCCATCGATGGGGCACACGCGGCGCTCAATAGTCCACCGTCAGCGGTGATTGCGGATCTATGGATGGAAGGGATCTCGGGCGTACAGCTGACTCGACTACTGGGCGCCGAGGCCGCCACCGAACGCGTTCCGGTGATCCTTCGTGGGCCGGACAATCCGCGCAATCGTTTCTGGTCCGAACGCGCGGGCGCGGCGGCCTACGTGGTCAAGGGGCAGATGCGCAACTTGGTCCTGGCCCTCACCAAGTGCATCACCCCAGTCGAGGACGACGCCTTCTTCACGCAATTGCAGGGCGCCGAATCCGACATTCGCGATCGCATCGCGGCCCATCTCGATGCCGCTCTTTTCGAGTCCGTGCTGTCGTCCGAGGTCCGTGCCCTGTCGACGTGTGGTGAATTCAGCCATCTGTTCGACACTTTGGTTCAATTCGTTTCTCAGGTAATGTCGTATCGCTGGCTGGCACTGGCCGTGGGCACGCCCGTGCACGTGGGACTGCATTGTCATCCGGCGCTTGGCGAAGAATGCGAAGCCGAAGCACGGCAGGTTCTGGAAATTCCTGCTGGCTGCGATGTCCTTCGCATCGAGGACGAAGACGCGGTTTCGAATGCCAGCTCGTTTCCACCCACCCTTCGCACCATCCACTTCGGCGCAACCCCTATCGCTCGCATCGCGCTTCGCGAGAATGACCAAGGCAGCCCCCAGGACCTGCGCACGATCGATATCGTCGCGCGCGAGCTTGGCGGGCCCTTGCGAATCACCTCCTTGGTTGAAGAGGCGCAGCACGCGGCCACCACGGATCCCCTGACGGGCCTCATGAATCGGCGAGCATTCTTGGCCGCTCTCGAACTCGAACGCGCGCGTAGCTTGCGCCATGCCTATGCCCTGTCGCTGCTGCTGCTTGACGTCGACCATTTCAAGTCCATCAACGACAAGCGCGGCCACGCCGGCGGCGACTGCGTGCTTTCGTGGCTGGCTCGGCTGCTGCTGCAGCAAGCGCGCAAGGTGGACATCGTGGGCCGCTGGGGTGGCGAGGAGTTCGTCGTGGCCCTGTCCGGCGCCAGTGAGGCCGGGGCCGAGCTGGCCGCCGAACGGATCCGAGACGCCGTGCAGGCGATGGTCGTGAAGGACGAAGACAGTCAAGAGATCCACGTCACGATTTCGATTGGAGCATGCTGCCTGGTCGCGGGGGAAACCGCGGAGCAGTTGATCGACCGAGCGGATCAGGCCATGTACCGAGCCAAGGCATGTGGCAGAAACCGGGTTGTGGTCGGGGCTCGTCCCCGGCCTGGAGAGGCCCTGCGCAAGACCCTGACCCTGCATATCCCCCAAGAGGTCGAAAAGCCAAGATAGGAAACTACAGATCCGTAGGCAATACGCCGAGATCTCAGAGCGAGAGTTCACCATGCCCGGAAAATCTACGGAAGAACGCCTCAACGAAATCCTTGCCGTCTGTCTGACCGAGCTCGTGCGCGACCTAGGTGTCAAGCCGTCTTGGTTGTTCGGGAGGCCGCCGGAGAATGCGCGGGGTGACATCCTTGCCGCGTTCGTCGGATTCGGAAGTGACGATGTGCGCGGCTCATTTACCTTGCTGGGCCAACCGCGCGTATTCGCGCGACTGCACCCCATCCCCGCGCAAGGCAACAAACGCGACCTGGCGGATTGGGCGCGCGAATTGGCCAATCAGGCCGTCGGGCGCTTCAAGAATCGCGTTCTCCGCTACGGACTTGCCATCGCGATCAGCTCGCCGCAAAGCATGGTCGCGGAACAAGTGCGGATGAAGAAGACGCAGAAGGACCTGCGAACGCCTCTCATCATCGAGATCGAAGACATGACTCTTGAATCCTGGCTGGAACTCGACGTCCGAGCGGGCTTCACGCTCGCCGACAAGCCGGGCTCCCCATTCGAGGATGTGCTCAGCGAAGGCAGCGTCGTACTTTTCTAGGAGCGGCGAATCCACCATGAAATCAAGCGTTCTTATCATTGACGACTCCCTCACGGTTCGCCAGCAAGTGACGGCCATTCTGACCGTGATCGGCTACGAAGTGGTCGAGGCTTGTGATGGGCTGGCGGGACTTGAAATGGCGCGCGCACACCCCGGAATCTCGATGATTCTGTGCGATGTGAACATGCCGCGCATGGATGGCATCGAATTTCTCGAAAAGTTCAAGGCAGAGAATCGCGCACCCTCCGTCCCCGTCGTGATGCTGACCACGAATGGCACGCCGGATCTCATCGCACGCGCCAAGCGCGCGGGAGCGCGCGGATGGATCGTCAAACCCTTCCAAGCCGAGCTCCTCATCGGAGCGGTTCGTCGCATCGTCGGCGACGCCGCCCGAAATAACGCCGCCCAAAACGACGCCTCTTAACACTACTGATTCAAATTCGGACCGAGCCGGCGCGTCGCGAGGGCAAGGGCCGCAACGAATGACGAGGGCGAATACTTGACGTATTCAACCGAGGAGTGAGGCAGCGGGCGAGAACCGCAGCAGCGACGGCGACGGGAGGATTTGAATCAGTAGTGTCAATCAGCGCACGTAGGCTGGTCCCTGGCCGTTGCGCAGGAGATTGCCCCGCCCGGTCGGCCACGGCAGGCACTTTCCACCCGAGCCGGGAACCGTGTACACGTCGACGCCGTGGTCGAACGTGAGCAGCACGATCTCGAGGTTGCCGTCGCCGTCGATATCGGCCACGGAAGGGGCCGCTGGAACGCCGATGCCGTTGCCCCCGCCCGTGCCCTGGTTTTCGAGCGTGATGTCGTAGAGTTCTTGTCCGGTGTTGTCGAGCACGATCAGCCGCCCGCCGTTCGTTTGCAGGGAGTACGTACCGAATACGATCTCGGGCACGCCATCGCGGTTCAGGTCGACGACCGCGGGCTCCGAGGCGAACGTCTTGGGCGCGCCCTTGGCATAGTCATAGCGCCACAAGAGCTGCGCATCGGGGCCGATGGCGTAGATGGCACCGTCGTTGATGGCGGCGACAATCTCGGGGCGACTGTCGCCGAGGATGTTGGCGATGGCCGGGGCGGGCACGCCATCGGGCGGATACCAGTCGCCGCTGGCGCGCACCGCCGGCTTGCCCGACATGGGCAGGGTTTCCCAGCCCGGCAGGCGCATGGCGCTGGCGGAGCCATCGCCGTACGCGCCCTGCAGGACCATGAAGGCGTAGCCCTGGGTTTCGTAGGGCTCTTTCATCTCGGCGTTGGGAATGCCGACGACGTCGTTCTTGCCGTCTCCGTTGATGTCCGCGACCGAGGGTGGCGAGGCCGTCCACTGCAGCCACATGGTCTTGTTCACGTCGGGCCAATCGCCCACGTGGAGATGGTAGTGGTTGTCCTCGACCTGGGGATCTAGCCAGCGAATGAACTGTCCCCAGTCGAAGCGCGCGTTCGGGTGGGCGGAATCACGGTTGGTGAAATAGGGCGAGGCAAGAATGGACGTACCGTCGGCCTTGAAAGCGTTGATCTGGTGGTTGTCGTAGGTGACGATGATTTCCTGCTGGGCATCGTCGTCGATGTTGCCGATGCCGACGTTGAGCCCGTAGCACCCGTAACCGGTCTGGCCAATGCCGTTGGTGTCGGTGTCGCCCCCGATCCCGGCGCGCGTGCTATAGCGTGGCCACGCCTGCCAAGTCGTGCCCGCGGGCTGGTAGAGCTTGCCGCTCGGCGAGAAAACAAAGACCTGCGCGCCCGTATCCGAGGTATTCGTGGTGGTCACCACCACCTCGATGTTGCCGTCGCCGTCGAGATCCGCCGCGGCCATGCCCCTGCCCTCCGGCGACTGTCCGCCGCTCGACGTCGACGCTGGCCACCCCGCCTTGATGGCCAGCGTGCCGTTCCTCCATTCGTAGGCCGCCACCGTTCCCTCGTCGCCGGCGACCACGATGTCCATCACGCCGTCTTGATCGAGATCGGCCACCACGGCCGGCGCATAGATACGCCCCTTGGTGTAGGCATCCTGTTTGATGGTTGCCCGCGTGTTGCCCGCGCTGTCGAAGACGAACAGGCTGTAGAAGGGCGCGACAATCTCCTTCTTGCCGTCGCCATCGAGATCCACCAACCCAGGCGAGGAAAACCACCCGGTCTCGGCCCACGACTTGTCCCCGGTGAGGGTGCGCACGCGAACCGGTTTCGCGACAGGATCGCTGCCACCTTCCGATTCGCACGCCGCAGTCGGGACGACGGTCGGCCCCGCATTCGACGAGGAGCAGCCGGCCAGCGCGACCAGAAGACATGCCGTACATTTCGCGCTCAGATTCATCTCGATCCTCCGCGACGCGCAACTTGCGCGCCTCGATCGTACACCTTTCGCGTGATCGCGCGAACCTGATAGGTGCTTGCAGTGTGGCTTGCGCCAAAAGGAGTTCCGGACGAAGCTGCTGCCATGCCATCTCCACTGCGCGTCAATTTTCGGCGACTGGCTCCTGCTGGAATCGCTGTCTTGGCCGTCGCGGTTTGCGCGGGCGGTTGCCGCAAGCTCCTGGGTGGCAGCGAACAAACCTCGACGGGCGATATCGAAGCCAATCTCGAACAGCTCATTGGCGCGACCAAGACCGGACTCGATCTGCAAGTCAGTCCGCGCTTCACCACCTTCGGTCCCTTGCCGAGTGCCGCACCCTGGGATTCTCCGGTGCCGGGCGCACGAACCTTCGAAGTCCAGGGTCAGCGCCTGAGTTTCAAAACCGGTAGCGACGGCCTCATCCATGAACGCTACGAGGCACGCGCCTGCCCGCTGCGCGAGATCTGGAGTTGCGTCGAACTGTGGGCCACCGGCAAGTTCGGCAAGAACGGCCAGCTCGCGTGCGTCGGGCTGCGCCTGGAAAAGGGCGACACCATCGAGAAGCGAAAGCTCGACATGCGCACCGCCGACAACTGCCCGTTCATGACCACCGCCCCGGGACCAGCCCAGCAGGTCGTGCGCGGCATCGAGAAGGCGCAGCTCGAACACACCCAGCGCCAGGAAGCTGACAAGTACCTCGATCCCAAGGCGCAGTAGGCGTGCCAGTCGCGTGGGGAGCCGCCGAGCTTTGCTCGGCGCGCACCATCGCGGGAAGGTTTGGGTGGCGGGTGCCGAGTGCGCAGCCAACCCTCTCAGGGTTTCCATGTCAATAGATTGGTCTGGTTCCCAGGCCCTCAAATGGTGTACTGCTGAAACACCATCTTGTCAGACCTTGGCACATCCAGCGCGAGCCTAGCTGAACCAGACGCCACCTTGGCATCGGTCAACGGCGCGGTCGAGCATTTGCGCCGTCTCGTCGCCCAAGGCCTAGCCCACCGGGGCGCCTGCGAAGATAAACTGGCTGACTTGCGCAAGCAGTGGCTGGCACGGCCCGAGACCTTTTCGCCTGGCGCGGTCGCGGCCCTGCGCGAGATTTCCCTGCTACTGCGCCAGAGTCCGACGCGCGACGAGCACCTGGCCCGTGCCAAGGCCGTGCTCAAAGAGGTCTTCGGCTACCGTTCCTTCCGGCCCGGCCAGGAAGACATCATCGCCACCGTGCTCTCCGGCCGCGACTGCGTCGGGGTCATGCCCACCGGCGCGGGCAAATCCCTGACCTTTCAGATCCCGGCGCGCCTGCTCGGCGGCACCACGCTGGTCATCTCGCCGCTCATCGCCCTGATGAAGGATCAGGTCGACGCGGTCAACGACGTTGGCCTGCGCGCCACGTTTCTCAATTCCAGTCTGGCCCCGGAAGAAAAACGCGAACGCGTGGCGCGCGCCGTGCGCGGCGAGTACGAGCTCATCTACGCCGCGCCCGAGGGCATCGAGGCGTCGCTCGGCCCGCTCTTCGGCCGCATCAAACCGCGCCTGGTAGCCGTCGACGAAGCCCATTGCATCAGCCAGTGGGGACACGATTTCCGGCCCGCCTACCGCAATTTGCTCGGGCTCAAGTCGCGCTTCAATGACCCGCCCATCCTGGCCCTGACCGCCACCGCCACCGCCGAAGTCACCCGCGACATCATCGAGCAGCTCGCCATGCGCGGGCCGGCCTCGTTCCGCGGCAGTTTTTTCCGCCCCAACCTGCACCTGCATGCCTACAAAAAAGGCGACGACGGACCCAGCGTACGCGAACGCATCCTGCGCCTGGCGCGAGCGCGGCCAGGCCAAAGCGGCATCATCTACTGTCTGTCCCGCCGCTCGACCGAACAGACCGCGGACTACCTGCGCGAGCACGGTGTGGCCGCCCTCGCCTACCACGCCGGCATGGAAAGCGACGAACGCACGCGCGTGCAGGACGCCTTTCGCTGCGACAAGGCCGATGTCGTCGTAGCCACCGTGGCCTTCGGCATGGGCATCGACAAATCCAACGTGCGCTATGTCATCCACCGCGATATGCCGCGCTCGATCGAGGGCTACTACCAAGAGATCGGCCGCGCCGGCCGCGACGGTGTGGCCAGCGACTGCGTGCTCTTCTACTCGTGGGCCGACGTCATCGGGTACGACCGGCTCTTCGAATCGAATGGCGATTTGCCGCCCGAGCTCGTCCAGCGCCACCGCGATCGCGTGCGCGAGATGTTCCGCCTGGCGGAATGGCAAGAGTGCCGGCACCAAGCCCTGGCCGCCTACTTCGGCGAATCGATCAAAGCCTGCGGCGAATCCTGCGCCGTGTGCGCGGGCTGGGACGTGGTGGCGCAAAGCCAGCCGGTCCCGCGCAAACTGGCAAAGAGCCGGACCGGCGCCCGGCCGCTGCCCACACCACCGCAACCCTCCGCACCGGCCAGCGACGAAGAAGCCCTGTTTCTCGCACTCAAGGCCCTGCGCCGGCGCATTGCCGATGCACGCAAGATGCCGGCCTACATCGTGTTCAGCGACGCCACCTTGATCGCCATGGCGGAAAGCAAACCAATGACAGTCGGCGAGCTCCTGGCCATTCCCGGCGTGGGTCCGCGCAAGCTCGCGGCCTACGGCGAGGCCTTCCTGGCCCTGCTGCGCGAGTAGTAGCCGGAATCCATCGACGACAACCGGGCTGCCGAGGTGAGCCGTGGCACACAGCCCACCATAGAAGTCTTGTGTCTTGCGTGCCGGAGCTTCTAAGCTGATCTCTTCCCGTCCCATGTTGTTCAAACTCATTCGCCAGGCCATCCTGTCCCCGCTACCGACGGTTCTCGGCGGATTGCGCTTTTGGCGCCAACATCGGGCGCGCATCCGGCGCGCGCGGGTGCTGTGCCAGTGCGCGGACGGCCTGCGCGTGCGCCGCGGGCGCGATTGGAAGCTGCGCTCCGACCGTGTCTACCGTCGGGCAACAAGCGGACTGCGGGAACTCGTTGCGGTCGAACTCGTTCCGGAACTCACTCCGGTCGAAGGCAACGCCGAGACCGATTGCGCCAATGTCGCCCATCGCACGCTCTGGCGAGCCCAGGAGCCCATCCGAGCGCTGGCCGCCGGACTCGCCGTGATCGCAAGTGCCCTGGCCGTGGCCACGGCGATCATCCTGCTAGTGGGCTGCGCCATCTCGCCCAACCTTCGCGGGCGCTTGTTCCCGCGGGATTTGGCGGCGGGCCGGCCTTGGTTCGCAAGCAGCGCCGCCTTTGGCGTGCCTGGCACTGGACTTGGGCCGGCGAGCGACAAGGATCTGTTCTTTCACACTGCGGCTGTTGCCGACCCCTTCGTCGAAATCGACCTTGGCGCTGAACATGTGATCCGCAGCCTCCTGGTCGAAAACCGAGCCGATTGCTGCAAAGAACGCGCGCTCCCCCTCGATGTGCGAATTCTCAAGGGAGGCACCTGGCAACTCGTGGCCGAGCGGCGTTCGCCGTTTTCAACTTGGCAATACGACATCGCCCCCGTGCGCGCCCAGAAGATCCGCTTCCAGCGCCCAGGCACCGAATGCTTTCACCTCAAGCGAATTTCGGTCTACGGCCAATGACCCTACCTCGCCCGTTCAAGCTGCTCACCAAGGATCGCGAATCGGGGTGGACCTTCACCCTGCTCATGTGCGTTCCCTACCTGGCCTTTCTGATTTGGATGCACGTCCACCACGAGATGTGGCGCGATGAGATCCACGCCTGGACCTTGGCCCGAGGGGCACACGGGTTTGCCGAACTTGTCACCGGGGACCGAATGTACGCCGGCCATCCCCCGCTCTGGTACTGGTACCTCTATGTCTGGACCTGGTTCACGGAGTCGGCCTGGGGCATTCAGGCGGCCACCGCGGCGGCGGCCACGGCAGCGGCAATCCTGCTCGTACGTTTCGCGCCATTCCCGCGCTACCTCAAGGTGATGATGCTTTTCTCGTACTACTTCGGCTACGAGTACGCCGTCATCTCGCGCAACTATGTGCTCGGCTGGCTGCTCGTGTGCCTGTTCTGCGCCCTCTACCATCCCTATCGCGTGCGCTACTTCGCCCTGGCGATTGCGCTTGCCCTGCTCTCGCTCACCAGCATCTACGGCCTCATCATGTGCATCTTCCTGCTCGGGTTTTTCATCCTGGACCAGTTCAGGATGTCGAATGCGCGCCCTGGTGCCCAGCCCACCGAGTACACCTTCGTCACATCGCCCCGCCTGCTGGTAGCCATTGCCATCGTCACGGCCGCGATGGTGTTTTGCGTTCTTACCATCGAGCCACCCGATCCGAATCCGTTTTCACCCGGCTTCAACTTCGGCGCGCTCACGTCTTCAGCGATACCGGACATGCTGTACCGTCTGGACGCGGGCTTCCTGCCCTGGCGCAAATTCACGAAGCTTGAGTTCTGGGCTTCGTTTTTGACTTTCTGGGACGACCCGTCGGACTGGCCCAAATACCTGGGCGGCGCCATCTTGCTGCTGACGACGCTCGCCCTCTATCCAGCTTGGCGGCTCATGCTGATCTACGTTGCCGGGATCGCCACCATGCTGGCCTTCCAGCAGGCGCGTTTCTACGGCTCGACTCGCCACTGGGGAAACTTCTTCATCCTCTTCATTGGCGCGTGCTGGATCTCGCGCGTGCAATTTCCCAAGCGTTCGCACTGGCTGTCGACGGTGCTGCTCACGGGGATCTTGATCATCCAGTCGAGAAGCTTCGTTGCCGGCACGGTCCTCGACACCCGCGAAGTCTTCTCGGGCGCGCGCGATGCTGCCGCCTTCATTCGCAAGGCCGGCCTGCAAGATCTTCCCTTCGTTGCCGGCCCGGACTACCACGTCGCCGCGGTCGCCGGCTATCTCCACCGACCCTTCTACGCCGTCGAAACCGCGGAGTTCGACGAAAACGTGGTCTTCCACGCCCGGCGCAAGGCGTTCTCGCCGTTTGAGCTGATGAACCGTGCAGTCGCCATATCGCGCGAGCGGCAGAGCCCGGTGTTGATCGTCACCATGGAATGGCTGCCCAACCCGCCGGCCGGAGTCATGTGCACCCTGCTCTTCTCCAATCCCCCCGGAATGGTCGGCGACGAGAGTTTCTCTGTCTACCGACTGCAGGCTCAGTAGTCTAACGGCTTGTGCGAGTCGAAGGCGGTCCAAAGGCCGCGGCCCTCGGGAGCGACGGAGATGGCAAAAGGCCAAGACGAAACAGAGCAAGTTGATCGCGATAGACCTGATTGATCCCTTCCGCCAATTCGATTTGTCTTCCCCCCTCATCGTCCCACGTGCGCCACACGCGAGAACGAAATTGAAGTCGCCGCGGCTGGAGCGCGCTTCCAGGATGCAAGCCGCAGATCACGCGCAATCGGCGGCGAGAGATGCGGCGAAAGATCCCCAGCAAACCTGCGATGGATACCTCGCGCTCAGAGGCATAGATCTTGGTGACCTGTAGAGGCTCCCCACGCGATTCACACGCGAGCCGCCGAAGACCAGCCACCAATTGGCGACCGGCGTCCTCGGCGAATAGATAGTCGCGAATGGTGTCGAGCGATACGTAGATGTGCACTGGGGTGTTGAATATTAGGCAGCGCGACAGATGCGAGATGAGTCCTTGCTGCTTGTCGAGGCGTTGCCCAGCGCCATAGAGGTTGGCAAAGCGGGCCACCAGGATGCCGACCGCAGGTAACCGACGACTGGCCCAGGAACAAAGCATCCTCTCTTGTTCCAGCTTGGCACGGCCGTAATCAGAAATCGGCTCGGGAGCGGTCGCCTCGGTGATCGGGCACTCCAGGCTACCGCCGTAGACGCCCCCAGCGCTGCTGGCAAGCACCATGGTGCCAGGGATCGCCATCAAGCGGGACTCGGCACCCAAAACCTCTAGGAACAGGCGCAACGCATTTGTCTCAGCCGTCAGCGCAGATGCCGAAGTGCCCACCACCCCAGCACCAGCGCAATAGCAAATGGCCCAAGCCCCAGCTCCATCTGACAGGGTACGAGTTGCAAACGCAGCAACCGCCTCGCGAAAGTCGCGCTCTAGCCGACCGTCGTCACCCCAAGCGATGGGCCGTTCCGGACGCCATGCCTTCCCTCCCAGCGCGCGGACAACGGACGCTCCCAGCAGACCGCTTGCTCCCACGACCCAGACAACGGGCGCGCTCATGGCTCCTTGGTGAGATCCTCGCGCGGACGAGACACAATCATGTAGGCGGGCTTGCCCATCGCCATGGAAACGCTGAAGCCCAAGTACTCGGCCATGATGCCGATCGACACCAAGGTCAGCCCAGCAAACAGACACATCACGATCATGGTCGAGGTCCAGCCTTGCACGGGGATCTTGTTGTGCAGTCGATTCCAGATCTGGACGGCACTGAAGAGCACGGAGAAGACAATCGAACCAAATCCGACCAGCGAAATGAGGCGCAGGGGAAGCGTTCCCGACGACAGCACGAGTTGCCAGAAATGACGTAAGAGACGCCGGGGCGTGTAGCCGGAGCGCCGCCCACGCTCGCCACGAAGTTCCACCGGACAGCGCTCGGCACTGCCCACCACCCAGGACAACGCGACGTCGAGGTAGACATTGGGCCCGCAATAGGCCGCAACGCCGCGTGCGACTTCGCCCTCGATAATGCGAAAGCTATTGAACCGGCCGATGTGCGTGCCGAGCACCGTCGCGAAGATCCACTTGGCGAGGGACGAAAATGAATTGCGCACGAACCCGTGCGGGGCTGGGTTGGTGGGACGCGCGTAAACAAGCCGAGTGCGCGTCCCTAGCGCTTGGTCGAGGAGGTTGCCGATGTCGCGCGGATTCTGCTGGCCGTCTTCATCCAACGTGACGACCCACTCGCCCACGGTACTGGCAAGACCGGCAAATGTTGCGGGGTGCTGGCCGAAATTGCGTGACAGCCAAATGGGACGCACGAAAGTGTACCGTTCGGCAAGCCGCTTCATGATGCGAGCCGAGTCGTCGACTGCGCCGTCATGGACCAGCAGCATCTCCACCACACGAAACGGCCTACCTAGGCTGGTGGTCTGGGTGACAGTGAACGGCTCGACCTCCGCGACCAGGGTCTCTAGGGTCCGCTCCCCCTGATAGACGGGCACAACCAGCGAAACTTCAACTGGGGCATTCTGCAATGAGGCGTTATCTGTGCTCATGGATCACCCTCTAATTGCTACCGTTCCCGCTTGCCAGCAATTTGGCGTTGAGGTCTTTGGAATGGCCGGCGTGTCTGCCGATTGGTGAACATCGGGAAGACGCAAGGCCGATGGAGATGTCCTCACGTACCGCCAAGGTCAGGACCTCGCCCGCGGTCACGTTGGCTCTCCCCAACTTCCCTCGCCGGTCGCACCGGACGGTGGCAGCGGCGTTGCCGCCAGCCCGAAATTGACCTCACGGGCAATGGTGTACAGAGGCCGGCGCTGGACCTCCTCGTAGATGCGGCCGATGTAGGCGCCGAGAATGCCAATCACCAGAAGCTGCACCGAAGAACCGAGCGCGACCAGGATCATGATGGTGGTCCAGCCCGGCACCGCGGTCACGCCGTGGATCTTCACCCAGAACGCCCAGGCCCCAAGCCCTATGGCCAAGAGCGCCGCGAACGCGCCCAGCAAGGTCGCCATACGCAGGGGCAGGGTCGAAAAAGATGCGATTCCATCAAACGCGAACTTGAGCATCTTGCTTAGCGGATACTTGGTCCTGCCCGCGAAGCGCTCTTGGCGCGTGTAGATCACGGACGACTGGCGGAATCCTATCCAACCCACCAGCCCGCGGATGAAGCGGTTCCGTTCGCGCAACGAGCGCAAGGTCAGAATCACCGGACGGCTCATCAACCGGAAATCGCCGACATCAAGCACGACTTCGAATCCCAGCATGGCGCGAAACACACGGTAGAAGATCAGGGACGAGACGCGCTTGAACCAGGTTTCTCCCATGCGACGCCCACGAACCGCGTAAACCACATCAAAGCCCTCGCGCCAGCGCGCCAACATCAAGCGCACGAGCTCGGGCGGGTCCTGAAGGTCGGCGTCCATGACTACAACCGCCTCGCCTTCCGCTCGATCCATCCCCGCCGTAATCGCGATCTGGTGACCAAAATTGCGCGAAAACGAAATCACCTTGAAGCACGGCTCGTCTTCCACCATTGCCGCCAGCAGCTTGGGCGAGGCATCGCGCGAGCCATCGTCGACGAAGACGACCTCCCAAGTTTCGCCCAGGTCGGCGAGAAACGCGCGCAAGCGCCGGCCGAGTTCGGGAATCGTTTCCTCCTCGTTGAATACGGGGATCACGACCGAAAGGGTGGGCCTTGCGTCAGTCATGCAGGGAGTGCTTATATCGCGAACGTCGCCTCGTTTGGACCAAAGACGAAGCGTAACATCAAGTTCCTTCTGTAGCCGCCGCCTACCCTATGCATGCACCCAGGTTAACCCCACGACGGCGCGAAGGACGTACTCCGAATACGGCCGAATTGACGCCTGAATACGTCGTCGTCTTTGGTTCAATCATCGCTCTGTTCGAGGTATAAACTTGCGCTGAATGTCAGAAGTGCGTCATGCCCTGCCGAGTGTGATCCCCGCATTGGACGGGGATCGGGCGATTCCCTGCCTCCATCGTCAATCGCCTAGTTTTTTTGGGTCGGCCCTGTGACCGAGACCGCAGGGGAAGAGGCAGGTGGCGGTTCAGGACCGTTCTCGCCAACTGCAATCGTGCCGTCCGCAGCCGCCGTTCCGGAGGCTGCTGATTGCGTGACGGCCACGCCGCGGTGCCCGCGACTGACCGCCTTTTTTTCAGGGATGGGGGGGCTGGCGCTGGTGGGTTTTTCGCTGGGACTGTGCGTTTGGGAGCTTTACTTTTCCGGTCGTCTTCGGGATTTTGTGGTGGCGAATGGGCCCACGCGTGGGCGCGGGTTAGGTGCGGTCGCCTTTGGGCTAGCGGGTTCGGCGATCCTGCTGCTGCTTTCCATGGTTCTTCTGGCGAGGCGGCGGCACGACAGGTCCGAGGCTATCGTCCGACTTGCGCGTCGGCTTTCGCCGCTCGTCCTCGTCGCGTTCCTTCCCCTCATGTTCAACTGGCGACTGTGGCAGGACAGCCGCGAGGTCATTTTCCTCCTGCTGGCGCTGATTCTTGTTTTTGGCACAAAGCGACTTCTGCAAGTCGCATTCACCACGCCACCTGTGTTCAGACAGCCAGGATTTGCTCGCCGAACCAACCAGGACGGGAGGGTGCTATGGCAGTGGTGCACAACCTTTCTTCCCTTCACCATCGTATGTTTGGCCGCTGCTGGGTACGCCGCCTTCTTTTCGTACCACACGGTCGTCCACCATTGGAACGTACTCTCGTCCAGCCTGGATCTCGGGCTTGAAGAAAACGTGATCTGGAATGCCCTGCACAGCGGTTCGCTTTTCAAGTCCACACCCTACGGCGGTCCCACAGGCAATATTCTGGGCGAGCACTCCGCCTATTTGGGCTTCCTGCTAGTTCCCATCTACGCCATTTCCCAGAGGGCAGAAACCCTTCTGGTGTTGCAATCCGTGCTCATCGGTGGCGCCGCCATTCCGCTCTACTTGGTTGCGCGCAAATACGTCGGGCCGTGGCTGTCGTGTTTGGTTGCCGTTTGGTACGTCTTCTACCCGCCAGCTCACGGAGCCAATCTCTACGACTTTCACTATCCCCCGCTGGCTCCATTCTTCCTCTGGTTCATGCTCTACTTTGTTCTTGCCCGCAAGAATGTCTGGGCATTCGTTTTCGCCGTTCTGACCCTCTCGGTGCGCGAAGACATTTCCCTGGGACTGATGGTCTTCGGTGCGCTTCTTCTGCTGAGCGGTCGAAGGCCGCGCGCCGGGCTGATTCTCGCTTTCACCGGAGTCGTCTACTTCGTGTCCCTGAAGCTCATCATCATGCCCATCCAGCGCGGCGGTCAAGAGGCGTTCCTCTACATGTTTTCTGGGCTCATCCCCGAAGGCGGACGCGGCTTCAGCGGCGTGCTCAAGACCGTGCTCGGCAATCCCGCCTTCACCTTGGGCGTCCTTCTAGAGCGGGACAAGCTCGTTTACTTGCTTGAGATCTTCTTGCCACTGGCATTCTTCCCGCTCCGACGATCGCTTGGGTTGTTGTTCTGTATTCCTGGGTTCTTTTTCACCCTGCTGTCCACGGGTTACCGGCCCCTGTACCAGGTCTCGTTCCAATACACGGCCCACTGGACGGCGTATTTGTTTGTTGCTGCCGTCGTTAACCTGGGGTGGTTGAGCCGGGAAGCGGCTCGCCGCGGTCGCGAAGGTCTGGCATGGAAGCGGGCGTGGGTGGCGGCCATTTCGCTGGGCATGCTGGTCATGAGCTACCAGATGGGGGCTTTGATTCAACAACATACCGCGCGTGGCGGCTTCGGCACCTACCACTTCGGAACAGACGCAAAGGACTGGGAACGACGCCGGACCGTGCGCGAGCTGATTGCTCTCGTTCCACCCAAGGCGAAGATCGTCTCGTCCGAGAACATCGTGCCACAGATTTCCAACCGGGCCTTCTCCTACACCCTGCGCATGGGCATCGCCGATGCCGACTACCTGCTCTTCAACGTTCCGCCTGGGGGCGATGAGCAGGCGAAGGTTATTGAAGTCCTGTCGCCCGGAACTTTTGGCGTCCTCTCCGAGCGTGGCGAGTTCGTGCTGGCAAAACGCGGCTATCCCACCGAACTGAATTCGGGCGTGCTTGCTCGCATGAGAAATGGGCGATGATGTCTGACAACCACGGCGAATCGCGATCGATCCTTTCCCTGTTGGCGAAATCCCTTGGCCTGCTCTGTGCTGGCGGCGCGTCGCTGGGCTTTACCCTTGGCATCGCGCTCACGCGCAGCCCTGTCACGCGCTACTTCGAGAGCAATCAATTGCCGGCGCCGGCTCGGCACATGCTTCTCGTCGTCATGATGGGCTGTGCGGCTGCGATGGCGATGGCGGGTGCTGGTTATGTCGCCATGCATGTCGACCAGCTCTATGCTGCTCGCAGACTTCACCATGCCGCTCGTCGACTGGCGCCTTGTTACTTGATTGGGTTTCTGTCGCTGCTCTTCCGCTGGGAAGTGTGGCGGGGACACGATCTGCCGTTTCTAACACTGGTGGCGCTTTTTGGATTGGCGACGTGGGCAGCAGTCATGTCTGCGATGCGCGCGGGGCCGTTTGTGTGGGAAGAATGGCTGGGCTCTCGCTGGCACCGCATATGTAAAGGCATTGACGCCCGTTTCCCGCGCCTGCTCCCCGCACTGCCTCTTGTATTGGTTGCGGCCGGCGCCGTGGGCTACACCTGCTATTTCGGTTACTACTCCTATTGTTACTACTACTCGCTGCGCTCCGGATACGACCTCGGCATCTACGACAGCCTGACGTGGAACATGTTGCACCGAGGATCGTTTTTCAAGGCGCCGCCGTGGGCGGGGCCGGGAAAATCCCATTTTGGCAATCACTCAGAGTTCATTGCCTACGCGCTGCTGCCCATCTATGCGATTCGTCAGAACGCTGGAACGCTCTTGCTTATCCAAGCCGCGCTTCTCGGGCTAGCCGCCATTCCTCTATACAAGCTCGCGCGCAGGCACGTCGACCCATGGCCCGCCTGCATTCTGGCGTTGTCCTACCTCCTCTATCCCGCGCTTCACGGCGAAAACCTTTTTGAATTTCATTTTCTGGTACTTGCTCCCTTTCTCTTGTGGTGGGCCTGGTACTTCCTCGAATCGCGACGGGACGGATGGGCCGCCCTGTTCATCCTGCTGACCCTCTCGGTGCGCGAGGATGTCTCTTCCTGGGTCGCCATTCTTGGCGCCTATTTCTTGCTGTCCGGACGTCGTCCCAAGGCAGGACTCATCGTGGGCGTGGTGGGTGCGCTCTATTGCTTCATCATCAAATTCGTGGCGATGCCTTACGTGGGCGGGGGCGAGAGCTTCACCGATATTTACAAGGATTTGATCCCGCCAGGCGGAAAGGGTTTTGGCAGCGTGGTGTCCACCTTGCTGGGCAATCCCGGGTTCGCCATGTCCACCTTGGCCGAATCATCGAAGCTTATCTACATGCTTCAAATCCTTTTGCCGCTGGCCTTCCTGCCATTCCGGCGACCGATCGTGCTTGTGCTTTGCATTCCCGGTTTCTTCTTCACCGTGCTTTCGACGCACTACGGGCCTCTGGTCAGCATCTATTATCAGTACAGCACCCACTGGATAGCGTTTCTCTTTCCTAGCGCGGCCCTGGGGCTGGAATGGTTGAACGCGCGCACCGCCGCGGAGCCTCGCTGTGACGGTGCCCGAGTAAAGCCCCAGCGCGCGGCCCTGGTCGCACTGCTTGGTCTCGCAGTGTCGGTCAGCTACCAATACGGTGCGATCTTTCAGCAACACAATTCTTGGGGCGGACCCATTCCGTTCGTCTTCGGTGTGGACGCCAAGGGCAAGGCTCGTCACCAGGCAGCCGAGCGTCTGACGCGCGTTCTGCCTCGGCGAGCGAAAGTCTCGGGCTCGGCCTTCGTCACGCCCTATTTGTCCAATCGGCCCGATGCCTACAACATGACCCTTGGGATCTTCGACGCCGAATACGTGTTCTTCCCCAGCGAGCCCAGCGACTTCATCGTCGACGAGCGCGCCACGATCACGCGTCTGCTCGAAAGCGGCGAATTCGGTGTGGTTGCCATCGAGCCTCCGTTCGCCCTGGCCAAACGTGGGCATGCCAAAGACCTGAACGCCAAGCTGTTCGCGCTCCTGGAAGGCAGGAATTGAGGCTCCGCCAGCTTCGAAACGCGAACGGCCAACCCTGCGACCATCCATAGCGCAGTTGAAGGGGAGACTACAATCCATCATGAAGCTCTACCGGCGCATTCTCGGCCAACCGTTCATCTACGATCACATTCGACCGCTCGTGGTGGGCCGGATTGATTGGTCGCCACTCTATCGAAACTTGGATGCAGGACCGCGTGACATTATCCTCGATGTGGGGTGCGGGACTGGGGTGGCCCATCAGTACCTCACCGGCTTTGCCGCCTATTACGGATTCGATACCGATGACATCGCGCTTGCCTCGGCACGCAAGAAGACCGCGGCTGCCAACGTGCACTACGAGTGCAGGATCGTCACGCCTGCTGACATCGAGCGGATTGCGCCCACAAGGATCGTCCTCGCGGGCCTTCTTCACCACCTGTCCGACGATGACTCCCTTGGGTTGCTACGCATGTGCGCGATGGCCCCCTCGGTTCGGCGTATCGCCACTTCTGATGTGGTGTATCTGCAACGCAAGCACGTCAGCAACCTGTTGGCCTTTCTTGATCGAGGAAAATTCGTGCGCAGGCACGAGCCATACCTCGATCTTGTCCGCAAAGCCGGTCTGCGCATCGTGCGCGAGGAGATTGTCCGCTCACACCCGACGAGCGGCAGAGCGCTCTATTTGATGATGACGCTCGAACCGCCAACGCAGTAGCGACACGCACGCGCGCAAGCCGACTACTGGCGAACCCAGAGAGAAATATCGCCAGCATTGATCATGCGCTTGAACTGCTTGGAGATCTCGGGTTCGACCCCGCCCAAATAGCCGCACGAAGGGCGCAGAACCAAGGCGTTGACAGCGCTCAGCTCATTGAGGGCGGCCTCGTGCACGCGCTCCTCCGTCAGATTTTGTTCGGGCTTTCGCTCGGCCAGACCTTTCGGGGCGAAAATGCCCAGGGGCGGGTCTCCGCCACAACCGAGCCAAGCAATTCGGGTTGGCTGTGCCGCCAACGCACTGTTCTTGGCAGTCGCCGTCAGCTTGGAAAGGCGCTTGTCTCCGATGTTGTCTGGGCCGTCGCCCCATTGGTCGATTGTGCGCGCGAAGCCAGCTTCGCGCGCTAGCTCATCGGGCGACATTCCACCACAGTCCGGCCACCACATGGCGTGGGTAGCTCCGAGTTTTCGCCAGAGGTCGACGGTGGCGTTGGGAGTTTCCAGTAGCAGGTAGTCGATGGCGCCCTGCCAGCCGACGGTGTCTGAGATGGTCTCGGCCATCATGCCCAATCCGCCGTGACGTTCGTGAATCAGAACCTTTGCGTGCTCGGGCAAGCGCTCGCCGACGGATTGCAGGCTTCCTCCATGGAGCCGCAGTCGATCGTCGTACTTACCGCTGTGACCTGCCGCCACATGGTCGATAAGCGCCTTGAAAGGCGAATCGCCAATCATGGCGTGACTGCGAATGAAAGGCACGTCGCCAGCCCACAGGATCTGGAAAATGACCAGTAGCGCGACCCCGCAACGGATCAGCCTCCCGCCGCGCCAGGCGAGCACGAGCATCGCCGCCGTACAAGCCGCCATCCACGGCAGCAAGGCCTGCAGGAAGCGATCCTGGTGGCTGGTCACGAACCACACCACAATGGCGATATGAATTCCGGCGATCATCAACCACAGCCGCTGGCGCGCGCGAAAGAACGCCAGCACTGGAATCAGCAAGGTGAACAGCGACCCAAACACGGGTCGGTCGCCATGGAACCCCCAGTCGTGGGGAATGAAGGAGAACGTCGGGATGGCCGCGAGGGTCTGCAGCACCTTCTGTCCAAAGGTGCCCGTGAGCACGAACCGGGCATTCCAGTATTCGCGATCCAGCAGCGGTCCAGCCCCTTCGTAAAAGGGCCTCGCGGCCAGATACTTGTGCAGCAGCGGATAGAATGGGTCGCCGTAGAAGATCCAGTTCTTCAGCCAGTGTGAGCTCGACACTGCCAGACACGAAAGCCCCCAAAGAAGCGCTGGCCGCAGCCGCCTGGTTCGAATCGTCAAACACAGAACGAGGAGCGCCGTCGGAACGAAAAAAAGGCTTCCTTGGTATTTGGTCAGGATGGGGCCAGCAGTCAGGATCCCGGCGAGCACTGCCTCGCGTGGCTCGAACCGTCTGCCCAGGCGGATCAAGGCCAAACCCAAGGCAGGCGCAAAGAACGCGAGTACGTGATCGGCGCCGGTGATGAGGCTGGAGTCGTAGAGGAAGATTCCTGGAAACAGAAAGACCGCTGCCGCGGCGTAGGGGACGCGGATACCGCCCAGCAAGCGACGCGCCAGCGTCGAAACACCGGCCAGGGTCGCCAGGAAGAGCGCCCATTCCAGGTGGGATGACAGCGCGACGTGATCGAAGAGCTTTCCAGGCGATTGGTAGGCCCAGGTGTACAGCAAGGTGGCCAATTGCGGGTATGCGCCGAGGTACCAGCCCTCGGCAAAGGGGCGGATGGCCCCACGTGCAACGTACTGCTCGGCAATGGGCAGGTGATACCAGTAGGAATCGCCCCCGACATTGAGCGGGGTCATCACCAGCAGGTAGATGGCAAATAGGGAAAGTGCGAGCAGGATGCCAGCCGCGCCTTCGACGAAACCGCGCGGTAGGAACAAGCGCGCCCCGAAGCCGCGCAGGTGGCGCCGCATCCGCCGCAGATCGCGCCAAGCCGAGCGCGCGCCAGCGGCAATCATGAGTCCAGGCCACGCGAAGAAGAAGATTCGGCCAAAAAGTCCAGCCAGCCCGCCGAGAAACACTCCCAGCACGAACACCAGCACCCCCAAGGCGAACGCGAACGTCAACTGCTCTCCCAGCCGTGGCGGTTCGGGCAGAAGCACCTTGGCGAGTCGCAGTCCCGTCGAGAGGCAGGCCGCAGCGAAGAGAGTGGAGAATAGCCAGTAGCGCACGAGCATGAAGACCAGCCACTCGCGAAGTGGGTAGTGCTCGTTCGCCGTCCAGGCGAATACAACAAGCGCCGCACAGAGGATTGCGCAGGCGCCCCCCGTGCGAATCCACCCGCGCGTTGGCGAATCTGGTGGGCCGGCTGGAGCCGAACTCTCGGGAGCGGATGGCGATGAGGCGGTCGACATGTTGCCTTTGAATGTTGACTTTAGCCGGGCAACGGTCGAAGTCGCAAGCTGGGTATCCTATTCCATTCGATACAATATGTAGGCGTCGACTAAATTGAGGGGACTTCTCTGAAGCCAACTTCCTCGCCCGCGCTCACGTCGCCGCTCCCCCACTTCCCTCGCCTGACGCGCCAGATGGCGGCAGCTTCGTGGCCATCTTTTCCGGCGCGAAATTGACCTCTTGGGCGACCGTGTACAGTGGCCGGCGCTGGACCTCCTCGTAGATGCGGCCGACGTAGGCACCAAGAATGCCGATGACAAGAAGCTGCGCCGACGAGCCCAGCGCCACCAAGATCATGATGGTGGTCCAACCCGGCACTGCGGTCACACCGTGGATCTTCACCCAAAACGCCCAGGCCCCAAGTCCCATGGCCAGAAGCGCCGCGAACGCGCCCAGCAAGGTCGCCATGCGCAGGGGCAGGGTCGAAAAGGATGCGATGCCGTCAAAGGCGAACTTGAGCATTTTGCTCAGCGGATACTTGGTCCTGCCCGCGAAGCGCTCTTGGCGCGTGTAGGTCACGGACGACTGGCGGAATCCTATCCAACCCACCAGCCCGCGGATGAAGCGGTTCCGTTCGCGCAGCGAACGCAAGGTCAGAATCACCGGCCGGCTCATCAAGCGGAAATCGCCTGCGTCGAGCACCACATCGAATCCCAGCATGGCGCGAAACACGCGGTAGAAAATCAGGGCGGTAAGGCGCTTGAACCAGGTCTCGCCCAGGCGGCGTTCGCGAACCGCGTAGACCACGTCAAAGCCCTCGCGCCAGCGCGCCAGCATCGCGCGCACGAGTTCGGGCGGATCCTGAAGGTCGGCGTCCATGACCACCACTGCCTCGCCTTCCGCCCGATCCATGCCCGCCGTGATCGCGATCTGGTGGCCGAAATTGCGCGAGAAGGAGATCACCTTGAAACGCGGCTCTTTTCCCGCCATTTCCGCCAGCAACCTGGCCGAGGCATCGCGCGAGCCATCGTCGACGAATACGACCTCCCAGGTCTCGCCCAGTTCAGCGAGAAACGCGCGCAAGCGCCGGTCGAGCTCTGGAATCGTCTCTTCCTCGTTGAAAACGGGAATCACGACCGAAAGGGTGGGCCTTACGTCTGTCATGCAGGGGGCGTTTATACCGCGAACGCCGCGTCGTTTGGACCAAAGACGAAGGCCTGCCCCGAACCCTCGTTTGGGGCAAATTTCGTTGATAGGAGAGGGCCATTCTCGCCTGGAAGTGCAGGCAACATTCGCCTACAATGCATGCATGCAGTACACGCTGCGAAACATCCCCAAGCATATCGACGCGGAAGTCCGTCGCCGAGCGCATGAGCAGCGCAAAAGCATGAATCAGGCGCTGCTCGACGCACTGGCGCGTGGCGTGGGTCTCGCGGGCGAAGCCCAGCGCCAGCGCGACCTGCGCGACATCGCAGGAACTTGGAAGAAGGATCCGCTCTTCGATCAGGCAATAGCGGAACAAGACAAAATCGACGAGGCGCTCTGGAAGTGAGAGTTGCCCTCGACACCAACGGATACGTGGCTTTCTGCCGCGGCGAGGAGGGAACCGTCGACCTGTTGGAGAAGGCGGACTCGATTCACCTGCCGTTCGTTGTCTTGGCCGAGCTTCGGGCTGGTTTTGCCGTGGGCAAGCGCGGATCCGAAAACGAGAGGGTCCTGGGTTTGTTTCTCTCCAAGCCCGAGGTCTACTCGCTCTTCGCCGACGATCAGACGACCCAGCAGTACGCCTCGGTGTATCGTCAACTCCGCCGGCAGGGCACCCCCATCCCGACCAACGACATCTGGATCGCTGCCCTCGTCCTGCAGCACGGGCTGACCCTGCACGCACGCGATCGGCACTTCGACCACCTACCGCAACTCCTGCGCAAGTAGGTCGAGGCGATTTCCCGGCTCAAGCGGCAGAAGCCGCAGGGTCGACCAACGATGGCGCAGCCTGCGCAGGGCTGCTAGTTTCGCGCCATGAGACTTCGGGTTCTCTATCACGGCAATTGTTTCGACGGCTCGGCGTCGGCGGGACTGTTCGCGCGCTATTTTCGCGAGCGGCTGGCGCCGGGCAACGCCCTTGTGGCGTACACGCCCATGCAGCACAAGGGCGACGCCCAGCCGATCGCCGCAAATCTCCTCGATGGTGATGTGAATGCGTGCGTGGATTTCCGCTACAGCCAGGATCCGCGTCTCGACTGGTGGTTCGATCACCACGTGTCGGCGTTTCAGCTACCGGGCGACGAGGCGCATTTTCGCGCCGACCAGAGCGGGCAAAAGTTCTACGACCCGCACGCCAAGAGCTGCACCAAGTTCCTCGCGAGCACGCTGGCCGCGCGCTTTGGTTTCGACATCGCCCGCTTCGCGGAGCTGCTTGCCTGGGCCGAGATCATCGACGGCGCGCTTTTTCCGTCCGCGGCCATGGCGGTCGAGCTGCGCGAGCCAGCCCTGCGGCTCATGACCTGGGTTGAGAACAACCGCGACAAAGCGCTGGCCGAGCGCTTCATCGAGGAGCTGGTGTCGCGGCCACTGGGCGAGATCGCGGCGGACGCCTATGTGGCCGAGGCATTGCAGCCGCTGCTGGCACGCCACGAGCAGAACATCGCGGCCATGCGCCGGCTTTCACGCCTCGACCAGGGCGTAGTGACGTCCGACCTCATCCCCGAGGGCATCGCCACCATCAACAAATTCATCGTCTACTACCTGCACCCAGAGGCGCGCTACTCGGTCACCCTGCTCGCGACCCCCGAGCGCTACAAGATTTCGGTGGGCTCGAATCCGTGGCCGAAAGCCCTGCGCACCCACGACATCGCCAAGCTGTGCGAGAAATACGGCGGCGGCGGCCACCCCGCGGTGGGCGCCATCTCGCTGCCCAAGACCGATCTGGCGGCCGTGCGCAAGGTTGCGGGTGAAGTCGTGGCCTTCCTACGGAACGGGTGAACTAGACGCTGGGCATCGACAGGGTTCGCCGATTCGACCGCCGGTCGCGTTTGCGCGCAACCTTGGCGATGCGGCGGCGGAGCTTGGCCGCCGAAACCGCCCGGCCGGGCAGGGCTTGCTGCTCTTCGTGGTGCTCGGAAAAATCGCCGGGCTTCGTGCCCAGCTCGAAAATCGTGACCTCGCGCTTGCCGCGTTCGCCGATACGCAAGGGCATCACCGCAGCGCCGATGCCCGCGCCCACGTAGACTGCGCCGCCTGCGCCAGCATTGTCATTCGCCTGACGCGATCCATAGAGGCCGTGCACGTATTTGTGCCCGCCAATCTTGCCCAGGGTGATTTCGTTCAGCCGTGCCAGCGTGATCTGCCCGCCGTGGGTGTGGCCGGACAAAACCAGCGGGATGCCGAGCGGCCACAGCAGATCCGCTTCCTCGGCGATGTGAGACAAAGCCAGCGACGGAATGTCGGGCCGCAATCCAGCCACCGCTTTGTCACGCAAGGCGTGCCCGGTGTAGGCGTCGTCGAGTCCGACGATCTGGATACGCTGTCCGCGCACCGTGAGCATGGTGTTCTGGTTGCGCAGCACCTCGACCCCGGCCCGGCGCAAAGCCATGCAAACCTCTTCGGCGCCGGCCCAATAGTCGTGGTTGCCCAGCACCGCGATCACGGGCGCGGAAAAGCCGCCCATGAGGTGGGTCAGCTGGTCAAGATAGAGCTGGCTGTGGCACACGAAGTCCCCGGTGACCAGCACCAGGTCTGGATTCTGGGCATTGACCAGAGCCTGGGCCTCGCGCTGGATCGCAAACGGCGTAATCCGTCCAATATGCAGATCCGTAAGGTGCGCAACCCGCATGGGATCCATCCGGCGCGCATAGACCGCGGGCCCGGCGAACCGGCGCAAGGTAATCCGCCCTTGCTTCCCCTCGGAAACCGCCTCTGACGATCTCGCCCTGCTTTGACTCCACGAGAACGGTGGGAATAACATCAAGTGAAAGTGTAACGGCCCTCGCCTAGTTGTCCAGGCAAGTTAATGACCGTGCGTCTACAAGCCCAAGTCTATTGACGAATCCAGGGACGTGGGCTGGGCGCCCCCATCGACCGGAGTCACGGGCGTGGGCTGGCCGCCGCCGTCGGCCGAAGCCGGAGGCGTCAACTGGCGACAATCTGCGGGCACCGCAGTACAGGTGTCCGTTGACCCGCAGATCGTGGCGATCTCGGAGATGCGGCTGGCGTACGGCTGCGTCGTGATGTAGGGACACGCGGTCGGCCAGGCAAGGTCGGCTTGGCACAGCGTGAGCACTTCGTAGGTCGTGGGATTTCCATCCGTGGTGGTGCAGGTCTGGCTTGAGCACTGGCACAGCCCATTCGTGCAAGCGTAACTCGCCCCCGCCATGACCGTCTCGGCAGGCAGGCAGTCCGCATCGCTGCCACAAGCAACGGGACGCGAAGGTTCGGCTGCACTGAACTGCACCGGGCCGGACGTGGGAACGACCGCGGCGTAGATCGAGAGCAGCGAAAAAGGAACCAAGATGAAGGTCTCGGTGCCGGTGCCACTCTCGCAGGTCGTGGGGACAAGGTGACTATCCAGGGGCGCCAGCGTACACAGCCCGCCCGAACAGTAGACATCGTATTTCCACCCCTTGGTGTCGGTCACCACCATGGCCGTTCCGTTCGGCGCGGATGAGCCGCTGGAACACGCGGCCAGCATGACAACAATACATGACAAGAAACCGAGCTTCGTGATTCGCGACATGATCTTTCGTCCGTTAGATGAAGTTCGCGACCGCAGCCGCGAAGTCGTTGGGTTTCTCCAGATTGCTTAGGTGTCCGGAGCCGGCGATTTCTATCAGACGTGCGCCAGAAATGGCCGATGCCATACCTGCCATTTCCGCAGGCGGCGAGATTTTGTCCTCGGTGCCGACGATGACCAAGGTCGGGCAAGCGATGGCCGACAGTTCGGCCCGGCGGTCGGGCCGGTCGCGCAGTGCCCGGATGCCGGCCGAAACACCGTCGGGGTGCTGCTTGCCAAGTCCGCGCACTTGCTCGCGCACGGTCTCGCTGGCGCCCGGTGAAAGCAACACGGCGAGCTGACGCTCGACCAGAGCAGCCACGCCCTCGTTTTCCACCAAGGCCAGCGCATCCGCCCTGCCCGCCCGCGCGACGTCTGAATCGGCAGCGGCGCGTGTGTCGGCTAGAATCAAGCGTTCGAGGCGCGCAGGATGGCGGGCAGCGAAGGCCAGCGAGACATAGCCGCCCATGGACAAGCCACCCACGGTTGCTCGTTCGATGCCAAGACTGTCGAGCACGGCCGCGATGTCGTCGGCCATGTCGGCGATGGAAGGGTCGCTGCCGCCCAGATCGGACTCGCCGAATCCACGCATGTCGGGCACGATCAGGCGGCAACGATTGGCCAGGGCCTGGGCGGTGTCCGTCCACATGCGGCCATCGAGCGGAAACGCGTGAATGAGCACGAGCGGTTTTCCGCCGCCGAAGAATTCGTAGGCGAGGTCTCGCCCCCCGATGCGCGCTTTCATTAGCCGGACGTTACCACGGGCGCCACGCAACCCAACACCCGGGTGCAAGCATAAAACTTGCGCCGGCTTGCTAGCGGCCGGACGATCCGGCCTGTGAGTCTGTCCGTCGACTTGGCGATCCAGCAGTTTCTCGACCATTTGCGGGTCGAGCGCGAGCTGTCGGTCGCGACCTTGGCGGCCTACGGCCACGACCTGGCGGAGCTGGCCCGGTTTCTGGTGGCCCGCGAAATCGACGACGTGTGCGCCGTACGCCCCATCGACGTCCTCGATTACCTGGCCGCGCTCACGGCGCAAGACATCTCCGCGCGCACGCAGGCGCGCGCCCTGGTGGCACAGCGCCAGTTCTTCAAGTTCCTGCGCGGCGAACGCATCTGCGACGCCAATCCCACCGAGGAGATCGACCTGCCGCACTTCGGGCGCAAGCTGCCGGTCTTTCTCAGCCTGGACGAAGTGGATCGACTGCTGGCCGCGCCCGGTCGGACCACGCCACGCGGGATGCGCGATTCGGCCATGCTGGAAGTGCTCTACGCCACCGGCCTGCGCGTCTCCGAGCTGGTCAAGCTGCGCCTGGGCGACGTCAACCTCGAAGCCGGCTACCTGGTGGCGTTCGGCAAAGGGAAAAAGCAGCGCATCGTGCCCCTTGGCGAAGCCGCGGTCGCCATGCTGCGCTCGTACCTCGAATCCGCGCGGCCCGAGTTTCTCAAAAGCAGTTGCCGCCCCAGCGAGGACGCCGTGTTCCTGTCGCGATTCGGCCGGCGCATGACCCGGCAGGCTTTCTGGAAGATCCTAACCGCCCACGCGCGCGCGGCAGGAATCACCAAGCCAATCTCGCCGCACAAGCTGCGCCATTCCTTTGCCACCCACCTAGTCGAACGCGGCGCCGACCTCCGCTCGGTGCAGGCCATGCTAGGCCACGCCGACATCGGCACAACGGAAATCTACACCCACCTCTCGCGCGCCCATTTGCGTAGCGTCTACGACAAGTTCCACCCGCGGGCGTAGCCGAAGCCTTCGGAAAATTTCTGGGCCACCCGAAGGGGCGGTGCACGAATCACATCTTCTTTCTGCCGGTCTTGACCGGCGCACTAGCCACCATGCAGGATTTACGATCAAACATCCACTTGTTGGGCGGTCATTGTCGCATCGAACCGGATGCTAAATTAGGGCCTGTCCCCAAATTCAGGCCAGCCATACTCGCACCGCAGCGAAGAGAACGAAACCGAGGAAATTCGTGGAGGTCTTGTCGTAGCGGGTGGCCACACGCCGGTACCGCTTTATCTTGCAGAAGAAGTTCTCGACGAAGTGCCGAGTCCGGTAGAGCTTGCGACTGAACTTGCGCTTGTCGTTCCGATTCGATTTCGGCGGGATTACGACTTTCATGCCTCGCTGTTGGATCGCGTCGACGACAGCATTCGAGTCGTAGCCCTTGTCGGCGATGAAGCTCTTGCCTTGCGCCGCCGCTATTAGCGTCGGCGCTTCGGTGACGTCGTGGATGTTCCCCGCCGTGAGATGGATGTGGAGGGGACGACCGAGACTGTCCACGAGAGCGTGGATTTTGGTCGTGAGACCTCCGCGAGAGCGTCCAATACACTGACTTTGGGCCCCCCTTTTCCACCGGCCGCATCCTGGTGCGCCTTCGCGTAAGAACCGTCGACCATGTTCGAGTCGTGGGCGGCGCCCCTCTTGAACTCTTCGAGGATTCGCTGGAAGACCCTCTTGCGATTCCAGCGCGTGAACTTGTTGTGAATGGTGTGCCATGGACCGAATCGCTCAGGCAGGTCTCTCCACGGAACGCCCGTCTTGGCGACGTAGAAGATCGCGTTCATGAAGGTGCGGTTGGGCAGGTCCGCTGGCCGCCCACGCCGACCTGTCTCGGCTGGTAGTAAGGGACCGATCCGGGCCCATTCTGCATCACTCAGTTCATGCCGGTGCATTCCCCGACAAAGCCACCGGATGAGCTATCGCGCAAATTTTTGGTCGCCGAATTTGGGGACAGGCCCTAGTACCCCACCTGGGACTGCCGTACGGGATTCGCCCAACAGACGATGGTGCCGTCGGTTCTCACGCCGCATGTGTCGTGGGTGCTTACGCTGATGAACTTGAAGCTACCTGATGGGACGGATGCCAATGGCGCGTATTCCCCGGTGTGCACGCCCCAGCAGACGACGGTGCCGTCGATCTTCCTCAGTGCACACGCCCAGCCATTGCTCGTGCTGACAGAGGAGAACGTCTCTGTCTGACCCGCGGGGGTGGAAGAGCTTGCCGGAGGGTAAGACAAATCGGCGTCGACATTACCGCCCCAGCATGTGACCGCTCCGTCGGTCCGCACGGCGCAGCCGTAGCCATTACCCGCGCTAACCTCTGTGAAGGTGCCCGCTGGCGGCGTGCCTGGACCCAAGGGGATTGCATCCCCCCAGCATGCGAGCGTGCTGTCGGTCTTCACCCCGCAGGCGAAATCATCGCCGTCAGATGGGGAAGCGTCAATGGAGATGAACGTATCTCCCTGCACGGGCGCAGGTGAGAGGCCTTCCCCCCAGCAGACGATCGTACTGTCGGTCTTCTTTACCGCGCACCCGTACCACCCGGCCGAGGTGACATAGGTGTAGGTACCCGGTGGCGGTGCGTTCTCGCCTGTGACGGTGTTCCCCCAACAGACGATGGTGCCGTCCGCCTTGAGCCCGCACACGCCCCCACCAGCCGTGAAGGAGCTGAACTTGCCCGGATACGACATGGGTTGGTCCAGCGCTGCAAATTCCCAACAGGAAATGGATCCGTCGGCCCGCAGCCCACACGCTGAGCCGTAACCCGCGCTGACAGAGACAAAGGCGCCGGGTATCGTTACTGAGCCGTCGCTGGCCATGGAGGCTTTCCCCGTTCCACCGCCACCGGTTGCCGTCGAGCCACCACCGGGTGCGGGCAACCCCAGGGTACCACCACCGCCGACGATTGCCGATGAGCCGGCGTCGAGCGGCGACGACAATCTTAAGGCAGAAGAAGAACAGGCCAAGATCACTGGGGAAAGCATCGCCAGGCGTTTCATTGTTGACTCTCTCCCGCGGAAGGTGCCCGATCCATCGCAAATTCTGTTCCCATGAAAGTACCATGAGCACGGATTGCTCACGCAAAGGCTACTTGCCAGGTTCTCGGACGCTGGCCGGAAAGTCGGTCGAAGAGTGCCCTCGTTGAGGCCCCCTGCCGCATAGCCTCTTGCGGCAGCTCAAGGCATTTTGCCCTTCGCCTTCACACGTCGCTTCACGACCATGGGCTTACGCGTGAATGGGTTGATGATGACGGCATCTTCTGTCTCAAAGATCTCCGAGTGAAGGTCAACTCCTTCAATCCATCCTGAAAACCAAGAAACAAGATCAAACCGAGTCTCGGTGTAGCCTGATTCGTCGACAGTCACAATAGTCCCGTCCGATTTGAATGCGTCAACGCACGACCAAGCCCCATCCCCCCAATCAAACAGGGGTAGCAGGCCTTCTTTCCAACCTTCACTCCGAAGCCACTGGAACCTCTCCAGTAGGGTTCTTCCATCTGAATCTGCGTATCCGCCTTCCAGACCGAGCAAGCCGCCTCCCGGACCGAACCCACCATTTCCAACCTCCGTGTAGACCTTCTGCAAGAGCACTGGGAGTGCAAACCCTAGCGTCTTCTCTGATGCACGCAACAACGCCGCTGTCGCGACTCCGAACAGCGCCGGCGTGGGCAGAGTCTTCATGTCGATTCTAGTGCCTGGATCGGCGCGTCTCAAACCGACGCCAACCAAGATGTTCTCGTGGGTCAACGTAAACCTCCGAAACCAAAGAATCGCCCCCAACTCCAGCCCCCCATTTCCTCGATCATTGGTGCACAAACTCCACTGCACACGTTGTTCGTCACAACCCCAAACGTTGGGGTCAACCCCATCTGACCGGCACCATTCAAAAGCGTTCCTTCGGCATGAATGCCTGGCAGATCCGGCGCTACCTGCAGGCCGAGGCTCTCTGCGAGCGCCTTCTGCGCTGCTGATAGGTCCGCCGCTCCCTGGGCGACAAGTGTCACTCCTTCCTCGGTCTCGAGCAATCCGACCGTCCGACTCCAGACAGGCCCCTCTCCTGCTGCTGCTATCTCTCGCGCAAGTTCAAGAGTGGCAGCCGTACCGCCCCCTATGATTATCGTATTTCCCTGGGCGGCTGACATTCCGGTGCCAAATACGACAACCCCTGGGTGCGTGGCTGCGGCCATTTCAGCGGCGGGTATGGCGACTTCAGCTCCAACGGCAACCGCGGCGGCCACTAGTGGGGCAGCGATTGCCCCCACCATGGTCAACGTCCCTGGGTTTGAACCGGGACCATATAGCGGGTCGAGTATTGTCCCTCGAATGGGGACAGCCATGTTGCCAAGACCGACGTTCCTGGCGCGCGCGCCCTGCAGGGTGGCGCCTTCGTTTGCCTCGTGCCAATAGACAATCCACCCAGCCTGGTCATCCGTTGCTGAGCCTTTTGGAGTGTACGTCACGGAGATTGTTCCCCCATAAGGAACACTTCCTTTACGCCCTTCGCAATCAATACAGATTGGGCCAGAGTCCTCCGAACCAGGGGTGGGCGACGACGGCTTGGCGGCGGACACAGGGGTGGCGGTCTTCCCCCAACCGCCTCCAGTGTAGTTCTCAAATGGGTCCTCCTCCCCCTCGCCCTCGCCTCCACCACCGCCGTCGTCTTGGAACCCAGTCGTGTCCGTGAAACGGAACGGACTATTATTGGCGTAGCTGTAGCGGTTGTACTCCTGAGAATTCCAGGGCCTCGTGATCATCGGGTCGGCAGAGATGAACCGCGCAAGGTAAGGATCATAGAGCCTTCCGTTCATGTTGACGAGGCCCAGGTCGTCCTCGCTCTCCTGGCCCGTGAAGCCGGTCCTTACGCGCAACAGTTGGTTAGATGCTTGGCTCGGCGGAGTAGTGGTCCCGATGCGCGAGCCAAAGGGATCGAACCTCATCTGCGACGAGCCACTCGCGCTAGGAGTCGTAACGTTTGCGACCGATCCGAGCTGGTCGTTGTGCATATAATCAAACGTCGGCGAGGTGCCGCCATCTGGCTGAGTGACCTGCACCACGACGGAACCTCGCTCGCCATGTACGTACATGATGTGGGTGACGGCACCGTTTGTGTCTGTGCGCTTCTCGTACAACTTGCCGACGTAGATCGTGCTGCTGGTCAAGCCACTCGACAGCGTTTCGAGCTTCGATGCCCGTTGACCTCCAGCGTCGTACGCGAACGACCACACCATGTTGAGGCTGCTGTATGTTATGGTGCGGGGAAGATCGAAGTCAGTAAATGTTGTTGTTCGGCTATCCGCCTGTATTTGCCGACCGAGGACATCGTAGTTGTAAATGTGGGTACTTCCTCCCCTGCCTTGGCCGTCGCCCGAGTCGCTGGCCGATGCTGTCGTGGCGGCGTGCGGTCCTCCCCAATGATTGTTGGCGGTGTCGGGTCCGGAGGTAAATTCATCTTTGTGCCAGGATCCGTCTGGGTTGGTCTGGGTCCGCAGCTTCATGTTCCCGATGTCATCGTAGTCATACTGCACGGACCAATTGCCACCGCTGGCGCCATTCCAGTAGGTAAGACGGCCCAGCTCGTCGTGTGTGAATTGCTCGGTTTCCCCTGTTAGATAGCTTTGCCGGGTCGAAAGGTACCCACGCAAGTCATGGTTGAAAGTCAGCGCCATGAGGGGCGTGCCTCCGCCACTCGGCAACACGCTGTCCGACGTCAGGAAGCCTCGCTGCGGCTCGTAGTCATACTGACCGACCGAGCCATCGCCGAAGGTTTCGTGCAAGACATTCCTGTCCATGTTCCGACTATCCGCATGCCACAGCGGAAAACCGAAGCTATCGGTGATCGCTCGCAAAAGTCCGCTGGATGAATTGTATCCATAGGACACCGAGTAGCGCGAATCTGTCTGCGCGGGGTAGTAGATGGAAGCGGGTCGCCCGTAGTCATCATAACCAAAGTCCAGACGGTAGGAACCGCCGGCAATTCCGCGCGTTTCTGCAGACATCCGCCCTTGTGAGTCGTACTCGTAGTTGACCGTGACTGCGTCAGGGCCGCTGGTCGTTGAGGCGAGTTTCCCGATACCATTGACTGCCTTGTCCCAAGTAAAGGTGCTGGTACCCTCGCTGGTTTGCTCGGACACTTTGCGCCCAAGAACATCGAAAACGAATGTCTGGCTTGTCCCAGCGGTACCATCACCACCCACGCCCGAGCTTCCGACCACGTCGTTCCAGGTATCGTAGGTATAGGTCCAAACGCCTGTGTCCGGATCCTCGAGCGTCTTTCGGCGCCCGCGGAGGTCGAAGTCGGCGTGAATCTGGTTATGCTTGGTGTCGGGATCGAACACATCGGTGAGGGTGTTGAACGGCCCGTAGGCAAACCAGGTCGTAAGGTCGCGCGAAGTTCCCGTGCCACTCGTAGGCGAGGTCGGCATCGCGCCCACCTTTTCGCCCCGCTTGATGACCCGACCTGCTTTGTCCACGACCGATGTGTCGACTTGATTTCCCTTGTCCCCGACTATCGTTCGCGTCGTAGTGTCCCAAACGTAGGTCCACGTTGTCAACGCCCCCGTGAAGGGGCCCGTTTGGCTCGACGGTCGCCCCATGGGATCGTAAGTGTAGCTTGTAGAATACTGGGCAGCTCCGCCCTCGGCATAGGGTCGCGTCCGCGTGAGGACCCATCCGTGCGGATCGTAGGTCAATTGAGCCGACACATTCCGTGCGCCTGTATCTCCTAGTCCCGACACGCGTTCCAACAGCCCTCGTGAATTGTAGTATTGCCACTCCTCCTTCTCACGGTCGACTGTGTAGACCAAGATTGGATCCGCAGAGTTTGAGCTATCATATGTCCGGGACAGGATGCTCCCATCTGCCCGTTGTTCCGTGCGCAACCTTCCAAAGGTATCGTATTGGTGCGTACTTGGGATCCCGTTGGGGTCGACGGATTGCAGCAGCAGGCCCCTGTCAGGGTCATAAGTAAGCGTCGTCTTCTCCTCCGGCGCCATTTGCCCAGTCACGGTCGAAGAACCTCCAACCCGCACCGCACCCGGGAACGTGTGTCCTCCGTTCTGGCCTGAGTTGTAGTCAAACGCGGTATACCGCCAGTTGCGGTCGTGATCGTAAACGCTGATCTGCGTAGTCTGGCCATAGCCATTGCGCGAGTACTGCGTCTCCTGGTACAGGCTCGTATCCGAGCTATCTGGTTCGAGCCAAATATTGGTCACGACCCCCTTCGCCGAATCGTACTGATACTTTCTGGTTCGCTTGGTGGTACTTGAGGAAATGGCCGTCGGCGTGTCGGTCCGACCTGGCATGTACGACGACACTGTTTCCTTCCTAGCCATACCCACCAGCCAAGTGTCGTCACTGTCCGAGGTAAAGTCCGATCGTGTCAGCTTCGTCAGTTCGTTGGCAGGGTCGTCGAACTTCTCGACGGTTCCAATCGAAGTGTCCTTCTCAGTCACAAACCCATGGTCGACGTCATAGGTGGTCGTCACCCGCACACGCTTCCTGGTTCCAGACGAACCAGTTGAACCTTTCGGTATGGTTTCGCCTTCCTGCTCATCCACAGTGCACGAACTCACGGCAATGCGACTACCATCTTGCTCCGTCGAGAACGTGCATGACGACGTGTCTGTGCTCTTCCACACCCACCGTTGATCGGACATCTGGTAGTACTCAGACCTATTCGTCGGCCTATTTCTCCAGAAAGTGTCCAACGGAGCGGTCGTGCTTGAGTGGTCGTACGTGGTGGTCACATACGCCTGAGTTGTCGTGTCGGTGGTCGTGTGCTTATCCATCCCGAGGTAGCCGAGGCCTTGAAGATCCGCTCGCGCGTACCAGTACTCATGATCGAATTTCAACGGGCTGGGCAGCTCCGACGATTGCGTGTGCGACTTGACCAGCCACTTTCCCCGGATGTTGTAGTACTGTGGATAACCTGGACTTTCCGCCGCGACCACGGGGTGGTGAACCTTCGGGTCCGTGATCGGCCTATACTCAACTGTCGTCTGACTTCCGAGGCCGTCTGTCACGCTGTTCATAAGTCCGGGCTTCTGTCCCTGCCTTACATAGACCACAATCTGTCCACCCTCGACTTGAACAAGATCTGCCAACCCGTCCCCATTCACGTCGAGAACCTGACTCATCAGATATCCACCACCACAAGTCGTTCCGACGTTGTCGAGATCTGCCGCTTGATTTCCGAGTGAAATGGTTCCTTGTCCATTCGTCATGCTAAGGGTAACCCCGTCGGCAAAAGACGCACCGTCCGGGTTGGCAGTCTGAACGGTGACTGCGGTTCTTTGAACCGGATCCGGGGTTGTACCTATCCCAACACCTCGACAGCTATTCCCCATTTGGAGCAGATCCGCTCTTCCATCGCCATCAAAGTCGATGATCCGAAGGCCAGGATCTCGCGGCTTTCCGTTGTTGTTGAGCACGTCTAGCGACTGCCCCATCTTGTCGGCCGATTGGGGTTTGACCTCGACGGGTGGTAGGAAATCTCGTCCGTTGTTCTTCCAGACCCGGAAACCGACCCCGGTAGTGGGGGTATCGTCACTTCCATTGATTGGGATTTCGATCGCGTCCGGAAGTCCGTCGCCATTGACATCCGCGAACTGATAGCGCAGGGAGCCGGGCTTCTTCTCGCTACTCAAGAGCGACGTCTGGACAGCACCGCTTGTTGGACTGAGGAAGGCGCGCATACGATTCGACTGCTTTCCCTTCTTTGCCATCGCTGGATCCCAGAAGATGACTTCGATCTTCCCATCGCCGTTGATGTCGGCGATGTAGGTATTCCACGGCTCGGTTATATCGAATTCACTGGGACTACTTTCGTTGCCATTGACCTCCTCCATAATGGTCTCCCATGAGAGATAGGTACCATCAGAACCAAAACCGCTCGATGAGTTTCGCAGAAACCACCAAAATGGGGTTCCATTGTAATTAACAAACTGGATTGGCTTGATGAGATCCGGTAGACCGTCGCCGTCAAAGTCGCCGACCATGGGTGATACTGGCCGTCTTGTATCGATGAGTTTGTCCCCAGTCGAGACCTGATCTGGATCAATCATTCCCTTGTCGCCTGCACAATAGTCCTGCATACAGGCCTCCCGGTTTTGCAAGTTCAGCGAGCAATCACCAGCTTGGCAGTAGGCCACGCAATACGTTTGGAATTCCGTATTGATCAAGGTGCAGCCCAACCCAGCTGCTTCGTTCGAGTATCTCTCAACGATCACGTTCGGCCGAATGACATCGGCAGTCCCATCATTGTCTAGATCCGCCACGCGCAAGCCACGTGCAAAGTCACCTGCAAGGTCTACCGTTTCTGTTTCACCGGAGTCCACATATTGGTAATTCTTGACGAACGAACCGGCGTCTATAGCATTGCTGGAGAATCCGGTGAAGTTTCCGCTACCATCTGACTCTGCGTATCTCACACGGTAGCCAACCTTACTGTTCGTCGGGTCTACATAGGAGTAGACGATATCGTCGTGGCCATCACCATTGAAATCGCCAACGGCAAAGCTGCTATTGTTGTTCCTGGGCTGGCCCCAGTTGCCCGGGTCACTGGGATACGTGCCCGCTGGAAACAGATCACCAAAGTCTGTCTTGTCCTTCATGCTGGTCACGAACTGTTGGAAGGTGTTGTCGCTCGACGTCCAACCAAAGGTTGTCTTGGACTTGCAAATCCCGGCCCCATCACATTCTTGCACCGTCTTCAGCCGGGCCTGCGTGGGGTCATTGTAGTAAGCGAGATTGTATAGACGTAGCACCTCACCTGATGAGGTTCCCCGATTCATCGTGATACTGGTGAGGAGATGCGCTGTCCGCAAAGGCAAGCCATTCACAAAGGACTCGCGAATGTCCTGCCTCGTGCCTGGGTTCAGATTCTCGTCGTATCCGAAGTTGATAGTGAAGTCTCCCAACTCGAGGCCGGAAGACACAGGCGACGTTGTGTAAGCAATGTAGCTGGGGCGGGTATCAATAATGCTGTATGTAACAGTGCCGCTGGTGACGGTTTCAGGGGTGCGATAGCCATAGAAAATCCCATTGCCATAACGATCCTGGGAGTATGCTAGCGCCCAGGCCAGTCTCGCTGGGGTGTCGTAATTAACGCTCGGATTGAGCCGGTCGGTATCGCTTGCGGTCACCGTTGCGCGGTTTGCTTCCATGACAGCTGTGGTGCTGCCCACGAAGCCGTCCTTGGTGGAGCTGGTGTCATTGCCATAGCTTCTTCGTGTTCCATCCGGTAAGTAGACTAAGAAGCCTGTCGGCGTGTAGTTGTTCGGGTCGTTCGTCGGATCCAATTGCTCGTCACCAACCTGAACGATCTTGACTGAGGCGTCGCTTTCGAGTCGGTACTCCGACTCCGCCCGATTGGGGTTCCCCGAGATGAGGACGAGGCGTTGTCCATCAAGACAAAGCGGATCTTGGTCGTCAAACTGTATCGCTTGGCGCTGCTTGTCACGCGCCCAATCCTTCGGACAGCGCGAGATCATCGACAAACCTTCGACGTGCCAGCCGACCCCCATGATGCCGTCGCCCGCACTACTGCTGTACGCCAGGGCCAGGCTCGGGCGCACACCATTCCGGCCGGGTGGAACCCACAGTGGAATCCGGTACGTCGCGTCGCCGTTGTCCGTCACGCCGAACGTGCCATCGACACGGCCAGGCGTCGTCGTGGGATCGGTCGACTCCCCGGTACTGGGGACAATTTCTGGCACCAGCGAAGGCGGACGCTGGCAGGGCCCGTATGTGATAGCGATATTGTCGAAGTAACTCAAGTCGCTACCTGGCTTCGTGTTTGTATTCGAAGCCGAAACGCCGACAACCAATTGAGCGCTCGTTGCAGCCACAGGAACCAGTACGTTTTCGCCAAAGGATTGCCAGCCTTGGTCGGTCGAACTCACGGGGGCGCTTGAGTCGCCACCCACAAGTGTTGGCGAGTAGAAATTGTTGAATTGAATTCCCACCGAGGGCTCATGGCCAGAGAACCAGCGCACGCTCGACCACACACAAATGGTCGCCCCGCTTTCAAGAGGCACGGCTGGGGACTTGTAGGGCACTGTCTCGCCTGCGTAGCCGTCGATTGCCAGCACGGTCAATCCGGCCGGCGAACTTGGGTCCGAGGACGTCGGCGCCTCCTTGCCGTTTCCATCCTTCCAGCCGGTGTCGCCAGACTCCCACCATTCCTGGTAGACCGTCTCCGGTTGGGTGCTCGGACAGACTCCAGGGTTGATCGTCAATCCATCGAAATAGGCCAAATCGGTTCCCCCTTTGGTGGCACCGCTCCACAGCTCGTCTACGAGACGAACCTGAGTTGTCCCGTAGGGGAGATTGACATTGTGGCTCAAATACTGCCACTTCGCGTCGGCGGCGCTGATCGGAGTCACCGGGCCGAACTTGGATTGCCCGTCGTAGCTGCCTTCACCAACAAGCCAGTCGGTTTCAATAGTGCCTGACGAGGAATTGAGCTGAATCCCTATGAAAGGCCACGAACCACCTATCCAACGCACGTAGGCGCTGACGCAATAGGACCCTCCCTGAAGGGACATCCAACCGTCTGGCTGGTATGTCGTCGAATTATTGCTGATAGCCTGAACCCAGGCCCCGGCTGGCGAGGTGGAGTCAGTCACTGGAACGACCGGATTCCCATTTGAATCCTTCCAGCCGTCTGCAGATCTAGATTCCCAGGTCTCGGAAAACAGCGCCGTGGCCCTGGGGCCAGACCCGACGCAGCCTGTTGGCGCCGCGCAACCGCCGTTCGCAGGGTCGCAAGTTGCTGGAGGGTCACAGTTCGGCGGTGCTTGGCAGGTTACTGGCTGCCCTGGCGTGCAGGCCCCATTGGCGCATTGGTCCCCCGATGTGCATGGGTTCCCATCGTCGCATGTCGCCCCGTCGCCCTTGGCCGGATTGGGGCACTTTCCACTCGTCGTATCGCACGTTCCCGCGTTGTGGCACTGATCCGCCGCAGCACACTGCGTGGCCCGATTGGGGTCCGGGGTGCAAACCTTGTTCTGGCAGGTATCGCCCCATGTGCAGGGGTTGCCGTCGGCGCACACGGTTCCGTTGTAGTACTTGGGATTGGCGCAATTGACAGAGCCCGCGCAGCCGAGGCACTTGTAGACTTGGTCGGCGACCTCTTTGCTGGCCGTGCCCCATCCGTTGACGCCCGGCTTGTTGACGCCGCACACATCGTCCTGGCCACCGCAGGTTTCGGGGCTGCAGCCGTGGGTCGCGTAGCAATCCAGGTACGCACCGCACCCGGCGCGGTCGCTTTGCTGCCCGGGGCTGGATTCGAAGATGCAGAATGCGCCGCACTGGTTGGTCGTGGTATCCCGCCAGTTCTGCACGCAGGTGTTGGTGGTTGGCGCGGTCACGCGAACATCGTCGGCCTCGAAGGATGCGCCCACGCTGCCCACGCCAACCGAGCCGCTGGTGCACGAGCTATCCGTTTGCGTGAGTAGCTGCGCCCCGTTCACGTAGGCTTTGAGCGATGTGCCTTGGATGTCCAGCTTCACGTCGTACCAGGTGCCGGTGCTGATGCCTCCGCTCACTGCCACGGGGCTGCCGAGTGGGGTCTCGACGCCGGCGACGCGCTTGCCAAGCACGGCCTTGCCGTCTCCGCGCAAGCCCACGAAGTAGCCGCAGTCCGCGTTCCAGGTGGCGTCGTAGCGGCCCCACAGCGTGACGGTCGCGCTGGGCGACGAGAAGCTGACCGGCTTGAGGTTTGCCTCCACCGTCGAATCCATCCAGGCCATTCCAGCTTGGGCTTGCGAGACGTATTCCACCCCAGCACTGGCGTCGGTTTGGCGGTAGACCTTGCTGCCGTCCGAAACCACGCTGAAGTTCTGTACTGGCCCCTGCTTCACGTTCCACCCGCTGCCGTTGCCGGTCTCGAAGTTATCGCAGAAAGCCCACGTACTCGCGCACACGTTGGTCACGGTCACGGTGCTGGTCCCGGTCGCCGTGGTTGGTATCGTGACCGTCCCAGTCGCGGTCCCAGTGGTCGTTTTGGTTATCACCTGGGTCCCCGTTGCCGTTGCGCTGTGGGTGCCCGTGCCAGTGACCGTCGTGGTGCCAGTTCCAGTTCCTGTCCCGGTTCTGGTGCTCGTCGCAGAGCGCGTGGTGGTCGCCGTGCGTGCCGAGGTATAGGTCTGGGTCGTCGTCCTGCTGCCCGAGCCAGTGGCCGTGACAACGACAGTCTTGGATGCCGTGTTGGTCTTGGTTCCGGTGGTCGTGATTGTGAATGCGGCCGTTGCCGTCGCCGTTCCAGAAAGGGTCCCGGTGAAGGTCTTGGTTCCCGTGGCCGTGCCGACGCCTAAATAGGTCCCGGTCCAGGTCGCGGTTCCGGTTGCAGTCCGACTTGCCGAGGCCGTCCCAGTGCTGGTCAAGGTTCCGGTCTTGGTTCCGGAGCGGGTGCCTGTCAGCGACGCGGTCGCGGTATAGGTCTTGGTGCCAGTGGCCGTCTGCGTGTTGGATAGCGTGTCCGTGCCAGTGGTCGTGGTTCCCGTCGACGTCGTCGTGTCCGTGAAGACCTTGGTCACCGTCGTGTGCGCCGTGCTTGTCGCGGTGTTGGTGGCCGTGCTGGTCACAACCGCGGTTCCTGTTCCGGTCCCGGTTTGCGTCCGGGTGATCGTCCCGGTTGCCGTGCCGGTTGCCGTTTGAGTGGCCGTCACCGTGTAGGTAATGGTCGGGGGCTGCGCGGTCAGGGGCGTGACACTATTTTCAGCGAGAGTGACGCCGCCGTCCACGCTACCCTGCGACTGGGCTTTGATCCGCGCCGTCAAGCCCTCGCGCGCGGCGGCTTGATTTTCGGGGGGGGCGGTCTGGCAAGCAGCGACAAACGACAGAGAAAGAACCGCGGCGAACAGGCGACTTGTTCTCATGAGCCTACCTAGAACTAGGGTTTCGCCGACTGAAACTGATTCGGCGAGTGCGGACAATTGGCACGTCTAACAAGCGCGGCGAATCACTGTCAATCAACAAAGGCGTACCGATTTTCCGAAATGGCGGTGACGGTCGGAAGACGCCATATAGATGTAGCCGGAGGGGATCCAAGGACAGGGACGTTCACCTGCAAGCTATTCGTAGTGTGTCCACATCCGTTCGACGAAAACCTGCCGTTCCTTTGGGTCGATACGGTACACAAGACGGTGCTGGATGTTGATCCGCCGCGAGAAGAAACCTTCGAGCTCACCGACCAGTCTTTCGTAAGGCGGTGGTGTCTCGAAGGGATCCCGCTCCAAGATATCGAGAAGCGCATCAGCCTTGGTCCGCAGGTGCGAACGTTGCAGCTTCATTGCGTCCTCGCGGGCGGCCCTACTGAAGTAGAGTTGCCAGGCCACGGGCTACCAAGGCCGTGTCTTCGAGTAGGCCTTGAGCGGTGCCTTCCTAGCCTTGCGCAAGGACGCTTTCATTCCAGGCACACTAAGAAGGTAGAGAGATTCTTGCATGGCGCGAAAGTCATCCTCCGAAAGCAGCACGCCGTTTTGGCGGCGGCCGGTGATCTGAATGGGTTCATGCGACTCGGCCGTCTGGTCAAGTAGCTTGAACAGATTCGCACGGGCCCGGGTGACGCTGATGGTGGTCATCGTTGCTTCCTGACTGAAAGCGTACAGGATAACGTACGTTGGATCAAGCCTTGCGCCGGCTGCGATGCGTACGGGAGAACTGGTCTCGGCGCTGGCCTCGACTTGAGCCCAAGCTAGTGCCCACTGTTCCGATTCGGACCTAGCAGCCCGTGGTGGAAAGGTGCCTCTTTCTGCTATCTTCCGCGCCTTCGATCCCTTTGCCGCCCTTTGCCGCAATCGCCCCTTGAGAACCCGGCGTTGACCACCTCGGACCGCGTCGGCTATACCCGGCTAGCGGCAATGCCGCGGAGACAGCTTTGAACATCGGAGCCGACCAACTACAGAGTGCGATCTCTTACCTGATCGCCTTCATCCTCAGCATCGCCGTGCACGAGTACGGCCATGCCTGGATGGCGAACCGCCTGGGCGATCCGACGCCGCGCTTGCAGGGCCGCCTGACCCTGGCGCCGCAGCACCACATCGACCCTATCGGAACCATTCTGATGCCCATCATCATGGCGGTATCGAATGTGCCGCTTCTGGCTTGGGGCAGACCCGTGCAATACAACCCGGCTGCCCTGACACGCCGCTATTCCGTTGGCACGGGCAGGATGATGATCGCCGTCGCCGGTCCTGCCATGAACCTGATCATGGCCTTCGCGGTGTCGATCGTGATCGTCGTGGGTGCCAAGTTCCACGCCCCCGACCGCCTGATCAACGCCATTTTCAAATACATGGTCCGGCTCAACATCTCGCTCATGATCTTCAACCTGCTCCCTATCCCGCCGCTCGACGGAGGCGCGGTGCTGGCCTGGCTGCTCCCGCGCTCCATGCACAACGTGGTCGACTTCCTGGCCCGCTACGGAGGGTTCATCTTGCTGCTCATGGTGGTGAGTCCGTCGATGGGCTTGCCACTCATGGGCATCATCGGCTATCCCATCGACCTCATCACCTCGTACTGGAGGGACGGTCTCATCATGGTGATCGGCTCATGAGCCAAGAGCACCCGTCATCCTCGTCGGCGAATCCCATGCCGTCGGCCTTGCCGAACGATGCCCAGGGCAACACCGCCTACCGCGTGACCCTGCCCGAGTTCGAAGGCCCGCTCGATCTGCTGCTCCACCTGTGCCAGACCCACGAGCTCGACATCCTGAACATCTCCATCGCGTTCATCGCCGAGAAGTACATCGAGTACCTGGAGCTGATGCAGAACATGTCGGTCGAGGTGGCGGCCGACTACCTGGTGATGGCCGCGCACCTGGCCTACCTCAAGTCGCGCGAGCTGGTGCCGTCGCCCGAGCCGCTCGAAGCCAGCGAGGACGGCGAAGATCCCATCGACCCGCGCGAAGAGCTCATCCGCCGCCTGCTTCAGTATCAGAAATACAAGCACGCGGCCGAGAACTTGGGCAACCGCCCCATCGAGGGCCGCAACGTCTTCGTGCGCGGCGCGGTCCTTGAGCCCGCCGAAGAAGCGGGCCTGGCCGAACACTCGGTGTGGAAGCTTCTTGAACACTGGGCGCAGATCCTGGAAAAGGCCAAGCCCCAGTTTACCCACGACGTGGTCATCGATCGCATCTCGATCACCGACCGGATCAATCAGATCGTGGATTTGCTCGAAACCGGCAAGGGCATGGTCCGCTTCGAGGATCTTCTGGGCACGGATCTGCCCGAGGCGGAATTGCGCCACAAGGTCGTGGTGTCCTTGCTCGCGGTGCTGGAACTCGCGCGCCTGCGCGTGGTGCGCATTCTGCAACAGGTGGACACGGGCAGCTTCTTTCTGGCCCAAGCCGAGGGCGCCAACCTGGCCGATGCGCGCAACCTGAACGTGACCTCGGCGAAAGAAAGTGGCCACGCGGAATCCGAGGCCAATACCGCGCCCATGGTCGACCAGAGCCCGGCCGAGCCGGTCGCCACGGTTTCCGTCGACGAAGCACCCACCGTAGAAATGCCGGCCGCCCTGCCCGCCACCGACGAAACACCTGCAGCCGAATCCAACGCCGAACATGCGGAACAAGAGACGAAAAGCGCAGCGAGCGATACAGCCCAACTTGTTCCTCAAGAAGATGTAATCTCCGCTCCTTTCCCTGCCTCTGCCGAAGGAGGCGAGGAAGTCATTGATGGCCAAACGCAAGAAGAGCAAAAAGCAACCCAAGAGTGACAAGGTCGGGAAGGCTCCAGCGCCCGATGCGAGTGACAACGCCGCGCCCTCCGAGACCACGGCGGACCCTCTGACCGCCGGTCCGCCGAGCGCGGAAGCGCCGAATTCTGCCTTCTCCGAGGAGGTTCCGCCACAGGCTGACTTCGCGGAGCCATCTGTCCTGGCAACGGAAGCCGAATTCGGCGAGGTGTGGTCCGAGGAAAGCGGAGCGACGAGCACGGATGCACCCCTTGCTAAGGAAACGGTCGCCGTCGAAGAACCGACCGCCGAAACCACCACGGAAGAAATGTTGGTGGCCGCGCCCGAAGAGGCGGTCGCTGAAGAAATGGCAGCCGAGGAAGCACCAGCCACCGCGTCGGCCGAAGCGATCGATCCGGCCGCCCCCGCGGATGCGGAGGCGAGCGCACCAACCGAGGGCGATGAAGCCGATGAAGCCGTCGCGGAATCCCGGCTGGAATCGATTCTGGAGAGCTTGCTCTTTGCCTCGGACAAACCGCTCGGGCTCGGGGAGCTCAAGCGCCTTCTGGGCGAGCGCGACGGCAAGAAGGTGACGGCCGCGGTGCAATCGCTCATCGAGCGGCGCAAGGGCACGGGCGTCGAAGTGGCGGCCCTGTCGTCGGGCTGGCACCTGCGCACCAACCCGGAAAACGCTGCCTGGGTCGCCAAACTGCTGGTCGGCCGACCCGTGCGCCTGTCGCGCGCCATGCTGGAAACCCTGGCTATTGTTGCTTACCGCCAGCCGGTCACGCGCCCCGAGGTCGACGACATTCGCGGCGTCGATTGCGGCCCGGTGCTCAAGACCCTGCTCGACCGCGGACTCGTGCGCATCATCGGCAAAAAAGAAGAGGTGGGCCGGCCCATGCTCTACGGCACCACGCCGGAATTCCTGCGCATCTTCAACCTGCGCGACCTTTCTGAACTTCCGACCTTGCGCGAGTTCTACGACCTTTCCGCCGAGGATCAGTCGCGCGTCGAGGCCGAGCACGGTTCACCCGAGGAGACGCCCAGCGCGATCACGGCCAAGCCGGACGTGGCGATAGGTTCGGTCATGCGCGGGGCGCTTCAGCCCGAGCCGGAAGACACCGACCCGCTGCTCGACGAACTCGACGAGGCCTCGCAGCTGGCCAAGCAAGCCCTGGGCGATCTGGAACCGACCGCACCAGACGACGAGGGTGCGAGCGCAGCGAGCAGGGGTGGGGGGG
>OCTA010000063.1_pt1 | contig 103429 bp, 84 predicted proteins | sample 1538991 | NCBI WGS metagenome assembly OCTA01 (sample SAMEA3539302, study PRJEB22396) | soil metagenome | biome: tundra; feature: field; material: soil | place: USA | collected 2010-05 | depth 0.15 m
GAAGCACCTCGCCACCGAACAAAAAGAGTGCGAGTACGGTAAGGAAGGTAAGGCCTGCTGTCAAGATGGTTCTGCTTAAAGTCTGATTAATGCTCCGATTAACGATGTCCGCGAGTTTCTCGCGCCGCATGAGTTTAATGTTTTCGCGGATGCGGTCAAATACCACGATCGTGTCGTTATTAGAGTAACCAATCAGGGTGAGGATGGCCGCGATCACAGTCAGGGTAATGTCGGTTTTGGTGAGGGAAAACGCCCCAACGGTGATGAGTGTGTCGTGAAATACCGTGACCACCGCGGCGATGCCATAAATCCACTCAAATCGGAAGCCCAGGTAAACCAGCATTCCGAGCAGGGAATAAAGGGTGGCCAATCCAGCCTGAGTCCGCAGCTGGGAGCCGACCTGGGGCCCGATGATCTCGACATTGCGGACGCCAAAGTCGGAAAGAAAGAAACCGTCCGGGAGCGAAGCCACCACCGCACGGTCCACTCCGGGGGCGCTCTGCAACTGGTCGGGAGAATTCAACACGCCACCCTGAACCTTGTCTCGATAGTCCACGACGGCCTGAGCCTGGGCCGAATATTTCTGATCGGCATCGGAGCCAGTGTGGAGCGGGTCTTTATCGATGAGGTAGTTTTTGATTGTCAAATAACTGGCGTTGTTCAGGTCGACCTTGCCTGCCGGAGTATTGGCCTCCAGCGCCTGTATGATCTTCAATTTGCCTTGATCGAGCGCCTGCTCGTTGGTTTCGCGGACGTCGAGGTCGATCAACACCTCGTTGTTCGAGACCAGGCCATAACGCTGAATCTTCGCATTCCGCAGGCCGGCGCGATCCATCTCGGCGTGGATCGCGTTGTAGTCGGGGGTATGCGAGAACCGCACATACACCAGGGTTCCTCCGCGGAAGTCTACACCCCACGGAATGTGGTGCCAGAACAACATAGAAAGAAGACCTGCGACGCTGAAGACCAGTGAAAAAGCGAGAAAATACCACTTTTTCCCAAGAAAATCTATGTTGGTATTGCGAAAGAACTCCACGAGATTATATAACCCCTTATCTATCTATGGCTTAGCTAAAATTTGGTAATTGGGAAATTGAGTAATTGTGAAATTGAAAACCTGCCTGCCCTTCAATTTCTCAATTACTCAATTCCCTAAATGCTGAGCGCTTCTCCGCGTTGCTTACGGCTTAGCACCCAGTCGAAGATGAAACGCGACACGAACACGGCGGTAAACAGGTTCGCCAGCAAGCCAAAGGTGAGCGTAGTGGCGAATCCTTTCACCGGACCGGTACCAAAGATGAAGAGAATCGCGGCGGAAACGATGGTGGTGACGTGCGTATCCACAATCGTGATCCAGGCGTGGCTGAAGCCCTGATCCACCGCCGAGGGCGGCGTTTTGCCGTTGCGCAACTCTTCGCGAATACGCTCGAAGATCAGCACATTGGAATCCACGCCCATGCCGACGGTCAGAATCACACCTGCGATTCCAGGCAAGGTGAGGGCGACATTGACCCCAGCAATGGTGGACCACCCCAGGAACCCAAGCAGAATGATCAGGTTCATGATGAGCGCCACATCAGCGTTAATGCCAGCCCCGCGATAGTAAACGAGCATGAAAATCAGTACGGCCACCATGCCGATGACGGCCGCTTGCACACCGGAACGGATGGAATCCGCGCCCAGCGACGGTCCCACGGTTTGCTCTTCCAGATACTTGATGCTGGCAGGCAGAGCACCGGAGCGCAGGATCATCGAAAGATCTTTCGCCTGCTGCTCGCTCATGCGGCCACCGCTGATCGAACCCTGGTCGCGGATCGGTTCCTTGATGTTGGCAACTTCCTGCACTTTGTTGTCGAGCACTACGGCCAGGCTGTCGCCGACGTGAGCGGAAGTAAAGCTGTAAAACCTCTGTCCACCCTCGCCCGTCAGCGAAAAGCTTACGCTGGGCTGGCCGTTCTGGTCGGTGCTGGCCTGCGCGTCCCGGAGGTCTTTGCCGCTGACCGCGGAAATACGCGACACCAGATACCATGCTGGCCCCTCGGTTTCGGCTCCGGGCATGCTGTGTCCCTGAAGCAGAATCGCATCCGCGGGTATAACGCCGCCTTTATCTTGCATGGCTGCCTGCTCGCTGGGATACGGTCCGCCGAGAGACTGCTTGATCTCAAGCATCGCGGTGGACTGCATGATGTCCTTCACGCGGCCGGAATCGTCAATGCCGGGGAGCTGAACAAGAATCTGGTGTTGGGCGAGCCCATGTTCCTCAATGGTAGGCTCGCTGACGCCGAGAGCGTCAATGCGGTTGCGGATAGTATCGATGGCCTGGGTGACCGCCTTGCTCTTCAGGTCATTCAGCATCGAAGGCTTCATCGACAAGTTCCAGGAATTGTCGGGGCCGCCGGTCACGTCGTACTCGGGCAACCGCTCCTGCACGATGGTGAGCAAGTCTGCGCGGGCACTCGGTTGCAGGCCTTTTAGCACAAGATGGTCGGGATTAGTCTGCTGGTCCGGCTGAGAGACATCGGTGTAGTCAATCTTCCGGTTGCGCAGCTGTTCTTTCAAAACTTCCATGGCGTTCTGCGCCACCACGTTGACGGCATCGTCGACCTGAACCTGCAGGATGAGGTGGGTTCCGCCCTTTAAATCGAGGCCGAGGTGGATGTGATCGCTAACCGCAGCAAGGAGTCCCTGGCGCGAAAAACTCCTCGGAATCCCAAAAATTCCGAACAGGAAAAACAGCAGCGTGGCAGCGATGAATCCGAGCTTCCAGAGAAAATTCTTGTTCATAATAAAAACAAACCCGAATGTAATGAGCTTCTATTTGGTCTTGATTTCTTCCTCGGTCGTCGTGACCTGCAACACCGACGCCTTGGTCACTTCCAGCAGGAGATTATTCGGAGGAACGCGCAGATGAACGCAATCGTCCTTGAGCGCCATGATCGTTCCCCGCAGGCCGCCGCTGGTGGTGACCTTGTCGCCGGTCTTGAGCCGGTCCAGCATGGCCTGCCACTTTTTTTGACGGCGCTGCTGGGGCAGAATCAAGAGAAAATAAAAAATGGCGAAAATGAAGATAAGGGGTGCCATACCGAGCCACCCCATGCCGCCGCCACCACCGAACTGTACTGCCAGTAGAAATTGCATATTGAGGTCTGAGCGTATGTATCCGCGAAAAACCGCCCGCACCCATTTGCGGCGCGAGAGCTGTCATGTCACCACGGGGTTTAGATCGACATCGGCCGGGTTCGTGGGCTTCAGGCTTGAATCTGGGGAGATCTTCCCATTAAGTCTAGGGTTTCGGCCTTGACCAGACACTAGAAAGAAAACGGGACTCTACCCCAAGTGAAATAGAATGCCGCACCCGCCGCATGGTGTCAAGGTAGAAACTCAGGTTGTGGATCGTGTTCAAGACCTGCGCCAGCACTTCGTTGGATGCATAAAGGTGACGTAAGTAGGCCCGCGAGTAGCGCTGGCACACCCGGCAGCCACAGTTGGGGTCGAGCGGGGCCGGATCCTGGGCATAGCGCGCCTGCTTGATCGAGACTCTGCCCTCAGAGGTAAACAGCAGCCCGTGCCGCGCTGCGCGCGTCGGCAGGACGCAATCCATCATATCGACCCCCAGGCTGGCGTACTCGACAATCTCTTCGGGCGTTCCGACTCCCATCAGATAGCGCGGCTGGTCGCGGGGCAAATGCTCGAGCGTGGATTCCACGATTTCACGGGTAAGTTCGCGCGGCTCTCCCACGCTGAGCCCGCCGATGGCGTAGCCGGGAAAGCCAATTTGGAGGGTGCGCTCAGCCGACTCTTTTCTGAGATCGCGATCCATGCCTCCCTGGATAATGCCGAACAGGGAGGGTGTGGAGAAAGTTTGTGGGGGGACAGCCGCCCTCGGCTGTAAGGGCGAGCACAAGCTCGCCTGCTGGGCTGCGGAGCTTCGCTCCGCCGGACGGCTGAAGACGGCCGTCCCCACATGTTCGCGCCTGCCCCACGGCACTTCGTGCTTGTGCTCTTCGAAATACTTCTTGCTGCGCGCCGCCCAGCGTGCCGTCATTTCCATCGACGCGCGCGCGCGCGCACGATCCACCGGAAACTCGGTGCATTCGTCAAACGCCATGATGATGTCGCCGCCCAGCCCAATCTGCGCCTCCATCGCGCTTTCCGGGCTGAAAAAATGCGAAGAGCCGTCCAGGTGCGAACGGAACGTCACACCTTCCTCGTTGACCTTGCGCAGTTCGTTCAGGCTGAAAACCTGAAACCCGCCCGAGTCGGTGAGGATCGCCCTTGGCCAAGCCATGAACCCGTGCAGACCGCCCATCCGGCGCACGGTGTCCACCCCGGGCCGCAGGTAGAGGTGGTAGGTATTGCCGAGAATAATCTGCGCGCCCAGTTCTTCGAGCGTGTCCTGAGGAACTCCTTTTACCGATGCCTGAGTACCCACTGGCATGAACACAGGGGTCTCGATTTCAGCATGCGGCGTCAGCAGTCGCCCTGTGCGCGCTCCGCCGGCGGTCCTTTCAATCTGAAACGAGATGGGCATTCGTTGAGATTGTAGCAACGGGAAGCGAACGGACGCGGCGCTCAGCGTTCAGTCTTCACTCTAAAATCGAGATGATTTCAGCGCGAACGCTTCCTTCTTCTACGATCAGCTTGCCAACCGTCACGGGCAACTTGAAGCGGCGCGGGCCTGCGCTGCCGGGATTGAGGTACAACACGCCGTTGCGCGTCTCTCGCTTCGGGACGTGGGTGTGGCCGGAGATCACGACTTTGAAACCCGAGGCCTCCGGCTTCAGGTCGAGCTTCGCCAAATCGTGCAGCACGTAGATGGAAATGCCAGCGAGTTCGATGACGTCGGTGAGCGGCAATCCGCGCGCCCAGGCATCCTTGTCGACATTGCCGCGGATGGAGGTCACGGGCGCAACAGTTTCGAGTTTCTTCAGAATCTCGGCCGCGCCGACGTCTCCCGCGTGAACGATGTGTTGCGAGCCTTGCAAGGCTACCAGCGCTTCTGGGCGAAGCAGTCCGTGAGTATCGGAGATGACGCCGATTAGGATGGGAGTCTCAATTCTCAGGCTTCTGTCTTCGACTTGAATTCATGAGCTGGTTCATCTCTGCATGGGATGGCGCGCCATCCATCGCTGCGTACGTGCCCGCCGTCTTCAACTCTTCGGCAAGGCGGCGAAGTAAGCCGAGTGTCGCTCGCATCGGACCCGAGCCAAGGCTGACCCGTGCTATCCCCAGCTTGCTCAGCTCCGGAACTGAGGGCGAACCGGGCACTGCCAGGATGTTCACCGGGCACCGCAGATCAGCAACCAGACGTCCGATCATGGCAGCATCCCGCAGGCCGGGCACAAACACACAGTCTGCACCCGCATCGCGGAAAGCCTGCAAGCGGCGCACCGTTTCGTCGTAGCGTTTCGCAGGATCGCCGACCTGCAGCAGGTAGATGTCGGTCCGCGCATTGAGGACCAGCGGCACCTTCTGGGTGATCGCTGTCTCCCGCACGGCATGGATCTTCTCAAGCTGCAGGGCCAGCTCGGCAAGCGGGCGATCGGAGTCTCCGGTCGCATCCTCCAGATTCATGCCAACGGCGCCCGCCTCAATCACCGCGCGGGCAGTTTGGGCCGCATCCTCGGGCCGGTTTCCGTATCCTGACTCAACGTCTGCCGTTACCGGTACCTTCACTGCCCTGGCGATGCGAGCTACCACCTCGAACATTTCTTCCTTCCGGATCTTTTGTCCGTCGGCATACCCGAGGGAAAAGGCGACACCGGCGCTCGTAGTCGCAATGGCCGTGAAACCGCATTCTTCCACGATGCGCGCGCTGGCGACATCCCAGGCATTGGGGAGGAGCAATACTTCAATTCCTGAGTGGAGGCCCCGAAATACTTCCGCGTTCTTTCTTTGTTCCGGGTTCGTCATACGTAAAATAGGCGTGCTCAGCGGCTGCCGTTTTTCATTTTCTTGACGAACTTGCCGACGCTGACCACCGCGCGGCCCACCGTACCGCGTCCGATCTCCTGCACTTCGTCACGGGCGGTCACCCGCGCGGTATAGAAACGGCCGTCGAAGGACTCGATCACAGCCTCGGCTTTGATGCGTGCGCCGATGCCGCTGGCGGCGCGATGCTCAATGTTGATGGAGGTTCCCACGGTGATCTCGTCGCCTTCACAGTAAGGCTGCAGCGCCTGAAACGCCGCCGTCTCCATCAGCCGGATCATGTCGGGCGTCGAGTACACCGGAGGCAACTCGGGATGGTGCGAGGTGAGGGTGTGCTCGAACTCGACCGTCTCCTCGGCTTCGGCGCGGGCCCCGATGGGGATCTCTCTAGCCACAGATGTGCCTCTCCAAAAAAGAAATGAGCCAATGATTCTATCGAATCATTGGCTCGAACCGGTGCCAGGCGATCTCCAAACTATGCAGCTGCCATCGCCGTCCGGCGCGCGTCGATCCCATCCAGCGCTTTCCACAACATGCGGGCGGCATTTTCAGCGGCATCCAGAGCCGCATCCGCGGTCTCGGGGTGGGCAGCGATGCGCTTTTCGAGGTGGTTGCGCCAAACGCTGGAATGGTACACATCGGCCGTCGCGTGCAATGAGAAGTATCCGCAGGTCTTGTCGTCGGCTTTGTACATGGCCCGCAAGCCCCGCTCCTTTTCCTGGGCAATACGGGGCACCTGCGACTCGTAGGTGTAGAAAGCGGCCAGCGCATCTTCCGGCGAGCCCTCGCTGGCTACCTGATGAAAGTGCCGGATGAGTTGCCGAATCTCCGGCACAGGAGTATGCCACTCCAGGTTGCGGCTTGAGCCCATGCCTTCGGCGAAGTCGAGCCAAAGCTCCGAGTGCGGAACCGAGTCCCTGCCCGGCCGGCCTTCCACGCCCTTTTCGTCGCACATGTTGGCCAGTACCGCTCGCCGCAGTTCGCCTTCCTCCAGGCGCAGCCCAAGAGCCGCCAGGTAAGAAGGAAACGCTTCGACGTGATGGAAGTAGTCCTGCGCATATTCGCGCAGATCGTTGCGAGTCAACTGGCCCGCCGACCACGCCTTGTAAAAGGGATGGCAAAGCAGGTCATACTTCGCGATGCGCGAGTCGAGTTCCTGAAAGAATTCAACGGTATTCATGATGCCCCCCGGGACTTTCATTAGGACAGCCCAATATACGGGCGAAAAGGAACATCGGCAAGTGATGGAGATCACGGGTTCCGCCAAGTTGCTAGAATGAAAGAAGAACTAGCTGCAAGGATTTTCTGGGGTTCGCTCCGCCAGCTTCGAATGCATTACACCGAACAATTCGACGTAGTTGTCGTCGGCGCCGGCCATGCCGGATGCGAGGCCGCGATGGCAGCCGCACGCATGGGCCTGAGGACAGCTCTCTACACGCTCAACGTCGATCTGATCGCGCAGATGTCTTGCAATCCGGCGGTGGGCGGCATCGCGAAGGGGCATCTGGTGCGCGAAGTCGACGCGCTCGGGGGCATCATGGGCGAGATCACCGACGCGGTCGGCATCCAGTTTCGTCTGCTGAATACTTCGCGCGGCCCGGCCGTGTGGTCGCCGCGCGCGCAATGTGACAAGCAGGCCTACCGGTTGAAGATGCGCGAGGTGCTGGAGTCACAAGCGAATCTGCAGATCAAGCAGGCGGAAGTTGCGGATCTGATCGTCGCGGCTTCCGGCTCCCGGCTTCCGGCTACTCAGCTTTCGGCAATCGGCATTCAGTCAGAAGAGTCCGGAAGCCGAACGCCGGAAGCCGAACGCCGCGTTGCCGGAATACACCTTCGTGACGGGCGCACCGTGGGCGCGTCCGCGGTCATCATCACCACCGGCACGTTTCTGAACGGGCTGATTCATTGTGGCGAGCAGCAGTATCCGGCGGGACGTTCGGGCGAGCCTAATGCGGTTTTGCTGGGCGAGGCGCTGAAGAAGCTCGGGCTGCGCGGCTGCCGGCTTAAGACCGGTACTCCGCCGCGGCTGGACGGACGCAGCATCGACTGGACGCGCTTTCCGGTGCAGCCGGGCGACATTGACCCTACGCCTTTCAGCTTTCGCACCAGGCGCGTGGCGCACCACGACTCGCAGGTGCCCTGTTACATCGCCTGGACTACGGCGGAGACGCACCGCATCATTCGCGAAAACGTGCACCGCTCGCCGATGTACAGCGGGCAGATCCAGTCGATCGGGCCGCGCTATTGTCCTTCCATTGAGGACAAGATCGTTAAGTTTCCCGACAAGGAGATGCACCAGCTCTTTCTTGAGCCGGAAGGGCTGAACACGCACGAGATCTACGTCAACGGTATGAGCACGTCGCTGCCGGTGGACGTGCAGTTAGCGATTTTAAAGTCGATCCCGGGACTCGAGAATGCCGACATGCTCCGCCCTGGGTATGCAATCGAATACGACTCCATCGATCCCACCGAACTGGAGCGCACGCTGGAAACCCGCAAGATTGCCGGACTGTTCCTGGGCGGGCAGATCAATGGCACGTCTGGCTACGAAGAAGCGGCGTGCCAGGGACTGATGGCGGGCATCAACGCCGCGCTGCAGGTGAAGCGGGAGCCGCCGCTGATCCTCGATCGCACCGAGGCTTACACCGCGATCCTCATCGACGACCTCATCTCGAAGGGGACGAATGAGCCTTACCGCATGTTCACATCGCGGGCCGAGTTTCGCCTGCACCTGCGCATCGACAATGCCGACAGGCGCCTCACCCCGCACGGCCGCCGCATGGGTCTCATCTCAGACGTGGCTTGGTCGGATTTTCAGGCGAAGCAGCAGCGGCTTGCGACGATGAAGAACGTGCTGGAAAGCACGCGGATCACCGCTGAAATGCTGGAGCGTTGTCTTTCCGAGAAACGAAGCGAGGAATCTGCGGTCGCGGGTTGGGCATCGGCAGTCGGCCAAACCTGCGCGCAGGTCTTGAAGCGTCCTGAAGTCAAGGTCGAGCAACTCGTGCCCGTCTTGCGGGAACTCGCGCCTGAATTTTTCGCAAGGAATTCCTCCGAGTCCTCAGTGCCCGGATCCTGCCCTGAGCGGAGTCGAACGGTGGTTAATCTTTCATCGGAAGTAAGAAACGAACTCAAGTCGGTCGAGACCGAGATCAAGTACGAAGGCTACCTGCTGCAGCAGCAGCGCGCCATGGAGCGGCTGAAGAAATCGGAGCAGCACTCGATTCCCGACTGGTTCGACTACCACTCGGTCAGCGGACTGTCGCGCGAGATGCAGGAAAAACTCACGCACGTGCGGCCGCGCACCATCGGACAGGCCTCGAGGATTCCTGGCGTGACGCCCGCAGCCGTGTCGCTGGTGAACGTCTACATTGAAATCCAGGCGCGCCGCCGCGATCAGGCCGCCGCACTTTAAGGCCGAATCCGGCTTAGCGCGCGTCTTGTTTGGTTTGCAGTTGTTCCGCGAGTTTGAGTTCGCTCGCCGCTTCGTCTTTCTTTCCCATGTCCCGGTAGGCCTGGCCGAGCAGGTGGTGGGTCGTGGGATTGTTGGGGTCCATGGTCGCCGCGCGCTGCAGGGCGCGCACCGCCAAATCGAATTCGCCTTTTTTCTCGAGCACTTTGCCCATCAGGATGTAAGGCCCGGTCGACGTCGCGTCGAGCCAGATGGAGCGCTGCAGCACCCGCTCCGCATCTTCGAACTTCTGAACGCGCGAGTACGCGTCGGCCAACTTGTAGTAAGTCGCGGCGTGCCCCGGGTTGATGGCCAATTCCTTCTGGAATTCTGCGATCGCTTCCGGCACTCGCGATTTGTAGAGATACAACTCGCCCAGCAGGAAATGCACCAGGGGCAGCTTCGGATCGAGAGCCACCGCTTTTTGCGCGTATTCTTCTGCGACCGGATCGAACTCCTGGCGCAGCAGCATCCGCGCCGTGAACAAATAACCGGCGGCCGAGTCCGGCGGCACATCAAACATCTTGGCGAACGCCTTGCGCGCCTGGGCGTAATCTTTGGTTTGGATGTAGCAGATGCCCAGAATGTAGGAAGCGTCCACGTTGGCCCGCGAGTACCAGCCTTGGACTTTCTCGAGCAATGGAATCGCGTCCGCGGGATGCCCGCCCAGATAATAAGAAAGTCCGAGAAGCTGCGTCGCCTCGCCGCTGGCCGGATCCGCGGCGGTTGCCTTTTTCAGATACTCGATTGCCTTGGGGAAATCGCTTTTCTTGTAGTACGCCGTGCCCATTTCCAGGGCCAGACCTTTGGCGGCGGGATCGCGGGCTTCGAGAGTTTGCAATTCCGCGATCGCCTCGTCGAGCTTCCCTTGTTGCATCAGCTTTCGCGCCTGCGCAAACTCAGAGGGTGCGCCGGAAGACGCTTGCGACGGCTGCGTGGACGGCAACTCGGGAGGGGCGGACTGCTGCGCGAATCCTGACGCGGAAAACGCCCATAAGAAAGCTGCCAGGAACGCAAGTCGAGATACGAAAAAGAATTGCTTCGCTTTCATGGCGGGTTGCATATCGAAGATTAGAGCACAGTCGTCGACAGCGGCGGTCCAGCGATCAATGCGATTTCATTTCTTTTTCCAGCGCGTCGAGGTTCTCTTTTGCGATCGGCTGATTGGGGTCAATCCGCAAAGCGCGCTCAAAGTGTGATTTCGCTTCTGGAAAGCGTCCCATCTCAGCCAGAGCGGCTCCCAGGTTCGCTTCCACGTTGGCGTCTTCCGGCTGCAACTGCAACGCGAGGCGGAATTGCTCGGACGCACCATCAAAATCGTTCTGGCCGGCCAGCGCGAGGCCCAGATTGTAGTGCGCGTCGAAAGAATCGGGACGCGCCTTCAGCGCGGTCTGCAAATATCCAACGCCTTGGTCGGGATGCCCCGCCGCCACCAAGGCCGCGCCCAGAGCGTTGTTCGCGGCCGCGTCTTCGGGGCGCAGTCGCACCGCCAGTTCGTATTCGCGGATCGCTGCTTCGAGTTTGTCTTTGGCCTGCAGCATCGCCGCGAGGTTGTAGTGCGCTTCGAAGTCGCCGGGATTCTTCTCCACGTCATGGCGTGCCAGCGCCTCCTGCAGCGCCATGCGCGGATCGCCCTGCGTTGGGTCGAAATTCACCGGCAGCACCTGCAGCCATAAGTGGCACATCTCATCGCTCGAACGATTGCCGCCCTTGACTCGGGCCGGAGGATGATTGGGATTCAGTGGATTTTCGTCCGAGTTGTCATAGATATAGCGCAGGCTTACCTTCGTTCCTTTCGGCAATCGCACTGGCTCCGCATAGCGGTAGACCGCCTGCCAGTTCAGGTTCCAATGCGGAATGTGGATCAGTGTTTTCCTGGTGCCGTCGGGCATCGTGGCGAAAGCCTGAATATCTTTTCCCAGATAGTGCGCATGCGGATAAATGGCCAACAACTCCACGTCGATGGGCAGCGTGAAGTCGTCGGTGACCAGAAAATCTTTCTGTCCCGGCGGAATGTCGAGCTTCACATCGTTTTCGAGTTGCAGCAGCATCGGCAGTTTGGTCGCGGGATGCGGCGTGAAATAAAGTCCGATGCTCGGCTGGATCACTTCCGGCTTCCCCGAGGGCTGAAGGTGTGTATTGAGAATCAGGTCGGTGCCTTTGTCGAGGCGCAAGGCCATGCCTTCCGGCTCAACGGAAGGAATGGTCCCGGGCTTCCAGAATAGCAAGTGGCTATCCGGATCAAAGTCTTGCGACTCGATGCGAATCTCCATGCCGCCGAAACCCGCGCCGGGCTCGGTTTCGCGCTTGCGGGACGATCCCGCGCGGTCCACCAGAATGTTCGCGTGGTGCACATAGCGCTTGTCGCCCGGACGAATCTCAACCGCCTTCACCCAGCGCGTTTCTTGAATCGGCACCGGGAAGATGAAATTCCAATAGGTATCGGTGCCTGAGGGGGGCAGGGTGAGCGGCTTGTTCGCCGTGAGAACCAGATCAGGCTTGCCGAGCCGCCAGCCTTCGACGAACTTGGGCTGTGGAGGCAGATCAGCCGAGTCGCCCTCGACTGCTCCCTGCTCGACCCAGCGCTGGATCCGATTGATTTCAGCGTCTGCCAGGCGAAGCTCATCCGCGAACTTCAGCTTTTGCGGTTCGGGCAGCCAGGGGGGCATGGCGCGCGACTGGGTCACCTCCGCGATCTGCCGCGCATGTTTTTTGACGTCGGAGTAGTTCAGCAACGAAAACGGCGCCGCTTCTCCCTGTCGGTGACATGTAGCGCAGGAACGAAAGACGATCGGGGCGATATCCCGATTGAAAGTAACCTGACCTGCGGACGCCGCTGCAGAAGATGATTGGCGCGCAGCCGGCCTGCCGAGGAGGGTTCCCATCGCGCCCATGCCCGCCAGCACAACGACCGTCCACGCCGCGCTGCGCAGCCAGGAGCTTATTCCAGGTCTGAGATGTAGCATCCCACTCCCCTGACTTCGCTCTTGCCCACGGGCTTCCCTGCCAACGCCGCGCGGATGGCATCATCCAACTCGTGGGTCGTGGGCGCGGGTCGCGCCCGTCCGAGATCGACATACCAGTCGTCGATGCGTCCGTCATAGACCAGTTGATGGGTGGGGTCAAAGACTGCGATCTCGGGAGTAATCTGCACGCGTGCCAGCTTGACCAGCTGGTGCTCAGGATCTCGCAGCGCGGGCAGATGGTACCCGTAGTCTTGTAGATACTTCTTAATTGCCTGCGGCGAATCGCTCTTGTCGGGATACACCAGCCAGAAGTTTGCGCGGTCCGAGTACTGTTTGCTGATCCGTTGAATGGCCGGAGCGTAACGGCTGGAAACCGGGCAATCGCGGCGCAGAAACACCAGCACCACAACTTTGCCGGAATCTGCGGCAAGCGGATTGACCGTGTGACCGTCGAGGTCCATGGCAGTTTGCTGCGCCCGCGCACAACCCGAACAAACCACGAGCACCGGGACGATCAACAGCAAGAATCGGAGTCTTGACATAGAGGTGCTACGCGCACGGAACTAATCTGGATTCTAAGAGCGTCGGGGATGGGTGTCCATCCCGGGACCCGGGCATTCTCTGCGCTGCGAGCCAGCTGCCGCTACAATGGCCTGAGCATGATTGCCCATCTTCGCGGAAAGTTGCTGGCCAAGCATCCCAACCAGGCCATCGTGGAAACGGCCGGCGTCGGCTATGACGTGACCATCAGCGTGCCGACGTTCTCAGAGCTTCCCGCTGTCGGTGCCGAGGTCGCTTTGCACATCCATACGCATGTGCGCGAAGATCAGATTGCGCTCTACGGATTCCGGCGTCCTGCGGAGAAGCTGCTGTTCGAGAAGCTGATCACCGTGAGCGGGATTGGTCCGAAGCTGGGGATCACGATCTTGAGCGGCATGGCCGCCGACGAAATGGTCGGAGCGATTCGCGGCAACGATATCGCGCGGCTCACGCGCATCCCCGGCATCGGCAAGAAGACGGCGGAGCGCATGGTGCTGGAACTACGCGACAAGCTGCCGGAAGCCGGACCGGCTTCTGCACCCGCCGTTTCTGCCATGAGCGCAAATGAGGAAGACGTGCTTTCTGCGTTGCTGAATCTGGGGTATCAGCGGGCGGCGGCCGAAAAGGCTTTGGCCGGCGTTGCGAAAAGTGGAGATGCGAAATCTTTCGACCAGATGTTCCGGTTGGTCTTGAGCCAGCTCTCTAAATAGCTGGATTTTTCCATAGACAAGGCAATCGGCTTGCGGTTTAATGCTGCACCATGCAAACGCTTGGCCTCTCGGATTCGACAGTTCGCAGCGAGAGCCGCCTCAAGAGCCTCTTCTGGCCGTCGATTCAAAGCGGAGCCGACGTCGACTACCTCGCGGTGCAGGGATTCTGGGTGTGCACGATTGTGGGACTGATGTCGCTTGTCTTTCTGGCCGCTGCACAACCCATCACCGCAATCCTGGTGTTTCTACTCTTTCATCTCGGCGGAGTTGGCGTTCGCGAGCACAATCCCTTCGCGGCCGCCATCATGCTCGCCTACTATCTGGTCGACTTTCTTGCCTCCGCGTTTTTCCTGCTGACGACTTCTCCCGGAATCGGAGTCGTGCGGGTCATCATAATCGCGCTGCTGTTCTCAAATCTCCGCGCGACGTGGATCGCATCCGGTTGGAAGCCCGAATCCGAGGAAGCAGCCTTGCCCCCTCGGATGGGAGAGACCGTCGCGGACAAGCTCTCTGACAAATGGCCCGCCTTCATTTGGCCGAAGATAAAGTGGCTCTATTATTTTTACTCGTTTGGCTTGCTCGCGCTGATGGTCGCAGGTCTCATTCTCGTGTTTCTTCGGCACGGCCATCTCTAATCGGTGGAACGCGACCGCGCGTTTACTTCCCGATGCAGAACGTGCTGAAGATCAAGTTGAGGATGTCATCGGTCGTGGTCGCTCCGGTGATGGCGTCGAGCGGGCGCAGCGCGTTGTAGAGATCGAGCAGCAGCATCTCATGCGGCACTTTGCCGGCCACCGCACTCTTCGCCGCGTCCAACGCAACCAGCGCGTCTTTGATCAATCCCTGATGTCGAACGTTGGTGAGGAAGCCGGATTCCGCCTGGGTTCCCGCATCTCCGCCAATGTGCCGCAGAATCTCGGCGCGCAGTTCGGCGATGCCTTCCCCACTGACAGCTGAGGTAAGAACTTTCTGACCGCTGGACACGAGCCACTGCCCACTGGTTCCGAGGTCGCACTTGTTTCCAACCACAATCACAGGCCGGTTCTCAGCCTGCCGCAGGAGTTCCGCGTCTTCCGCTGTCTCCCCCTGCGATGCGTCGAGCACGACCAGCACCAGGTCGGCGTCGGCCAGGGCTTCCATCGATTTTCGAATACCCATTGACTCCGCTTCGTCGAGAGCCTCGCGAATGCCCGCGGTGTCGACCAGTTCGACCGGGATGCCTCCGATCGCGACCGTTTCGCTGACTAAGTCGCGCGTGGTGCCCGGAGTCGCCGTAACGATCGCGCGTTCCCGCTCCACCAGTTGGTTGAACAAGCTTGACTTGCCCACGTTCGGCCGGCCCACGATCGCCAGCGTCAATCCTTCGTGGACGATCTTGCCGTAGGCGAAGGTCGCGCTGAGCTGTTCGAGCGGCGTGCGCACGGCGGCGATGTGAGTGAGAATCGTGCCATCTGGCGTCACTGACACATCGTCTTCGGCGAAATCAATGCCCGCCTCGAGCAGCGCGATCAGTTCCACCAGTTTCTGCTTGATCGGTTGCAACCGCCGTGAGAGCGCTCCCTCCAGTTGTTGCGCCGCTACTTTGGCTTGAAACAAAGTCTGCGAGTCGATCAGGTCGCGGACGGCCTCGGCCTGCGTCAGGTCGATGCGGCCGTTGAGGAAAGCGCGCATGGTGAATTCTCCGGGCTCCGCGAGCCGAGCACCCGCGGCCACGCAAAGCTCCACAATGTGCCGCAAAACGACCGGAGACCCATGCGCGGAGATCTCAATAATGTCGTCAGTCGTGTAGGAATGAGGCTTGACGAAATAAGTAATCACAATTTCATCGATGCGCTGAGACTGCAGCACTGCCAATGTGGGGACAGCCGTCCCCGGCTGTCCAGCCGAGCGGAGCTCGGCAGCACAACCATCAGGCTCGACCAGTTCCCCAAAGGTCGCGCGCCCCGGCTCGAGCCCATGCTTCAGCCGCAGCATCGGCGCGGCGATCTCAAGCGCCCTCGCTCCGGCCAGGCGGACGACCCCAATCCCGCCGCGCCCGGGCGGCGTGGCGATGGCGACGATGGTGTCGTCGAGGTTCACGCGGCGATTGTAACGGGTAAACTAAACGGCAACCAACGAGTGGAAATTGGACATCCGGAACAATATCGAGGAGCGCCAACTTGTCCGTCGCTGACGAACTGCTAAAAGCCAACGAAAATTTCGTACGCAATTTCAAGCTAGGAGATCTCGCGGTCCGCCCGAAGCGACATGTGGCCGTGCTAGCTTGCATGGATTCCCGCATCCTGTTTGAGCACTGCCTGGGTTTGCATCCCGGAGACGCGCACATGATCCGCAACGCCGGCGGCATCGCCACCGAAGATGCCCTGCGCTCGCTGATCGTCTCGCATCATCTGCTCGACACGCAGGAGTTCATCATCATCAACCACACCGACTGCGGCCTGCTGAAGGTGCGCGAAGACGAACTGAAAGCGCGGCTCACCGAGAAGATGGGAGTGGCCTCAGACGAACCTTCGCGTTTCCACGCCTTCGACGATCTTGAAGCGAATGTGCGTCTTCAGATGCAGCGGGTGAAATCGCACCCGTGGATTCCGAAGCACATTCCGGTGCGAGGGTTTGTTTACGATGTGAAAACCGGGAAGCTGAAGGAAGTCAATGACCGCGGCTGACGCGGCCTACCGGACCACGATTTTCTCGATCTCCGCCCGCAGTTGGTCGTAAGGCAGCGCGCCCGGGTGGTACATCGCCACTTTCCCTGTACGATCCAGCAGCACCAGCGTGGGCGTCGTCGAAGCGCCGTAAGTGTCGAAGTTGTACTTGCTGATGGGCACGGACATGTCGAGCAGCCCCGCATAGAAACGATGCCGCACCGCATCGATATATCGGAGTTCGTCGCTGGCCGAGGCATGCTCAATCTGAGCCGTGTAACCGTAAAGGCGCGTTGGCCCGATCACCTGCAATCCCTTGCTGGAGAACTCCGAGCGCAACTGAGTGATGATGGGCGCCTCCGCCTTGCAGTCGGCGCACCAGTGTGCCCAGAAAAATAGCAGCACCGGCGAACCTTTGAGCTGCGCCGGCAGTGGCAGTTTCGCTCCCAAAGATTCTTCGGACTTCAACGCCGGCCCCATCTTCCCCTGCAGCGAAAGCAGGTTCAGGTTCTTCTGCAGCCGGTCGTGAATGGAAGTATTCCCGTACGTCCGCAGCGCGGCTTGCAGCAGCGCGACGGCCTGCGTTAGTTGCCCGCGCGCAGCCAGCGCCTGGGACTGAACCTCCAGCGCCGCTCCTAACGCGATCGGCAGGTGCGGATCGGCGTCTAGAGAACGCTGTTTCAGTTGTTCGAGCACCATAGCTTTAGTCTGTTTCGCATAAGCGGCGGCCGGATCGTATTGGCCCTGGTCCAGCGCGGCCCGTCCCAACCACGAATATGCGTCCAGATATTCGGCCGTGACTCCTTGTTGGCCGCGATAAGAAGTGAGTACAGACTCTGCGGCAGAGAAATTGTTCTGCGCCAGGGCCAGGCGCACGTCGTCGACGATTCCGGCCCACGCCGAAGCCGTGAGCAAAACCGAAACCAGCAGGATCCGCAAGCGCATCCTTAGATGATGAATCCTTTGCCGAAAGGTGGCAAGTCGGAGCGCTTTTTTCCACCGGACGACGCAGCCATAACGACCTTCACATCAACTGTTTAGACCGGGTCTACACGAAATTATGTAGCTATTTTGGGGCACTTTTCGTACAATCAAATCGCGTTTGACTTTAGAGTTCCTTCGCAGTACAAGCATCTCCGCTTAACCCAGCGCGTGACCTGCCTGCAGAAGACCCTGAAAGTTTCAGCGCTACATCAAAGAAAAAGGAACAGTGCAACATCATGGAAACAGGAACAGTGAAGTGGTTTAACGACGCCAAAGGCTACGGTTTCATCAGCCGCCAGAACGGCGAAGATGTCTTCGTACATTTCTCCGCCATTCAGGCTAGTGGCTTCCGCAGCCTGCAGGAAGGTCAGCAAGTGCAGTTTGACGTGGTCAAAGGCCCCAAGGGCTGGCAAGCTGAGAACGTCAAGGGCGCCTAACACCGCTTCGCGAGCCACAATTCGACGCTAAGGGCGGCCAGCAATGGCCGCCCTTAGTGTTTTTGGGATTGACTTTCTTCCTGACGAACTCTCATTTGGCGTGGGGAAAGATATTCCTCCACACGCTAATCTCGGCCGCCGAGCACATCTGGATTCCAGCTACAGGATGTATCGTGATAAATCCTGATCCTTCACAATGTCAGTCAGCATCTTGCGAACGTATTCCGCGTCAATGGTTACATGCGCGCCCTTCTTCTCCGGAGCATCGAAGCTCAACTCGTCGAGGACGCGCTCCATGATGGTGTGCAGGCGTCGCGCCCCAATGTTCTCCGTGCTCTCATTCACGCGAAAGGCAAAATGCGCAATCTCATCAAGCGCCTCAGGCGTGAATTCCAGCTTCACGCCTTCGGTCTCGAGCAGAGCCGTGTACTGCGTCACTAACGACGATTTCGGTTCCGTGAGAATCCGCACGAAATCTTCCATGGTGAGCGATTGCAGCTCGACGCGAATCGGAAACCGCCCCTGTAGTTCAGGAATCAGGTCGCTCGGCTTCGACACATGAAACGCGCCCGCCGCGATGAACAGGATGTGGTCGGTGCGCACCATTCCATAGCGCGTATTAACCGTGGTGCCCTCAATGATGGGAAGAATGTCCCGCTGCACGCCTTCGCGCGAAACGTCTGGCCCATGGCCGCCTTCGCGCCCGGCGATTTTGTCGATCTCGTCGAGGAACACGATGCCCGAGTTTTCCACGCGGTCGATCGCTATCCGCGTGACCTGGTCCATGTCAATCAGCCGCTGCTCTTCTTCCTGAATCAGGTATTCGAAGGCTTCATTCACCTTCATCTTCCGCTTCTTGGTGCGCTGTCCGAAGATGTTCGGCAACATGTCTTTGATGTTGACGTCCATCTCCTCCACGCCCTGGTTGGTCAGAATTTCAAAAGACGGGAAATTGCGCTCGCGCACGTCGATCTCCACGATGCGGTCATCCAGCTTTCCCTCGCGCAGTTGCTGCCGCAGTTTTTCGCGCGTCCGGCTGGAAGACTCCGTCAGGGCTGTATTCCCGTCAATCACCACGCCGCCCGAGGTCGACGTCGCTTCAGGACGCGGCGGCGGCGAGGGCGGCAGCAGAATATCCAGCAGCCGTTCTTCCGCATTGAGTTCGGCCTTGTCGGCAACGTCTTCCAACTTCTCTTCGCGCACGTTGTCGATGGCGATCTCCACCAGATCCCGCACCATCGATTCCACGTCGCGTCCCACATAGCCCACCTCGGTAAACTTCGAGGCCTCCACTTTCAAGAACGGCGAATTCGCCAGCTTCGCCAGCCGCCGCGCAATCTCGGTCTTACCCACGCCTGTCGGCCCAATCATGATGATGTTCTTTGGAATGATCTCTTCCGCGAGTTCGGGAGAGAGTTTCTGCCGGCGCATGCGGTTGCGCAGCGCGATGGCCACGGCGCGCTTGGCGTCTTTCTGGCCAATCACGTGTTTGTCGAGTTCAACGACAATCTCACGCGGAGTCAGTTCGTCCAGCGCAAGCTGTTCTTCTTCGGCAGAGGAGGGAAGATATATGGCCATAAATCAGTTCTCAGTTCTCGGTTCCCAAGTTCTCAGTTTCTTCAGCCCGGTGTCTTGCTGAGAACTGGGAACCGAGAACTGAGAACTAAAGTTCTTCAATCGTTACCTTGTCATTCGTATAGATGCACATCTTGCCCGCAATCTTCATTGCTTCTTCGGCGATCTGGTGAGCGGAGAGTTCGGTGTGCTCCGCGAGCGCCTGGGCCGCGGCCTGCGCGTACGGTCCACCGCTGCCGATGGCGGCCACCGCGCCGTCGGGCTCAATCACATCTCCTTGTCCGCTGAGCAGAAACGTCTGCTCCTTATCGCACACTAACAACAACGCTTCCAGATGCCGCAGGAACTTGTCGGTGCGCCAGTCCCGCGCCAGTTCCACCGCGGCCCGCCCCAGGTTGCCGTGATACTGCTCCAGCTTGGCCTCAAAGCGGCTGAACAGGGTAAATGCATCCGCGGTCGACCCGGCAAACCCGGCTAGAATCTTGTCGTTGTAGAGCCGCCGGATCTTCTTGGCCGTGTGCTTGATCACCGACTCGCCCAGCGTGACCTGGCCGTCGCCGGCAAGAACCACTTTCCCGTTGCGGCGGACCGACAAAACTGTGGTGGATCGAATCAGTCGCTTCGTAGTCATAAGCGCAATTCTCGATTATAACAGTGCCCCTGAGCCAGCCCCCGCAGGCGAAGATAACACCAGCCTTTTCCGCCGTTTATAGAGTGCTTCGGTAACCCGCCTGCGGATTACCGGTGTGACATTTACCGCTGGCGCGCCAGCCCGTATTTTGTAACTCATGCGCCAGTCTGCTGCTGTGCTGTGTCACGACAAAAAGTCCCTTCAAACGTTGGGAGTCACGCTCGAAGAACTTGGAATCGAGCTGGTGAGCTGCCCGTCCCAGCAGGAGGCGCTGGAATCGGTCATGACCGGCCGCTGCTCCACGCTGATTGTGGATTTTGATCTGCCCGGCGCCGAAGAGGTCATCCGCATGGCGGCTCTGTTGCCGCCCACCCAGAAGCCGGCATTGCTGGCTGTCGCCAGCCGGGCTTGGCCCGGGACTGGCCAGGCGTTCCAGTCAGGCGCCAGCCGCATTCTCTACCGGCCTTTCGAAGCCGAGCAGGTGAAAGATGCCTTGAAGGCCGACAGAGAAACGAGGAAAACCAATCGACGCAAGTCCGGGCGCTACGAAGTGAAAACCCTCGTCCACCTGGAGCACGAAAGCAGAACAATTCCCGCGGTCAGCATCGATATCGGAGCGCACGGCCTCGCAGTACAGGCCACCGAGCCCGTACCCATGAGCTCGAACTTGACATTTCGCTGCGTGCTGCCCGGCACTGATCTCACGCTGCAGGGACACGCCGACGTGATTTGGGCCAGTGATCAGGGCCGCGCTGGGCTTTTCTTTTCCAAGCTCAGCCCCGCAGCGCGCAAGCACCTGAAGCACTGGCTCAGCAAGCGCAGCGCGCACAGCAAAGAGAAAGACAAGAATCCCGTGCACGACCTGATGCCCCCAAAAGACGCTCACGTGTCTTTTTCCGCCACGGAATAGCTTCTCGTTATCGGCACTGATTTTCTATGGTTTTTCTCGGTTGCGCCTTTTCTGCCTTAGAATCATCCGAGTTAAATTCCTCAACAGAAGAGGAGGCACACCCTGTTCACATCCTCCGAAGCCGGCCTGGCTTTTGACGGACACTCCATGGTCGGATCACTCCAGCGCGTGCTGGTGTGCTCGCCTCGAACGGCGGGGTGGAACCAACCCGAACGCGCCTCTGCCTGGCGCGAACTCGGTTTCCATTACGCTCCCGACTGCGAGAAGGCCCAGTCGCAACATGCCGCATTGGTGAGCGAACTGAAAAGCGCGGGCGCTGAAGTGGTCGAACTGCCTCCTGGTGACGCTCTCTCCCTCGATGCCGTGTACGCTCACGACGCCTCGCTGTCTACCGACTTCGGCCTGGTCCTGATGCGACCTGGCAAATCGAACCGCGTGGCGGAGGCGCGGCATCACGGCTCGTTGTGCTCAGCGCGAGGCATTCCGACCTTCGGCGCGATCATTCCGCCGGGTACCACCGAAGCTGGCGACATGGTCTGGCTCGACTCGAAGACACTCGTCATCGGTCATGGCTACCGCACCAATGCGGCTGGCATCGAGCAGATGCGCGCCCTGCTCGCGCCGAAGGGAGTTCAAGTTCTATCCGCGCCGCTTCCCTACGGTCCCGGTCCGTCGGCCTGCCTGCACCTGATGTCATTGATCAGCCTGCTCGACGAGCGAACCGTGCTGGTCGATCTCCCTTGGCTGGCGGTCGAGACGGTGGAGTTGCTCAAGTCGCGCGGATTCAAGTTCATCTCGATCGACGATTCCGAACGCGACACGCTCGCCTGCAATGTATTGGCGCTCGGCGAGAATCGTCTGCTCGCGATCGAAGAGAATCGCAGGACCAACGACCGCCTGCGCCACGCCGGATTCGACGTCCGCACCTTCCCTGGCAGCGAAATCTGCATCAATGGCAGCGGCGGCCCCACCTGCCTCACCCGCCCGCTGCTGCGAGGCTGAGCTCATGGGGCGACAGCCGCCTCGGCGGCCCCGCCGAGCGGCGCGATGCTTTCCGGATTGCGCTACGGTTCGACTGCGAACACCGCTCTTGAAGTTTCCGGATCGAAAGGGACGGGGAGTAGTGTTCGTGGACGATCTGCCACTTGCCGCATTTTTTTGCTTTGACCGTCAGCCTCCAGCAGCTTCACCCTACAGAACGGTTAGTATGATGTTGTTACATAGAAGAAAATCGTTTCTGGAAAGAGTTGTGTGATGCCAGGTTCCTGCCCGCGATTCCTCGTTTGGTTTTTTGGAATAGCAGTCGCTGCCGTGGGCTCCGCGCCCGCACAGACCGCCGTTGCTTCCCCGCATGGGACGACGCTCGAAGCCGTAACCAGTTCCCATCCGCTGCCGGACGGAATTGAGCTTCAGGCTTCCTCGGCGATTTTGCGCATCACCGCGCTCCGCGATGACATTGTGCGCGTACGCATTTCAGCGGACAGCGCTCTCCCCGAGGACGCTTCCTGGGCAGTCCTCCCTGGGCCGCGCAGCAAGTCTGTCGATGTGCAACCGATCCAGGATGCGGCTTCCGTGGGCTTCCGCACCGCAACGCTCGATGTGCGCGTGGAGCGCAGTCCCCTCCGCGTCATCATTCGCGATCTCGCGGGCAACGTCATCTCCGCCGACGCCGTGGGCCGCCCCGTGAAATTCCAACTCGATGGTTTCTCCATTTCCAAGCAAATGCCGGCCGACGAGCATTATTTTGGCCTCGGCGACAAGACTGGTTCCTTCGACCGCAGGAATCAGGCCTATACGCTCTGGAACACCGACATCGGTCCCCAGGAATCGGTCGACCCTCTCTACAAAAGCGTTCCGTTCTTCCTCGCAATCAGCGGCACCCGCAGTTATGGCATGTTCCTCGACAACACCTGGCGCACGTGGTTTGACTTCGGCAAGCAGGCGCGCGACGCGATTTCCTTCGGCGCCGAAGGCGGCCCGCTCGACTATTATTTTCTCTATGGCCCCACGCCGAAACAGGTCGTGGAAAGCTACGCTTATCTCACCGGAATGCCTCCACTTCCTCCGCTGTGGGCGCTTGGCTTCCAGCAATCGCGCTACAGCTACACTCCGGAATCCCAGGCTCGGGAGATCGCCAACCGTCTCCGCGCCGACAAGATTCCTTCCGACGTGCTCTACCTCGACATCGACTACCAGTACAAGAATCGACCATTCACCGTCGATCCCAAGACTTTCCCGAACTTCCCCGGACTCGTTTCCGATCTGCGCAAACAGCACTTCCATTTAGTCAACATCACCGACCTGCACATTGCCCATGCTCCCAATCAGGGCTACGCGCCCTACGATACCGGGGAAGCGGGAAATCAATTCGTGAAGAATCCTGATGGCACTGAGTTCGTCGGCATCGTCTGGCCCGGTCCTGCGGTCTTTCCGGACTTCACCCGCGCCCAAACGCGGGAGTGGTGGGGGGGCCTCTACCATCAATTTGTGCAGGACGGCGTGGCCGGCTTCTGGAACGACATGAACGAACCCTCGGTCTTTGACGGACCCGACAAGACGATGCCGCTGGACACGGTGCATCGCATCGAAGAGCCCGGATTCATCACGCGCACCGCCACCCACGCGGAGATTCACAACATTGTCGGATTGGAAAATGCCCGCGCCACCTACGAAGGCCTCCTGAAACTGCGTCCCGACGAGCGTCCATTTGTCCTCACCCGCGCCACCTACGCTGGCGGCCAGCGTTACGGATTCACTTGGACCGGAGACAATTCCGCAACCTGGAACCATCTCCGCTTGGCCACGCAGATGGTGCTTAGCCTCGGCATCAGCGGCATCTCTTTTGTCGGCGCGGACGTTGGGGGTTTCGGCAGTTCGCCCGCACCTGCGCTGCTCACCCGATGGGTCGAACTTGCGGCTTTCTCTCCCCTCTGCCGCGATCACGCAGCCAAAGGCACGATGCCGCATGAAGTCTGGGCCAACGGACCGGAGCAGGAAGCCATTCGCCGTCGCTACATCGAAACCCGTTACAGGCTTCTGCCCTACATCTACACGCTCGCCGACGAGTCCTCGCGCACCGGACTCCCCATGATGCGCCCCGTGTTCCTCGATTTCCCCGAGATCTTCGCGCCCAACTCAGGCGGCTTCGATCATCTCGACACCGAGTTCCTTCTCGGCCCCAGCCTGCTTATCGCCCCACCTCCGTTCGCCGAGACGCTCGACGACTACGCCGTGTCCTTCCCGAAAGACCACGAGTGGTACGACTTCTGGACAGGACTCAAGGAGCAGCCGTCCCCGCAAGCGCCTCCGATCGCAGCGATCGTTACCGCCCTCAACGTGGGAGCGGAAATTTCATGGCCTCATGCCATCCATCCGCCGCTCGAAACCATGCCGGTCTATGTGCGCGCCGGAAGCATCATCCCGACCCAACCCCTGATCCAGAACACCGACGAAACTCCCAAGGGCCCGCTCGAACTGCACGTCTATCCCGGCCCGCAGTGCGGCGGCTCCATCTATCTCGACGACGGACACACCTTCCGCTACCAGAAAGGCGAGTACCTGCGGCAGAACTTGACGTGCGAATCCAACACCAATGCGGTCCGTCTGACTTTCCACGCACGCGAAGGTTCCTACGTTCCCTGGTGGAAGTTTTTCGAGGTGGTGATTTACGACTGGCCGTCGGCGCACGCCGAGGCCAAGTTCTCCAGCAGCACGTATCCGTTGAAAACCTCCTATGACGCGAAGCAGCATGCTCTGCACGTCACGCTGTCGGATGTGCCGGTAGAGGCCGAACTGACTGTGCGCGGCAGGTCCAATCGCTGATCTCCTAGCCCGAGGTGCCGCCGCCAGGTTCCTGCGGCGATTGGATGAACCGCCCGGGAGGCTGAGCAGCCATCCAGGTGTGGGTGCTCGCCAGCAGATATGCTTGTTATTTTCTCCCTGCCTATCGGGTAAAATCTTTGATTTCATAGCGTTACGAGCGGAAGATATGGCGGGAATATCGTAAAATCTTGAGCCGCAAGGACTTAGAGGCAAAATATTGCGGAATAAGGAGTTAGTTATCGATTTTGGACGCCGAAGTTTCGGGCTGGCGTCTAATCGGCGAAGAGAGCGCAGGAGCATATTTCCCAGCTTCGCTCTTTCCGTTTTCTCAGTAAAGGTTGTGCGTCACAGAAAGAGCAATTAGGGCTGTGGAAAAAGACGAAGGTTTTTTGCGGGTTCCCTTGCTTCGAAAACCGCAAACGTGGGTTTTGAGAGTAATCGACTCCTGGCAACATTTACTGATCCACTCTGGCGTAAAATGCTGACGCGGAATTGGGTTTCGCGCGAAGTGTTTCAGGACCTCAAGTACACTCTTCGGCTTTGGGCCGGCCGGCCGTGGCACGCAGGATTCGCCATCACCGCCCTCGCCATCGGCATTGGAGCGAACACGGGTGTTTTTAGCGTAGTAAACGCCTTGCTGCTGCGCTCCCTTCCATTTCAGCAGCCCGACCGCCTGGCCCTACTTCATCAGTTCATTCCACCACACGATAGCGCGAAGAAGTTTCACGATTGGCGGCAGCAGAGTGCCTATCTCGCCGATGCCGCGCTTGTTGAGGAAAACGATGTGAACCTTGGCGGAGTGCGCGTCGGGAGTCGGGCTCACGTCGCCCAGACATCGTGGAATTTCTTCTCGGTGCTGGGCACCCAGCCAGTTCTCGGAACGGGATTCGCCCCTCAAGATGAGGTGGACGGAACGGGGTGGGGATTGCCCGGACGCAACGCTGTGGCGGTGATCGGGTACGGACTCTGGCAAGAGCTTTTTGGAGGCGAACCGAAAGTCCTGGGCTCCACGATCCGAATCGACGGAATCCCGCTTACCGTTGTTGGCGTCGCGCCGCCCGGGTTCGATTACCCAGGCAAGGCCGTTCTGTGGAAGCCGGCAGCCTTCAGCCCTGGCAATAATGGCTGGGGAACCGTTGCGCGGCTGAAACCGGGAGTCACGTGGCCGCTGGCGCGTGCCGCGTTTGCGGCGGAGGTAGAGCGCCTGTCGCCGAAGCCGGGAGGAATCGACTATTCCAACCTGCGCCCGAACATGACGTCGCTTCAGGACGGACTTGCCGGCCCTGTGAAGAACGCCTCACTGATGTTCATGGGCGCGGTCGTGTTGGTCCTGCTGATTGCGTGCACCAATGTTGCGAATCTGTTAATCGCCCGGACTACCGATCGGGCCGCGGAATTGTCCATACGCTCTGCGCTGGGGGCAAGTCGTGCCAGGCTGGCGCGGCAGTTGCTCACCGAGTGCTTGCTCCTCTCGATCGTTGCCACTCTGGCCGGATTGCTGATCGCATATTGGATAACCTCGCTCGCGGCGAAGGTTGAGCCCCCACCACTCGGCGCACAGTCTTATTCAATCCTGGATGGACGCGTACTGGTTTTCACTCTGATGGTGTCCGCGATCACCGCTTTGGGGTTGGGCGTCTTACCCTCGCTCTATGTAGGCAGCATCCGCGCTTTCGGCTCGCGAAGTTCTATTAAGACCCGCGGTTCGCGACTGGTTCGCCAAAGCCTGGTGGCGGCGCAGGTCATGCTCACGATGATTCTTCTCGCGGCATCTGTGTGCCTGGGACGCGCGTTCGTCCACTTGATGAGAATCGACCGCGGCTATGAAGTGCAAGGAATCGTGACTGCGGGCGTCTCCTTGGACGGCACGACCCACCGACTGGATAAGCGGCAGCTCGCTTATTTTGAGGAGGTACTTGATCGGATCCGCCGCCTCCCTGGAGTTCGCTCCGCGAGTGCCACCGAATTCCTTCCACTCTACGCTGCGGCGTTTGTCGGGGGCCCATTTGGATTCGATGGGCGTCCAGCTGAACGCAATTCGACGCTGGTCCCGGTTTTGTCGGGATATTTTCAGACGATGGGCGGTCGAATTGTCTGCGGCCGGGAATTCACAGAAGCCGAAGTCCGCTCTGGCGCCAAGGTTGCTGTCGTCAATGAGCGATTTGCAGCTGGATTTGGCGCGCCGCGGGACGCCCTCAATCATCAGCTCACAATCGAGGGAGACACTCCGTGGAAAATTGTTGGTGTTGTGAAGGGAATGGAGTACGAGACCGATCCGACAACTGCAAACGGTAATGAGGTCTTCATTCCATCGACAACTCCGGGCAGCTTTTTCTCGACGTTTGTGGTGCGCGTGGACGGTCGAGCGGAAGATCAGCTCGCTGCGGTCCGCGACACCATTCAGTCCGTGGATCCGCAAGTTCCGGTGTTCGGCGTGAAAACCATGGAGCAGCGGCTGGATGAAGTCTTCGCTCATCCCAAGTTCTATCGGACCGCGGTTTGGACTTTCGCCGGATTCGCCTGGCTGCTGGCGGTGATTGGCATTTACGGCATCGTTTCTTATGCCGTCGTGGAGAGGATCCAAGAAATGGGTGTACGTTTGGCCCTCGGCACGACGCCGGTCCAAGTTCGCGGCATGCTGTTGCGGCAGGGTTTGCTGATGGTCATGGCTGGAGCCATCCCCGGGATAGGCGGAGCCCAGTTCACCGGGCGCGTTCTCGAAAGCCTGATGGACGGGGCGAAGCCCATTGGCCTGGCAACGTCCGCCGGCTTGGTCTTGCTTTTCGCTCTGGTAGCGTCGGCGAGTATCTGGTCCGCCACGCGCCGTATCGCCAGACTCGACATCATTGCCATCCTACGCAGCGAATAGCCCTTAACCTGTTAAAATCGAAGAGCATGCTGCTTCCCTTCGTCCGCGAACTCTTCGCGGACGTAGAAATGCTTCCCGCCTTCACGCGTGTTGCCTCCCACCTGCGGGAGGGCACGGGGCGCATTCGTGTCTCTGGACTCTCGCCCACGGCAAAAGCCTTGCTGCTCGTGCTTTTGCGGCGACACGCCGACCGCCAGCTCATCGTCGTAGTCAACGACAACCGGGCCGTCGAGGATTTCGTCCCCGTGCTGCGCGGCTTTTGCGAACTCACGAGCGCCTGCGATCCCGAGGCTGTCGTCGCCCTTCCGGCCCGCGATGTGCTTCCGTTCCAGAATCTTTCTCCGCATCCTGAACTTCAGGAAGAGCGCGCGACTGCCCTCTGGAAGATCGCCACTGGCAAGGCGTCGATTGTGGTTTCTCCGATTGCTGCCACCGCCATTCTGCAGCGCTCCGGCGACTACTATTCCGATCTTGCCCGCATTCTGTGCCGCGGCGAATCCTTCGATGTCGATAATCTGCTCGCTCACTTGAACACCGTCGGTTACGCGTCCGCCGACGTCGTCGAGATGCCGGGACAGTATGCTCTGCGCGGCGGCATCCTCGATGTCTATTCGCCCGAAGCGGAGCGTCCGGTCCGCATCGAGTTTTTCGGCGACGAGGTGGAATCGATCCGCCGCTTCGACCCCGCCTCGCAGCGTTCCTCGAATCCCATGGACGAAGCGCTGCTGTTGCCGCTCACCGAAACCCCAGTCAGCGATCAACTGCTGGGCGCAATCCATACCCGGCTTTCGGGCAAGCGCATTGCGGGAAACGAAGAGATCATGGAAGCCGCGGTGCGCTCCGGCGGAGTCACCGTTTTCCCCGGCTGGGAGTTTTATGCCCCGGTGGCCGGAGCCGACCGCAGCGTCTTCGATCTGCTTCCAAACGCGGCCGTATTGCTCGACGAGCCCGATCTGCTACGGAGCGAATTCGACCGCTTCTGGACCCGCGTCGAAGAAGTTCACGAGCGCAGTGGCGTCGGCAATCTGGTCCGCCCCGTGGATTTGTACCTTCAGCCAGACGATTGGTGGAAGAAGGTCGCGTCCCTGACCGGAGCGGACGTAGAGCATCTCGGCATCACCCGCAGCGAAGACTCAGACTCGTCTGTCGCTTTCCTCACCCAGCCCACTCCGCGCTTCCACGGCGCCGTTCCCACGATGCTCGAAGAAGTCCAGAAGCTCACCGGCCAGGGCAACCAGGTGCTGTTTTCCGTGCCCAATACCGGCGAGGTCGAGCGCCTGGCGGACATCTTTACCGAATACAACGTCTCTTTCCGCCTGGGAAGCCGCACTCGCGGCGGCGAGAGCTACGCCGACGAGACCAGTTACTTCGCCGGAGAAGTGCTCACCACGACGCTCGCGAAAGCCTATGTGCCCGACGGAGTGCTGTTCCCGGAAGCGCACCTCGCCATCTTCGGCGCCCGCGACTTGTTTGATGAATCCGACACCGTGGCTTCGCGTCCGCAGCGCCAGAAGTCCAAAGTTTCTGCGTTCCTGTCCGATTTCCGCGACCTGCAGGTCGGTGACTACGTTGTCCACGTCGAGCACGGCATCGGCCAGTATCAGGGCCTGAAGGAAATCAATCAGGGTGATGGCAACGCGGAGTTCATGCTGCTCGAGTACGCCGAGGGTGCGCGTCTCTACGTCCCGCTCACGCGGCTGGACCTGATTCAGAAATACCGCTCGTCCGAAGGGGCGAAGCCGTCGCTCAGTCACCTGGGTACGCAGGCGTGGTCCAAGACTAAGGCGCGCGTGCGCAAGGCCATGAAAGACATGGCCGACGAACTCCTGAAGCTCTATGCCGAACGGAAGACGGCCGTGGGCCACTCCTTCCCCGCGGGCAACGAGTTCGTTCGCGAGTTTGAAGACGCGTTTGAGTTCAACGAGACCGAAGACCAGGCGCAGGCCATTGCCGATGTCACGCGCGACATGGAATCGTCGCAGCCCATGGATCGCCTGCTCTGCGGCGATGTCGGCTACGGCAAGACCGAAGTCGCGATGCGCGCCGCCTTCAAGGCCATCGGCGACAACAAGCAGGTAGCCCTGCTGGCCCCGACCACTGTCCTGGCCTTCCAGCATTACGAAACCTTCAAGCAGCGCTTCGGACCGTTCCCCGTCACCATTGAAATGATCAGCCGCTTCCGCAACGCCAAACAGCAGAAGGAAATTCTGCAAAAAACGGAAGCCGGCAAGATCGACATCCTCATCGGCACCCACCGCATCCTGTCCAAAGACCTCAAGTTCGCCGACCTCGGCCTGCTCATCGTCGACGAAGAACAGCGCTTCGGCGTGCGTCACAAAGAACGCATCAAGCAGATGCGCAAGCAGGTCGATGTCCTCACCATGTCGGCCACGCCTATCCCGCGCACGCTGCACATGTCGCTGGTCGGCCTGCGCGACATGAGCGTAATCGAAACTCCGCCCAAAGACCGCATGGCGATCCAGACCGTCGTGGCCAGTTGGGAGGACAAACTCATCCAGTCCTCGATCGAGCAGGAACTCGAACGCGGCGGCCAGGTTTACTTCGTCCACAACCGCGTGGAGAGTATCTGGGCAATCGCCGCCAAGCTGCAGGAGTTGATCCCGAAGGCGCGCATCATCGTCGGCCACGGCCAGATGGGAGAAACCGAACTTGAAAAAGTGATGCTGCAATTCATGCATCATGAAGCCGACATTCTCGTCGCCACCACCATCATCGAGAACGGCCTCGACATTCCACTGTGCAACACCATCCTGATCAACCGCGCCGACCGCCTCGGCCTCTCCGAGCTCTACCAGTTGCGCGGACGTGTGGGGCGCTCGAACCGCCGCGCCTACGCCTACCTGCTGATTCCGAAGGAAGTCGAGCTCACCCCCATCGCCCGCCGTCGCCTGGCGGCATTGAAGGAATTCTCCGACCTCGGCGCCGGATTCAAGATCGCTGCGCTTGACCTCGAACTCCGCGGCGCGGGCAATCTTCTGGGCGGCGAGCAGAGCGGACACATCGAGGCCATCGGCTTCGAGCTATACACGCAAATGCTCGAACGCGCCGTCCGCGAAATGAAAGGCGAAGCCGCTCCCGACGAGGCTGAAACCCAGCTCAATCTGGGCCTGAACATCCGCATCTCGGCAGAGTACATCCCCGAGGAAAATCAGCGTCTCAGGATGTACAAGCGCGTGGCCGGCGTGGAAACCGAATCGCAACTCTCCGATGTAGGAGCGGAATTGCAGGATCGCTACGGCCCGCCTCCGCCCCCGGTGCGTAACTTGCTCGACTACGCCTCTCTCAAGTTGCTGTGCATGCGTGTAGGCGTGAACGCCATCGAGCGCAAGCGCGATTTCGTGACTTTCAAGTTCCGCCAGAACGCCGCCGTCGATCCCGAACACTTAGCCCGCTTCGTCTCCGCCCAGCGCGGCGCGCAGTTCACCCCGGACGGCATGCTGAAGTTCGTTCTAAAAGCGACGGCTGCGGACGAGGTCCTGCGAACCCTGAGCACAGTTTTGGAACAACTGGCCAGCGAGGACGCGGCATCTGAGGTTCGATCCGGAACAAGCGAGCAACATTCTCAGTGACGACGAAACAATGGGAAACCTCCGGGGTCGTCAGCCCCTAACGCAACCAGTTACAATTGTTCGGCGCCTGAAAGAAGAGTCGGCCTAAGACCTAACGCCCAAGACCTCCATGAAAATGAAAGTCCGCAAAGCCGTGTTCCCCGCCGCAGGCCTCGGCACCCGCTTTCTGCCCGCAACCAAAGCCCAGCCCAAAGAAATGCTTCCGCTGGTCGACAAGCCGATCATTCAATACGGCGTGGAAGAGGCCATGGCGTCCGGCTGCGACCAGATCCTCATCATCACCGGCCGTGGCAAGCAGGCCATCGAAGACCACTTCGACGTCAGCTACGAACTGGAAAAAATGCTGGAAGAGCGCCGCAAGACCGATCTGCTCAAGATCGTCCGCAACATTTCCGACATGATGCACGTAGCCTATGTCCGCCAAAAAGAAGCGCTGGGTCTGGGCCACGCCGTGCTGATGGCGCGCGAACTCGTCGGCAACGAACCCTTCGCTGTGCTCTTGGCCGACGACGTCATCGACAGTTCCGTCCCCTGCCTGAAGCAGATGGTAGACGTCTTCGATCAAAAACAGTGCTCCGTGATCGCCGCTCAGGTGGTCGAGGGGAAGATGATCTCCTCCTACGGCGTCTTAGATGCCCAACTCGCCGAGGGATTCAACGGCCGCCTCTTCGAGATCCGGAACATGGTGGAAAAACCCAAGCCCGAGGAGGCCCCGTCGAACCTTGCCATCATTGGCCGCTACATCCTGACCCCGGCAATTTTTGACTGCCTGGCCAAGACTCCCACCGGTGCAGGCGGCGAACTCCAGCTCACCGACGGCATGCGAATGTTGCTGAAGCAGGAAAAAATGTACGCCTACGTCTATGAGGGCCGCCGCTACGATACCGGCGACAAACTAGGATTCCTGAAGGCCACCGTAGAATTCGCCCTCAAGCGCACCGACCTGGGCGGCCCGTTCCGCGAGTATCTGAAAGGCCTGAAGCTGTAAACAAAGGAGAATTCGGATTGTAGATTTAAGAATGTAGATTTGAGGCAGACACCGCGCCTTTCAATCTGCAATCTGAAATCAGCAATCTACAATCCCTTGAGCTTCTTCGATTTCTCCTCCACGCCTCGGGCCAGCTTTTCCTTGTGAGCGCCAAGCTTTTTCGCGATCGAAGCATCGCCCAAAGCAATCATCTGCGCGGCAAGAATGCCCGCGTTGGTGGCTCCCGGCTTTCCAATCGCCACCGTTGCCACGGGAATCCCAGCCGGCATCTGCACCGTGGCCAGCAGGGAATCCATCCCCTGCAGCGAGGTCGAAGGAATCGGCACCCCGATCACCGGCAACGTCGTATGCGCCGCGATCACGCCCGCCAGATGCGCCGCCCCGCCAGCTCCGGCGATGATCACCTGAATGCCGCGCCCCGCGGCCTTGCGCGCGAAGTCCGCCGTGCGCTCCGGCGAACGATGCGCCGAAGTCACGTCGATTTCATACGCGATACCGAATTCGTCGAGCGCCTTGCCCGCCTCGCGCATGATCTCCAGATCCGAATCACTCCCCATCACAATCGAAACCAGCGTCTTGCTCATTGCACCTTCTCTCAAAGTGTTCTTTTGGCCTGTCGTCCTGGCGGTCAAAGAGCCTGCCCCGAGCGAAGCCGAGGAGATCCCTTTCACGCCGACACAGCCAGCGGCGTCGAAAGAAATTTCCGCGACGACCTACTTCTTTAACGCCCGCGCCGCAATGTCCTTACGGTAGTGTGCTCCCTCAAAGCTGATCTTCGCGCAAGCTTCGTAAGCACGCCCGACTGCCGTCTCCAGATCGCGCGCCCGCGCCGTCACTCCCAACACCCGTCCGCCCGCAGTGTAGTAAGCGCCATCGCGATTGGCAGTGCCCGCGTGGAACACCTTCACACCCTCGATGGCTCCTGCCTCCTCGAGTCCGTCGATTCGCTTTCCCACCTCATACGTCCCCGGATACCCCCCTGACGACATGACCACGCACAGCGACGCATCCGGCGACCACTTGAAATCCCCATCAGTCACGCGCCCTTCAATGGAAGCCTCGAGCGCCTCGGACAGGTCGCTTTCCAGCCGCATCAAAATCGGCTGCGTCTCCGGGTCGCCAAAGCGGCAATTGAACTCCAACACCATGGGCCCGCGCGCCGTCATCATCAACCCGCAGTAGAGCACGCCCTTAAACTCCGCGCCTTCGGCCTTCATTCCCGCGACCACCGGCTGCGCGATGTGATGCACCAGCCAGTCCCGCATCTGATCATCCACAATATCGGCCGTCGAATACGCTCCCATGCCACCCGTATTCGGTCCCGTGTCGCCGTCGCCGATGCGTTTGTGATCCTGCGCTGCTACCAGCGGGGCCACGCGCTCTCCATCGCTGAACACCAGGAAGGAAAGTTCGTCCCCTGTCAAACACTCTTCCAGCACGACCCGGGCACCCGCTTCGCCCAGCATTTTCCCGCTGAGCATTTCCGCCGCCACGCCGGCCGCTTCTTCTTTGCTCCTGGCGATGACCACGCCCTTGCCCGCCGCCAATCCGTCGGCCTTCACCACGACCGGCACGTGAAAGTGACCGAGCGCAGACCGCACTTGCTCAATCGAATCACAAATTGCGAACGGAGCGGTCGGAATGTGATGCCGCTGCAGAAATTCCTTGGCAAAACTCTTGCTCGATTCCAACTGTGCCGCGGCCCTCGTGGGACCAAACGCCGGCCACCCGCGCCGGGTAAACTCATCCACTACCCCCAGCGTCAAGGGCAGTTCCGGGCCGACCACGGTGAGATCCGGCTGCAGACGCGCAGCCAGGCGCGTGATCGAATCCAGACTCTGCAGGTCCGCCGCCAGACACTCCGCAGCATCCGCAATGCCGCCGTTCCCCGGCGCGCAGTAAAGCTGCGAGATGCGCGGCGACTGCCGCAGCTTCCACACCAGCGCATGCTCGCGCCCGCCGCTTCCTAAAACCAGAACTTTCATAAGCCAAAGAAAAACAAGGTTAGGGGTTGAGCAGGATACTGTCAAACCGCAAGACCTGGATCTGAAGGCCGCCAACCCGCCAGCGGGACCATAAACGTTTAACCTTTCTTTAACCGGCCTTGCGTAAGCTGGGTGGATAGACAAATCCCAAGCTCGCGCATTTGACACTACAGCGACAAATGGGGTTAACTACAGTTAATATTCTTCACGATAAGACAGTTAATCGAGAAACTGGGGTCCGTTAAATCAGAACGAAGGAACCTGGATACCGAAAATGAGGAGAGTACCGTTAGGCTTGTCCCGCAGCCTGTTGCTGATGGCCGCAACGGTGTTCGCCTTGCCCGCTTTCGCTCAACAACCAGACACCCCCGCACTCCCGCAAACGGCGCCGCAAGCCGACGCTGCCGTCGTGCCTGATCCACCGGACCCACCTGCCGACGTCAGCACGGAATCGATGTTTCCGCATTTCAAGGACACGCGCTTCTGGCTCTCCGGTCAGGCCAACTTCATTTTTCAGACGCATCCCGACTTCCACGCGCCTTACAGCGGCGCGCATAGCCTCAGCCCGCGTTACGAGAAAGCCACTTCGCGCGTGATGACTCTCTACACGGGCGTGCGTCTCAACAACTCCACCGAACTGCTCGTCGACATTGAAGAAGCGGGCGGAGCCGCCCTCACCACCGGCCTCGGCCTGGCCGGCGACACCGATCTCGACATCGTACGCAATCCGCTGTTGAGCAAGGTCCCCTATCTCGGTCGCGGCATGATTCACAAGGTTTTCGCGCTCAGCGAAGATAAAGTCGAGAACCAGCGCAACGCCTTCTCGCTCTTCGAAGAACTGCCGCGCCGCCGTCTGGAAGTCCGCTTCGGCAAGTTCAGCATGCCCGATTTCTTTGACATAAATTCGGTGGGCTCCGACACCCACCTCCAGTTCACCAACTGGACCATCGACAACAACGGCGCCTACGACTATGCCGCCGACACCCGCGGCTACACCGTCGGCGCGACCGCCGACTACGAAGACCGCAACTGGGGTTTCCGCTTCGGCGAGGGTCTCATGCCCAAGATCGCCAATGGCATCGATCTCGTCTGGAAGCCCTGGCAGGCCCATGCCGAAAACTTCGAATATGAACTGCGTCACGGCGTAATCCCCAAAAAAGCAGGTGTCGTGCGCCTGCTGGCCTTCACCAACTACGCCAACATGGGCATTTACCGCGATCAGGTCATCAAGGCCGCCGAAGAACGGGTAACTCCTGACATCACCAACCACCCGTGGCACATCACGCGCAAATACGGCTTCGGCATCAACGTGGAGCAAAATCTCACCCACTACCTCACTGCCTTCGCCCGCTTCGGATGGGACAACGGCAAGACCGAGTCTTTCGCCTACACCGAGGTGGATCAGACCTTCGCGCAAGGCGTGGGAGCGAACGGCGCGTGGTGGCATCGCAAGCAGGATCGCGCCGGTATCGCGTTCGTGGCCAATGCCATCAAGAAAGATCACCAGAACTATCTTGCGGCGGGCGGCATGGGATTTCTCTTGGGCGACGGCAAGTTAAATTATGGCCGCGAGAATATCCTTGAGTCCTACTACACCGTGCACGCCTGGCGCGGTATATACCTGGCGCCCGGCCTGCAGCACATCGTCGATCCCGGTTACAACCGCGACCGCGGTCCCGTCGTCGTCCCCTCGTTCCGTGCGCATATCGAGTTCTAGGCGTAGCCGGGGAAGCCCCGAGATCCACCCTTAACCCCGTCCTGGCCGGCTAACGCAGCGCCAGTTCGCCATTGAACTGTTGGATGATGCCGTAGCATTCACAAGCGGAGCTTTCCAGTTTCTTGCGGTTCAGAATTCTTACTGAGCCCCGCGTATATTCGATGATCCGTTTTTTCTGTAGCCCACTTGCAGCCAGGCTCACGCTGGGGCGGTCTGTCCCCAGCATCATTGCCAGAAAGTCGTGTGTAATGCGCAGCAATCCCGAACCGACCCGGTCCTGGGCAAGCAGCAACCACCGCGAAAGACGCTGTTCAATATCGTGCAGGCGATTGCATCCCGCCGTCTGGGCAACTTGCATTCCATGAACCGCCGCATACCGATTCAACCTGGTTTGCAGCGCCGGACTGGACTCCAACACCTTCTCTAAGGTACTGACGTTTACCTTGAAGCCTTCTCCTCCAATTTGCATCACCGCACGATGCGGGCTTCTCCTGAGCCCGGCTGCCACCGGTATAGGCGTAAAGCCTTCGTTTCCTACTACACCGACTTCAACGCTTTCTCCCTTTTGCGTCGTGAAGACCAGCGAGACCATACCTCGGTTCAAGAAGTAAGCAACTTCCAATTTGCGGTTAGCCTCCTGGAGGCTGCTCCGCTGTGGCAAAGAGACGAAATGCAGATGCGGCCGAATCGCGCCAAATTCTTCCTCCGGAATCGAAAGAAGGATGGCATTGGACACCGGTTTTCCCGCCGCATTCGTTCGTTCTCCGGCATTCAGAGGTTGAGGGGCCCTGTTGGCTACAGCAGACCTATTTGCTTTGGGCACTGCGTCCTCCGCGTATTGCTAGACTCTTTCCTGACGAATTGTTAACGAACGATTAGATGCCGCGGAATGTCCCGTCACGGCTCGCTCAATATCTGATAGCGTCGGGTAACGGACGGTAGGAACTACAAAGTTTCCTGTATTTCGGCGACGGTCGTTCATGGTTAACTTCGTAGGGCATCCAACGTTTGCGGGAAAGCATGACCGACCGGCGCCATCCCTCTTGACCTGCTTGCCCATTCGCATGCCTACCCGAATACTGATTGGCGAGGATAATCCGGCGGTGAGAGCTGCCTTGCATGCTCTGCTGGAGAGCGCCGGACCCTGGGAGATCGTTGACGCTGAGAATGGTCAGGAAGCCGTTGCCAAAGCCCAGGAACTCAAACCCAATCTCATTATTCTCGACCTGGTGATGCCGGTGATGGATGGCCTGAGCGCGGCTCGTCAAATCTCCAAACTCCTGCCCGAAACCCCGCTGCTGATGTACACCATGCATTGGTCTCGGCAGGTAGAACTGGAGGCCCAAAAAATCGGCGTGCGAAAAGTGGTATCAAAGGCGGACAGCCGGCTTCTCGTTTCCACGATCCAGCAGCTCCTCGCCCCAGAACCGCTCCCACCGCTTTCCGTAGCATCACCCACAAGTCCATCGAATATCCTGACGCCTAACGTTGCCCCGGCCCCTCCGATCCTGGAATCCGGAAGCGCGGCCACTTCCGACAAGCCCGAAGCCGCCGCTACTGGAGGAACCGGAAACGTACCAGGAAACCGCCTACCGAGCTGACCGCAACCCTCGAGCTGCGATTCTGATCGGCAGACGTCATTTACAAGCCCCTCAAAATCACCCCAAGACGCCAGCGACGGCGCAGTGGAGGAACCTGCTGTCCCCTCCCTCGACACTACCGCCAGCCGACGAAGTGTGGAGCGGACACTCCTGTCCGCTGCCGTTGAAGTTGCTCTTGCTCTTGAATTTGCTCTCAGAGGCCCCGTAGCCAAAGCGCGCGAATCGAGGCCACTAAACTGCAGCCGCGAAGCGGCGGCATAAGACAGCCCCGGACGTAAGTCCGGGGTAAGCCGCAAGAAAATAGAACCAGTCCCGGAGGGACGACAGTTGGAAATCCTCCACGAATCAGCGATTGCCCATAACGCCCCGGCCGAGTTGTTGGCCCGCCACGAAGCGATGAAGAAAGAAAAGCGTTTTAGCGAAAAGATAGATTATGCCGGCGAGCTACTCCCTGCCAGTCTCCGACCCCGAGGCAAGCCAAATCCAATGGGTGTCCTTCATGAGCTTGCCAGCGAAGGTTTGCACGCAAAAACAGATGAAGAATGCGTGGACATTTTCGACTCGTGTCGCAAGACCGTTGAGTACGTTTTTGGCAAGCTGCGCATCGAGACCGAAGACGCGAAGAGGTTCGTCCAGGAGATGGCAGGCTTGACGGAGAAGAAGACCAAAAGCGCGAGAGACGTATCTGCGTCGGAACGCCCCCCCCGACTTGAGAGCTAAACGTTGAGCCGTCGCTTCTCCAATACATCCACCATTCCCTCGCTGATTACGTCGGCCCGCTAATCCTAGGAACAGCAGGTCCCTCCACTTCGCCGTCGCTGGCGCTCCGGTTCCGGTCGGGATGACAGGATGTTTTGATTCAATCGCTACCTACACGCCCGCCGGCTGCGGCTTGCTTGCCAACAACTGCCGCAGCACATACTGCAAAATCCCGCCGTTCGCGTAATACAGTGCCTCCTGCGGCGTATCGATGCGCACTAAGGCGTTGAACTCGATCTCAGGCTTTCCTTTCGTCGTGGCGCGCACTTTTACCTCGCGTCCGGCGGCGAAGTGATCGACCAGGTCGCGGATGCCGCTGATCTCGAACACTTCCTCTCCCGTCAGCTTCAGCGATTCGGCGTTCTGGCCGGCAGAGAACTGCAGCGGCAGAACTCCCATGCCCACCAGGTTCGAGCGGTGAATGCGTTCATAGCTCTCGGCGATTACGGCGCGCACGCCCAGCAGGGCCGGTCCCTTGGCCGCCCAGTCGCGCGACGAACCCGATCCATATTCCTTGCCCGCGAGAACCACCAGCGGCGTGCCCGCGGCACGATACTTCTCGGAAGCGTCGAAGATCGACATTTCGGTGGAAGTCGGCAGGTGCCGCGTGTATCCGCCTTCGGTCGCGACCAGCTTGTTGCGCAGTCGAACGTTAGCGAATGTGCCGCGCACCATCACTTCATGATTGCCGCGCCGCGAACCGTACGAGTTGAAATCCGAAGGCTTCACGCCATGTTCCTGCAAGTATTTTCCAGCCGGACCATCTTTCTTGATCGACCCGGCAGGCGAGATGTGGTCGGTGGTGACGCTGTCGCCCAACACCGCGAGCACGCGCGCCTTCTTGATGTCGCGCACAGCCGCAGGCTTCACCGACATCTCATCGAAATACGGAGCCTGCCGAATGTAGGTCGAGTCCTCGTCCCACGCGTAGGTCTCGCCCTTGGGCACAGCCAGACCGCGCCAGCGCTCGTCGCCCTGAAAAACATCGGCGTACGATTTCGAAAACATCTCCGAAGTAATCGACTGCTGCATCGTCTCTTCAATTTCGCGCTGCGCCGGCCAGATGTCGGCCAGGTACACCGGCTGACCATCTCTGGCTTTGCCGATAGCGTCCTTCCGCAAGTCGATGTCAATGCGCCCCGCCAGCGCAAACGCCACCACCAGCGGCGGCGACATCAGGTAATTGGCACGCACTTCAGAATTGATGCGTCCCTCAAAGTTCCGGTTCCCCGAAAGCACCGACGCGACCACCAACTCATTCTCCTCGATCGCCTGTGAAACCTCCGTGGGTAGTGGTCCCGAGTTCCCGATGCAGGTCGTGCATCCGTATCCCACCAGATGAAACTTCAGTTTCTCGAGATACGGCATCAACCCGGCCTTCGCGAGATAGTCCGTGACCACTTTCGATCCCGGAGCCAGCGACGTCTTGACCCATGGCGGAACCGACAATCCCTTCTCGACCGCTTTCTTCGCCAGCAGCCCTGCCGCAATCAGCACCGAAGGATTCGAAGTATTCGTACACGACGTGATCGCGGCGATCACGATACTGCCGTGCTTCAGCGCATCCTTCACCGACGCCGGTACATGCTCCTGAACCTTCGGATCTTCCACGCCAATCGCAGTCGGGCTTCCGCCTTCCTGCTCCCACTTCGCGCTGGTCGCGGCGAAAACTGCAGAAGGCGCCGCAGTCTTCGCGCCAGATTTCGGCTTGAGCAGCGACGGCAGCGCTTTCTGAAACGACTCTCCCGCCTGCGACAGTACCACGCGATCCTGCGGCCGCTTCGGCCCGGCCAGACTGGGTTCTACAGTGGCGAGATCAAGCGTGAGCAGTTCAGAGTATTCCGCCTCCGCAGTCTTCTCGTCGTGGAACAGTCCCTGCTCGCGACTGTAAGCCTCCACCAGCGCAATCTGTTCCTCGCTCCGCCCCGTGAGCCGCAGATAGCGCAGCGTCTCCTTATCGATCGGAAAAATTCCGCAAGTAGCCCCGTACTCCGGCGCCATATTCGCAATCGTCGCCCGATCCGCCAGCGGCAAATCCCGCAACCCCGGCCCGAAGTACTCCACGAATTTTCCCACGACTCCATGCTTCCGCAACATCTCCGTAACCGTAAGAACAAAATCTGTGGCAGTAGCTCCCTCCCGTAACCGCCCCGTGAGCTTTACCCCCACCACCATCGGAATCAGCATCGACACCGGCTGCCCCAACATGGCCGCCTCCGCCTCAATCCCCCCCACCCCCCATCCGAGCACGCCCAAACCATTCACCATAACGGTGTGACTGTCTGTGCCAACCAAGGTGTCGGGAGAGGCTACGCGCTTGCCGGGTGTCTCCTGGACGAAGACCACGCGCGCCAGATATTCGAGGTTGATCTGATGGACGATGCCGGTGTCGGGCGGGACGATGGCCAAGTTGCGGAAACCAGTTTGACCCCAGCGGAGAAAAGAATATCGCTCTTTGTTGCGCCCGAACTCGAGCAGCGCGTTCACGTCAAGAGCGGTAGACGTGCCGAACTCGTCTACCTGGACCGAGTGATCGATGACCAACTCGACCGGTTGCAGTGGATTGATCAGTGCGGGATCGCCGCCTAAAGTCTGCATGGCGTCGCGCATGGCAGCCAGGTCGACGATGCAAGGGACGCCGGTGAAATCCTGGAGGAGTACGCGGCTGGGAGTGAAAGCGATCTCTTTTTCCGGCTTCGACTTGCTGTTCCAATTCGTCAGGGCGCGCACTTCCTCTTTGGTGACGTTACGGCCGTCTTCGGTGCGCAGCAGATTTTCGAGCAGGATGCGGAGGGAGAAGGGCAAGTGCGTGGTGGAGATTCCCTGTTTATCGAGGGCGTCGAGCCGGTAGATTTCATATTCTTTGCTGCCGACTTTGAGGGTGGAGCGGCTGTTGAAGCTATTCACAGACATGATGGCCTTCCTCGAGGAATGAGTTCGCGCACAGGCGGATGTCGCCGCGCAGACCGCAACCTATTAGTGTAATGCGTTTCCGAGGGAATTGCGTAGTGCGACGCGCGGCGCGGAGCTTCGCTCCGGCGGAGAGCCGGGGGCGGCTGTCCCCGCATGGACATTTCTACGCCGTTCAACCCGCGGAATCTACCAGACGCTGTTGGGGCGCGTGCCGGGGGGCGATTCCTGTGTTGTAATAGAAATAACCGAACCCTGATGGCATCTGTTATTACAAAGCTGCGTCGACGCGCCAAAGCTCTGCACCGCAATCTGCGCGGCGCGAATATGGCGATCGGCGCGCTCGCTTCGACCGACCATCCGCTGCTGGCGCATATCATTCCCATGCGCCGGTGCAACTTGGCCTGCACCTATTGCAACGAGTTCGATGATTTTTCCAAGCCCGTGCCGATCGACGAAATGTACCGCCGCATCGACAAGTTGGGCTCGCTGGGTACCGCGGTCGTGACCATTTCCGGCGGCGAGCCGTTGATGCATCCCGAACTCGATGACGTGATCCGCCGCATCCGGGCCAACGGCATGATCGCCGGACTCATCACCAACGGTTATCTGCTGGTGGCCGAGCGCATTCAGCGACTCAACCGCGCTGGACTGGAGTGGCTGCAAATCTCCATCGACAATGTGAGTCCTGACGAAGTGTCGAAGAAGAGCCTGAAGGTTCTCGACAAGAAATTGCAATTGCTGGCGGAGCACGCCGACTTTCACGTGAACATTAATTCCGTGGTGGGTGGCGGCATTTCCCATCCGCAGGACGCGCTCGTGATCGGCAAGCGCGCGATTGAACTTGGCTTCACCTCGACCATCGGCATTATTCACGATGGCAGCGGCCAGTTGCAGCCGCTCGGAGATGAAGAGCGCCGCATTTATCACGAAATGCAGGCGCTGGAAAAAAGCAGCTTCACCCGGATCAACGCATTTCAAGACAATATCGCGAAAGGTGTGCCCAACGACTGGCGTTGCCGCGCCGGCGGGCGCTATCTCTACATCTGCGAAGACGGACTCGTGCATTACTGCTCGCAGCAGCGCGGTTATCCGGGAGTGCCGCTCGCCACCTACACGCGCGACGACCTGCGCCGCGAATACTTAACCGAGAAATCCTGCGCGCCGCACTGCACGGTGTCGTGCGTGCATCAGGTTTCAATCTTCGATTCCTGGCGCGGTTCGCAGCATCCCTCCCCGGCAATTCCCGCGGCTGCCGCGCCCAGTGAACTGGTGCAGATCAAGTAGATTCTGGCCCGTGTTTACTTCTTGGGCTGCGCGGTCGGCGGCAGCAGTCCATTCAGCCGCAGGTACATCGCCGCGGAACTGTAGTGGTCGGCCCAGTCGTTGGTAAGCGCGATCAGCGCGAAGGCGCGCGATCCCTTATGCCCGCCGAATAGCTCGATGTCGTCGCCAAGCTTCGAGTCGTCTACTTTGCCGAGCGTGGTGCTGCAGAACTCGAAGCTCGCCTTCAGCGCCGCCACCAGCTTTTCCTTGCCGTCGGATTCCTTCAGGGGCACCGGCGCCTTGACCTCGGGTTCGTCTCCTATTTTCGAGCACAAGTAGTTATTCGACTCGACAATGTGCAGGATCAGGTGGCCAAACGTCATCTGCTGTTCGGTAGGTTTGTAGCCGAACTTATCGGCTGGCATCTCTTCGACTGCGGCCACGAGGTTCTTCTGCTGGCGAGGCAGTATCTGCTTCGCCACCGACGTGACAGGATTCTTGTCTTGCGCGAAAACTGCAGTTGCTGCAAAAAGCAGAAAAAGACAGATCGTAGGTTTCATAACGTCCTCCGGCAGTTGTGCCGCGACTTGACGGTCCTATTCCGCTCCCATTCTACTCAGCTCTCGCACACCGCGCGAACGGCTAACTGCCAAAGCAAGGGCTTTCACCGGTCGTTGATTGCGCGACCGCAAGACCGCTCGGTAAATGGAGGCGACGCCCTTGGTTGTCATCTCGATCGGGGGCGACGAGAAATCCGCGGCTTGCCTTGCGAACGAGGAACTCCTGGACAGCGGGAGGTGTCTGATGTTGCAGACACGCGCGTGCCGAGAGGAGCAAATTTCCATGGCTTTCTCAATGGCAGGCGGAGGTCCGTCCGGTCCGCAGATTAACGTCACGCCGCTGATTGACGTGCTGCTGACCCTGATCATCATGTTCATGTTAGTGGTGGCGATGGATCCGGAATATGGGGAGAAAGTGCAGATTCCTCAGCCGCCGAAAGGTCAAGCCTCGGAACCCACGCCCGAATGCACGGTGTTGATCCAGGTCGTCTGGACGACGAAGGATGCTCGGCCGAGCGTGAAGATCAATCAGGAAGATGTTCGCTGGGAGGATCTGGAACTGCGGCTGGCGCAAATTTACTTGAGGCGAGCTGAGAAAGTCGCATTCGTCCGCGGGGATGCCGACGTGGATTTTCTATACGTCGCGGACGTGATTGATTTGGCGCATCAGGCGGGGGTGCAGCGGATAGGACTACTGACGAAAGATCAGGAATTAGCTGGAGAGTAACCTATCGCACCGGTAATCAGGATGGCGAGAAGTAAGGTGAAACCAAGACGGCGGATTGCGAGAGAAACGCTCATGGCACGGGCCAGGGGGCCATTCATGAGCATGATGCAAGTAACAAGAACTTCCAGTTATGGTAGTTTCGGCACAGGGCGATAGAGCCGGGCTACGCCCGGCGGACAGCCGAGGGCGGCGGTCCCCACATGAACATTCAAAACCAGACAGCCGAGGGCGGCTGTCCCCACAATGAACATTCAAAACCGGACAGCCGAGGCGGCGGTCGCTACGCGAGCGGTGTCGATTTACGAATTTCTTGCTCGGTTCTTGATCCAGATTGGTGTGCCCAGAAATCCGAATGCTTTGCGGATCTGGTTTTCGAGAAAGCGCTGGTAGGAGAAGTGCAGCTTCACGGCACGGTTGGTGAAGAGGATGAACGTTGGCGGGGCGACTGAGGCTTGCGTCATGTACAAAATCTTCACGCGCTGGCGCACGGGGACGGAGGCGCGGTCGAAGTCCACGCGCTCGATGAAGCGGTTCATCTGCGAGGTGGTCACGCGCTTGCGGCGTTCGGTGGCAACTTCTTCCAGCAGCGGAAAGATTTTCTCCGTGCCTTTGCCGCTCTCAGCGGAAATGAAGACGATGGGCGCGTAATTCAGGAATTTTAGCTCATAGCGCAGGCGCTCCTCATAGGCGTCGCGGTCGCCGGGGCGCTTGCTCTCGCGCATGCGTTCGGCTTTGGTCGGCCGGGAAGCGTTCTCCTTGCCGCTGATCACCAGATCCCATTTGTTCACTACGATGATGATAGATCGTCCGCTTTCGTGGGCGTATCCGGCGATGGCAGCGTCGAGTTGGCTCACCCCTTCGGTGGCGTCGATGACCAGGAGCGCGATGTCGGCACCTTCCAGATGCTTGCGCGCCATCACCACCGAAAGCTTTTCAGCCATCAGGTGCGTCTTGCCTTTGCGGCGGATGCCGGCGGTGTCGATGAATCGGAATCGGCGTCCATTGTGCTCGACGATCTCATCGACCGCATCGCGCGTGGTGCCGGGAATCGGGGAGACGATGGCCCGGTCGGAAGAAGTGAGGCAGTTCAGCAATGTGGATTTACCCACATTTGGATGCCCAATGATGGCGACTTTGACTTCGTGAACATCTTCTTCTGCTTCGGAAGCTTCTTCTTTGCCCGTAGAGTCCTCCGTGCTCTGCGTGCCATCTGTGGTTGCACTTTCTGCCGGCAGACTTTCCAGCACCGCGTCGAGGAGATCGTCGATACCGCGGCCGTGCTCGGCGGAAATGGGAAACATCTTCTGGACGCCGAGACGATGAAAGTCATCGATCAGCGACGATTGCTTCTCGCTGTCAACCTTGTTCACGGCGAGGAAGAGCGGCCGGTTGGCCTTACGCAGCAGGCGTACCAGTTCAAGGTCGGGGCCGGCGAGTTCGGTGCGGCCGTCGATCACCATGATGATGGCAGCGGCCTCGTCGAGCGCGACCCGGGCCTGGCGATAAATCTCCGAGGGAATCAGATCTTTTTCTTCCGGCAGAATGCCGCCCGTATCCACGATGCGCAGCCGGCGGCCTTCCCATTCCGCGTCGCCATAGAGGCGGTCGCGGGTGATGCCGGGTTCGTCTCCGACAATGGCACGGCGGGAACCTACGATGCGGTTGAAGAGTGTGGACTTGCCTACATTGGGGCGCCCCACGATGGCGATTGTGGGAATGCCGGCGGCGGTAGTGGCGAGAGTGCTGATCGAGTTGTAGGTAGGCTGGGTCAAAGTTGAGTCTTAATGTGGGACGGCCGCCCTCGGCGGTCCGGCCGCGCCGAAGCCCCGACGGCATTCACGATGCGAAAGGCCCGGAATCGCTATTATAGAGACTCCCGTGCCTTTAAGTTCCCAGCCCGCGCCTTCCGCTTCCCCGAACCGCCCTGCTCCCAGCGGCAAGGATGCTTCCCTGTACCAGTTCTTCGCGCCAGGCGGAGTCCTGTCGCGCACGCATCCGGCGTATGAATTCCGGCGGGGGCAACTGCAAATGGCACAGGCCGTCGAGCAGGCGCTGGAAGAAAAGCGGCACCTGATTGTGGAAGCGGGCACCGGCACAGGAAAGACGCTGGCGTACCTGATGCCGGTAATTCGTTCGGGGAAGCGTGTGATCATCTCGACCGGGACGAAAAATCTGCAGGAGCAACTTTTCTATAAGGACGTTCCTTTTCTGGAGCAGGCGCTGTATGGAGCCGGCGAAAAGCAGGTTTCTCGCCCCGCTCGAAATGACAAAGAAACTGCAGGGCGGCTCTCGGTTTGCTACATGAAGGGGCGAAACAATTATTTGTGCCGCAAGAAGCTGTACGACCTGACGGATCAGCCCGTGCTGAGCGGGTTGGAAGAGATCGAGCAGTATCGTGCCATCGGCGCCTGGGAGAAGACGACAGGAACGGGCGACCGGGCCGAGTTGGCGGAACTGCCCGAGGCCAGCCTGCTCTGGCACAAGCTCGACGCGCGCGCCGACGCCTGCATTGGCCAGAAGTGCAGCGAGTGGGAGCGCTGCTTCATCACCGAAATGCGACGCAAGGCGATGGAGAGCGACATCATCATCGTCAACCATCACCTGTTTTTTGCGGATCTCGCCATCAAGCTGCAGGCCGATGGCGCGCCTGATGCGGGCATCCTTCCGGATGCAGCTGCCGTGGTTTTCGACGAGGCCCACGAACTGGAAGATGTGGCGGGGAATTATTTCGGCATCTCGGTGAGCAACCTGCGCATGGACGAGCTGGCGCGCGATGTGGAGAATTCGTTGCAGCATCACCGCATGCTCTCGGCTTCGCTTTCGGGGGCGCTCGGAAGTTTGCGGGAACGCTCGCAATTCTTTTTCTCGCTGCTGCCTCCAGGCGACGGACGGTTTGCATTCGACACCCGCCGTGAATTTCTCGAAGAAAATGGAGACGAGTTTGTGGCGCTGAATCAGGCGCTGACGCGGCTGGCGGGCGAACTCGAAGGCTTACCGCAAAAGCCGGAAGAAGTATTCAACTTCGCTCGCCGGGCGCAGGAGATTCAGGTCCAGCTTGGGTTCGCGATGGAATCTGAAGATCGCAACACGGTGTTTTGGATTGAGCGCCGCGGTGGACGTTGGGGATCTCGCGGCGGTTCGAATACAACCGCTGAGGGATCTGCTCGTGGAAAACAAAATGTTTTTCTCCAGGCGACGCCGATTGATGTTGGTCCGATCCTGCGCGAGTGCCTGTGGTCGAAGCTGGAGTGCGCCGTGCTGACTTCGGCGACGTTGGCCGTGGGCGGCGGGTTCGAGTACATCCGGCAACGGCTTGGCCTGGAGCATGCGCGCGAGTCGGTGCTGCCCTCGCACTTCGACTATGAAAGTCAGGCGCTGCTGTACGTGCCGCCGGATTTACCCGATCCGCGCACCCCGCAATTTACGGCGAGGGCGGCAGAGCGCATTCGCAGGCTGCTCGAGATCACGCGCGGGCGAGCATTCGTTCTTTTCACTAGCTACGCGCAGATGAACGACATCTACCAGCGGTTGCTGGGAGAAGTGGAGTTTCCGATCTTACGGCAGGGTGACGCGCCAAAAAGCGCGCTGCTCGAAGAATTCCGTTCGACTCCGAACGCGGTGCTGTTTGCCACTTCGTCGTTCTGGCAAGGCGTGGACGTACAGGGCGAGCAGCTGAGTTGCGTGATCATTGACCGGCTGCCGTTTGCGGTGCCGAGCGATCCCGTGGTGGCGGCGCGGGTAAAGGCTATTGACGCCGACGGGGGCAACGCGTTCTTTCAATATCAGGTGCCGGCTGCCGTGATCACGCTGAAACAGGGTTTCGGGCGGCTGATTCGGTCACTGCACGATCGCGGGCTGCTGGTGTTGCTGGATAACCGCATTCTGAAGAAGCAATACGGGCGCGTGTTTATCGAAAGCTTGCCGAGTTACAAGAAGACGACTGAGATGAGGGTGGTGGAGGAATTCTTCGGATTGGAAAGGTGATTCGAAACAATTCGCCTTTGAGCACGCCGGGTGTCAACTCGTCAACAGCCTCATACCGGCGGCTGCAGCATCCTTGTTGAAGGTGAGAACGTACTGGCATTCTGCCGCGTGGCCGCAGCGCTCAATCAGGCAGTCGGAGAAATTTGCACGGCTGACGCGGAACTTGCGCAATGCCTGGGAGACGATCTCCGCCCGTTCAACAATCAGTTCCCTGCTCCGCAACAATCTCTCAACGACGTGCTCAATTTCATGCTTCTTGAAATGGTAGGAGAACTGCAGCACCCAAACTAGTTCCGCGATGACCCCTAGGGACAGGAATCCGGGCAACTCAGAAGACAGTGATTCCATGACTTTCCCCGCCGCGGCGGATTCGGCTGCATGGTCTTGAGTAACATAGCGGACCAGAATATTCGTATCGAGACCGATCATCGAGAACGCGCCGCGCCTTTCGCAATCGCCCGATCCATTTCTTCAAGCGACACGGGCCTTGTTCTCCTACCCCTAAAGATCCCCTTCAATTCACGTACCGACCCTGTTGCGGGCACGATGGAGAACTCCCTCTTCCCGATTTCTACGAACTCAACTCGGTCGCCTGGGTCCAAGCCGAGTGCGCTACGAATTTTGGCGGGGATGGTAATTTGCCCTTTGGACGTAACAGTTGCTGAGGCCATTGCGATTCCTTACTATTACCGGTCAGGGTCATTTGCTGTCTGCCGCCTTTGCCGCGCTCGGCAGCACTCCGACCACGATTCCCGATGGCTGGGCTGTCGTGTGATATACACGCTCGGTGGCTTTCACGAAGTCCGCGGGCTTGGCGTCGGGGATGTTGACGAAGGTTTGCGGGTTGCGATCGGTGAGCGGGAACCATGAGTTCTGCACCTGCACCATGATGCGGTGTCCGCGCCGGAAGGTGTGGTTGATGTCCTGCATGGTGAAGTTGATCTCTTCCACTTTCCCAGGGGTGAACGGTTCCGGCTTTTCAAAACTGTGGCGAAATTTTCCGCGGAAGGGTTCGCCGCGCACCAGTTGCTGATATCCACCCATGGTGAACGCGGGCGCAGGCACATCCTTTCTGGGTTTGTCCCGGTCTTCGGGTCTGGGAGCGTCCTGCTTGCTGTCCGGATAATCGGAGGGATATACGTCAATCAACTTCACGTCCCAATCCGAATCCGTGCCACTTGTCGACACGAAAAGGCGCGGCGAGATCGGCCCGGCGATGGTCACGTCTTCCTGCAGCGCCGGCGTCTCATAGACCGCCACGTCGGTGCGACTGTCGGCGAAGCGCTGGTCCGAGAGCATGTATTCCTGGGGCACATTCAGCGCCGCGTAATTCACAAAGGGCACGGGCTTGGCCGGGTCGCTCACATATTCATCGAATGCCGGAGACTCCGCCCCTGCCGCGTCAAACGACAGTTCGCCATTGGCGTGGAGGTAGAGAGTCTTTGGCTCGACATTTTTCGGCGGCCACGCAGAGTATTGCCGCCACACATTCGTGCCGGTCTCGAAGACATACGCTTTCGGAAGTTTGGCATCGCCATTGCCTTTGAGGTACTGCTCAAAGAACGGAAACAGAATGTTTTTCCGGTAATACTCTCCCGTGTTCGAGGCAAAGTCCACACGTCCCAAGTGCTCCCCGTCATACCGGGCCCAACCGCCGTGCACCCAGGGGCCGATCACGAGCGCATTGAAGATCCCGGAATTATTCTTGTCGATGGAATGAAATGTGGTGAAAGGGCCTTGCAGATCCTCGGCGTCGAACCATCCACCAACGGTCAGCACCGCGCAATGAATATTTTTCATGTGCGGCGCCAGATTGCGGGCTTTCCAGTAGTCGTCATAGGTATCGTGCTTCACCTGGTCATCCCACAGCGCGCTCTTGCCCTCCAGATATTTCCGCAAATTCGACAACGGCCCGGTCTGCAGATAAAACTCGTAGGCGCTTTTGGTTCCCCAATCGAAGGGCACGGAGGTCTTCGGCGGGAGTTGAGGATTTTCCTGCGGCTTGAACGAGCTGTAAAAGCCGAAGTTCGCAGCCAGCATGAACGCGCCGCCGTGGTAAGCGTCGTCTCCCATGAAAAGGTCGGTCATGGGAGCCTGCGGCGAGGCCGCCTTCAGCGCCGGATGCGAGTCGATAATGCTGGCGGAGGTGAAAAATCCCGGATACGAGATTCCCCAAATCCCCGCATTCCCGTTGTTATTCGTCACATATTTGAGCAGCCAGTCGATGGTGTCGTAAAGATCGCTACTGTCATCCACGTCCTGCTTCGATTTCTTGTTGTCGATGTGCGGCCGCATCTCGAGGAATTGGCCCTCCGACATGTACCGTCCGCGCACGTCCTGAAACACGAAGATGTATCCCGCCTTGTCGAAGTCCGGCGAGGGGCCGAGTTGCGCGCGGTACAAATCGACGCCGTAAGGGCCGACGCTATAAGGCGTGCGGTCGATCAGGAACGGGTAAGGGTGCGAAGTGTCCTTCGGAACGTAGACCGAGGTGAACAGATGAACGCCATCGCGCATCGCGATCCTGTACTCATACTTGGTGTAGTGCTCTTTGACGTCGTAGTCCGGCGCATCAGGCCGGTTCTGAGCAAAAAGATCCGCCGTTACGGTCAGGATAAACAGCAACAGGATCGAGGATTTCCAACGCAGCATGCGCGCTCCTTGGGATGTGCCGACGAATAGGGAAGCTACATTCGGACGGGGAATGGAGTCAAGGGGAGTGCTTCGGTGACGGCTTCCAGGTGAGACGGAGTCGTGACTTTTCTTTCGCCCCTCCGGGGCTTGCTAATCTCCGCTTATTTACCCACGGCTTGCGCCCCTTCGGCAAGCTCAGGGCAAGCTGTGGGCTGCATTTCTTTCGCCGCTTCGCGGCTTGCAGCGCCGAGTCTTGTCGCTTTCCGGATACGATCGCACTCTGTAACATGCTCCGGCGGTACAATAGATGTTTCGCCATAGAGCGCAGCCGGCCCCGTATTTACGCCCGGACCGCGGGGGGATCATGTTCGAAGTCACGGTTGAAGACACGTTTGCCGCAGGCCACTACCTGCGCAACTACAAGGGCAAGTGTGAGAATCCGCACGGGCACAACTACAAGATCCGGGTGACGCTGGCTGGAGCCGAATTGGACAAGGCCGGCCTGCTGCTCGATTTCAAAGATCTGCGCGAAGTCATGAAGCACGTCATCGAGCGCCTGGACCACCAGATGATCAACGAGATCGAGCCATTCACCGTGATTAATCCCTCGGCCGAGAATCTGGCAAAGTATTTCTACGACCAGTCGAACACGAAGCTGCAGTCCGTGACCAGCGGCCGGGTGCGAGTGAAGGACGTAACCGTCTTCGAGACTGATACGACCACGGCGAAATACAGCGAATAACCAGTTGGCGGCCGCCAGTTGCCGGTTGCCAGACCAGATGCAAGTTACCGAAATCTACAAATCGCTGCAAGGCGAGTCAACCCATGCGGGCCTGCCGTGTGTCTTCGTGCGTCTGACGGGATGCAACTTGCGCTGCATGTGGTGTGACAGCGAGTACACCTTTCAGGGTGGCCGCAAAATAGCCGTCGAACAGGTGCTCGATGAGGTCTCGCGCCTTAGTCCGGGGGGCGGCCTGGTCGAGATCACCGGCGGCGAGCCCATGTTGCAGGAGCGGGAGGTTGTCCCCCTGATGCAGCGTCTCCTGGACGACGGTTACAAAGTGCTGCTCGAGACCAGCGGCGAGCGGCCACTGGGACGGGTTCCCGCCAGTGTCATCAAGGTCGTCGACGTGAAGTGTCCGAACTCGGGTGAAGGCGATACGTTTTGCATGGAGAACCTGGAGGTGCTGGCCGCTCACGACGAAATCAAGTTCGTCCTGAGCAGCCGCGCGGACTACGAATTTGCCCGCGAGTTCACCCACCGGCACAAGCTGACGAAGCGAGTGAACGCAGTCCTGTTTTCCCCCGCATTCCGCAAAGGCGCGACGGGCGCCCGCGACAGCTCGCACTGCCTGCTCGATCCGCAGGAACTGGCGGAGTGGATGATCGCCGATAACATTCCCGCCAGGCTGGGCCTGCAGTTGCACAAGTTCATCTGGGACCCGGCTCTGAAGGGAGTTTAGGGGAGCGATTGATGATTGATGATTTCTGATTGAACAGCCATGAACAACTTTTGGTTTGAATCAACAATCAGAGATGATCAATGAACAATCCAGTTTTTGATGCCAACTTCTAAGAAATCGCGGGCGGTTGTGCTGCTCAGCGGCGGTATGGATTCCTGTGTTTGCGCGGCGCTGGCCGCGCGCGACCACGAAGCAGCCGCGGTCCACATCAGCTACGGCCAGCGTACCGAGAAGCGCGAACGAAAGTCGTTTCTTGCGATCTGCCAACGCCTCAGAATTCACGACCAACTCAGGGTCCGAAACGAGGCCCTGCGTGCCATTGGCGGCTCGGCGCTTACGGACGACGCCATCGCCGTGCCCAAGGCTGAGGCGGTCAGTCACAGCATTCCCGTCACCTACGTCCCTTTCCGCAATGCGCATTTCCTCGCTGTAGCCGTGAGCTGGGCCGAAGTACTGGGCGCGAAAAAGGTATACATTGGCGCGGTCGAGCCCGACAGCTCGGGCTATCCGGATTGCCGCCCAGCCTACTACAAGGCATTCAATGAGGTCGTAAAAACCGGCACGAAAGAAGGCGACATCGAAATCGTCACCCCGCTCATCGCGATGAGAAAAAACGAGATTGTGCGCCTTGGCCTTGAACTGGGTGCGCCCTTCGATTTAACTTGGTCATGTTACAGCCGCGAGGATCAGGCCTGCGGAATCTGCGATAGTTGTGTGTTGCGCCTGCGCGCGTTCGAGGCGGCGGAAGTGCAGGACCCAATCCCGTACGCAGCGAGATAGACATTTGTGGGGCAGTGGATTTTGAGGTTGTAGTCAATCGACTCTTAGCATCGACGAGTAAAATTCGAGTTTGCCGGGAGGCAACATGAAAAAGTATTTTGCAATTCTTCTATTCGCAATACTGGGGCTCGGACTGTGTGTGCCTCCAGTCTTCGCCCAGGCTTCGGGAACCGTCAAAGGCGTGTGCAAAGATGCCCAGGGCAACCCCGTCGCCGACGGAGTGGTGGTATGGACCAATATTGACAATGGCCAGAAATACAGCCTCAAGACCAACAAGAAAGGCGAATACTTTTCGCTCGGCCTCTCGCCCGGCAAGTATCTGGTGACTCTCTACAAGAACGCCGACGATTTGAAGGCGAACAAGGAACTCGATCACGTCAAAGGATTCCAGGTTCAACTCGACGAGAACACTCTGGATATGGACGTGAAGAAGGAGATGGAAAGCACTGCCAAGGGGCAGGGGCTTTCTCCAGAGCAGTTAAAGCAGATGCAGGAGCAGCAGGCGAAGGCGGCCAAGGAAACCATGACCGTCAAAACTCTGAACGAGAAACTGAATGCAGCCAAGACCGCCGCCGACGCAGGCGACTTCGATACTGCCATTGCGTCCCTGACAGAAGCTACCCAGGTGGACGCAACCCGCGATCTGCTCTGGTTCAAGCTGGCGGACTATTACCGGCTGTCAGCCCCCAAGCAGACGGATCCGGCGGAAAAGCAAAAGCGTTTCGCTTCAGCCATCGAGGACTATCAGAAGGCCATCGATCTCAAGAAGTCCGCCACCAACGACAAGGACCCCGCTGCCGCCAAGAACCTTGCCGCTTACTACAACAACCTGGCCGAAGCCGATGCTAAGGCCAACAAGGTGGATGATGCGGTCAAGACCTACGAGCTGGCGGCCCAGGCCGACCCAACGAATGCCGGGCAGTACTACTTCAACACCGGGGCCGTGCTTACGAATGCCGGCAAGGTTGATGACGCCCTTGCGGCTTTCGACAAGGTGATTGCCGCGGATCCCAACCGCGCCGACGCCTTCTACTGGAAGGGTGTGAACATGATCGGCAAGGCCACCCTGCAGGGAGACAAGATGATCGCGCCTCCGGGAACCGCCGAGGCTTTCCAGAAGTACCTGGAACTGCAGCCCACCGGCACCTACGCGGACGCAGCCAAACAGATGCTGACCAGCATCGGGTCCTCGGTGGAAACCACTTTTGGCAACAAGAAGAAGGCGCCGCCAAAGAAGTAAAGAATAGATCCTCTTCCGATACAAGCACTTACAAGCACCGTCAAGGGCGGCTAAAGCAGCCGCCCTTGTGCTTTTGAGTCGCCTCTGAGGTTACCAAGGGCTATGTACTTGCTGTCCCTTCGCGCCTGGCCCCCGGCTTGGTACAGTTAACTATCTGAGTTTCTTCCATTTCTGTGGTGCATGCGATTCCTGAGGGCGTGAGGACGAATGGCGGCACCAACCATTGCTCCGATTTCCGTTGCATTAGAAGGTTTCTCTGGAAGCGGCAGAGTAGCGACGCCGGCGCTTCTGGGCGCGATGCTGCGCGCTTCGGAAAAAATCAGCGACCTGATTTTTTCGCCAGGGCGTCCGCCGCAAGTCCAGGTGTATGGCCAGATGATCCCGGTGCAGGTCCCAGGGCTCACCTCCCTCACTCCCGACGACACGCGCCACATCGCCGCCGATCTGATTGGCGACAATAAGCAGGCGATCACCACCCTCCGCGAGCATGGAGCGTGCGACATTTCCTTCGGACTGCCCGGCTTGGCCCGTTTCCGCGTCAACATTTTTATTCAGCGCGGCAGTTGTGCGGTCGTGATGCGCGTCATTCCCACCGCCATTCCCGACTTTGCCTCTTTGCGTCTGCCTCAACAGTTGTCGGACGTGACCAAGCTCAAGGATGGGATTGTGCTCGTGACCGGGCCTGTCGGGTCCGGCAAGTCGTCGACCATGGCGGTGCTCATTGACGCCATCAACCGCGAGAAGTATTACCACATCATCACGATCGAAGATCCCATCGAGTTCCTGCATAATCACAAATGCTCGACGATTCATCAGCGGGAGCTGCACAGCGACACCCCGAGTTTTGCCCACGCCCTGCGTTCGGCGATGCGGCAGGCCCCAAAAGTCATTCTCGTCGGCGAAATGCACGACCGCGAGACCATCGAAATCGTGCTGGAAGCGGCTGAGACGGGTCACCTCGTGTTTTCCAGTCTGAACACGATGGATGCCTCGAAGACCGTGGAGCGCGTCGTAAGTTCGTTCTCACCGGCTGAACAGCAGTCGGTGCGCGAACGTTTTGCCAAGTCGTTCCGCTACATCGTCTGCCAGCGGCTCATGTCGAGGTCGGATCGTAGCGGCCGCGTTGCCGCCTTTGAAATTCTCAAGGCGAATGCCCGTACCCGCGAATGCATTGAAAAAGGGGAGCGCGAGAACAAAAGTCTTCTCGACGCCATGAAGGCCGGCGCCTCCGAAGGGATGCAGCATTTCGACGGAGAAATCGCACAACTGGTCCAGGACCGCTTGGTCGATCTCGAAACCGGCCTCTCCTTCGCCAGTAATCCCGCAGCACTCGGGCAGGAATTGGCACGGTAGCTTACACGTTTCGCCGCGCTGGATCCCTCCGGCAGTTATTTTCTTGTGTTTGTCAGAATTTGCTCCCTCAATCTCGCTCTTACCGTGTCGTATCATCTCTCCATGTCCGCCCCGCCCGTGAATTCCACCGTCTTGAGCTTTGAGGAGGCCCGCGGCGTGGTCGAGCAGCAAGCCGCGCTCGTTCGGGCCAGCGAAACGGAATCCCTAGATTTGCAGGCGGCTGCAGGCCGAGTCCTTGCCGAGCCAGTGGCGGCGGATCGCGACCTTCCCCCGTTTCCGCGATCTACCCGCGATGGTTTTGCCGTGCGATCCACAGACTTATCCCAACTCCCCACAACGCTCGAAGTGATCGGCGAGATCAAAGCGGGTGAGAAACTCGACAGAATCCCGCGCAACATCGGCACGGGACAAACCACGTCTATCATGACCGGAGCCCCGGTCCCTGCGGGCGCGGACGCGGTGGTGATGGTCGAGTACAGCTCGCAGCATGGCAAACAGGTCGAGATCGCGCGGAGCGTCGTGCCCGGAGAGAACATCGTTGCCCGTGGCGCCGAGGCCCGCGAGGGTGCCCGTTTGGTCGACTGCGGTGTCCGTCTGCATGAGGCGGCCATCGCGCTGGCCGCATCCGTGGGCAAATCACGGTTGCAAGTGTACAAGCGCCCGCGAGTCGCCGTGTTGACAACGGGAGACGAAATTGTCGACGTCGACGCCACTCCCGGCCCAACTCAGATTCGCAACTCGAACAGTTATTCCCTCGCCGCGCAGATTCGCCAGGCAGGCGGTGAAGCGGTGCTGCTGCCCGTCGCTCCGGACGAGTTGCAAGGACTGCGCCGCCTGATCGAAGAAGGCCTGAAGTCCGACCTGCTGTTGATGACCGGCGGAGTCTCCATGGGCCGTTACGATCTGGTCGAGCAGGCGCTGTCAGAATTGCACGCCGAATTCTTCTTCACCGGAGTGAAAATCCAGCCGGGGCGCCCGGTGGTCTTTGGCAAAAGTGGCGCGGGCGCTCCCTTCGATAAGCTCAGGGCAGGCTCCGCCCGCGAAAGGCCAGCCACATACTTCCTCGGCCTGCCCGGGAATCCTGTATCGACCATGGTGACCTTCGAACTCTTCGCGCGCCCGATGCTCGAGGCGTTAGCGGGGCAGTCTCCACGCAAGCTGCCATTCCTTCATGCAAGGCTGACGAGAGAAATCCGCGTCAAGACCGGCCTCAAGCGTTTTCTCCCCGCGATCCTCTCCGGCGAATTCGAACATTCCGAGGTCGAGTTGGTTGCCTGGCAAGGATCGGGAGACATCGCCGCCACCGCGCGCGCAAATTGCTACATCGTTATCCCTGCGGACCGCGAGCGCATTCCCGCCGGCGAATGGGTCGCGATAATGAACATCGATTGATGATTGATGATTTTGATTGATGTTTGAAAGTCTCACGGCGCCGTTGACCTTCCATCAACAATCAGAAATCAACAATCTCGGGGCAATTGTGGCGCGGCTCGTAGCAGCGGCGTCTGGACAACTGCCTCCCCATGTAAGATAGAGCTACCGCATGCCGACGAAACTCTCCCATTACGACCGCGCGGGCCGCGCCCGGATGGTCGATGTCTCCGGTAAACCTGCAACCCGGCGCGAGGCCGAAGCCAGCGCCTTCGTCACAATCAAACCCGAAGTGCTGGCAGCGCTGCCCAAGAACCCCAAAGGCGATCCGCTCGAGGTAGCTCGCATCGCCGGCATCATGGCTGCCAAACGCACCGCCGAACTGATCCCCATGTGTCATCCGCTCCCGCTCGCCCTCGTTGATGTCGATCTGCGGCTGTGCGAGAATGGCGTCGCTATTACCTCCAAAGTCGCCACCACCGCCGAGACCGGCGTTGAAATGGAGGCCCTGGTCGCCGTTAGCGTATCCGCGCTGACCGTCTATGACATGTGCAAGGGAGCGGACAAGAGCATTGAGATTCGGGAGATCGTGTTGGAGCGGAAGAGTGGCGGGAAAAGTGGAGAGTATCGTCGGGCGAAGTAACAACTTCAAACTTCATGGCGAATAACGTCAAGCTGCTGGTGGTGGACGACAATCCGATGGTGCTGGCCATGTTGCAGCAGGCACTGACTCCGCTGGCGTTGGTCACGACCGCAACCGACGCAGCGGACGCCCTGTTGAAAGCAGTGGACGATGTTCCGGATTTGCTGGTGTGCGACTACAAAATGCCGGGAATGGATGGACGGCAGCTTGTCGAGAAATTGAGGAGCCGGCCGGCGACCGCAAATTTTTCCAGCGTTCTGATGGCGAGCAAGGCGGACATCGCGGAGCGACTTTCACCGCAGGATGCGGCGGACGATTATCTGGAGAAGCCATTTTTCCTGAAGGATGCCACGCGCCGCATCAAGCGTACGATTGACCGGATTGCGTTGGAGAAAATGGCGAAGACTGCGCCGCAAGATGGAGTGGTGCGCGGCAGTCTTGCGCAGATGAACGTGATCGACCTGATGCAGTCGCTGGAGATGGGACGGAAGAGCTGTCAGCTTTCGCTGAGCAATGAAGGCGATAAGTGCGAAGTGTTTTTTGCGGAAGGTCAGGTGAAGCACGCGACCTATGGAGCGCTGGTGGGCGATGAAGCCGTTTTCAAGGTGCTGCGCTGGACCGGTGGAAATTTCCAGCTCGACTTCGAAGGCAAGACGGACAAAGAGACCACGCGACTCAACACCCAGGGATTGTTGATGGAAGGGTTGCGGTTGCTGGACGAGTCGGCGCGGGATGGTGGCGGGGAACCGGAAGCTGTGGCGGCGCCCGCAGCGACTGCGCCACCGCCTCCAAATACCCCGATTGCGCCCCCGAGCACGGCGGGCAGAGTCCGAAGGGAAGAAGAGGAAGATGTCCTCCTCGATGGCTGAGCCGCAGGGACTGACAACTGCGGTGGTGACAGTCAGCGATTCCTGCGCTCGCGGGGAACGCGAGGACACGTCGGGGCCGGCGGTGGCGCAACTGCTACAGAAACTTCACTTCTCGGTGAACGTGCGCGAAGTTGTTCCGGATGACTCCATTCAAATTCAAAATCTGCTGATTCGGCTGGCGCGCGAGGTGCGATTCGTCGTGACCACTGGCGGAACTGGAATTGCTGCGCGCGACGTCACGCCGGAAGCAACCGTGGCCGTGTGTGACCGACTGCTGGACGGCGTGGCGGAGCGGATGCGGAGTGAGGGGAGCAAGAAGACTCCGCTTGCAGCGCTGAGCCGTGGGGTGTGCGGTGTGCGGGGACGTGCGCTGATTCTGAATTTGCCGGGGAGTCCTGCGGGAGCGGTGGAATCGCTGGAGGCTGTGGCTGGGTTGATTCCACATGCGATTGAATTGCTGAGCGGGAAGACGGAGCACTAGCGCAGTCGGGAGAAGCGTGCCGTCCCTACGGAGCCCGTGTCGTAGCTCTCTTTTGCCCCTTCGGGGCTTTTCCATTTTCCACTCGGTCCCAGGGCTATGCGCCGTGGGCAGCATTCTCTCTCCGCTTCGCGGCTGCGCGGTGCGAGGACGAAGTATGGATCGAGCTGGAGGCTGCGGCGGCGGAGTGCGCGTGGGGAACGGCGGATGCCGACGACGAGGATGGCGAGTAATCCTGTGGCGGCTTCGATAATGGTGCGCGCTAGGAAGTCGATGAGAACGTGATCGATGCTTAGGGAGAACAGGACGGCGCGGCTGAGGGCTTTAATGAAGGTTGCCAGGAACGGATTCGGTGCGAGAGGCATCTCCGATTCTGTAGAGTTCAAATTCTCTTCATTCAAAATTCCCACCCTTTCGCAAGACCCGCGAAAGGGTGGGGTACCAGGCGCCTACTGCGCCGGGGTTACGGCGGACGTTGGCGCCGGGGCTTCGGCGGTTACTTCGGGGGCGGCAACCGGATTGATCTTCACCGTGGCCAGGATCTTTTCCAGGCGGTCGAAGACTTTGTCGCGGTCGACGTGCTTCATGACGCCGTCCTCGGAGGCGACGGTGGTGACGTTGAGGGCGAACTCGTAGCAGGCTCCATTCTGAAAGACGTGGAAGTACTTGGAATCGCTCTGGCGAGATCCTTCACCGGAGACGGCTTCGGTGGCGCGGAGTTCGAGGTCGCCGAGCATCAGCTTGGAACTCGATGTGGGCTGAACTTCTGAGGAAGACGCCGGCGTGGGCGGAACTGGCGCTGCTGTGGACGCGGTTTCGGTGGACGGAGCGAGCGTTAAGACCTTGGGTTGCGGCACGGCGAACTCGGTGCATTGATCGACGGTGAGAGTTTTGTGAACGCTCACGTTGAAGAATGCGGACGAGAAGTCGGTGTTGGCGAAGCTGGTCTCAGGCAACTCCACGGCCGCCAGGGCGACTCCGCCGGGCTGCACGAAGTTCATCGGGATGGGATTGGAGGCCAAGAGATCGGTGGCGGCGCTGCCGGTTTCAATGGCGTAGCGGCGCGGATACTCGAAGGTCAGGCCATAGGCCGTATCGGTGTAGTTCACCGTTGCGGCCTTTTTGTGGACGACTTTCTTTGGGGCCGGCTTGGCCGCGGCCTGTACTGCTGGCGTGGGCATGGGCGAGATTGGGCTCTGCGGTTGTGTGACGGGAATCTGGTTGTTGGAGCTTACGGGCTTCGGTTTGTCGCTGGAGCAGCCGACGGTTACGGAGCAGACGATCAGAACTGCGGCGAAGATTAGCGCGCTGGTGTTCTTGCCCGAGGTTTTTGTACCCCAGGTTTGTTTACCCCAGGATAAGGAACTGGTTTCTGCGGTGTTGCGAAATGCGTTGATGCGGGTCATGTGGTTGCCTCCTGCCGACGAGCGGCACTTTGAGGAATGCAGGGCGCCCGCCAAGTGAGGACGCGTTGATTTGGCGGGGGTTAGGGGATGCGGGTTACTTACGGGACGTGGGGCGCGGGACACGATGTGGGCGGGGCGACACGCGACTCGGGAATGCTGCGTGTTTCTGCAGAGTTTCAGTTATGAAAGTCAAAATCCCCACTTCTCGCAAAGGACGCGAGAAATGGGGCACCCACGGTTCATCGCGTATGAGATTTCGGTGATGACGAGATTTCAGGTATCGTAGTCGGCTCAGTCGAAAGCGCGGCGGGAGCGAAGGAGTAACGATGAGAGCGGTTACAGTCTTGAGATGCGCGCTTGGGTTGGCAATGTGCGTTTTGCCGGGACCGGCGTGGGGGCAGGCTGTCTCGCCTGAGAAGATCATTATTGATACCGATATTGGCGACGACGTGGACGATGCGTTTGCGCTGGCGCTGGCGGTGAGGAGTGCGGAGCTGCAGATTCTGGGCGTAACCACGACCTTCGGCGATACCGAGGCGCGGGCGAAGATAGTGGACCGGTTTCTGGGAGAGGTGGGGCGGGCGGAGATTCCGGTGATGGCGGGGAAGGCGATGGCGACGAAGAATCCGATGTCGCAGCGGCGGTATGGGGAGAGTCATTTTGCCAAGGCTTCGCATGGGGACGCGGTGGAGTTTTTGCTGGAACAGATTCGAAAGTATCCGGGGGAGATTACGCTGATTGCGATTGGTCCGCTGATCAATGTAGGAGCGGCGATCGATAAGGATGCGGCGACGTTCCGGAAATTGAAGCGGGTGGTGCTGATGGGCGGGTCGATCCGTCGGGGTTACGGAGATTTGGGCTATACGGCACCGGTTGCTGCGATGCCTGAGTGGAACATTTTGAATGATGTGGCTTCGGCCCAGAAATTATTTGCGGCGGGAGTTCCGCTGTTTGTGATGCCGCTCGATTCTACGCAGTTGAAAATGGACGAAGTGAAGCGGGCGTTTTTGTTCAGCCAGGGGACGGCCGTGACCGATCAGCTCACGGTGCTGTATCACTTGTGGGGACAGGAGACGCCGACGTTGTTTGATCCCATGACCCTTGTATTTGCGTTGCGTCCGGATTTGTGTCCGGTGCAGGGGATGCACATTCGCGTGGACGAGAAAGGGTTCACGCGAGAGGAACCGGGCGCGGCAAACGCGCAGGTTTGTCTGGCTTCGAATGCGGAGGATTTTTTCCAGTTTTATCTGAAGAGAGTAGCGGGAGTAGGGGCCGCAAGATGAAAACGTGAAGTCAAAATCCCCATCTTAAGTCTCGCCAAAGAGCGGCGAGACTAGGATTGAGGCACCCGCGGATTCGCAAGGAGAAGGTGGAGATGATACGGGCGGCATTGTCGGTGGCAGTCCTGCTGAGTTCGGCGATGTTCGGACAGACGAAGCAGGAGGTCGACCTCATCGTCAGCGGCGGGATCGTGGTGACGATGGATGGGGCGCGAAAGATCCTTCGCGACGGTAGCGTCGCAGTGAAGGGCGACGCGATTGTGGCAGTTGGGCCGCGGGCAGAGGTCGAGGGCCGATACAAGGGCGCGCAGACCATCGATGCTCGCGGGCGGCTGGTGCTGCCGGGGTTCATCAACGGGCACACGCATGTGCCGATGACTTTGTTTCGCGGGCTGCATGATGACGTGACGCTGAATGACTGGCTGTACAAGTACATTTTTCCGGCGGAAGCGAAGAATGTGAATGAGGAGTTCGTGCGCTGGGGAACACGGCTGGCGGCAGCGGAACAGATTCGGGCGGGGGTGACGACATTCGCCGACATGTATTACTTCGAGGATGCAGTGGCGGAGGAAACGAAGGCGGCGGGGATGCGCGGAGTGCTGGGGGAGACGTTCATTGATTTCCCTGCGCCGGATAATAAGACCAACGCGGAGATGCTGGCTTACACGGAGAAGTTCCTCAAGAAGTGGCAGGGGGATGCGCTGATTCACGCGGCGCCGGCTCCGCATTCGATTTATACCTGCTCGAAGAAGACGATTCAGGATGCGGCGGCGCTGGCGAAGAAATATGACGCGCCTCTTCTGATGCACGTGGCGGAGATGAAGAAAGAGTGGGAGGACAGCGAGAATGCGAACGGGATGTCGCCGGTGCAGTATCTGGAGAAGATTGGAGTGCTGGGGCCGGACCTGGTGGCGGCACATTGCATTTTTGTGGATGGGGCCGACCGAAAGCTGCTGGCGGAGCGGCAGGTGGGATGCGTGCACAATCCATCGAGCAACATGATGATTGCCAGCGGAGTGTCTCCGGTACCGGAGATGCGGGCGGCGGGGATTGCGGTGGGGCTGGGGACGGATGGTCCGGCGGGGAGTAACAACGATCTGGACCTGATGGAAGAGATCGATCTGGCGGCAAAGCTGGCGAAGATTACGAAGATGGATCCGCTGGCGCTGAACGCGAAAGCTGTGGTGGAGATGGCAACCATTGACGGAGCCCGGGCGCTGCACATGGAGAAGGAGATTGGGTCGCTGGAGGCGGGGAAGAAGGCTGATCTGATTCTGATCAGTTTGGATGAGCCGAACGCGGTGCCGCTGTACGACATTTATGCGCAGATCGCGTATTCGCTGAAAGGGAGCGATGTGGAAACCGTCGTGATTGGCGGACGTGTCGTGATGCGGGAGCGGAAGCTGCTGACGGTCGATGAGCCGCGGGTGCTGGAGAAAGCGCGGGAGTATGGGAAATCGGTGAGGGTGTCGCTGGGGATGGAGTAGGAGGAAGATTTCCAGTTGAGGAGAGGTGGGTCAAGAAAGATTAGATTGAGATAGCAACGTCAAAGTCCCCACCTTTGCGGCAAAGAACGCGGCAAAGATGGGGCACCCGGTGCATCGTGGGGATTACAGTCATTGAGGGTTTATGCGACCTGAAGAAAGCGCAAGGCGTGGGTTCTTGAAGGCGGCAAGCGCGGGATTCGCAGGCGGTGCTTTGATTGCGTTGCCCGAGGTTGCAATTGCCGAGAGTACCGCAGAGCGTAAGTCTACCTATGACGTGAGAGCGTTCGGGGCCAAGGGCGACGGCAAAGCGCTCGACACCTCTGCGATCAACCGTGCCATCGAGGCGTCGGCCGCAACCGGAGGCGGAACCGTCTGCTTCCCGGCCGGGACTTATCTTTCCTATTCCATTCATCTCAAGAGCCACGTGGGTCTCTACCTGGCCCACGGGGCGACCGTTTTGGCGGCTGATCCTCCGGCGGAAGGCGCGAGCGGCGGCTACGACTTGGCGGACTCGAATCAGCCGTGGGAGAGTTATCAGGATTTCGGCCACAATCACTGGCATAACAGTCTGATGTGGGGCGAAGGGTTGGAAGACGTTTCGATTTGCGGTCCGGGGCTCATCTGGGGAAAAGGTTTAAGTCGGGGCTGGGGATCGGGGCCCAAAGCGGAGCAGCCTGGCGCGGGCAACAAAACCATCGCTCTCAAGAACTGCCGCAACGTGCTGCTGCGGGATTTTTCCATCCTGCATGGCGGGCATTTCGGCATTCTCGCGACTGGCGTCGACAATCTCAGCATCGATAATTTGAAGATTGATACGAACCGCGACGGCATGGACATTGATTGCTGCCGCAACGTCCGCATTTCAAACTGCAGCGTCAACTCACCCTGGGACGACGGCATTTGTCTGAAGAGTTCTTTCGCTTTGGGGTATGCGCGGGCCACGGAGATGGTCACCGTCAGCAATTGTCTGGTCAGTGGCAGCTACGAAGAGGGCACGCTGCTGGATGCGACAGGGAAGCGATTTGGTCCGGGTGAAAAAGTGGGGCGAACGGGGCGGATCAAGTTTGGCACGGAGTCGAATGGCGGGTTCAAGAACATCGCCATCTCGAATTGTGTCTTTGCCGGATGCAACGGGCTGGCGATCGAGACGGTGGATGGCGCCGTGATTGAAGACGTGAGCATCACCAACATTACGATGCGCGACCTGGTGGGGGCGCCCATTTTTCTGCGGCTGGGTGCGCGCATGCGGGGGCCGGCAAATGTTGCGGTGGGGGTGCTGCGCCGCGTGATCCTGAGCAACATTACTTGTCAGAGTGCCGCTTCGCCGCCCATCTGCTCGATTCTCGCGGGGATTCCGGATCATCCCATCGAAGACGTGAAGGTGAGCGACATCGTGATCTTTCATCAAGGCGGAGGGAGTAAAGATGACGCGATGCGGCAGCTTCCCGAGAAAGAGAAAGACTATCCAGAGCCCAGCATGTTTGGAACGACGCCCGCGCACGGATTCTTTGTTCGACACGTTCGCGGTCTGGAGATGAGCGGCATCAAGATCGAACATGCGACCGAAGATGCGCGGCCGGCGTTCGTTCTCAACGATGTTCAAGGGGCCGACTTCGAGCGCGTGAAAGTTCCATCTGGCGCCGGCGCGCCAACCTTCGTCTTGAACGACGTTCGGGATTTCAGTGTGTTCCGAAGCAAGCCGGTACCCGATACCGAACTGCAGACGGCAGGGAAGAAAGAGCTTTAACCGGCGGGCGGTTCGGAAATCTGTAAGTGAGTATCGTGTGCAGCGGCCTCGCTGTGGCGCGACTCGGCATCGCGCGCCATGGAAGTCAAAATCCCCGCCCTAGTCTCGCCAAAGTGCGGTGACACTTGAGTGGGGCACCCTGAATGCCTCGAGAGACTCGTAGTTCCTTGAGTCCCTTATAATCAAGAGATTCTTTATGGCTGCTATTCTTGAGCGGATTGTCGAGGCTACGCGGGCGCGGGTGGCGAAGGCCCGGCGCGTGGCGGATTTTCGCGAACTGGAGCGGCAGGCGGAAATGCATGCACCGCGCGGGTTTCGACGGGCGCTGGAGTTGAAGAGTCGCGAGGGAGTGGCGGTGATTGCGGAGTTGAAGAAGGCGTCGCCGTCGAAGGGTCTGATTCGGGCTGAGTTTCGTCCGGGGGAGTTGGCGCGGGAACTGGAGGCGGCGGGGGCGGCAGCGCTTTCGGTGCTGACGGATGAGGAGTTTTTTCAGGGATCGCTGGAGAATTTGCAACTGGCTTCGGGTGCGGTTTCGATTCCCTGCTTGCGCAAGGACTTCATCGTGGATGAATTTCAGTTGACGGAGGCACGGGCGAATGCGGCCGATGCGGTGTTGCTGATTGTGGCGGCGCTTTCTGCCGAAGAGTTGAGTTCGCTTGCGGCAGGGGCGCGCCGGCGCGGGTTGGATGTTTTGTGTGAGGTGCATGACGGCGAGGAGTTGCAGCGGGCGTTAGATGCGGGATGCAATTTGATTGGGGTGAATACGCGGGATCTGCGGACGTTCCAGGTGGATCAGGAGACAGCGTTACGGCTGGCGGAGAAGTTTCCTGCGGGCGTGGTGCGGGTGGCGGAGAGCGGGATTCATTCTGCAGAGGATGTGGCGCGGCTGCGGGCGGCGGGGTATGACGCATTTCTGGTGGGAGAGTCACTGATGCGGGCGGAACGGCCCGGGGAGGCGCTGCGGGAGTTGATGCGAGTCCCGAGTGGCGAGTCCCGAGTACCGAGTGGACGCTGAAGCGCGGGATTCCTCACGGTGCAGGCCATCGCGAGGTCATCGAGTTATTGCCGATCTCAAGGACAGCAGGTTCCTCTCCGGCTTCGCCGGTTCGGAATGACAAGGCCCTAAGGGGTGGAACGACTGGCAACTGAGTACTGGCAATTGACAACCGCTTTATGACTTGGATCAAGATTTGCGGGATGACGAATCTGGAGGATGCGCTCGTTGCGGTGGAGGCAGGGGCGGATGCGGTGGGGTTCGTGTTTTATGAGAAGAGTCCGCGGTGCGTGAGCGTGGAGGCGGCGCGGGAGATTGTGGGGAAGCTGCCGGAGAGCGTGGAGAAGGTGGGAGTTTTTGTGAATGAAGTCGAAGACACGCTTTGCGACATTGCGGATCGCGCCGGCCTGACCGCGATTCAGATGCACGGCGACAACGAGGATCCGCACGTGGCCGACTTGGTCGTGGCTAAACGACCGAAGTTGAAAGTTCTAGCCGCAATCTCGATGTCGCAGGAAAACCCTTATGGCTGGGCGATGATGTGGCATCCGGATGTCGTTCATGCCTTTCTTGTCGACTCGGGGGATTCCTCGAAGCCCGGTGGCACGGGCAAGACTTTCGACTGGAGTACGACAAGGCCCACGTTGGGGAGGATCAAGAGACTCGGAAGAGTAGTTGCAGCAGGCGGCCTAACTCCCGGGAATGTGGCCGAGGCTGTGCTCATCCTCGCGCCTTGGGGAGTAGATGTGGCGTCGGGTGTGGAGGCGCAGCCGGGGAAAAAAGATCCGGAGAGGGTGCGGGCCTTTGTGAAGGCGGTGCGGGAAATCGATAGGAAGACGAGTTAGAAAATGGCCACGGTTCCGAGAACGAAGGTGAAAGTCAAAAACCCCACCCCTTCGGCAGGCTCAGGGCGGGCTCTAGCCGCAAAAAGAGCGGCTAGGATGGGGCACCCTCGCGTTTCTTCTTCCTCCCCTTGTTCTCCACGGCTGAGTGAGCCGGGGCGGTTTGGGGTTTATGGCGGGCGGTATGTGCCGGAGACGTTGATGGCGGCGCTCGAAGAACTCGAGCGCGAGTATGAGAAGGCCAAGCGCGATCCGAAATTTAAGGCGCGGCTGGAGGAGTTGCTGCGGACGTATGCGGGGCGTCCGACGCCGTTGTTTTTTGCGCGGCGGCTCACGCAGAAACTGGGCGGGGCGAAGATTTATTTGAAGCGCGAAGATCTGCTGCATACCGGGGCGCACAAGATCAACAACTGCCTGGGGCAGGGGCTGCTGGTCGAGCGGATGGGGAAGCATCGCGTGATCGCGGAGACCGGGGCGGGGCAGCACGGGGTTGCGACCGCGACGGTGTGCGCGCTGCTGGGATTTGAGTGCGTCGTGTACATGGGGACGGAGGACATGCGGCGGCAGGAGCTGAATGTGTTCCGCATGCGGCTGCTAGGGGCGGAGGTGCGCGGGGTGGAGTCGGGATCGCGGACTTTGAAAGATGCGATCAATGAGGCGATGCGCGACTGGGTCACGAATGTTCGGACCACCCATTATTTGTTGGGGAGCGTGCTGGGGGCGCATCCGTATCCGACGATGGTGCGGGATTTTCATCGGGTGATTGGGCGCGAGACGCGGGCGCAGATTCTGAAGGCCGAGGGGAAGTTGCCGGCAGCGATTCTTGCTTGCGTGGGCGGAGGATCGAATGCGATTGGGATTTTTTACGATTTTCTGAACGACAAGAAAGTTCGGCTGATCGGGGTAGAGGCCGGAGGGCGTGGCGAGGCGTTGGGCGAACATGCTGCGCGGTTTCGTGGAGGGTCTCCGGGAGTGTTGCAGGGGACGTTTTCTTATGTGCTGCAGGATTCGGGGGGACAGATTGCGCTGACGCATTCGGTGTCGGCGGGGCTGGATTATCCGTCGATTGGGCCGGAGCATGCGGCTTTGCGCGATGCGGGGCGGGCGGAGTATGTGCCAGCGTCGGATACGGAAGCGCTCGAGGCGACGACTTTGCTGGCACGAACGGAAGGGATCATACCGGCGCTGGAGTCGGCGCATGCGGTGGCCGAGGTAGTGAAGCGCGCGCCCAAGATGAAGAAGTCGGAGGTCGTGATCGTGAATGTTTCCGGGCGCGGGGATAAGGATATTGGGATATTGCGGGAGAACCTGAGAATCGATTGATGATTGCTGATTTTTGATGGTTGATCGAAAACCTCACAACTAAGGTGCCGTTGATTTTCAACCAACAATCAGAAATCAACACTCAGCAATCTCTTGCTATGCCGCTAACTTTCTACAAAAAGCCGGCGCTGGTCGTGTATGTAACCTGCGGGGATCCGGACCTCGCGACTACGCGGGAGATTGTGCTGGCGGCGATTGAGGCCGGGGCGGACGTGATTGAGTTGGGGGTACCGTTCAGCGATCCGGTGGCGGATGGGCCGGTGATTCAGCGGGCCAGCGAGCGGGCGCTAAAACATGGGACTTCGCTGGGGCAGGTACTGACCCTGGCGGCGGAGGTGCGGCAGCACGCTCAGTCCACGGGGTTGATTGTGTTCTCGTACCTCAATCCCATATTGCGGATGGGGATGCAGAAATTCTGCAAGGTGGCACGGGCTGCCGGAGTGGACGGCGCGCTGGTCACCGACCTTCCGGTGGAAGAGGCGGGAGAATACCTGCGTGCGATGCGGGCGTATGATCTGGCCCCGGTGTTTCTGGCAGCACCGACGAGTCCGGATGAGCGGTTGAAGCGGATTGCGGAGGCTTCGCGGGGATTTGTGTATGCGGTTTCGCGAACAGGAGTGACGGGAGCGCGGCAGCAACTCGCGGACGACGCGCGGAAGTTGGTGCGGCGGCTGCGGCGCGTGACCAAGTTGCCGATCGCCTTGGGATTCGGGATTTCGACTGCAGAACAGTTTGCGGAAGTGGGTGAGTTTGCGGATGCGGTGGTGGTGGGCAGCGCAATTGTGGAGACCGTGGAGCGGAATCGGGGGCGGGAGGCGGCCGCGGTGGGGGAGTTTGTGGGGAAACTGTTAGCATTCAGCTCCCGGCCCTCAGCCGTGACGCGGTGAGGCCCGCTGTAACGTTAGACCCAGGCTTTTATGGACATCGAGGATTGGCGAAAGAAAATTGATGAGCTGGATCGGAAGCTCGTTGAGTTACTGAGCGAGCGGGCACGAGCCGCGGTGGCGATTGGGCGGCTCAAGCGGGATACTTCGCTGCCCATTTACGAGCCGGATCGGGAGCGGATTGTTTTTGCGAATGTGCAGGAGGCAAACCGGGGACCGCTGCCGGGGCGGGATCTGGTGAGGATTTATGAGCGCATTATCGATGTGATGCGGAATATCCAGAAAGAAGAAATTGTGCCGAAGGCCAAGGCGCCGGAGGCGGGGACGGAATTGGATTCGGAAGTGAATGACTGAATAGCTTCAGCCATCAGCTCTCAGGTGGGAGTAGCTCATGGCTGACAGCTGAAAGCTGAAGGCTTTTCCTATGATTGTGGCGATGCAGGAAGGCGCGGACGAAGCGTTGATTCAGCAGGTGATTGAGCACCTGGTCAAGCTGGGATTTGAAGTGCACCGCTCGACGGGGGCGCGCATGACTGTGCTGGGCGCGGTCGGGTCGGGGATTGATTTTGACATCCGCAACCTGGAGTTGTTGCCGGGGGTGCAGGAAGTCCACCGCATCAGCTCGCCGTACAAGCTGGCGGGGCGAAGTTTTCGCCCGGAGGGAACGATCGTCAAACTGGCGAACGGCATTGCCGTCGGCGGGAACGAAATTGTGGTCATGGCGGGGCCCTGCTCGGTGGAATCGCGGGAGCAGATCTTTACGACGGCAGAGGCTGTGGCGAGGGCAGGCGCAAAAGTGCTGCGGGGCGGCGCGTTCAAGCCGCGCAGTTCTCCGTATTCGTTTCAGGGGCATGGGGAAGAGGCGCTGAAGTTGCTGCGGGAGGCTGGCGAGAAATTCAAATTGCTGGTGATCAGCGAGGTGATGGAGATTTCGCAGATCCCGATGATGCTGCCATATGTGGACATCCTGCAGGTGGGGGCGCGCAACATGCAGAACTTTAATCTCCTGCGCGAGCTGGGGAAGGTACGCAAGCCGGTGCTGCTAAAGCGCGGGATCGCGGCGACGCTGGAAGAGTTGCTGCTCTCGGCGGAATACATCATGGCGGGCGGGAACTATGACGTGATCCTGTGCGAGCGCGGCATTCGGACCTTCGAGACCTACACGCGCAACACGATGGATATTTCGGCGATCCCGATCATTCACAAGCTCTCGCATTTGCCGATGACGGCGGACCCGTCGCACGGGACCGGGCGGCGGGACAAGGTGGCGCCGATGGCGCGAGCGTCGGTGGCGGCGGGAGCCGATGCCCTGCTGATTGAGGTGCATTGCGATCCGAACAAGGCGCTGTCGGATGGGGCGCAGTCGCTGTTTCCGGAGCAGTTCGCGAAACTCATGGACGAGTTGCGGATGATTGCGCCGGCGGTGGGAAGACAAATTGGGTAATTGGGGAATTCGGTAATTGTGTAATTGAAACTCTCCGTGCGATTGCTCTTCAAATTACTCAATTACCAAATTTCCCAATTACTCAATTCTCTTTATGTCGATTCGGCAAATCACGATCATCGGGACGGGCCTGATTGGCGGGTCGCTAGGGCTCGCGCTCCGGAAGAAGAAATTTGCCGGGCGGATTGTGGGGTGTGATCGCGAGGGGACGCTGGAGCGGGCGCGAATGCGCGGCGCCATCGACAGCGGGACAGCCAATCCGAGCGACGCGGTACGTGGGAGCCAGGTGGTTGTGCTGGCGACTCCAGTACTGGCGATTGTGGATCTCATTGAACGGGTGGGGCCGGTGCTTCCGGCGAAAGCCTTACTCACCGATGTGGGAAGCACGAAGGCTGCGGTGGTCGAGCGCGCGGTGAAGGTGTTTGGGAAGAGTGCGGGGAAGCGGTTTCTGGCGGGGCATCCGATGGCGGGGAAAGAGATGAGTGGAGTGGATTATGCGGATGCGGATTTGTTTCAGAAAGCAGTGTGGTTTCTGTCTCCGCTGCCGGAGCAGAATCTGAATGAAGGGCTGTTCGCGGAGTTTGCCGGGTGGATTGACCAGATTGGGTCGCGGATTGCGATGCTGCCAGCCGAGGAGCACGACCGGCTCTGTGCCTGGATCAGCCATGTTCCCCAGATGATTTCGACGGCGCTGGCGGCGGCGTTGGTTGAGGAGTTTGGGGACGAGGCTCCGCTGCTGCCGGCGGGTGGTCGCGCGTTGCAGGAGATGACGCGGATTTCGGCGAGTCCCTATTCGATGTGGCGGGATATCGCGATCAGCAACAAGACGAACCTGGCAAAGGCGCTGTGGAAGGTGGAGCAGCGGCTGGCGCATATCCGGGAGAACTTGGCGACGCGGCAACTGGCGGAAGAGTTTGAGCAGGCGCATCAACTGAGAAAGATTCCGCTGAAGAAGCGATAAGAGAATTTTGTGATTGGGTAATTTGGTAATTGTGCAATTGAAACCCCCAGTGTGGTTGCTCTTCCAATTACACAATTACCAAACTTCCCAATTACTCAATTCATTTACAATGCGGACGCTATGAATAAAGTTGTGACCAACGCGGATGCGGCCATCCGCGATGTGTTTGACGGCGCGACGATCATGATCGGCGGGTTTGGGCTGTGCGGGATGCCGGAGAACCTGATTCGCGCGCTGGTGCGCAAAGGGACGAAGAATCTAAGGACGATCAGCAACAACGTGGGAGTGGATGGGGTGGGCAACGGGTTGCTGCTGGCGGCGGGGCAGATCGTGCATCACATTGGAACCTATGTCGGCGAGAACAGGCTGCTGGAAGAGATGGTACTGAAGGGGACGATCCGGCTGGATCTGGTCCCGCAGGGGACGTTTTCGGAGCGGATTCGCGCGGGGGGCGCAGGCATTCCGGCGTTTTTCACACCGACTGGCGTGGGGACTATGGTCGCGGAGGGCAAGGAGACGCGCGAGTTTGATGGGCGCACTTACGTGATGGAGCGTGGACTGACGGCCGACTTTGCATTCGTGAAGGCATGGAAGGGCGACCGCGAGGGAAATCTGATTTATCGGAAGACGGCGCGGAATTTTAATCCGATGATGGCAACGGCGGCGAAGATCACGATTGCCGAGGTCGAACATCTGGTTGAGGTGGGGGAGTTGGACGGCGATCAGGTTCACACGCCTTCGATTTATGTGAAGAGGATTTTTCAGGGGGAGTTGTACGAGCGGCGGATCGAACGAAGAACGGTGAGAAAGGCTAACACCGCATGAAAATCCGAAAGAGCGTGCGGGAGAACTTCCTGATTTTTTCTGGTGTAATCCAGGAGTGCAGGGATCCTTCGACTTCGCTCAGGATGACACGCGGTTATGAGTCGAGACGATGACCAAACCTGGGAAAGACGTCGATAAGCGCGAGCGGATCGTGAAGCGAATTGCGCGCGAACTGCGCGATGGGTTCTATGTGAACCTTGGCATCGGGATGCCAACGCTGATTGCGAACCATGTCCCTCCCGGCATTGAGGTCACGCTGCAGTCGGAGAACGGGATGCTCGGGATCGGCCCGTACCCTATCGAGGGCCGGGAAGATTCCGACCTCATCAATGCAGGGAAGGAAACCGTCAGCGAAATGCCGGGGACGTCGTATTTTTCGAGCGCCGATTCGTTCGCGATGATTCGCGGCGGACATATCGATTTGAGCGTGCTGGGCGCGATGGAAGTGGATGAGTCGGGCAGCCTGGCGAACTGGATGATCCCGGGGAAGATGGTCAAGGGGATGGGCGGGGCGATGGACCTGGTGGCGGGTGCGCGGCGCGTGGTGGTGGCGATGGAGCATACGACGCGCGAAGGGGCTCCAAAAATTTTGAAGAAGTGCACGCTGCCGCTGACCGGAGTGAAGGTGGTGGATACGATTGCGACGGAGATGGCGTACATCCGGGTGACTAAGGACGGATTGGTTCTGGAGGAAGTGGCGTCGGGGCTGACGGCGGAGGATGTGCAGCGCGCGACGGAGGCCCGGCTGATCGTGAGCCCCGGGTTGAGGGTGATGGAGAGTTAGAACGCGGTTTTCTTTCGCCCCTTTGGGGCTGGTTCCGACACAAGACAATGACCCACGGCTTGCGCGCCGTGGGCTGCATTCTTTCGCCGCTGCGCGGCTGGACAGCCGGGGGCGGCTGTCCCCATAAACCTATGCGGCGGCGATGCGGCGGATCAGATCTTCCTGCTCCGTCTTGCTTTCGGCGCCGATGGTAAAGGCGTCGAGTATCCCCAACGACAGGGCGTACTTGATGGCTTCGTCCTGACGATTGCGTAGCGTGCCTTGACCTAGAATCTTCATGCCTACCACCGCTTTTCCGGCGCTCTTCATCTCCTTCAGAACACCGATTACGGTTGCGGGATCGGAATCCATGTAGGCGCCGACGGGGTTGATGCGGGCCAAGTCGATTTCAACCCACGGGGACTTGGCGGCGGCGCGCAGGGCTTCAATGCTGTGGCAGGAGCAGCCGTGGGTGCGGATGATTCCCTTCTGTTTGGCTTCGGAGAGGACATCCATGACGCCTCGGTAACGGTCGGTCCAGTCGGCCTCGGTGACGCAGTGCATCAGGCAGACGTCGAGGTAGTCGGTGCCGAGTTCGCGGCGGAAGCGGTCGAGATCGGCGCGGGCGCTGGCGGGATCGCGCGCCCAAGTCTTCGTCAGGACCGTGACTTTGTCGCGCTGGACGTGCTTGAGCGCTTCGGCCACATGAGGATGGCTTCCGTAGGAGTCGGCGGAATCGAAGAAACGGAGACCGTGATCGTATCCGTTGAGGAGAAGATCGGAGAGGCCTTTGACGCCCAGCGCGGTCTGATGCGAGTGATGTTCGGAGCCTACGGTCCCGGTGCCCATGGCGAGACGGCTGGTTTTAATGCCGGTGCTGCCGAGAGTGACGGTGTCGGAGGCGGAGAATTTCGCGGAGACAGGCTGATCTGCGATGGCGTTGAGGATGGAGTTGGAACTGAGCCAGGCCGCTCCCAAGCCTGACGCGGAGCGAACGAGGAATTCGCGGCGACGCATGGGTCCTCCTAAGAATTGTGGCGCCTCGTATGAGGCTACACCAGGGAGGCTGGGGAGGGAAGGGCTCTGGGCGTCGGGGCTTCGCTAAATTTGCCGCTCCCCAAAATCTGAATTTCGAGTCTCAAACTCCTCAGATGCGGAACGGCGCAGCCAGCAGGCGGAAGGGCAGCGTAATGGCCAGGAAGATAACCTCCAGGACGCCGTGGACGGCGACGCCAAGGATACGGAACGGCAGCAAGAGCAGCCAGATGAACGGATACGCAATCAGGGCGAGCAGAGCCAAGGGCCAGCAGAGGACGAAGAGGATGCACCACAGCAGGAACGCGAACATGGCAGAGACCTCCTTTTCTCCCTAGATAATTGTACGTTTTTAGCGAAGGAAATGTTCCGTCCTCCGGGACTTGTTTGTTTTTCCCGCTTACCCAGCGCTGAAGCACTGGGCCAAATTGTTGGGCGATAGGCACAGCGGTCACTCGAATTGCTTGCGGAAAGCGGCGAGTTGCTGCTGGACTTCGGATAGTTCCTGGCGTAGGCGGGCGACTTCTTCTTCGAGTGTCGTAAGACGATCGGAGGCAGAGCCTGTGCCGGCATACGCGGGCGAGGGCGCCCGCGCCATATCTGCGCTTCCTGCGGCATCTGGCATGGGCGGTTCGCCGGAGAAGAGGTGGGTGTAGCGAGATTCTTTGGTGCCGGGCTGGCGGGGGAGGACTCGGGCCAGTGGCGGCTCGCGCTGGGCAAGGCGGTCGAGGGTGGAGACGATGTCGTCGAGGGCTTCAAAGTGATACATGCGGTCAGTGCGGCTGCGGAGTTCGCCGGGAGTTTGCGGTCCGCGGAGGAGGAGCACGCAGACGACGGCGGCCTCGCGACGATCGAAGTTGAATACTTCCTGCAGGCGGTGTTCGAACTTGGTGACGCGGCTGTCGGCGCCGCTGGCCGGACCCGCCAGGCGCTTCTCTTGCAGCGTGTTCAGGGCCTGACGGACGGTTTCTTCGTCCAGGGTCATCACCGGTTCGCGATTATTTTTCTGATTGCAGGCGTTGACCAGGGCGTTGAGCGAGAGCGGGTAGTAGTCAGGCGTGGTGATATCTTTTTCGATCAGGGAGCCGAGGACGCGGGTTTCGATTTCGGTGAGGTTCACGATGCTGTCCGGAGAACGGTGCGCGTTGTGATTTTAATGCATACGGGATTAAGAAGAGTGGGATGGAAAGTCAAAATCCCCATCCTTGCCGCAAAGAACGCGGCAAGGATGGTGCACCCTGCAGATTTTATTTAGAACAGGGCTGTTAAGCGGAGCTTCCCGACCTTGCCTTATTCTTTGGCGATGCTCTATGTCGGCGATGCTGATATAGTTTCGGGGAGCTGATCATTCTGGCGCTGCGGTCAGGGCAAGGGGCGACCATGTTGCGACTGCTACTGCATTGGGTGCTGAGTGCGATTGCCGTGTGGATTATGGCTCAGGTTGTGCCCGGGATTTCTGTCAGCGGGCCGAGGAACGCGCTGATTGCGGCCCTGGTAATAGGGTTCATCAATGCAACCATCGGGTTCGTGCTGAAGGTTATTACCTTTCCTCTAACTCTCGTCACTTTGGGCTTATTCTGGTTCGTGATCAATGCCCTGATGTTGGAGTTTGCTTCGGCGCTGCTGGCTCCGGGGTTTCAGGTGCACGGGTTCCTGGCCGCCTTCATCGGAGCGATTGTGCTAAGCCTGGTCAACATGGTGCTGAAGGCGATCGTGATGCCGTCTCGACAGCGGTGAGAAGTCGTTCGGAAAACTGAACCGCAGAGGGCACACAGAGGAATCCCTCTCTGCTTATCGATAATTCTTCTAATTCTTTGAGGTCGGCCCTGACTTCCTGGGCTTGATGGCCTGCCAATCCTCTTCTGTTAGGACCCTTCCCAGATTGCTGAATTCGCCCGCGCCTTGCAGGAATTCGCCGCCGTCCATGCGGATGACTTCGCCGTTGATGTAGCCAGATCCGTCGCTCACCAGAAAGGCTGCGAGGTTGGCGAGTTCCTCGACCGTTCCGAAGCGGTGGAGCGGATTGCGGTCGAGAGCGAGCTTTTCGAGTTCGGGGCGCGGCAGAAGACGGGAGAATGCGCCTTGCGTGGGAATTGGGCCAGGCGCGATGGCGTTCATGCGGATTCCGCGATTGCCCCACTCTACCGCGAGGCTGCGGGTGAGAGCTTCCACTCCAGCTTTGGAGACGGCAGAGGGGACGACATAGGCCGACCCCACGGGCGCGTAGGTGGCGGAGATGCTGAGGACAGTGCCGGGATGGGTGGACTTGAGCCAACGGCGTCCGCATGCCATGGTGGCGTGCATCGTGCCCATGAGCACGATGCCGATGACGGAGTCGAAGGCGCGCGGGGAGAGTTCTTCCGTGCGGGCAATGAAGTTGCCGGCGGCGTTGTTAACGAGCACGTCGAGCGGGCCGCCAGTCCAGATGGAATCGATCATGGACTCGACGGCCTCGAGGTTGCGCACGTCGCAGGGAACTGCATGGATTGTGCCGTTCGCGGAGAGTTCCGCGGCGGTTTGCTTTAGAACTTCTTCGCGGCGGCCGCAGATGTAGACCGTAGCTCCAAGTTCGAGGAAGCGGCGGGCCATGCCTTTGCCGAGGCCGGTGCCTCCGCCGGTGATGAGGATGCGCTTGTTCTTTAGAAGGTCAGGACGGAACATTTGGACCTCGGTCTGGGGATTTTGTAATTGAGTAATTTGGTGATTTCGTAATTTGAAAACTAAGACCCGTGCTGACGATTTTCAATTACAAAATTACCCGATTACAACATTACTCAATTGCAGGCTACGCGGAAGCCGTAGTCGGCGTACTGGAATTCGGGAGGGATGCTAGAACGGGCGGAGCAGCGGGCTACTTTGATGTGGTGGCGCCAGGAGCCGCCGCGGGAGGACTTGCGCTTGGTGGGTTCGGGACCGCGCGGGTTGCGCTCGGGGGAGACAGCGTAGTAGTTCGGGTCGTACCAGTCGCTGCACCATTCGTGGACGTTGTCGCAAATGTCGTAGAGTCCGAAGGCGTTGGGGGCATAGCGGGCAACGGGTTCGGGGCCGGTTTGCCAGCGCGTCGCGTAGTCGGGGAGAGACTGTGGCGGGGCATCGCCCCAAGGAAAAGTTTTCTCTTCCGGGCCGCCGCGGGCGGCGAGTTCCCATTCGGCTTCTGTGGGCAAGCGGTAGGCACGGGCGGTTTGTGAGCTGAGCCACTCGCAGTATCGAGCGGCTTCGAACCACGAGACTCCGGTCACGGGTTGTTGGGGATGGCTGAACTTTGGATCTTGCCAGAACGGGGACGGCGGGGCGCCGGTTGCGCTTAGAAAGCGAGCGTATTCGGCGTTGGTGACTTGCGTGGCAGCTAGCAGGAAAGCGTCGACCCAGACACGATGAATGGGACGCTCGCAGTCCTGTCCGGAGGTAGACCCCATCAGGAACCAAGCTGCCGGGATCTGGATCAGCGAAAGCTCGACGGCGAGGGCCGAAGTTTCTGCGCGGGCTGGATGGACCGTCATTGCTGTTGCCGCGTTTTCTCTTCAAGGAAAGTGTAGCAGTGCCAGGTTCTAAAGGACGGGTGAAAAGACTAACCGCGTAATTGTTTCACGACTGTGGCAATGTCGTTGTCCTGGAAGAGGCGGATCGCAGCGATGCCGGAGGCTCCGGCTTCGAAGCAGGACTGAGCGTTGGCTAAAGTGATCCCGCCCAAGGCCAGGACTGGGATTTTCGCCTCGCAACTTTCCCGAAGAAGTTTCAGGCCTACAGGGTGTACGTCTCTTTTTTCGAAGACCGGAGCAAAGACAGCGAACGTTGCGGCGCTGGCGGCGGCGCGCGCTACTTCTGTGGGTGAGTGACAGGAGACTGCGATCACGGCGTCTCGTGGTGAGTTCGCGCGGGCAGGAGCTTGCCCTGAGCTTGCCGAAGGGGCGCCCGCGCCACATCGCCATACTGTTCGTACTTCTTGCGGGGAGACGTCGTCGGAGCGGAGGTGGACACCGTGCGCTTCGACAGCTAAAGCGACATCGGTGCGGGAGTTGATGAGGAGGGCAGTTCTCAGTTCTCGGTGCTCAGTTGTCGGTTGTGAGCTTTCGCGGATGACGCTTACGGCTTCTCGGGCCAGGGATTCCAAATCGCACGCGGGAAGATCTTTTTCTCGGAGCTGAATGTAGTCGACGCCGGCACGGGCGGCTTCGCAGATTTTTTCGAGGAGGCGGCGACGGCGGATGGATTCGTCAGCGGAAAAGGCGGTGCGGTCGGTGATGTAGTAGAGAAGGCAGGTGGCTGGCATTCGCTTTGCAGTTTAATGCACAGGACCCGTGGCGCGGGGCAGAGTGAAGACCCTCAACCCTCAGAGGGCACCGAGGAGCACCGAGGAAGTGAGGAAATTTCACTTGCTAGGGTCTGGTCTTCGCAATTTCCGGGAGAACTTCGCCTGCTTTTTTGGGCGTGCCCCCGAGGTGGTGTTCCGTCAGGCCGTCGCGCAGGAACTCAAAGGCGTCTTGGGGGTTGTCGACGATCTTGAACTGGTCGAGGTCTTCCGGGGCAATAGTGCCGGCGTCGACGAAGGCCTGGAAGTTGAGGATGCGGTTCCAGTATTCGCTGCCGTAGATGACGACCAGAATTTTCTTGGCCAGCTTGTCGGTTTGCGCGAGCGTGAGGATCTCGAAGAGTTCGTCCATGGTGCCGAAGCCGCCGGGGAAAATGACGAGCGCCTTGGCAAGATAGGCGAACCAGAACTTCCGCATGAAGAAGTAGTGAAACTGAAAATTCAGGGCGGGAGTGATGTACCGGTTGGGGCTCTGTTCGAAGGGGAGCTGAATGTTCAGGCCAACCGTTTTTCCGCCGGCTTCGTGGGCGCCAAGGTTGGCGGCTTCCATGATGCCGGGACCTCCGCCGGTGGTAACCACGAAACGGCGGCGGCGCGCGGGAATCTGGATCGACCACTTGGTTAGCATGTGAGCGAGGCGGCGTGCGTCTTCGTAATAGCGCGCCATGTCGACGCCGGCCTGGGCGAGTTTCAGATCCTTTTCGAGCTGCACGGCTGGCGTGGCCGCGTGATTCTGCTTGATGGCCGCGAGGGTCTGGCTGGCATCCTTGTGTCCCTGAAAGCGGGCGGAGCCGAAGAAGACGACGGTGTCCTGTATCTGCTCGCGGCGGAAGCGCGCCAGGGGTTCCTGATATTCGGCCATGATGCGGAGGATGCGTCCATCCGGGCTGTTGAGGAACGATGGATTTTCGTACGCCACTGGCGCGGATTTGAGGTGATCAGTCATATTGAAACTCGCAATCAAAAATCTTGATGAGAAGCGCAAGGCATCAGGATACCGGAACGGCCGGACTGCGGGGATGAGTGGCAGGGCTCTAAACCGCGGCGCCTGAGACTGCGCATCCCCATTTGCGCACCCCGGCAAACCGCTATTCATGCTCGTGGTAGTGAAGCGCCTCCCAGAAACCAATCCAAATATCGAGCAGTCCCAGGCCGCTGCAGAGGCCACGAAAGAAGCCATTGGAGACCACGGAGCGGAGAGCGGGAAACGAGAGCAGCAAGTAGTTATCTGTCCACTCGGGGGTCCAGGGCAGAATGATGAGCAGCACTCCAGCCACAGCACTGACCAGGACAAAAAGAAACACGGAGATGCGATGCATCCAGACTTGCACGGCGCTGAGGTTTGAGTGGGGCGCGGGCTGCTCGGGAGGATCGAGAAGCGCGGTTCGCGTCTCAACCTGCGGCGGAGCGGGCTCTGGCGCCTTGCCGGGAGCGCTGGAAAACGGAGTGGGGTCGGTCATCGGCGGCTCCGTGAAGAAACCGCACGGACATCATCGCAACTCGCACTAGACCCCGGGAGGAAAAAATAGGGGAGCAAAGCCATCGGGTTATTCTACGACTTCAGGGCCTTAATGCGCTCGGCGACGTCGCGATAGTCGATGTTGCTGCCGTAGACGTCCATGAAGTGGTGCAGAGCGGAAGGCTTGTCGCCAGCGGTTTCGTAGGCGGAGGCCAGTTCGTAGTGGAGCGCAACGCGAGTTTCGCCGTCGAGGCCGGGAACGTTGAGAGCCTTGTCATACCAGCGGACGGCGGCTTCGGGCACGCCTTTTTCCAGGAAACACTGCGCCAGCCAGGTATAGGCCTGCATGATCTGCGAGAATGGTTTCCCGTGATCGAAGGACTGGCAGGCCTTCTGCAGTTCTCCGATGGCCTCATCGAGCAGGCCCATTTCGCGGAACGCGATGCCCAGGTTGTAATGCGTCTCGGGATCTTCGTCGGCGGAAGCGACGTCGGCTTCGAGATCGTGTTTGAGTTCGCCAAACATTTCCGCGAGATCGACCCCGGCCTCGTCGCCAAACGGAGAAGCTTTGGCGGCGGTTGGAGACGTATGCGCGGCAGGCGCATGGGAGACCTTCGGCTGCGGCTTGGGAACGTTGACAACCGGCGCGTGCCAGGCTACGGACGCCGTCGGTGACGCCGTCGGCGCCGCCATTGTGGGCGCACTGTGCGGCGCAGCAGGCGCGACCTGGTTGGTAGCTGAGGCGGATGCGGCAGCACTCGCGGCCAGCGGCGGAATGACCTTCGGAGCCACAACCGCCGGAGTGACGACTCGTGCCGGCGTCCGGGGCGCGGGCTTCACGACCGCAGCAGGAGGCTGCGGTTGGGCGACGGGCGCGGCTTTCAGGAAGTCTTCCCCGAGGGACGCTTCGATGTCGGCGACAAACTCTCCCAGAACCGGGGCGGTTTCGTCGGCTGCGATCACGGGCTCGGTGTGGGCGGCTGGTACTGCCCTGCGCGCGGCGGGGATTGATACGGCAGGCGGCGCGACCGGCTTGGCCGCTGAACCAGGCACGAAGCCGTCGCCCAACGAGGTTTCGAGGTCGGAAACGAATTCTTTCAGAACACCGGGTTCAGGCTCGTGAACCACGGGCTCAGGCTTGGTTTCGACTGGAGTCTCGGCGACAACTGGAATCTCTTCGACAACCGGAGGCACCGGCGCGACGGCTGCGGCCGCTTCGACAGCCGCAGGAGCATCTTCGACTGGAGTTTCATCGACCTCGACGTCCAGAGTCGGGATATCCTCGACGGTGAGTTCTTCAATCACGGGCTCGGCTGCGGTCGGAGCTTCTTCTTCCGCCGGTTCGGTGGCGGCTTCGACTTCGGCGCGGAGCTCATCCAGTTTGGCCTGATCGCTGGTCAAAGTCTGGAGCTTGGCCAATGCCGCCATGGCTTGCGCGGGCATGCCATGAGCGATATAAAAACGAATCTCATCGATGGTCTCGTCGGCTTTGCTGGACTCGGGAATTTCAGTGCCGGCGGCGCTGGCGGCCTCGACTTCAGCCGCTTCCACCGCGGGAGCATCGGTCTCGATGGTGATGGCGTCATCCCACTCCGAGGACAGATCGATTTCAGCGGAACCTGCAGTCGGCCCGTCCGACTCCACCTCGGAGGATTCGTCGGCAACAGCAAACTCGGGTTCGGCCCCCGGCTCGACGGTAATTTCATCGGAGTGCTTGGCACTCGTGGGCCAGGGCGAAGCGGCTTGGGCCACAGCGGCAGCTTCTTCTGGCGCCGCTTCTTCTTGGACTGTATTGTCTTCTGCGGAAGCTTCCTCGATAGAAAACTCGGGCACGACAGCCTCTGGCTCGTGATCCCGAGGGGCGCGAACCGGAGGAGCAGCATCCAGAAAAATGGGAGCGTCGTCGGCAGATACACCGGGCACCGGAGCCGAGGAACGTTCCTCATAACGCTCGGCCAGTTCCCCGTATCGCGTTGCTTCCTCGGGATACTCCGCATCGGAGTAGACGCGCTGCAGGGTGCGGCAGCACAGCGCCGCCTCGGCAAAGCGGGAAGCGCGCGTGTGCAACGCAGCGAGACGCTGGTTGATGCGAAGATCGTCGGGCGCCAGCGGCAATGCCCCGATCAGAGGGCCGAGTGCCTTGGCGGGCATATTGTACGAAATGAAGAGCTCGGCGTCGGTGAGGGCGGCGCGGACCGCAAGCGAAACCTCGTCGGAATAATGCTGGTGAACGGAAGGCGCGGTAGCTTCCAGATCCTCCACCAGTACCACGGCTTCTTCCGGTGTAATGAGCTTGTTTCCGGAAGTGCCGCTCAGTTGGCTGACCACCTGCTGGTAATTCTGCGTGTGCAGGGGATTCGCCGGTTCCATCGTGGCCAGCTTCTGGTAAAGATCGCGAGCGCGTGCCAGATCACCGGACTGCACGCTGGCGTGGGCCAGCAGTTCGGTAACTTCACTGACGTGGGTGGTGTCTCCGGCTTTGTGAAACAGGTCGAGCAATTTTTGCAGGGAGTCAGGATTGTCGCGCACGTGCCCGATGATGGCGTGCAGGCTGTCGATCACCTTGTCCGAGTTTTCCGCCAGCAATCGTTCGGCGTGCTGGTCGAAAACCTGGAGAGCATTCTCGTATTGGCCGGCTTGCATGAGCGCGTCGGCGAAGCTGGCGATCGCCGGTAGATCGTTGTGCACGGTCAGCAGTTTGCTGGCGATGGCTCCGGCCTCGGAGAGTTGTCCGGTCTGCAGGTAAGCCTTGAGCAGATCGCGGAGTCCATCGGGATTGGAATCGATGTCGGGGACTTTCTGCAGCGCAGCAACGGCTCCGGCAGCGTCGCCGGACTCGATCATGTTCTTGCCCTGCATGAGCAAGGCATAGGTGTTGCCGGGATCGAGCTTGAGCATGCGCTGCAGGATTTCTTCGGCGCCGCTCAGCGATCCTTTGGAGCGCAGGCTTTCGGCGGCGGCGGAGAAAATCTGCCAGGCTTCCGTTTTCTTGCCCAGGCGCACATACACGTCCGCCAGGCGGACGCGCATGTTGCTGTTTTCCGGATCCATCTCCAGAATCTTCTGGAAAATGCGGACCGCGTTCTCCAGTTCGCCGGCTTTCAGAAATTCTTCCGCGACCTGCAGATACTGGGCGCGGGCGTCATTGAAAAGGCCCTGTTGAGAGTAGAGTTCAGCAAGTTTCAGAAAGCTCTCGAGCGACGGCTGAAGCTTGCAGATCTTCTTGTACATGGCGATGGCCTTGACCGTGAAACCCTGGCTGGCATAGGCATCGCCTACAGTCTTGAAGCACGCAGTCGCTTTATCGGTCTCGCCGAGGCGGGAATAAAGGTCGCCGACGGTGTTGGTGACCGTCAGATCCTTGGCATCGTTCTTGAGAACTTTTTCGTACTCAGCAATGGCGTTCTGGATTTTGCCCTGCTGGACATACTTCTCCGCATTGCTGAGAACCTTCTGTTTGTTGAATCCAAACAATGCCATAAGAGTGCGAACTCCAGACCCGGTCTTAATACAGAACCCGCTGAACGTTGGGGAAACTGATCCCAGGTACCGTTCGCAGGGTCATCTCACATATCGGCAGATGGACCTACCGGACAAGGCCAATTGTACGTCTGGACGTCATGAACCGCATGGTTACCAAGGGTTACCAGAAGGGAGTGTACGAAAGGGTTACCAACGGAACCGGGACGGCAGCGCTACTTTGCCTCCTCCCGCAAGAGCACCGAATAAGGGGGGTCACGGCTCTAATATGAATGTGCTATGTGGCGAGGACGGGCGTCAGTGTATTTTTTCGAGAACGAAATTGTGGGGAATGCTCCTAACCACGAAAAGGACAACTATGACTTGGATTCGAACCGTTTCACTGCCTGAGGCCGACGAAAAACTGCGGCAGGCGATTGAGGGAGAGAAATTGCTTTATCCGAAGGAATATGGCGACCCGGTGCATCCCGATCCGTCAGGGGCCTCGTCGATTGTCGGATCGCACACACTGATTCCCGAGGCCCTGTATCACGCCTTCAGCACCTTCGGGGCGCTGATGTCGCCCGACCTTCCTCTGGAGCGGCGGCAGCACGAGATGATCGCGACCATGGTCTCGGTGACCAACCGGTGCGTGTATTGAATCGAATCACACGCAGAGTTTCTGCGTAGGGTGACGTTGGATAAGGGCTTGGTGGAGGCCCTGAAGAAGGACTACACCACGGCGCCGATTTCGGCCCAGGATCGCGTGATGCTCGATTACGTGGTCAAACTGACCAAGGACGCTACGAAGGTTTGGAAAGACGACATCGACGGGCTGCGCGCCGCCGGATTTAGTGATCAGGGGATTCTGCAGATCACGCTGATTGCTTCGTGGTTCAACTACATCAATCGCGTGGCGGACGCGCTGGGGGTGGGGCGGGAGTAAACGCGGTCTGAGTAGAAAGCCCCCCATAAAACCGGACGGATGGGGCCAGTTTGAAAACTGTACTGCTTCCCGCTCCTCGCGGGGACGGTTCCGCTAGACTTGAGCCTGAAGAGAGGCGCGGACGAAGCCCACGCCTTGCCAGCCATGGCCGAATCGATCGCAGAATTTTTCTTGGAAACTTTTCAGGCGCACCGGCGCGAGTGCGCCTACCGGCAGCGGCGCGGATACCGGACCGAATCACTCACTTACGGCGAAGTCCTGGAGATGGCCTTTGGCTTTGCTCACGAACTGGAGACGCGGGGGATTGCGAAGGGCGATCGGATCATGCTGTGGGGAGAGAACTGCGCGGAATGGGCCGCGGTGTTCTTCGGGTGCGCGCTCTGCGGAGTGATCGTTGTGCCCATGGATGACGGCTCCGCGGCTGATTTTGCGCTGCGAGTGTTTCAGAAAGTCTCGGCGAAACTTTTGGTGGCATCGCGGCGTCATCTACACGATTGCTCGGGTGCGCAGCCCTCAATGGCAACCTTCAATCTGGAGGATCTCGCACAGACAGGGAACCCCCAATCGAGTGCGCCGAAGGTCGCGCCCGGACGCGACGACATCCTGCAAATTGTTTTCACTTCGGGCACGACGGCCGAGCCCAAGGGCGTGGTGATCACGCACGGAAACGTTTTAGCGAACATTGCGCCGCTGGAGCGGGAGATGCGCGGCTATCTGAAGTATGAGCGGCTCGTGCATCCGCTGCGATTCTTGAACCTTCTGCCTCTGAGTCACGTGTTTGGGCAATTCCTGGGGATGTTCCTGCCTCCTCTGCTGGGTGGGACGGTGATTTTCCAGGACGAGCTGAAGCCTTCGGAAGTGCTCAACACGATCCGGCGCGAGCGCGTGTCGGTGCTGGTGAGCGTGCCGCGGGTGCTGCAATCTTTGAAACAGAAAATTGAGCGTGATCTCGAGGACCGCGGAAAGAGCGAAGCGTTCAGGCGGCGATTTCGGTCCTCCGAAGGCCAACACTTTCTCCGACGGTGGTGGACGTTTCGTGCGATCCACCGGCAGTTCGGCTGGAAGTTCTGGGCATTTATTTCGGGCGGTGCGGCACTCGACAGCGAGACCGAAGAATTCTGGGGACGGTTGGGATACGCGGTGATCCAGGGATATGGACTGACGGAGACGACATCGCTGATCAGCGTGAACCATCCCTTCCGGCTGGGCAAGGGCTCGATTGGGAAGGTCTTGCCGGGGCGCGAAGTGAAGCTGGCGGAAGACGGCGAAATCTTGGTGCGCGGTGGTGGCGTGGCGTCCGGGTACTGGGACGGTGCCGACGCGCGGAAAGTCTCGGATGAACGGATCTCGGACGAACAGGGCTGGTATCGCACCGGCGACATTGGCGCGCGCGATGAGGCCGGCAATCTTTATTTCAAGGGACGCAAGAAGGAAGTGATCGTCACGCCGGGCGGGACGAACGTGTATCCCGAGGATCTGGAGGCGGCGCTGCGCCGGCAACCAGAAGTGAAAGATTGTGTGGTAGTCGGAATTGAGCGCGGCGGGAACGCGGAGGCATGCGCGGTGGTGATTCTGCGCGGCGACGCGGGTGTGGAAGAAGTGGTGCGCCGGGCGAATCAATCGCTGGCGGAGTATCAACGAATGCGGATCTGGGTCGAGTGGCCGCAGGAAGACTTTCCCCGGACCAACACGCAGAAGCCACGGCGAAACGTGATACGGGAAGTAGCACACGCTCAACTGCTCGAACACCGTGGGAAAGGCGGCGCGAACAGCCCACTGGGTGAGTTGATTGCGCGGGTGACGGGACGGTCCGTGGCTGGGTTGAGCGAGGACGCGACTCTCGACTCCGATCTGGGGCTCAGTTCGCTCGATCGCGTGGAACTGCTGAGCACGCTCGAAGACCGCTATCAGGTGGACCTCAGCGAGACTCGGTTCGGGGCCGTGCGAACGGTAGGGGATCTGGAACGGATGCTGCGCGGAGAGGCAGTGCCGGGCGTGGGATATCACTATCCGAGTTGGGTGTTGCATTGGCCGGTCACATGGCTGCGGCTTCTGGCGCATTACCTGCTGATGCGTCCGGCGATTCTGTTATTGGGATGGCCCCGGATTGAAGGACGCGCACACTTGCGCGGCGTAAAGGGACCGCTGCTGGTGGTCTCGAACCATGTGGCCGACGTCGATCCTGGATTTATTTTGACCGCGTTGCCGGCACGCTTGCGGCATCGGCTGACCACGGCTACAAGAGGAGAAGCGCTGGAAGCCCTGCGAACGCCTGCGCCGGACCGCGGATTTTTTGGACGCATCTATGACCGCGTGCAGTGGACTTTGGGAGTTGCGCTGCTGAATTTATTTCCGCTGCCGCGCGAGGCCGGGTTCCGCCGGAGCTTTGCGTATGCAGGCGAAACGGTCGATCAAGGCTACAGCGTACTGGTCTTTCCCGAGGGGCGTCACACAACGGATGGAAGGATGAATCCGTTTCGCGCCGGGATTGGTCTGCTGGCTGGCAATCTCGGCATTCCGGTTCTGCCCATGCGGATTGACGGCCTATTCGAAGTGAAGCAGGCCGGCAGGAAGTTTGCGAAGCCGTGGACGATCCGCGTTCGCATTGGGAAGCCGATGATATTTCCTGCGGGGACTGATCCGCAGGAAATTGCGGCGGAATTGCAGAGAGCAGTGGACAGACTCTGAGGTTCCGCACCTGCTGTTCGCGTCAGGTCCGCATTGAGATCTACTCTTCGTCTACCTGGGGTTCTTCCTGATGCACGTCCGCCTCCAACTGGACTTCGGGAACCTTTGATTCGCGCAGCAGACGATTGAGCCCGGGCAAATCTGCGTTCTTGAATTCAATCCAGTGCTTCAGGACATCGGCGCTGTCATGTTCAGTCGCTGCCACAGCTTCCGTCTGAGAAGAGGTTGGTTCGGCATCGGCCTGCCATACTTGCATGTAGAGCGTGCCGGCCTGCCCGATAACGCGGCCGAGAGTGACTTCCGGAGAAGGCGGAGCGAAGAATCCACCGGGGGCGCCGAGCAGAGCAGTCAGTTTTTTCCCGAAAGCTTCGATGGCGTCCTTGGTCGAGGCATTCGCTTGTGCACTCAGCTTTTCGAGTTGAGCGCGAATCGAGCCGCCCTGGAGCAGAGCCTGCCCGGATTCGGTCATGATGGTCGCCATGCGCGTCTCCGCCTGGAATTTTTTCTGGAGGCCCGCCGCCGAAGTTTTGATGCGAGGATCCATCTTGATGGTCAGTGGCGCGCTAGAAGTTTTCCCGTCGACCGTGAGTCGGACTGAATAAGTGCCAGGGAGAACTGTCGGGCCCAGAGGGAAACGGGGCGTGTCGTGCGGAATCGCGGCGATGGGATACTCATGGCGCGTGGAAGTCGGCGCAGGATAGTGCAGGTCCCAGACCCAGCGGTGCATTCCAGCATCGGTCGAAAGTTGCCGCGCCTTGCGGACCCAGTACAGCGGGATCAACTGCTTCTGTAATTCTTCCTCGGTCACGTCGGGTTTGTCGGTGCTGGCGAAGCGCCGCACGAGATGGTTCTGCGCATCCAGAACTTCGAGGGTGACTGCAGACGCCGCCACGGGCAGGAAGTAATCAAGAATTGCCCCATCGGGCGGATTGGCTGCGGCAGGCTCGTCAGGCGGAAGCGGCGTGTCGGTGTTGGTGTCGCGCTGAATACGGTAGGCGGGCGCGGGGATGAAAAGATGCGGCGCGTTCGTAATCCCTGCCGAGGCCTCGCGCAGCGGCGCAATGTCGTCGAGAATCCAGAACGAGCGCCCGTGCGTTGCCACGATCAAATCGCTTTCATGGATCCAGAGATCGCGCATGGACGTATGCGGCAAATTCAGTTGCAGCGACTGCCACTGGTCGCCGTCATCGAACGAAACCCAGACGGCGTTTTCGGTGCCTGCGAATAACAAGCCCTTGCGGACGGGATCTTCGCGCACTGTGTCCACGGGGCCGAAGTCAGGCAAGCCGCCAATAATCAGCTTCCAGGTTTTTCCGCCATCATGCGTGCGATAGATGTAAGGATGAACGTCGTTGATGCGGAATCGGCTCACTGAGACGTACGCGGTTGCGTCGTCGAAGTGTGACGCCGAGATTTGTGTGACCTTGCTCCACGCGGTGAGTTCTTTGGGTGTGATGTCGGCCCAATTCTTTCCGCCGTCACGGGTAATCCGCAGCTGGCCATCGTCGGTGCCGGCCCACAGCGTGGTCACGGTTTTAAAAGATGGGGCGAGCGCATAGATGACGCCGCGCTGTTTGTCGGCGCCCTTGGGAACGAGTGTGCCGACGCTGGCGGGCACGCCCGGGTTCTCGCGCGTCAGGTCCGGGCTGATGATCTGCCAGGAATTGCCGCCATCGGTAGTTTTGAAAAGCACGTTGCTCGCGAAATAGAGAAGGTGCGGGTCCACCGGAGAGAACATCAAAGGTTCGGTGCGATTGGTGCGGTACTTGGGGTTCCGCAGAGGAATCGGTGTGACGTTCTGCACTTCGCCGGTCGACCAATGGAATTTGGAGACTTCGGTCCTGCCGCCGCCGTAGATGACGTCTGGGTCGAGCGGATCTGGGGCGACATAGCCGTACTCGATGACGCCCGCGGGATGCCAGTCGCGGAAGGTGATGGCGCCGTCGTTGCCGCGGCTGGAAGTGCAGACCGAGCCGCTCTCTTGTTGTCCCGCGCAGACGCGATAAGGAAACGTGTCCGCGGTAATCGCGTGATAGAGCTGCGCCGTAGGCTGGTTGTACCAGGAACTCCAACTCGCGCCGCCGTTCACGGTGATGATGGCGCCCTGATCGCTGACAATCAGAATAATGTTGCCATTGTTGGGATTGATCCAAAGATTCTGGTAGTCGTCTCCGCCGGGTGCGCCCCGGAATCCGGACCAGGTTTTGCCGCCATCGGTGGATCGCATAGTGACTGTGCTGACCACATAGAGGAGATCGGGATTCTTCGGATCGACCTTGGGAATGGGAAGATCGCCGCCGCCGATGCGGCCGGATGGACGAGGATCATTGGTGATCTGCGACCAGGAGTCGCCGGCGTCATCCGAGCGATAGACGCTCAGTTTTCCCGAGGCTGCCGCGAGAGTCGCGTAGAGGCGGCGTGAATCGCTGGGCGCGATGGCAACATAGATCTGAGAGAGGTCTTTCGGCAAGCCATTGGTCAAGGGATGCCAGGTGCCGCCGCCGTCGGTGGACTTGAAGAGTCCGCCACCGGTGCCATTGAACTCGTTATTATCTTCCCACGGGCCCTCGCGGACTTCCCACATCGAGGCGTAAACAACATCGGGATTCGAGGGATCAATCACGACGTCCGAGCCGCCGGTATTTTCGTCCTTGGAAATAACTCTTTGCCAGGTTTGACCGCCGTCGGTGGAGCGATAGATTCCGCGCGCTTCGCTGGGCCCGTAAGGATGGCCGAGGACAGCGGCAAAAACGCGATTCGGGTCGCGAGGATCGACGGCGAGCGCGGGGATTTGTTGTCCGTCGACCAGGCCGAGATGAGTCCAGGTCTTCCCGGCATCAGTAGATTTGTAGATGCCATTCCCTACGGACAGGTCGGGGCGATGCAGTCCCTCACCGCTACTCACATAGATGATGTTGGGATCGGAGGGAGCAACGACGATGGCGCCGACAGACTGCGTCGACTCGTGATCGAAGATGGGGTTCCAGGTACGGCCGTAGTCGTCGGATTTCCAAACTCCACCGTTGACTTGGCCGATGTAAAACACATTGGGCTGGCTGGCAACGCCCGCGGCGGCGCGAGTGCGGCCGCCACGAAACGGCCCAATCATGCGCCAGTGCAGTTCCTGATAAGTATTTTCGGAAACCTGCGTCCAGCCCGCGGTTCCGGCCAGAAAAACCACGAAGCACGCCAATAGACGAAGGACTACATGAGATCGGTTCACTTGCACCCCCTCAGTCAGCGAACGGCAAACTACCTAGAATAAACCAAAAGGGCAGTGATTGGCGTTCAGTATGGTCTGGAGGCAATGGAGAGCCTTGTCAGCCAAACATGTCGTCCAAAGATGCCCGGTCAAACATGTTCGGCCAAATTAGTTTCGCCGCTCACTCGCCACGCGTTTATGATGACGGGGCTTTCACACACCATGCACATTCAGGGTTCTGATCAATCTCGCGGATTTCTTGGCTTCGTTGTACGCCATTTCATTCGCTATTTCCTTTGCCTCCTGATGATCTGCGCGGTTGCCCATGCTCAGGCTGCTGCGGCACCGTCGGGCGCTCCGGCAGATCGGGGACTCAAGCCGATTCTCGACTATATCTCTTCAGCCTGGGATACGCTGACTCGCTCCATGACCGATTGCGTCAGCGTGGTCGATCCCAAGATCAAGGTGGCTCCGGTGTTGTATTTGCCAGCGGAGGTCGCTGAGTCGGCCGCAGTGCACAAGCTGGCGGCCGACTGCAACGTGCGCGTCGAACATTTGCCGGTTGAGATCCATCGATTGGGCGAGATCGATACGGGCAAGATCCAGCCTCACGGGCTTCTCTATCTCCCGGACAAATACGTTGTGCCGGGCGGGCGCTTCAACGAGATGTATGGCTGGGACAGCTACTTCATCGTTCGCGGGCTGCTGCGCGCGGGACGGGTAGAACTGGCGCGCGGGATGGTCGACAACTTCTTTTTTGAGATCGAACACTATGGCGCGATGCTCAACGCCAATCGCACGTACTATCTGACGCGGTCGCAACCTCCATTTCTGAGTTCCATGTTCGTGGATGTCTACAGGGCCACGCAGCCGGCCAAGAAGAACGACGCGCAAGGCGACAAAGCATGGCTGGAGCGGGCCTACGCCGATCTCGACAAGGACTACGGGATGTGGACCCGCGATCCGCACCTGGCCGGACAGACCGGGCTGTCGCGTTATTACGATTTTGGCGAAGGGCCGCCTGCGGAAGCGGTGCAAGACGAAAGCGGTTTCTACCGCAAGGTAGCGCAATATCTCTTTTTGCATCCCGCCGAGGCCGACGACTATGTGGTCGAGACCAAGCCAGGGACGACGCAGCCGGTCGCGGGTTCGCCGTATTCTTTGCAAGTTTGCGACGTGCCCGTGACGATGGCGCGCGCGGAATGCGAAAAGGCAAAGCAGTTCAAGTTGAGCGCGGATTACTACAAAGGCGACCGTTCGATGCGCGAGTCCGGCTTCGACGTGAGCTTTCGCTTCGGGCCCTTCGGGTCGGCTACCCACCACTATGCGCCCGTGTGTTTGAACAGTCTGCTCTACAAGACGGAAAAAGATCTGGAGCAGATCAGCCTCTGGCTGGGACATAGTGAAGACGCGAAGAAGTGGAACAAGCGCGCAGAGGAGCGCAAAAAACTCATAACGCACTATCTGTGGAACGAGGAGCAAGGCCTGTTTTTCGATTTCAATTTCCAGACGAAACGAATGTCGAAATATCGGTATGCCTCCACTTTTTATCCACTGTGGGCGGGGCTGGCGACGCCGGCGCAGGCGAAGGCTGTGGTCAGCAACCTGAAAAGCTTTGAGCGCCCTGGCGGACTTCCCATGAGCACGGAAGAAACGGGCGCGCAGTGGGATTTGCCCTACGGCTGGGGAAACATCGAAATGGTGGCGATCGATGGTTTGCGGCGATATGGCTACAACGCGGACGCGGATCGCGTCTCCTACGAGTTCCTGTCGACGGTCGCGGAAAATTTCCGGCGCGACGGAAACATCCGGGAGAAGTACAACGTAGTAACGCGGTCGTCGGAAGCGCACGTGGAACTTGGCTACGAAATGAATGTGGTTGGCTTTGGCTGGACCAACGCAGCGGTTCTCGAATTGCTGCACGGGCTGCCTAAGGAAATGGCGGAGCGGCTGGAACAAGAGCAGAATCAGCCGCTGCCTGCGGCGAAGTGAGCTCTGTGGCACAGCTTCGGTGATCGTCAGGTCCGTGGAACCTGTCCCATCCCAAGTGGGGCTAAATGTTGCTATATTTGCCCATGATGCGCCGCCCTGCTTATGCACGCAACTGGCGTTTCTCTCCCGTGCTGAAGATGGCGTTGTTTCTTATGTGGTTGGCGGGTCCTACGTGGCTGCGTTCACAGGCGATTTCCGGAACCGTCCAGGACCCATCAGGTGCGGTTATTGCCGACGCGAGGATCGAGATCACTGGCGGAGTCCTCGCGCAGCCAATAGTGCTTTCGTCGGACGGCATCGGCAAGTTTGCATCTCCAGACCTGAAACCCGGAACCTATTCGGTGCGGGTGACGCGGGACGGTTTCGAGCCTTTGGTAAAGATTGTGGATCTTCAGGGATCTATCCAAGTCCAACTCACGCTCACCATTGCCAAACAGCAGGTTAGAGTCTCGGTTGCTGGAAAGAGTCTGAAGTTCGCCAACTCCGACCCCGTCTACCGACAACTCAGGGAACTCGGGCTGGGTCAGACGTTTCGCTTCGATAACTTCACCTTGACTTGGGACGTCGCCACCTTCCAGTTTCAGAAAGGGACACTGACGATATTGAGTCCGGTAAATGGAATTGTCACCGGCGTGATCTTCGTAGGCGAAGGACATTTCAACCTGAAGCCTGTGATTCCTCTCGACGCCCGCGAACTAAGTCGGCGTAGCGGTGCGGCCGAGATCAACGAAGATTTCACCGAGGCGGTGTTCCGATTCACTGGGGAAGGTCGCATGAAGTTCCTTCCTGGATTAGGGGATCGAACCGAACCTGCATCCGAGGCGGGCGCGCTCCTCAACCGCTGGCGGGAGAAGTTGCGAAAGCGTCGGGAGCATCCTCTAGGTTTTACCCAGTACTTGTTAGAGGGCGAAACCATGGACAACGTGGATGCCGACCTTCTCGCTGCTGTCTACAATAACGCGCATCCGGAATTCTTTAATGCATATCTCCGCGGCAAAAAGCATAAGGATCTTCGTTTCTTCGTCAGGACTCGGGTGGGAGCGCTGCCCCAGCTCGATTCCCCGGAAGAGGTCGCTGTCATCAACTTCGATCCCGAAGGAATGGACGATGGCATCTGGTACCTGGCTCATTTGAAGTCTGAGTATTCCAGCCACACCGCAAGTTCCCGTGAGGACCGACGTCTGTTTGCCACACGCCGCTACACGATCGAAACGGTCATCGCAAAGAACGGGCATTTGTTTAGTACCGCTACCGTAAGCTTCGAAGCTCTTGTCCCTGGGGAGAGAGTGCTTAAGTTTGGCTTGTTGCCGAATCTCCGAATTACGCGGGTTACGGACGAACAGGGCCAGGATCTTTATTTCATTCAGGAGAGCCGCAAGGACGACGGTTCGTTTTACGCGATCCTCCCCCAGGCACCGCCGCCCGGCAAGGAACAGTCAATCCATGTCGAGTACGCTGGCGATAAGGTATTAGAGAATGCTGGAGAGGGAAGTTACTACGTTCGCGCCCGCTCCTCCTGGTATCCCAATTTGAATGGATTCGGCGAAAAGGCTCTCTATGACCTTACCTTTAAGGTCCCGCGGAAGTACAAGGTCATCAGCGTCGGGAAGCTACAAGGAGAGTCGATTGAACAGGACCTGGCTGTCAGCCACTGGGTGACACCGATCCCGGTCGCTGTAGCTGGATTCAACTACGGCGAATACACGAAGATCGACCTGCCGGATGACATAACTGGATACAAGATTTCGGGTTACTACTTAAGTGAGTTGCCCGATAACCTGCGCGCTTATCCTGTCCTTCACACCCTCGCGGCCCGCAGCATGACGGAGTATGCCCTCGAACAAACACGAGCGCAGTTGCAGCTATGCAGTTATTACTTCGGGAAGAGCCCTTATGAAGAGATCCACATCACGGAGCAGCCGGATTTTAATTTTGGGCAATCCTGGCCCAACTTGGTTTATCTTCCTATCTCTGCCTACACAGATTCGACGCAAAGATGGATGCTTTTTGGACAAATCAACGCCAAGTTCACCGGTTTCGTGCAGGAAGTAACACCGCACGAAGTCGCACACCAATGGTGGGGCCATGCCGTGGGCTGGGCGTCCTATCACGATCAATGGCTGTCGGAAGGCTTTGCCGAGTTCTCCGCGGGTCTGTTTCTCCAGCAGGCGGTGGGCGCGGCTTGGCGGAAAGACTACATCGAGTTTTGGGAACGCCTGCGCCAGCGTATTCTGGAGACGAATAATTATGGCATAGCTCCTAACGATGCCGGGCCCCTCTGGATGGGATTGCGCCTGATTTCCCCTCGAACCGAAGATGCGTACCAGAACGTGACTTATCCCAAGGGCGCCTACGTCCTGCAAATGCTCCGTTCGATGATGTACAGCTCTGAGGATCAGGACAAGGCATTTATTGGCATGATGCATGACTTTGTGGAGAGTCACCGCGAGAAACCCGCGACTACCGAGTCCTTTAAGGCCATTGCAGAGAAACACATGACCAAGTTGATGGATATGGAGAGAAATGGCCGCTTGGACTGGTTTTTTGACGAATGGGTCTACGGCACTCAAGTGCCAAAATATCACTTCGAATACCAAGTCGCTCCGGCGGACGGTGGCAAAGTGAAGGTGCATATGACCATTACTCAGAGTGAGGTCGATGAGCGCTTTGCCATGTCTGTTCCGATATTCGCCGACTTCGGCAAAGGCATGGTCCGTCTCGGCCAAATCGGAATTGCCGGCAACACCACCCGCAGCGTCGATATTCTGCTGCCCGGCCAACCCAAGAAGGTGGCCTTGAACGCATATAAAGAAATTCTGGAACGATGACGCTCGCCGACCGGGACGGGTGTGGCCGCTCCTTCCTCATCACCGACCGTTGACGCCCTCCGGCATCCCCCCTAAGATGGAACTCCGCTTTTTTGTTCATGATTAACCAGACCATCTCGCATTACCGCATTACCGGCCAACTGGGCAGCGGCGGGATGGGTGTGGTCTACGAGGCGGAAGATCTGAACCTCGGGCGCAAAGTGGCGCTGAAGTTCCTGCCGCCGCAACTGTCGCGCGACCAGAACGCGCTCGACCGCTTCCTGCTGGAGGCCCGCACCGCGTCGGCACTGAACCATCCCAACATCTGTACGATCTACGCTGTGGAAACAGCGGCGGCTGAGAACGCGGAACTGCAGTCGTTTATTGCGATGGAACTGCTCGCGGGGCAGAACCTCGACCAGAAACTTTTCTCCGGCCCGCTGCCCACCGATCGCTTGCTCGACATCGCGCTTCAACTCGCCGACGCGCTCGACGCCGCGCATGCCAAGGGGATCATCCATCGCGACATCAAGCCGGCGAACATATTCCTTACGCCACGCGGCCAGGCGAAGGTGCTGGATTTCGGTCTGGCCAAGCTGTCCCATCCTGAGATGCAGATGGAAACGATTGGCGCCACCCAAGATTCACCCCAGTTCGCGCATTTGACCAGCCCGGGCGCGACCGTGGGCACGATCTCTTATATGTCGCCAGAGCAGGCGCGTGGCGAAGAACTCGACACGCGGACCGACCTGTTTTCGCTGGGTACGGTGATCTATCAGATGGCCACGGGAAAGCTGCCTTTTTCCGGGGCGACGTCGGCGGTGGTGTTTCACGCCATTCTTGAACTGGACCCGGTTTCTCCGCTGCAGTGGAACGCGACGCTGCCGCCCAAGCTGCAGGAAATCATTGAGAAACTCTTGGAAAAAGATCGCGAGCTGCGCTATCAGTCGGCTGCCGACCTGCGCGGCGATCTGAAGCGGCTGAAGCGCGACCTCGAATCGGGGAAAAAGAGTGTGGCGGCGCCCGGTGCAGCCTCGATTCCAGTTGCGGCCACCACCGTCTCGGGTTCCGGCCAAATTGCGGTTGCGCCCGAATCATCTCGGGTAGGTTCTTCTCAAAGTTCGGCGGTGGTTGCTGCTGCGGGACGTCACAAGGTAGGGACTGGAGTCACCGTTCTCCTTGGGTTCGTTGTCCTGGCGGCCGCAGTCTTCGGAATATACTCGCTGCTGACTCGGCATCGGACCATGCCGTTCCGCAATTTCTCCGTCACCCGGGTGACGGAGGAAGGTGACGTGGTGTGGGCGGCGCTCTCCCCCGATGGCAAATACATTCTCAGCCTCCTGCGCGACAACGGCCTGGCCACCTTGTCATTGCGCAATGTTCCCACCAACAGCCTCACCCAGGTGCAGCCGCCGGCGGAACTCTACTATCACGGGGTGCATTTTTCTCCGGACGGAGATTATTTTTATTTTGTGCGCAGCGATCCAGGAAATCCCGAACTCCAATTCCTGTATCGCGCGCCGCTACTGGGCGGCACACCTGAAAAATTGGCGGAGGACGTCGATACGAATATTACGATTTCCCCGGACGGCCGCAAGGTCGCCTTCATGCGCTTCGACAATCCTGAGCAAGGCAAATACCAGTTGATCGTGCGCTCGCTTCAAGGTGCGGAAACGGTGCTCGCCAGCGGTCCCACGGGCCAGGCACTCAATAATCCCTCATGGTCGCCCGACGGCAAGACGATTTTGTGCACCGTAAACCAGCCTGGTAATGCGCTTACGGGATTGATGGCAGTGGATGCCACAACCGGCCAGCAGCACCTGATCTTGAGTTCCACCGACGCTTTAGGCCTGCCGACCTGGATGCCGGATGGCAAAGGCTTACTGGCCCTGGATAGCGACCGTTCCACCAACTACACGCGGGCACAGATCGTCTTTGTCTCTTATCCTGACGGCAGGGTGAGTCCGATCACCCGCGACACCAACAATTATTCCGACCTCAGCCTTGCGGCCAACGGTCAGGTGCTGGCCACCGTGCTGAGCGAAGGGCGATGGAATCTGTCGGTGATGTCCGCAACCGGTGGCGGGGCAGACGCGCGGCAAATTAGTCCGGTCGGCAATTTCACGGATTTCACTTGGACGCACGACAGCCGCTTAATTAACGACACCGATAACATGCTGCATTGGCTGAATCCTGACACGGGAGCCAAAGGAGTTTTCGCCACCGAGATGGACTCCGTGAGCGGCGATCCCTGGGAATGCTCCGACGGACGTTATATCGTGTTTGCCCTCAGCCTACTGGGCGGAAAAGGCGGCCAAAACGTATGGCGCGCCGACGCCTCCGGGGGGAATCTGAAGCAACTGTCGAATGGCAAGCAGGACAACTATCCCGTGTGTTCCCCGGATTCGCGCTGGGTCTATTACATGGATGAGAATGCGGGCCGGATGATGAAGATACCGATTGACGGTGGCGCCGCTGCGAAGATCACTGACATGTCCCTTTCCGGTCTCTTTGATATTTCTCCCGATGGCAGCACAGCGGTGTTTGCGACGATAGATCACGCCAACGGTCATGAGGAGAAACTGGTGCTGCTCGATACAAGTACGGGACAAGTTCGCAAACTGATGAAGTTCGAGCGCGAGCGCATGGGTTATTTCATCCGCTTTTCTCATGACGGCAAGTACCTGGTTTATCCGGTTCGCGAGAATGGCACGGACAACTTGTGGCAGCAGTCGCTCGACGGCTCGCCGGGCAAGCAGTTGACGTCATTCAAGGCGGAGCATATCTGGGACTATCACTGGTCCCCGGACGGGAGCAAACTGGCGATGGTCCGCGGACACACCGACTCCGACGTGGTTCTGATGCGCGACATGCAGCCGTAGGTCTTATTGGCGCCGAGCCCTGGGGACTATCGATGGTTGTGGTGGGATGCTAAGCTGATCGAATCGGTGGCGTAAAACCGCGCGGGCGAGTCGCCCGCGCCCACACGGTCTGATATCCTGCCTCGAATTACTCCCATGAAGACCATTGACCGTGCCCGCCTGCAGTCCCTGATGCAGCGCGAACAGAAGAAGTTTGTGGACGAGCGTCCGAAGTCGAAGGCGTTGTTTGAGCGGGCGCGCAAGTCGCTGCTGGCTGGCGTGCCCATGAACTGGATGGTGAAGTGGGCGGGAGCGTTTCCGCCGTTTGTGCGGGAGGCGCACGGGGCGCACTTCTTCGACGTGGATGGGCATCGTTATACCGACTTCTGCCTGGGTGACACCGGAGCGATGACCGGACATTCTCCATTCGCCACGGTCAAGGCCGTGGAAGAGCAGTCGCGGCGCGGCATCACGCTGATGCTGCCGGGAGAAGATTCTATTTTCGTAGCCGAGGAATTACAGACGCGGTTCCATCTGCCGTACTGGCAGTTCGCGCTCACCGCTACCGATGCGAATCGGTTTTCGATTCGGCTGGCGCGGCAAATCACGGGGCGGCCGAAGATTCTGGTTTTCAACTGGTGCTACCACGGGACAGTGGATGAGACGTTCATTACTCTTGAGGTCAACGGAGCGGCGGGGCCGCGGCGCGGAAACATTGGACCGCCGGTGAATCCTGCGGTCACGACCAAGGTTGTCGAGTTCAACGATGTCGGCGCACTGGAGCGGGCGCTGGCTCCGGGGGACGTCGCTTGCGTGCTGGCTGAGCCAGCCATGACAAATGTTGGGATCGTGCATCCGCAGCCGGGATATCACCAGGCGCTACGGGAGCTTACACGCAAGCACGGGACGCTGCTCATCATCGACGAAACCCACACGATCTGCGCTGGTCCCGGGGGGTACACGCGTGCAGAGAATCTGGAGCCGGACGTCCTTGTCTTCGGCAAGGCCATTGGGGGAGGCATTCCCGGTGCGGCTTATGGCTTTTCGCAGGAAGTTGCCGAGCGCATTGTGGCCAGGCAGGAGCTCGAGGACTGCGACGTGGGTGGAATCGGAGGCACGTTGGCGGGAAACGCGCTTTCTCTGGCTGCCATGCGCGCCACACTGACGAAAGTTCTCACGAACGAGGCGTTCGAGCGCATGATTCCGATGGCCGAGCGCTGGACAGTGGGCGTGGCAAGGGCGATTGCAGAGGCGGAACTGCCGTGGCAGGTGACCCGTCTGGGATGCCGGGCAGAATATCTGTTCGGGGCGGAGACGCCGAAGAATGGCACCGAGGCCCACGACGCGATGGACTTCGAACTGGAACGATTCATGCATCTCTACGCCATGAATCGGGGGATTTTGCTCACGCCGTTTCACAACATGGCGCTGATGTCGCCGCAGACGGAAGTGGAAGATGTGGATCGGCATACCAAGGTGTTTCGCGAGGCGGTGAAGGAACTAGCGAGTTAGGCTGATCTTCCAAGTGCGACTGGGAGAAGCGAACTCCAGGGGCTGAAGCCCGCACCGTTTTGGCCGTTTAGCGGCACGGCTGAAAATCCGTGCCCTTCCCAAGGCCACTTTTAAACCATTCCCAGACACTCGAGACTGCCGACTGCGGCGCGTCTGGTAGTCTGTTTTCTTCCCATGAGACGCTCCACGCCGAAGTTCTTACTGGCTCTGAGTGCGCCGTTGATGTTCACGGCGTGCGCGACGATTGGGCCGCCGCAGCCTCCGTCGCTGGAGTTGGCGAAGCCGCCCTCGGATCTGCGGGCTACGCGCAAGGGCGATCACGTTACTTTTACCTGGACGGCTCCGAGCGTTACGACCGATCGGCAGACGATTCGAAGCGTGGGTCCAACCCGCATCTGCCGAGGACTTGCCAAGGAGTTGGCGCAGTGCGGCATTCCGGTGGGTGAGGCCGCTGCGCAACCGAGTCCCAGCACGACTCAGTCCTCCAAACAGAAAGCGGCAAGATCGTACACCGACTCACTCCCCGCGCAGCTTCAGAGCGACAATCCTTCCGGGTTCGTTACCTATGCCGTCGAAGTGCTCAATGCGGCTGGTCGCGGGGCTGGGCTTTCGAACCAGGTGCGGATCTCGCTGGCCCGCACACTTCCACCGCCGCAGGATTTTGCTGCGCGCGTCACGGGGCAGGGAGTCGTGCTGACCTGGACGAGAGACGTTCCGGCAGCGGGTTCCACGCCACCTGTGCATTACATCTATCGCGTTTACCGCGGTGCGGATGGCAGTTCGCAGCAGATTCTTGCCGGTGAAATCCCGGCAGGAAGCGAACGCAGTCTGAGTCTTACGGATTCCAGCATCGAATGGGAAAAGACGTACGAATATCGTGCGGAGACGGTTACGGCGATTGCCGAGGAAAACAAGCCGGAGCTACAGATCGAAGGGGACGACACGCCCGAGATCAAAGTTTTCGCACACGATGTTTTCCCGCCAGCCGTTCCTTCCGGGCTACAGGCGGTGTCTTCGGGGCCAGGACAAAAGACGTTTATTGATCTTGTATGGGCGCCGGTTACCGACGTCGATCTCGACGGATACAACGTTTATCGTCACGAAGATGGAATGCCTGCGGCAAGGATAAATGCGGAGCCGGTGAAAACGCCGGCGTACCGGGATGCGAACGTCATGCCGGGAAAGAGCTATTCTTACTATGTCTCTGCGGTGGATGTTCGCGGGAACGAAAGCGCGCGGTCCGAGGAAGCCAGTGAAACGGTGCCGTGAGGACGAAGCGATTTCCTGGGGATGTTTCAGGAAGCTTTCCCCTCAGTTGGGGGTCGCCGCCAGACGAGCGTGGTAGCCTTTGCGAGCCCGAACCTGCAGACGCTTACCCTCTTTCTCGGCGGTGACGCTGATGGTGCGATAGTTTCCATTAGGCTGGAAATCGGCGGGCTTATAGGCGACGAAGTAACGGCTGCGGATCAGATCGTGCAACTTATCGAAGGACTTGCCCAGAGTCAGGATATCGCCGGGAAACATCCCCTCTCCTCCAGTGCGCTCGGCCAGCATCTCTAACACCCGGTCGGCATCCGTCTTATCGCCCCGATCCTCTCTGGTGCTGACGGTGTAGATGGTCACGCCCGTCCTCTCCGCGACCTGGATGCTCTGTTTCAGACTGCTGTGGCTGGAATTATCTTCGCCGTCGCTGAGGATCACCAAAACTCTCGCCACCCGCTCGTTCTCGGGATACGCTGCCAGCTTCCGGCAGGCAAATAACACAGCGTCGAATAGCGCTGTCCCTCCTCCGTTTGCGAGCTTCTCAATCCCCTTCCCCAACTCGCCTGGTTCCGGGCTGAAATCTTGAGTGACGGTAGTTTGCTCGGAGAAGCCTGTTATGAAACCGAGATCTGAGCCGCCGTTTAGCATCTTTTCCACGAACTTCGTCGCGGCGTGCTTTTCAAACGAGAACCGGTCGCGCACGGAACCGCTGGTGTCGACGAGGAGCGCGAGACGCAGAGGAAGCTTCGACTGCGGGGCAAATTGCTCCACCTTTTCTGGCGGCTTATTGTCATCCAGGATCCGAATATTGGACTGCTCCAAATCGTTCACCATATGCCCGTGGCTGCTGACGGTGAAAAACAGGGTGACCTGATCTACGCTGGTACGAATGGTCCATGCGCCGGCCGGGGCTGGAAGAACGGGGGATGCAGAGACCGTTTCGCCGCGGTTGCCGCCCGATGTGGGTGTCTTGGATTCGGCCAGCGTGCCGCAGTCTTCGCAACTTCCGCCGTCGGACTCATTCCCGAGATCACTCAACTGCGCCTTCAATCTCTCGCTGTTGGGGAAAGTCTGTGGCCGTAGAGAGGCGACCAGGGTGGTGGCCTGCGACGGACTGGCAGCGCCCGCTGCCCGAACAGACTTGTTATGGGTAAGGGCAGCAAGGTTCTGCCGGGCCACGGGAGCGAACGCGTTCGTGGGATCTTCGCTAAGAAAAAAGCTCAGCTCGCGCTCCATAGCTTCGAAATCTTTCAGAGACATGGCTGCCGAAGCGGCGACGTAGTGCACATTTGCCATCCCTTTGTGGTCGAGCGCATGGACTACCTTGGCCGTTTGGAGGGCATTCTGGTATTGATGGCTTCCGTTTTGCGCGTAGGTCAGTGCCGAGAGGATCCTGGCATCCTTGGGGCGCAGGGAGGCAGCTTTCTCCAGTTCCGGTTGCGCGGTCTCAAAATCGTTCATCGACAATGCCACGAGACCGAGATTCAAGAACGATCCCGGAAACTTTGTGTCTAGCTTCGCGGCCGTTTCAAATTCGCTCCTGGCCTGAGGCGCGTCATCCTGATCGAGATAGGCGAGCCCAAGACTAATGTGGGCGGAAACGAACTTGGGATAGATATCAATCGCCCTGTGCAGGTGCTTGATCGCTTCTTTCGAGTGCTGTGATTTCATCAACGAGTTGGCGTGGTTGTACTCCTCCACGGCCTTGTTGGGAGCTTGCAGATCGAGCGCCGACACAACACCGGAATCGATCAGCTCTTTATCTTGCTTTCGCTGCTGAGCGCTCTCGTTCGCATGCCGGTTCATCTGATCGAGATACATTTGCGCAAAGTCAATTTGCGCGAACCCGGAATCCGGACCTGCGTTCATGTAGGGTATTTGTGCGAGCGCAGAGATCTGGCCACATAGCCACAAAGCGGCGACCCAGGCGAGCCGGGGTGAAATACCATTGTGCGATCGATGGTGAGGCGAAGACTGCACGGAATTGCTCCTGCAAGACGGCGGGGCTTGCCCCGCAACTTGTTGAGAAAGGCGCAAAGACGTCATGGAATCGACGGCTTTGGCCCGAACCCACGGGGCAGCTATTATATAGTGAATATTCCTAGCACTGTTCAAATCTTTATATCCTGCGGCTGCTTTCGGCGACGCCCTTAGAACCCGAATTTTCAATCAGATGAGGCTTTTGATTGCATCTCGCCGAGGCGACGGGACAGAAATTTGCGGGCGGGATCAGTGCCTGCGAGATCCAAGGCGCGGCGGTAGGCAGCGGCCGCCTCCCGCCAGCGCTGGAGACGGCGGAGAAGGTCGGCCCGGGCCGAGGATGGACGGGCGCAAGGCTAGGGCATGTCATGCGGAATGATGGGCCTTACTTCGATTGATCCCCAGCGGGCCGAAGGAATGCGGGCCGCGACCGCGATGGCGTCGTCCAAACCCTTGGCTTCGATGAGGTAGTATCCACCAAGCTGTTCTTTGGTCTCGGCGAAGGGGCCATCGGTAACGAGCTGTTTCTTGTCGCGCACGCGCACGGTGGTCGCGGTCGAGGTAACGTTCAGTTCATTACCTCCGCGGAGATGTCCGCTCTGCGCGATGCTCTTCGTGAACTCCCCGCACTCCTTGAGAACCGCGTTGCGGTCGGCCTCGGTTTTTGTGTCCCACTGAGCCTCATTTCCATAAATCAGCAGCAGATATTGCATTGGTCTTGGCCTCCTTTGGCCTTGTACTGGATAATCGAACGGGAAGGTCCATTATCGACACCCCCAGAAAATATTTCCTTCTTTGCGGCTCACTTTCCACAGATATGGTTAGATAGATGGCGATGAGATATTGCCGATTTCAATTCAATGGCCAGGTCCAGTACGGACTGGTTGAGTCCGTTGGCGGACGGGATGCGATTGTGCGGATCTTGCTCACTGCTCCCGAGGAAGCCGATGGGGACATGGAAAGTCTGCGCACACGGCGGATCGAGGCGATCCCGCTGGCGGAGGCGGTGCTGCTGCCTCCGGTCCGGCCGTCGAAGATCGTGTGCGTGGGACGCAATTATCGCGAGCACGCGGCGGAATTGGGGCACGAAGTTCCGAAGGAGCCGCTTATTTTCTTCAAGCCGACTTCTGCCCTGGTGCCGCCGGGAGGGACGGTGCGGCGTCCGAAGATCTCGCAGCGCGTCGATCATGAGGGCGAGTTGGGCGTGGTGATTGGTAAAACTTGCTACCGGCCGGCGGCCGACGCGGACATCCGGCAATACATTTTGGGATACACGTGCGTGAATGACGTCACGGCGCGCGATCTGCAGAATAAAGATGGGCAGTGGACACGGGCCAAAGGGTTCGACACGTTCTGTCCGGTGGGGCCGGTGGTGACCGACGAGATTGATCCGTGGGCCGGGGTCGGCGTGGAGACCCGCGTCAACGGCGAGGTGCGGCAGCAGGGCAACACGCGGGATTTTATCTTTGCGCTGGATGTGGTGATTCGGCACATCGCGCAGTGTATGACTTTGTTTCCTGGCGATCTGATTCCTACGGGGACACCGGCGGGTGTGGGGCCGCTGGTGGCGG